>Ga0181518_10000247_pt1 | contig 62779 bp, 48 predicted proteins | sample PEATcosm2014_Bin_28_FD_119751 | JGI IMG/M metagenome (GOLD analysis project Ga0181518, IMG submission 119751) | Peatland microbial communities from MTU Mesocosm Facility, Houghton, MI, USA - PEATcosm2014_Bin01_60_metaG | ecosystem: Environmental > Terrestrial > Soil > Wetlands > Peat | place...
CAAAGACAGTAAACCCGTTGCCATCGAAGCGAACCAGTCCCGCCTCGGTTCCCAGCCACACAAAGCCATCTCGTGTCTGAAGCAGCGCCTGCACAGTGTTCTGCGGCAGGCCGTTCTCCATCCCCCACGCCTGGCGGCCGTAGTTGGCCAGCGGAATGGTAGGCTCCAGCGCCAGGCCGGAGCGCCCGCAGCCCAAGAGCAATGCGGTTGCCAGAAAGCAGCGGATCGCAGTCGCGCCATGAGTTCCGCCAGGGAAGGACGGTCGCGGGGCGGCCTCTCCCGCTGCATCCATCGAGTTGGCGTGATTGTGGGCCACGGGACCGAGTGGAAGTACCCTCAAGCAGGCGTCAACCTGCGCAATTCCACAGTAATTGGACAGGCGCAGGATTGCACAGGAGCAAATGTGGACTATCGCAAGAAAAGCCGGCGCCCGTCTCCACCTATTGATGGAGTCCAGACTCACTCATTTGGCTCAAGACACGCCCTGGAGTTGCCGGTAGCCTGTGAATGTCTCAGTATCGCTCGTTCAAAGTGTGACCTTCCGGGTGGCCGCCCAACTCGCTGGGCTGCTACCCGATTCCTTTTTAGGCCGCAGTGGAACCGACGCAAATTTCAGGGTTTGGCCTTTACCGGCGGCGGCACAGGAGCCGAAGGCTCGACTGCGCAGGGCTTGCCGCCGCACAGCGCGCTGGTGATGCCCTGGCCCTCAGTGAGGGTATAAATCCGGTCCACAGCGGGCAGCTTCACCGTCTCTTTGACGCCTGATGGCCAGTGAATCTCCGCGGTTCCGGCATCGGTGGCGTCGCCCAGCCCAAAGTGAACCCGCATATCGTTGGAGGATAGATAGCTGCCGCCGCTCAGGACGTCTCCACGCTGGCGCATCCCGTTCGCTTCGAGATAGACCGTGGCTCCGACCGCATCGCGCGGACTCTTGGGCCCTCCAATGAGCTTCAGTTCAACCCAGTGGTGGTGGTCAGGATTCACGTTACGGAGCAGAACCGGAACGCCATCCATATTGTTGATGACCACGTCGATCTTGCCGTCGTTGAAGATGTCCCCAAATGCGGCGCCACGGCCCACGCTGACAACGGCAAGCCCGGTTCCCTCGACCGCCGGAACCAGCTCGAACTTGCCGTTCCTCAGGTTGTGGTAGAGCAGCGGGCGCTCGGCATAGCTGGTTCCCCACTCCGGGTGTTTATCCACCTCCGGATAGACGTGGCCATTGATGATAAGCAGATCCTTCCAGCCGTCATTGTCGTAGTCGAGGAATCCATCGGCGAAGCCGACAAACGGGATGGAAGACTCTGCTATGCCGGCCTGATAGCTGACGTCGGTGAAAAACCCTTTTCCGTCATTCTGAAACAAGACATTGTAGTCGTCGGCAAAGTCGGTATTCACGATGGATAGGTGGCCGTTGTTCTCGTAGTCTCCCGCCGCAATGCCCATATTGGCGACCTCGCGGCCACTCTCATTGAGCGCGTATCCGCTTTCGTAACTCTGATCTTCGAAGGTTCCATCTCCCTTGTTCATGTACAGGTAGTTAGGCGTGGAATCGTTGGCCACCAGCAGGTCCGGCTTGCCATCCCCGTTCACGTCCACAAACAGAGCTCCGAGGCCGTAGTACCCGTTGGGATTGTCCACCCCCAGCTTTTTGCTGACATCCGTAAAGGTTCCATCTCCATTGTTGTGAAAGAGATGGTGCCGTTCGCCCTTCAGGCCGCGCGGGCCGCACATCACCGTTACCCCGCGGTATTGACAGAAAGAGAAGTTGACCGCCTTTGTTCCGGAGATAGGAGGATTGGACAAGTCAAATTGAAGGTAGCCGGCCACGAAAAGGTCCAGCCGCCCGTCGCCATCGTAGTCGCCGAAGGTTGCGCCCGTGGACCATGTGCCGATTGAAACGCCGGCTTTTTCCGCGACATCCGTAAAGGTTCCGTCGTGGTTATTGTGGTACAGGCGGTTCTTCCCATAATTGGTTACATACAGGTCCGGCCAGCCGTCATTGTCGTAATCGCCCACCACGCACCCGTATCCCCACCGGTCGTTGGCAACGCCGGCCTTCTCCGTCACGTCGGTAAAGGTGCCATCGTGATTGTTGTGAAACAGAGCCGCATGCGGCGGAGTGGTTTTGCCCGCAAGCGCATCGTAAGTCGATCCGTTCACCAGATAAATGTCAAGCCAGCCGTCATTGTCATAGTCCAAAAGACAGACGCCAGGGCCCTTAGCTTCCAGAATGAGGCGCTTTTCGGGAGTGCCCGCCGTGTGATGCCAACGGGTAAGCCCAGCGGCCTCGGCAACGTCCTGGAAGACAATGGGGCCGGTTTTTACAAAGCCGCCGGCAGTGATCGGACGGTGCTGGCTGTCGAACTCCGCCTTTTGCGGACCGGCATTGGCCATTCCGCCCTGGGATTGTTGCATCCCTTCTTGCTTCCCCTCCTGTAAAGCCAATGTTGCCGGGGCCGAACCGGAAACAAGGAGCGAACAGGCGACGAAAGCGGCCAACAGTCCGGATTTGCGCGACAAAGGGTGAGTCCTCCACGCTTGAAGTGTATCGCAATCGGCGCCTCCCTGGCCCTGGAGACGCTTGCCGTGAACCTGCGCCGGGGGGCCCGGAACGCGGCAAAAGCTTGGCCGGGGATGAAAGATGCACAGGACTGGGACTGTACCGCCTCCCAACACACTCATAAGTTAGTTCGTATGAATTGTATACTGCACATAATAAATGAGTTGACTGGATGGAAGTCCCCTTTCGGCGAACGGTTGAATCGGTCGCAGCATGGCGTGGCGAATTTGCCCTTTGCCCACCGCCTTCCCTCGGGCCGAGCCCTCAAAAATTACCTTGACAGCCCTTATTGCGTTGAGTTCTAATGCGGGCGTCGGTTTTTTTCCTTCTTTTTTCTCACAAGACTATCGATTGTCTAGCGACAATGCGCTGGCGGCAGGGAGAGATGGAGGAAAAGGGCCGATGTGTGCCGTTGCATTGCTGGCGGAAACATCGATCTTATAGACAATCGGCGATCAGCCGATTGCGCGGATCAGCCGGCAATTCAACAATTTCCGTTTTCCCCGCTGCTGTCATGGGCGGATTGAGGAATCGAGGAATTGTGAAGCAATTGATTCTCTTCTTGACAATTTCAGATGCGCTTCAACCAGCTTTATGCCTGATTGCGGGGAGAATAACGTAACACAACCCAGCAACAACTTTGAAAAAGGAAGGTCACATGAGACAAGCGAGATACTGGATTATCCTCTTGCCGTTGTTCTTAGTGTTGGCGTGCGTGGGAGTCCATGCGCAGGCCAATTCCGAAGTCACCGGCATCATCACCGACCAGACGGGAGCCGTTGTAGGGGGAGCAAACGTTTCCCTCACCGATCCGGCCACCGGTACCGTGCATACAACCGTTAGCGGCAGCACCGGGTTGTATGACATCGGCGGTTTGAACGCCGCCAACTACGACTTGAAGGTCGTGGCCAAGGGCTTCGAAACGTACTTGCAGACCGGCGTCGTGGTCAACATCTCCCGTTTGTTCCGGGTTGATGTCAAGCTCACCATCGGTACCGAAACCCAGACCGTTACCGTCGTGGCCGACGCCCTGACGGTGCAGGCCGACTCGAACGTGGTCAGCACCCTGATCAGCGGGCAGCAGATCACCGAAATCGCCACCAACGGACGCAACATCGTCTCCCTGGCCGAACTGGGCCTGGGCGTCAGCTCCAACAACCCCGACATGAACCTCCCGAGCACCACGGGCGCAAGCTATAACATCAGCTTCAACGGCCTGAACAACCAACACAATATCTGGATCATCGACGGCGGCGAGGCCTATGACCGCGGTTCCGGCGGCAAGTTCGCCATGATGCCGTCCCAGGACGCCATCGCCGAGCTACAGGTGCTGGCCAGCAACTATCCTCCGGATTACGGCATCTCCTCCGGCGGCACCATCACCATGTCCCTCAAGAGCGGCACCCAGAAGTTCCACGGATCAGCGTGGGAGTTCAACCGCAACGACGACCTCGATGCGTACAACTATTTCAGTAAAATGAGCATACCTGCCTCCCCGAAGTCGGAGTTGCGCTATAACGTCTTCGGCGCCAACTTCGGCGGCCCGTTCTTCATTCCTCACGTCTACAACGAGAACAAGAGGAAGACCTTCTTCTTCTACAACGAAGAGTGGCGCAGGCAAATCACCGGCCAGGCGCCTAGTCCGATCAAGGGCGTACCGGTGGGGGATAATCCCACTTCGGCGGCGACCTTCACGTATGTGATCCCCGGCTACGCTCCGGCAGCGCAAACCTCGGTTTACATACCTCAGATAAATATCGCCACGCCGCTCGGCGTGAAACTGCTGGCTGATTACACCGGCCTTACACATACCGCCAACGGCGGCACCGTGTTTGACCCCGGCCAGGCCTTTCCGCTCAACTCGATTCATGGCGACTTGCTGGATCCCAACGCGCTGATCTTCAACGGATTGAAGAACATTCCCAATGGGCACGGCACGGATACCACCTGGATCCCTACCTCGGGCAAGCTGCCGACCTACATACGGGATGATCTCTTCCGTATCGACCAAGTCATCAATGACAAGTGGCAAGTGATGGGTCACTTCATCCATGACCCGTCGGTCATCAACTACGCCACGGTCTTGTGGAACGCCGACAATATGCCGACCGTGGGCTCCGCTTTCAGCAATCCGTCGTTTGATGCAGCGATCAAGCTGACCGGACAGCTTACGCCCAACGTGCTGCTGGAGGCCGCGTTCAACTACGACGGCAACAAGATCGCCATCGAACCGGTAGCGGAGGGCGGAGGCAGCTTTACGATACCCTCTGGCTGGACCCCCACGTCCTACTACTTCCCGGCGGCGAATGATACCCAGCACCGTCTGCCCAACATCAGTCTGGGAAGCTCCGGCATCAACTGGGGCCCTGGAAACGATCCGTGGACCAATGGCGCCGAGGACTATAACGAGATCTTCGGCCTGTCGATCACCAAGGGCAAACATGCGCTGAAGTTCGGCGGCGGCTACAACCGCTACACCAAGAACCAGGTCTGCTGGGCCGATGACAATGGAAACTTCACCTTTGGCGACGGTGCAGACTCAACGACCGGCTTGCCCAACGGCTCGCCCAACCTGACAGGCGATTCGTATCTGGACTTCGATCTCGGCTTGGCCACCGATTTCAATGAAGCGTCAACCGTTCCCATCTTCCACTATGTGAACAACAATGTCTCGGGCTTTGCCATGGACAACTGGCACCCGAGTACCCGGTTGAGCGTGCAGCTTGGCTTCCGTTACGATGCCATGCCTCACGTTTGGGAACGTCAGAACCGCATCTCCTACTTCAATCCCGCGATGTATTCGACGGCGCTTGCTCCTCAACTCGATACTACGACCGGCCAGATCTGCGACGGTATCGACACTAATGGCGGCTGCGTGGCTGGAATACCCAGCCCTGGCCTGCAAACCTACCAGCCCATCGGCACAACCGTTAACACCCTGTTCTACATGAACGGCATAGCCATCGAAGGTCAGAATGGGACCCCGCACAGCATAGTCACGAACTTCTGGAAGACCTATCAGCCCCGCGTCGGTTTCTCCTATGACGTCAGCGGCAAAGGCAAGACCATTTTGCGCGGCGGCTTTGGCACCTTCTTCGAGCGCGTCCAGGGCAACGACGTCTACGACCTCTCCGGCGGACCTCCGTTCGTCAACTCCCCGGACGCCAGTAGCGTCACACTCTCCAACCCCTACTTAAACTGGACGTCTAACGCCTTGGCGGTCAGTCCGATAACCACTCAGGGTCCGGATTCTATCAACACGTATTACCCCGCTCCAGGCGTGGCGCAATACAGCCTGGGCGTGCAGCACGAGATCCTTCCCGCGCTGATCTGGACCACGCAATATGTGGGCAACCTCGGCTGGCACCAGAACATTTTCATGAATATCAACACCTTCCCGCTCAGCACCCCAATGCAGACGCGTTGCGATGCCGGGTCCGGCCAAGGTGCCCATCCGTTGCTCCCCAACTATTGCGCAGGTTACGCGTCGCTTGACGCCTGGCATACCCGGGAAGCTCGGACTTATCCGGGCTTTAACGGCGTCAACCAGATCACCAACCCCGCTACTGCCGCCTACAACAGCTTGCAGACAGGCCTTCGCCAGCAGAACAAGCACGGCCTCAGCTTCGAAATTGACTACACCTGGTCGCACGAGATCGACAGCCAGGAAGGAAGCGTAGATCTGCAGACCGGCAGCAATCCCTGGAACCTGAAGTACGACAGGGGTTCCGGCGCCCTGGATCGCCGTCAGATCCTCAACATCAACTACACCTACAAATTGCCCATCTTTGCGCATGACACCGGGCTGGCTCATGACGTGCTCGGCGGTTGGGAAATCGCCGGTACGTTCATCTGGGAGACCGGTCTTGTCTGGGCGGGCAACCAGCCTCCGAACGGCAACTATGGAGATACGGTCGGCCTGGGCGGCGGATACAGCATCCGCGCCGCCAGGGCCCCCGGTGTGCCGGTCGTGTATACGAATGTGAAGAAGGACGCCTACGGCAAACCTCAGCGGGTATCCAACCTCAACGGCTTCTTGACGGCGCCTATCGCGGCTTGGGATGGTGGTCCAAACCTGGGCTTCGGCAACTCCGGCAGAGACGTTGTTGTAGGTCCCGGCCGCACCAACTTCAACACTTCACTTTACAAGTCCTTTGCGATAGGCTCGCGTGTTCGCTTCGAACTCCGCGCCGAGTCCTACAACACCTTCAACCACACTCAATTTGCAGTTGGCAGCGCATCCGGCGACATGAACGATAACCCGACCGACACACACTTCGGTGAGTTAACGGGCGCCGCGGACGCTAGAGTCTTCCAGTTCGGCGGCAAGATCATTTTCTAACCTGAACCCGTAACCGGGGCGCGGCAGGCAATCCCTGCCGCGCCCCTTTTTTTTGTTTTGTGCTCGAATTTGCCCGCCGGCATCGCGGGGAGAGAAAATCAAGCAGGGAAACGTTCCGAATGACATTTAAGATTGGTAAAGGATGCGAATGAATCGGGCAATGCGATTGGGAATCGGCCTGGGATTGGCCATGGGAACCGCCGTCTGCCTGGGGCAGGCCCCGCAGACGCCGGAGAGCCAGCGGCAAACCGCGCTTGCTCTGGAGCAGCAGGGGAAGAATGTCGAGGCTGAGGCCGCATGGCGCGTTTTTCTGAAGGCTCATCCCTCGAATCCGGAGCCTTACGCCCACCTGGGCCTCTTGGAAGCGCGCCAGGAACACTACAAGGAGGCCGTGCCTCTTTACCGCAAGGCCCTCGCGATGAATCCGGCGATACCCGGCCTGCGCCTGAACCTCGGTCTCGCGCTCTTCAAGGGCGGCGAACTGAAGCAGGCCATTCAGGAATTAAAGCCGTTGCTCAAGAGCCAGCCGCCTTCCTCACCGGAGGCCCAGCGCCTGGCCATCCTGCTGGGAATGGCCCATTATGGACTGGGTGAATACGCCGAGGCGGTTCCTTATCTGAAGCAGGCCGCCGCGAACGATCCGCCAAATCTGTCCTTACGCCTGGCTTTGGCGCACAGTTGCATGTGGTCCAAACAGTACCAGTGCGTGATGGATACTTATCACGAGATTCTAACGCTGAACGCGGAATCTGCCGAGGCCGATATGCTGGCTGGCGAGGCGCTGGATGAGATGAAGGACCACGGCGGCGCCATTCAGCAGTTCCGTGACGCAGTGAAGGCCGATCCGAGGGAGCCCGACGTTCACTTCGGCCTGGGCTACTTGCTGTGGACCCAAAGGCAGTACCCGGAGGCGGTGAGCGAGTTTCAGGCCGAGCTAGCCAACAACCCGAATCACATCCAGGCCATGATCTACCTGGGAGACACGCAGATTCGGTTGAACCACCCGGAGGCCGCCCAGCCGCTGTTGGAAAATGCTCTGCGCATCGACCCGGGGCGGGAACTGGCTCATCTCGATCTGGGCATCCTCTATGCGGATGCAGGCCGCCATGACGATGCCTTGCGGGAGATGAAGGAGGCCGCCCGGCTGGCCCCGGAGGACGTGAATGTCCATTGGCGGCTGGGACGGCTCTACCGGTCGATGGGCAAAAAAGACGAAGCCAAGGCCGAGTTCGACAAGGCCAGCAGCATCAACAGGGCCGCCGACGATGCGGTGGTGAACAAGATGGGTGGCGGTGGCGCTCACGCCAAGGGCAAACCAGCACAGCCACCGGCGGCGGAACCGGAGAAATGATCGGCATTTTCATTTGGGCCGGGCGTGGGATTCGGTCGCCTTTTCGCGCGCAAGCAGATCGCAGGGCTCTCTCCGGGCAGATATGCGGGATTTCAAGTTGTACTTTCCTCGGTAACAACCCCAAGGTATAATGAGTTCTCACAGGGCTTTACTCCCTGGCGAGGAGGTCGTATGAGCGAAAATCAACCGTCGGCGGAGTGGAAGCAGGGTCGCCGCGAATTCCTGAAGGCGGGCGGAGCAGTAACGGCCGCATTGCTGGCGCCATCGGCGTTGGCCGACACACCGAAAGCTCTCCCCAGCCTGCCCTCGAACCCCAAGACTCCCGCGGCCATGCCGACGCGGAACCTGGGCAAGACCGGCTACAAGGTGGGCATCTTCTCGCTGGGCGGGCAAGGCTCCCTGGAGAGGCCGAATAACTTCGACGTGGCCGTGCCCATTATCGAGCGGGCGCTCGACCTGGGCGTCAACTACATCGACACCTCGTCGATCTACGGCGGACCCGAACGCTGGAGCGAACAGTACGTGGGCAAGGTGATGGCGCACCGGCGCAACGATGCTTTCGTGGCCACCAAGACCAAGGAGCGGACCCGCGACGGCTCGCTGCGCATGATCGAGAAGTCGCTGCAACTGCTGCAAACCGATCACGTGGACCTGTGGCAACTGCACGACATAGGCATTGCGAAGAATGTCGACGAGATCTTTGCCAAAGGCGGCGCACTCGAAGCATTGATTGAGATGCAACAGCAGAAGGTGGTGCGCTACTTGGGCATCACCGGCCACTACCGGCCCGACTGCCTAATCGAGTGCATCAACCGGCACCCGTTCGACGCCATTCTGATGGCCATCAACGCCGCCGACCCGCACCACTACAGCTTCAGCGAAGCGCTGTTGCCGCTGGCGGTCGAGCGTCAGATGGGGATCATCGGGATGAAGGTGCCAAGCCGCGGGCGGATTCTCTCCAGCTGGACGCCGCCGACGATCGAACAGCAAAAACACTCGTGGGAAGGCATGGCAATTCAGACGTCGTCGCCCGGCACGCTGACCATGCGCGAGGCGATGTATTACACGCTCTCCAGGCCGGTGAGCACGGTGATCATCGGCTGCGACACGATTGCGCAGCTTGAAGAGAACGTGCAATTGGCGCGGGAGTTCACGCCGATCAACGACAGGCAGACGACCGAACTGGTGGCGCGGGCCGAGCCGTGCGCCAAGCCGTCACTGTTTTTCCGGTTCTACGACAGGCCGAACGACTAGCGAATCAACAAGTCAGCGGCGGACGGCTAGTTTGCGGCAGTGGCTCCCACCCTTGCGCCGGCTTTTTCTCGAAAAGCCGGCGCAAGGATGGGGCAGGTTGGATTCCTGGTTGGTTATCCCAACCGGTTCTCTGCCGCCGCGGACGGCACAGGCTAAAACCATCGCTTTCCCAACGAAATTAATCATTTTTAGGACAAAACGTATCGAAAGGGCGAATCCGATCCCTGGACAAATTTGCCCGCCGGGAAAGCGCCGACCGGGATCGAAAATAATTGCAGATAATCGATTGTCTAAACGGCATGGAGTGGCATAGAATCATGTACATTCAATCGCTTCATATAAGGATTCATCATGACCTTGAAGACTCGACGCGATTTCCTACAGAATTTCGCTTGGACAACCGCCGCCGCCGCGCTCTCCCGGGGGCCCCTGTTGTGGAGCCAGCCAATCGAAACCTTGCGTCCGGTTCGTGCCTGGGTGACCTCTGGCGCGCAGAGGTTCGCGGGGTTCGAAGCGCCACGGTGGCAAAAGGCCGCAGCGAGCGCCAGCCTGGACATTCGCATTGATCCGGCCAGCCGGCGCCAGAAGGTTCTAGGGTTTGGCGCGGCCTTTACAGACGCCGCCTGTTATCTGTTCAGTCAGTTGCCTGCTCAGGGGCGCCAGGAACTGATCGGCGAGTTTTTTGGGCCGGATGGCCTGCGCCTTTCCGTGGCCCGTACCTGTATCGGGTCCAGCGACTATTCCAGAAGCGTGTATAGCTACGACGATACCCCGGAGCCGGACCCGGAGCTCAAGCACTTCAGCATTGAACACGACCGCGCGTACATTCTGCCCTCGCTGCGCACAGCGCGTGAGCTGAATCCGGAACTATTTCTCTTCTCCTCGCCGTGGAGCCCGCCCGGATGGATGAAGGCCGGAGGATCCATGCTGGGCGGCTCGATGCACAAGGCTTATTTCGCCGCGTATGCGCAGTATTTTGTCCGCTTCCTGGAGGCGTATGCCGCCGAGGGCGTCAAGATCGATGCCGTCACCATTCAGAATGAGACCGACACCGACCAGGATGGGAAAATGCCCGCGTGTTTGTGGGGCCAGGAGTACGAGATCGATTTCATAAAAACCTTTCTGGGACCGGCCCTGGAACATGCTTCTCTCGACACAAAGATCTGGATTCTCGACCACAACTACAACCTGTGGGGCCGCGCGCTGGATGAATTAAGCGACCCTGAGGTGAACAAATATGTGGATGGGGTTGCCTGGCACGGTTATGCGGGCACCGCGGATGCCATGACGCGCGTGCATAAGGCATTCCCCGGAAAGAGCGCTTATTGGACCGAGGGCGGTCCTGACTACACCATGCCGGACTACACCACCGAATGGGGCACCTGGTCGCAGACGTTTACCGGCGTACTTCGGAACTGGGGCCGTTGCCTGGTGGGATGGAATCTGGCGCTGGACGAACAGGGCAAACCCAATATAGGCCCCTTCTCGTGCGGTGGCGTGGTGACCATCGACTCGCGCACACAGCGTATCACGCGCAGCGGTCAATACTGGGCGTTTGCTCACTACTCGAAGGCAATCCGGCGCAACGCGCGCGTGCTTGCGTCGCATGGGCAGCTCACTGGCGTGGAACATGTGGCGCTGGAAAATCCGGATGGCAGCCGAGTGCTGATTCTCACCAATCTGGGCGAGGCGCGCACGGTGGACTGCGGCCTCGATTCGTCCGCGCTTCAGGTCCGGATGCCCAGGGACTCGGTGGTAACTCTGGTGTGGTAATAAGTGGTATGCGGAAATAGTGAGATGCCTCCATGGAAGATTCCGTAAACACCGAACATCGTAAGCCAGCCACAAAACCTGCGGCCCAGCACCCCGTTAGTCTGAAGCAATTGGCCGCCCATCTGGAGCTGAATCCGGCGACAGTATCGGTGGTTCTCAACGATGTGCCGGGCCGCTCGATTCCGCAAGCCACACGCGATCGCATCAAGGCTGCCGCCAGGGAGATGAATTACTACCCCAGCCAGCTGGCGCGTTCCCTGCGCAACCGGCGCACTCTGACGATCGGCATCCTTGTGCCCGAACTGGGCGGCGGCTATCACACTGAGGTGATGAGCGGCATCGGCGATCAACTGATCAGTGCGGGGTATTTCTACTTTACGGCGCACCACTGGCACCGCAAGAACCTGGTGGAGGATTACACGCGCATGCTGATTAGCCGCGGCGCGCAAGGCATCATTGCCATCGATACTGCGCTTGAGCATCCCATTTCCGTCCCCGTAGTCGCCATCGCGGGCCATCGCCAGATCAAGGGCGTGACCAACGTCGTACTCGACCACATCCGCTCCGCGGAACTGACCCTGAACCACTTATACGGCCTTGGGCACCGGCAGATCGCGTTCATGCATGGGCAGCCGCTCAGCACCGACTCGGATGCGCGCTGGAATGGTATCGTGGCAGTTGCGGAGCGGCTGGATCTGGAGATCAAGCCGGAACTGGTGGTCAGCCTCGACCGCGACATGAGCTCCCCGGAGCTGGGCTATCCGGTCATACAGCAACTGCTGGCCACCAAGCTGCCTTTTACCGCGCTGGTAGCCTTCAATGACATCTACGCGATCGGTTCCATCCGCGCGCTTCAAGACTTCAACCTGCGTGTGCCGGCCAATGTTTCGGTAATAGGGTTTGACGATATCAAGGCGGCTGCGTACACCCTGCCGCGACTGACTACGATTCGCCAGCCGTTGGCCGAGATGGGCAGGATTGCGACCCAGAGTCTGCTCAACCTCATCCATGGCACGATCGCTCCCCGCGATGAAATTGTCGTGGAGCCGGAACTAATCGTCCGGGAGTCCACCGGCCCAGTCAGGCTGACACCGTAAGGCATATCTGAATCCGTGCAGTATGCAGTTAGAATTTAATGAGGGGAATCAGGAAGGGGCAGGAATCATGCCTCTGGAACAAGGAAGAGGCCAGGCACCGCAAGGCCACTGACCTTGGTAAATCCGCAGGTGGTCCTTTTGCCCGGATGGCGAAACTGGCAGACGCAGCGGACTTAAAATCCGCAGCCCTGAAAAGGGCGTGGGGGTTCAAATCCCCCTCCGGGCACCAAGATTGCAATCAACCAACGGGCTTTCGCTCCAGTTGGCGTGCTGAATGGCCGGGGGTTTCCTGTTCCGGGTTGCCCACCCCAGGCATACTCACTTGTTTGCCCCGCGCCCGGAGCAATTGCTCCGTCGCGCAACTGGAGCATCGCCAGGGATAAAAGCCGATCAGAGGAGCCAGCCTGGCGCGCAGGAATCCTTCTTTCTTGATTCGGCGCATTCTTTCACTCTTGCATTTTGTACAGACCATACTCATTCACTCCGCAAGGCGCACAGAGCGCATCAGATACTGGAACTGACCATCATATATCAATTCATCCATAAATTGCTCCTGGGATAGTATATTCTCGCCCTGAGGACCCAAAAGTTACCTGCCGCTAGTACAGCTGAAATGGAAGTCTCCGCCGCAGCCCAAAACTTGCTAGAACCGGTCTCATAAACCATCTGTATTGACTCGCAGAGTGCATGAGCCCCGCCTTTCACCACCCCAGCGAGCAGAAATCGCACGCTGGGGACCCGGTTTGTTGGCGGGTCTCACAGTCGGCGAATTGAGGCTCTTGGAATTTATGAGACCGGATGTAACATCGCAGCACCCGCCCACGCCCTGCGTGAGACCGGTTACGCCTGGAGCGGATAGAGCGAATACAGAAGGAGAGGCAATGTACACCCCTGCATTCAACCAGGTCGCCGACCGCGCCGTACTGATCGAGGCCATGCGGGCCTACTCGTTCGCCATTCTCTTCGGGCGGCAATCAGGTCTGGAGGCTACGGCGCCGCTCAAGGCCACACACCTGCCGCTCGTGGTGAAAGATGAAGGCCCACACGGCCTACTCGAAGGCCACTTTGCCCGCGCTAATCGCCACTGGAAAACTCTGGCTGGGCGCGAAACGCTGGTGGTCTTTTCAGGGCCGCACAGCTACGTCTCGCCCACCCTCTATGTCGATCCGCTTTCGGTTCCCACCTGGAACTACATCGCCATTCACGCTTATGGTACCTTGGAACTGGTTGAAGACAAGGCAGGCAAGGACAGGCTGCTCGCTGATCTGATTCACGTTCATGAGCCGGCCTTCGGGGAAAAATGGCGCGCCATGCCGGAGGAGTTTCGCCGGTCGATGCTGGCGGAGATTGTAGGTTTCCGCATGCCCATCACACACATCGAAGGCAAGTTCAAGATCAGCCAAAACCGCGAGTCGGCCGAAGGCCGTGCTGTTCACGCCGCCCACGCCGCAGGCACAGCCGATCAGCAGGCCCTGGCCGCCTGGATGAAGCGGATGGGCGGGTGAGAACACCCGCGCAACCGCCGTTTCCGCAGACCCCCCGATTTTGCTATACTCGTAAAGTTCACCCCCGTGCGGAGGTGGCGAAATTGGCAGACGCACCAGCTTGAGGTGCTGGCGCCCAAAAGGCATAGGGGTTCAAGTCCCCTCTTCCGCACCAAATTTCTCTCGTCCGGGCCTGCCGGACTGACCTGGAAAGCAGCATTCAAGATGAATTTTCTTCTCGTTTTTGTTATCGTCCTGCACGTGATTGTCTCCGTGTTCCTGATAGGCGTGGTTCTGTTGCAGCAAGGCCGCTCGGCTGACCTGGCAGGCGCCTTCGGCGGCCAAGGCTCGCAGACTGCTTTCGGCCCCCGCGCCGCGGCCAACGTGCTCACCCGGCTTACCACCTGGTCGGCGATCATCTTTATGTGCACCTCTATCACCCTGACCATCCTCTACCAACGCTCCACCACGGGCTCTAAGTCCGTGTTGGAGAACTCCTCCCAGTCCGCGCCCGCCAAGTCCGGCAAGTAGGCCACCCCCTTCACGAGCCCGATCCACCCAAGCGGCAGGCCATACGGTCTGCCGTTTTCGCGTCTGCTCCTATCCCACGATAATTATCTCGAAGATTTTCCTTGACAATAATATCTGATAGATATATCTTACAGCTATATGAAGAATAGCCGTACCGCCTACGTCATTCTCGGAATGCTCTCCATCCAGCCGAATCTATCCGGCTACGAGATTCACAAGGCCATCGAAGCCAACTTCGGCAGCTTCTGGGGCGAGAGCTACGGGCAAATCTACCCTTCCCTCAAGCGGCTTGCCGCCGAAGGCCTGATTGAGCCAGGCAAATTGGTCTCCGGACCGGGACGGCGCCGCCAGATGTACACGCTGACCGATGCCGGGCGCGCAAGCCTCCGGGAGTGGCTTGCCCTGCCCTTCCAGAACGATCCCCCGCGCAATGAATTTCTGCTCAAGCTGTTTTTTGGCGGTGAGGCGGCGCCGGGGACCGCTCTCAAGCACGTCCGCGAGCTACAGGAACGAAACCGGCGCACGCTCACCACCTTGGAAGGAATCGAGAGCATGGCGCTAGAGATTCAATCGCAAAACCCCAACAAACCGTACTGGATGCTCACGCTGGGCCTGGGTATGGCGCTGACCCGCGCGGCGCTCGACTGGGGAGAATCTGCACTGGCCCAGCTTGCTTCCATGGAGGCTGCCGCTGCTCCCACAAAACTGTCATCCTGAGCGACCCGAAGCGCAGCGAAGGGGAGTCGAAGGACCAGCTTTTCGACCTACTCTTGTTCCCGTTCCAGCGAAAAGGTCCAAATCCGCAGTAAGCAAAGGAGAACCGCAAAATGCCTACAAACGTCAAATCTAACCGCGGCTCGCAGATCGTCGCCTGGGCCGTCGCCAGTCTCTTTATATTCGGCTTTTTCCTCTCTCCGGTGGGAGCGTGGACCGGCCCAATTCTCGGCGTGTGGTTCGTAGGCACGCAGAAGCCCCGGCGCGGATTTCTCTGGATGTTGGCTTTTGCTTTCATTCCCAGCTTGCTCTTCGGCTGGCGCAACTTCCCGCTGAACGGCCCGCAGCAGGCGCTCAAATACCTGGCCTGGACGCTGCTCGTTGCCGTGCTTGGTGTTCTACCCTTCACATTCCACCGGCTCGTCAGTCCGCGCTTGCCGGGATTCTTCTCCACGCTTCCATTTCCTCTGGCCGCAATCGCGATTCCCGCGCTTGCTTTGGAACTCCATCTCGGCGCGGCAAATGAAAAAGGCCTCTTATTCTTTCTCCTCTGCTGGTTCGCGGCCACCATCGTCTGGTTGTGGAATCAGGAATCGCGCGCCACAATCTTCGTTTTCGCCGCCGGTATTCTCCTGGCCAGCGGCCTCGAGTTCTTCCACCAACTCACCGGCGCCGCTCTACCTCCGCCCCTGTTCACCGGCCTGTTCTTTGGCTGGAGTTGCCTCGGCGCCGCTCTGCTGCTGACCCTCTGGGCGCTCTTCCACCCGCTAAAGCACAAGTCCTGGGCTGATCGGCCAGGGACTATCGCCCTGCTGCAAAGCCCCTTTACCGGAGACAGTTTGCATGTGGTCAGTGACAAGGGCAGGGAAGCGTTGGTCAGCAACTCCGGGGAGCGATTCCCGGTGCGCAATGGAATTCCAGCCTTCCTCAAGGCGGAAGACCTGACCGGCGACAACGGCAAATACAACCATCTGTATGAAACCATCGGCGGCTTTTATGACGACACGCAGCGCGTCGCATGCGCGCTCAAGGGACTAGACCGGGATGATTACTTCCTCGTCTATATGCGCATGCTCGAAGCCAAACCGGGCGATTCGGTGCTGGAAACCTCGGTGGGCACCGGCCTCAGTTTCAAATACCTGCCGCGTGGAGTGAAACTCTCCGGCCTCGATCTGTCTGCCGAGATGCTGGCCAACTGCCAGACCAACCTGCGCCGCTGGAAGATGGACGCCGACCTTTATCTGGGCAATGCCGAGAGCCTGCCCTTCGCCGATTCCAGCTTCGATGTCGTCTTTCACGTGGGCGGCATCAGCTTCTTCAACGATCAGGCAAAGGCGATCCGAGAGATGATTCGCGTGGCCAAGCCGGGCAGCCTTTTGCTCATCTCCGATGAAACCGAGGAGTATGCGAAGGCAACCTATGAAAAAATTCCTATTGCCAGCAGTTATTACAAGAACCGCCATACGACCGTGAAAATTCCTATTGACCTGGTGCCACTGGAGATGCAGGAGATTCATCTGGAGATGATCAAGGGCGGAGAGTTCTATGCAATTACCTTCCGCAAGCCGGCGGCTGTAAGATAAAACCATGATTTTGGAGACCTTCCCTGTCGGCCCGCTGGCTTGCAACTGCACCCTGCTGGGCGACCCGGAGTCCGGCGAAGCCATCGTCATCGATCCCGGCGACGAGGTGGGCCGCATTCACCGTCGGCTCACGGAACTGGGCCTCAAGCTCAAGCAGATTCTCGTCACTCACGCGCACATTGACCACGTGGGCGGAGCGCTCAAGCTCAAGCGGCTCACTGGCGCGCCTATCTTGCTGAACGAAAACGACTTGCCGCTACTCAAGATGATGGGGATGCAGGCCTCATGGGTGGGCATGGAGACGCCCGAAACCGCCCCGCCCGACGAAAGCCTGACCGATGGGTTGCTCGTAGGCCTGGAACGCTACCCGGCCCAGGTCATCCACACCCCCGGACACACGCAGGGTTCGATCTGCCTCCACTTTGCCCCGCTCAAGCTGCTGGTGGCCGGCGACACGCTCTTTGAAGGCAGCATCGGCCGCACCGACCTGCCTGGCGGCAACTACGGCCAGATCATCGACTCCATCCACTCCCGCCTGCTCCCGCTGCCCAACGAAACCCGGGTTCTGACCGGCCATGGCCCCGAGACCACTATCGGCCAGGAACGCCGGAGCAATCCGTTTCTGAAGGGGCAGTGATTTGATAAGATCAACAGAATTCATATGACGAGTCCACAAATATCACGCATTCGCACTCTCGATGGCTGGCGCGGAATCGCTATTCTTTTCGTTATCGTTGAACACGCCCTCGCATACTCTCGTTACCGAAATCTACTGGTGGCTCACTTAGGCAACTTTGGCGTTGACATCTTTTTTGTGATTAGCGGCTATATAATCACATTGCGCTTTCTTGAGGAGCGGGAGAGATCATCCACCATTAATCTTCGAAGTTTTTATTGGCGGCGCGCATTTCGCATCCTTCCGCCTGTGGTTGCGTACCTTTTGACACTATGCTTCTTATCTCTTTTTGTGAATCTAGTGGATTTTCACAGATCCGAGATTATTGGCTCGCTATTTTTCTTTCGTAATTATCAGTACGCGGCAAATCCTGAAGGATGCTATACTGCTAACTTCTGGTCGCTTTCCATCGAAGAACATTTCTATCTCGTTTGGCCAATGCTGTTACTATGGCTGGGTAACAGGCGTTCACTCTGGCTGGCAGTGATCGGAGCCGTATCCTGTGCCACGTGGAGGGTCTATTACATGGCCCACTCTGATAGTTGGATAGGGAGAATGTTTCCTGGCGTGGCGGGTAAACTGTGGCGGACAGACACAAGGTTTGACGGCCTCTTGCTGGGATGCGCAACCGCTATACTCCTGAGCCGTCCATCCGTCAGAAAATTTATCTTCCGCAATTTTCCCAAAGAGACTCCTATGTTTATGGCCATATTCATTGTACTGAGCTTTGCCATTACCGTTGGCAAGCCGACACTCTCGACTTACTTGCTCGTTTGTTTGGCATTAGCCTCCACGCTTGTCGTCGAGGAAGGATTTGCTTATAAGTGGATAAACTCGCGCCTGCTCGTTTGGATTGGAACGATATCCTATAGCCTCTATATCTGGCAGCAACTGTTTTTTATCCGCCCCGACGAGGCTATTATGCCGCTTGGGAGATTGTGTACTTTCCCTATTAACATTGTTTGCATATTGACCATTTCCGCTTTATCCTTCTACTTCCTTGAGAAGCCGTGTACCAGACTAGGCAAACGTCTGTTCGACCCGCGGTGAAAAGGAGCGACTATCAATGTATGATGGAGTAGCCGGTACTCTTCTCGTTTACGTTTGGAAATAGTCCTTCAGCCCGGCGACTCCGCGGCTGAACTCCGCCTCCGGTCCCAGCAGGCTCACCACCAGCCAGCCGGAGTCTGGCATCCCGAAGAAGTAGCCGGGGTGTACCCAGACGCCGCGCTCCAGCAAGGCCAGCACCGTCTGTTCGTCCGGCCTGAGCGCCGGAATGCGCAGTACAGCGTACCAGCCGCCCTCGACCTGCAGCCGGCTTACCTGCGGCAGCCGGGCCAGTTGCCGGTCCAGTTCAGCCAGGTTGGCGGTCACACGAGCCCGAATCTGCCGCTGAATCGCCTCGCGGCCCTCGAGCCAGGCAGGCAGAGCGTGCTGTATAGGCGCATTCATGGAGAGAAAGGTGTCGGCGATGACCTCCAGACGGTCGAGTGCGAAGTCGGTCTGAGGTCCGGCGGCCACAATCCATGCGGCCTTCATCTGCGGCAGCCCGGCGATCTTGCTCAGCCCGCTGACCACGAAGACCGGAACGCCCTCCAGCCCCGCGGCAAAGCTCTTTCCTGGGCCGGAAACGCTGTCGGCGAAGCCGTAGTCAAGAAATACCTCGTCCACGATCAGCGCGAGATCGAACTCCCGGCAGAGCCGCGCCAACTCCTCGGCCTCCCACGGCTTGGTAAAGTGGCCTGTGGGGTTGTTGGGATGCACCACGACAATGGCCCGCGTCTCAGGCGTAATGGCGCGGCGAAAACCTTGCGGATCAATCTGCCAGCCGTGGTCGTAGACCAGCGGGGCGGCCTTGAGGCGCACGTCGTCCAGCACGGCCAAAAAGTCGAAGAGCGGATAGCCGGGCTGAGCGACGAGAATCTCGCTTCCCGCATCCGAGAGCAGCCGGAAGAGGAAGCTGTAGGCCTCGCTGGTGCCGGTGGTGAGCACAATCTGTTCGGGCGTGAGCGCAACGCCGTGGCCGGCATAGTAGCCGCAGACGGCTTCGCGGGCGCTGAGCAGTCCGCGCGGCTGCGGATCGTAGTCCAGCGCCCGCGCATCGGCCAGAGCCGCCAGCAGGCCGGGATCGTAGGCAAAGCCGCAGCGCGTGGGGTTGGAGGCCGTCAGATCGGCAATGGGCTCGCAGGCCGCGACGCGTAGCCGGTGCGCCCGCGCCAACTCGCTCTCCTCCGTGTTCCAGTTGGTTCGCTGCGAAAAGCGCATTTGTCACTTCCAGCCTATAACCTGATCCCCGCAAAAACCGCCCACGGCGGCGATCAGGCACAATAAAAGCAGGCGTCCCACTTTCAACATTACACGGGCGGACAATATAAGGGTTTTCTGGGGAGGAAGATTGGCTCTGCGCGCGGTGGTCTTCGACTATGGAATCGTGCTGACCGGCCCCCCAGACGCTGAGGCGTGGGCCGCCATGCAGCGCATCACCGGCCTGCCCCAGGAGCGCTTCGAGCCACTTTACTGGGCCAACCGCCATGAACTCGATGCAGGCAAGCTGACCGGCATCCTGTACTGGCAGAAGTTCCTGCGCGAGTCCGGCCTGCCGCCCGATCAGGCCATGGTCGAGGAGCTGAATTACTGGGATGGACGCCTGTGGACCGCCCAGAATCCCGCCATGGTGGCCTGGCAACAGGCCCTCAAGCAGCGCGGCCTGCTCACCGCCATCCTCTCCAACATGAGCGACAATGTGCTGGGAAACATCGAGCGCGAGTTCGCCTGGATTCACGGCTTCGACGCGCTGGTGTGGAGCTTTCAGGTGGGCTTAGCCAAGCCCGATCCGGCGATCTATCGCCACACCCTTGCCGTACTCGGCACGCTCCCCGAAGAGACGCTCTTCATCGACGACAAGCGGCCCAACGTAGAGGCCGCGCGGGCGCTGGGCATCCAGACCATCGAGTATTCCAGCGTGGAACGGCTGCGCGAAGAGCTGATCGCCGCCGGGCTTGATGGAGTTTTGCCGCTTCCAAGTTGAGATTAGCCGGAAGCTGAAGATGCCGGATTTGTCATTATATGCAATGCAGTTTTTGTGTTTTTAGCAGTGATTTTCTTTGTAATTGATTGAATCCATGCAGGTTAAAATTGTCTGCAAAGGATTTTATTGTGTATTTAGGGGGATATTCTTCGGAAGTTGTTGATTCCAGGACGGTTCATAATTATCTGCAAGTTTCCACAGGCGAAAATAAATATTGGAGGGGGGTAGGGGTACCCCTTTCTGGTGGTATAGACCGGGCACATCCCTGACAGATTGGGGCAGGATCAGGCTTCAGGTTAGCAAGATGAGGGAAATAATCTGCAAGGCAGGATGGGTTCGTGATTTTCGACCCTTGCGCAAAAACGCAGGAAGGATTGGAGCACCCGCTGATTTGTGGTTAGTTGATGGGCAGGCCACCCGTCGCGAGCCCCATGTTCTACACTGTTTGAGTTCGAGGCCGGCAATCTAAACCGTTCTATACGGGAGCTGGCAAAGAAAAGAAACGGTTGTGGATTCCGTGTCATTGAGACCGGCTCAACCGTCCAGAGATACGGCAAAGGCTCAAAATGGTGAATTTCATGCAAGAAACAAAAGCATTGCGCACGGCCATTTCGGCCGTGCTGGGTTTTATATTGGCGTTGGGCGCGGGTCTGGCGCCGGCGCAGAGCGCGCCGGTGGTCACCGGCGACGCGCGGGTAGACAAGCTGCTGAGCCAGATGAAGCTCAACGAGAAGCTGACGCTGATCCACGGCACACAGGAAGATCCTTCGGTTTATCAGGGCCAGGCGGGCTACCTGGGCGGCATTCCGCGCCTGGGCATTCCGGGGCTGCGTTTTGCCGACGGGCCTCCGGGCGTGCTCACGCGCCATCCCTCGGCGGGCGAGACGGCCACCATGGGCGTAGCCGCCACCTTCAGCCGCAAGACGGCCGAGGAGAATGGTCTGGTGATCGGCCGTGAAGACCGAGCGCTGGGCATCGACGTCTCCCTGCAACCCTTTGTGAACATCGACCGCGACCTCGAATTCGGCCGCGGCTACAACACCTTCGGCGAAGACCCGTTCCTGACCGCCGAGATGGGGGTTGCCGAGGTCAAGGGCATCCAATCGCAGCACGTTATGGCGCAGATCAAGCACTATGTGGCCTACGACTCGGACAGCAGCAACATCTTCGTCGACGACCAGACGCTGCACGAGGTCTACGTGGCCCCGTTCGATGCGGCCGTCAAGGCCGGCGTCTCGTCCATCATGTGCTCCTATAACCGCCTGAACGGAACCTATGCCTGCGGCAACGGCTCCACGCTGACCAAAATTCTGCGCGACGAGATCGGCTTCAAGGGCTTCGTGACCTCGGACTGGGGCGCGGTTCATGCCGTCAACTTCATCAACGCCGGCCTGGACATGGAGATGCCCGGCGAGCCGACAGCGATAACCTCCGGCTGGGGCATGCCTTCCTTCTTCGACCTGCTGCCCGCGCCTCCTCCGCCACCGGCGCGCCGGGCTGACCCGGCCGCCATGGCCGAGATCGTGGCGGATATGTTCGGCGGCCGTATTCCCGAGGAGCCGGCCCCCGAGCGCGGCGACTTCAGCGGCTTCGGCAGGACGCTCAACCCAGAGAAAATGGCCGATGCCCTCAAGGACGGCACGGTAAACGAGGCCGCCATTACCCGCGCCGCCGGGCGCGTGCTCTATGAGATCGTCCGCTTCGGTTACATGGACGGCCAACAGAAGCATGACATCACCCCGCAGGCCATCGAGGCCAACGCCAAAATCATGGAAAAAACCGGCGAAGAGGCCGCGGTGCTGCTGAAGAATGAAGGCGGCGCATTGCCCCTGAAGGCCGCCGATCTGGACTCCGTGGTCCTGATCGGCCCCACCGCTGGCCAGGTGGACTCGATCGGCATCAACGGCGAACGCTCCGTCGGTCTGCCGCAGAGGCAGGTCGGCCCGATTGAAGCTCTCAGGAAGATCACCGGCAACGCCAACATCAAATTCGCCGTGAACGACGACATGACCGGCACGCTCGTCCCTGCGAGCGCGCTGAGCCACGACGGCAAACCGGGCTTGGTCCGCACCGGATCGGGCGCCGAACAAGCCGAACAAGCTGACGCGCAGATCAACTTCACCGGCGCCAATGCGCTTGCGCCTAACTCGACGGTCGTCTGGAAGGGCACGCTCACCTCGCCTCACGAGGGCGTTTACTGGCTCTATCTTCAGGCGCTTGGGACCAATGCGACTATCTCCATCGACGGCAAGCGGCTGGCCGTAACCGGCGCCCAGCAGGGAGGCGTGCATGGCGACATCCTGCAAGCCAACCAGGACAACATGGTTCCCACCCCCGACGGACTCGATAACGTGCGCCGCGTGGTCAATTTGACCGCCGGCCCGCACCAGATCGAGATCAAGACCAGCCCCGACAGCTCCAACTCGCCCGTCCAGGTGCGCCTCAATTGGTATACCCCCGAGCAGCGCGTGGCAGACCATGAAGCCGCCATTGCCGCCGCGAAGAGCGCCAAGTTCGCGGTGGTCTTTGTGTGGACGCGCCTCGAACCGGTCTTCGGCCTCCCCGGCGAACAGAACACGCTGGTTGAAGAGGTCGCCGCAGTCAATCCCAACACCATCGTCGTGCTGAACACCAGCCAGCCCGTCGCCTTGCCCTGGGTGGACAAGGTGAAGGCCGTGCTGGAGATGTGGTGGCCCGGCGATGAGGGCGGCTGGTCCACGGCCAACCTGCTCGCCGGCAAGAGCAGTCCCGCTGGCCGTCTGCCCGTCACCTGGGGCAAGCGCCTGGAAGACTACGCCGCCACCGACCCCAAGCACCCGGAACGCTCGCACAAGGGCGTGGATGGCAAAACCACCTACAGCGAAGGCGTGAACGTGGGCTACCGCTGGTTCGACAAAGAAAAGATTGATCCGCTCTTCGCCTTCGGCCACGGCCTCAGCTACACAACCTTCGCCTACTCGGGCCTGAAGGTCGAGAAAGCCTCCGGCGGCGGCCTCAATGTGAAGGTCAACATCAAAAACACCGGCGGCGTGGATTCGGACGAAGTGCCGCAGGTTTACCTCGGCGCGCCCGGTTCAATTCCAGAGGGCGTGCAGTTCCCGGTGCGGGCTTTGGCGGGCTTCGACCGCGTCCACCTGGCAGCTGGTGAATCTAAAACCATAACCCTCCACGTAGCGCCGCGCCAGTTGCAGTATTGGTCCACAAAGGACGGCAAGTGGGTTACGGCAACCGGCAAGCGCACGTTGAGCGTGGGGGCTTCGTCGCGGGATCTGCGGGTGGAGCAGAGCATCGACTAGGACGCTTCCAGCGGTCCTTAATAGCGGCAGCGGAAACAAAACCGGCCCATGATGGAGCCTCGTCCATCATGGGCCGGGTTCTGCCGGTACAGCGGTTCTCCAATTGCTATACTCCGAAACCTTAACCGCTGAGTGGCTTTTTCCTTAAGAAAAAGCCACCTTGCACAACGTCTGCAAGGGCACATGAATTGGAGAACCGCTCTAATGCTGACCCGTTACACTCATTCCATGGCCCTTCGCTTTTATGCCGCCACTACCAGCCAGGGCAAGCTGCGCGACTTCCGCACGGCCGCTGCTGCTCACTCGCTGACCATCGAGCCGCTTCCAAAACTGGAAGAAATCCCCGCGCCGGAGGAGAACGGCCTGACATTTGCCGCCAACGCCTCGCTCAAGGCCATTTACTACTCCCGCCTTGCCCCCGGCGCATGGGTTCTGGCCGACGACTCCGGCCTGGAGGTAGATGCGCTTGACGGCGCGCCCGGCGTGCGCTCGGCCCGCTTTGCTGCCGATTCCGGACTGGTGGACGCGCCCGGCGCCAGCAACAACACCGACGTTTGGAACAACCTGGAGCTGCTGCTACGGCTGGCTGGCATTCCCGCCGCGCAACGCACAGCGCGCTACCGTTGCGTGCTGGTGGCCGCGCGCGACGGCGTGGCCCTGCACACCGCAGAGGGGGCGGTCGAGGGGCTGATTCTGGAATCGCCGCGCGGGACGGGCGGATTCGGCTACGACCCGCTCTTCTACCTGCCCGCGCTGGGCCTGACCATGGCCGAAATCGACCTGGAAACCAAACACTCGCTCAGCCATCGCGGGCGAGCCATTGCGGCGCTGCTGGCCCTTCCGGGCTTCTGACCTTCCCATTTTCGAAATGAAAAGGATCAAGGCCCACGGAGCGTCTTGACGAATGTGATGTGGAACACCAATAATGCCATCAAAATGAGATAAAGTTTCTCAGTACGTTAAACTGAAACCGCTGCCGCTCGGAATCATGCCTGGAATCTGACCTGAAGCCGTAAGGAGCTGACACCGTCATGGCAACTGCTCAAAACCCTGCCTCGCCCACCGTTCGACGCGGCGTTCAGCCCTTGCGCGCCAGCGAGGGTTCGTCCTTTCTCTGGCACAAGCTACATTCGCTTTTGGGCATCATCCCCCTCGGCGCCTTCCTGCTGGAGCACCTGCTCTCCAACTTCGAGGCGCTCAAAGGCCCGGTCGCCTACGGGGCGCAGGTCCGCTTCCTCAACAGCCTGCCGATGGTGCGCGTGTTGGAGTGGGGCTTCATCTTTCTTCCCCTCCTCTATCACGCCTGCTACGGTGTCTGGATCTGGCTGCGCGGCAAATCGAACATCGTCTACTATCCCTGGGCGGGGAACTGGCTCTACGTCGCCCAGCGGTACACTGGCCTGATCGCCTTCGCCTATATCGCGCAGCACGTGATCCGCCAGCGCTTCATGGGCATCGCTCTGCCCGAGCATCCCTATGCGGCCTTCGCCAAGGTGCAGCAGGAGCTGGCCAATCCCTGGATGCTGGCCGTCTACATTGTGGCCATGATCGCTATTTGCTGGCACTTCTCCTACGGCGTCTGGCTCTTCGCGGCCAAGTGGGGGATCACTCCCGGCACGAAGGCCCGCAAGCGCTTTGGCTATGTCTGCGTGGCATTGGGGCTGGCGCTGGCAATTTTGGGACTGGTGAGCATGTGGGCTTTTGTAGGCCCGGATTACAAGAACGCGCCCGAGAACCCGGCTGTCTCTCTTGTGGTTGCCCCGGCAGCCGCTGGAACTGTTTTGATTTAAGCGCCGTCGCTTGAGGTTGAAAGGAAATTACTTTATGGCAGCACCAAGAATCATCGTGGTTGGCGGAGGATTGGCCGGACTTTCGGCGGTGATCAAGATCGCCGAGGCCGGCGGCTCGGTTGACCTGTTCTCCATTGTCCCGGTCAAGCGCTCGCACTCGGTGTGCGCGCAGGGCGGCATCAATGCGGCCAAGAATTTGAAGGGCGAGGGCGACACCACCGACAAGCACTTCGACGACACCATCTACGGCGGCGACTTCCTAGCCAACCAGACGCCAGTCAAGTTGATGTGCGAGGCCGCTCCGGCGATTATCGATCTATTGGATCGCATGGGCGTGCCCTTCAACCGCACTCCCGAAGGCCTGCTCGACTTTCGCCGCTTCGGCGGCACACTCTACAACCGCACCGCCTTCGCCGGCGCCACCACCGGCCAGCAATTGCTCTACGCGCTCGACGAGCAGGTTCGCCGCTACGAGTCCGAAGGCAAGGTGACGAAGTACGAGGGCTGGGAGTTTCTCTCCGCGGTCATCGATTCAAAGGGCGTGGCGCGCGGCATCACTGCCCTCGACCTGCGCACCATGGAACTCCGCTCATTCGCGTCCAATGCCGTGATTCTGGCGACGGGAGGCATCGGCGCGATTTTTGGCAAGAGCACCAACTCCGTGGTCTGCACCGGCTCGGCGCAATCGGCTGTCTTCCAGCAGAGCGTCTACTACGCCAACGGCGAGTTCATTCAGGTCCATCCCACCTGCATTCCCGGCGAAGACAAGCTGCGGCTGATGTCGGAGTCGGCGCGCGGCGAAGGCGGCCGCGTCTGGGTTCCGCGCACCGCCGGCGACAAGCGCCTGGGCAAGCAGATTCCCGAGGCCGAGCGATTCTATTTTCTTGAGGAGTGGTATCCCAAGTACGGCAACCTGGTGCCGCGCGACATCGCCACCCGCGCCATTCACAAGGTGGTCTACGAGGACCATCTGGGCATCGACGGCCAGCCGATGGTTTATCTCGACCTGACGCACATCGACCGCGCCACGCTCGACCGCAAGCTCGGCGGCATCCTGGACATCTACGAGAAGTTCGTCGGCGACGATCCCCATGATGTGCCCATGAAGATCTTTCCCGGCATGCACTACACTATGGGCGGCGTGTGGGTGGACTTCAACCAGATGACCAACATTCCCGGCATCTTCGCCATAGGCGAATGCGATTACCAGTACCACGGCGCCAATCGCCTGGGCGCCAACTCGCTGCTCAGTTGCATTTACGCCGGATTCATCTCCGGGCCCAACGCTCTGAATTACGCCAAGAGCGCGGAAGCGACGGATGACGACGGAGGCCACGCGGCCGAACTCACGCGCCAGACCGAAATCAACGACAAGCTGCTCAAGAACGAAGGCGCGGAAAATCCATTCAAGTTATGGCGCGAGTTAGGCGATACCATGACCAAGCACGCCACGGTGATCCGCTATAACCAGGGGCTCAAGCAGGCAGACGAAAAGATCGTGGAGCTGATCGACCGCTACAAGAACGTCAGCCTCGCCGACCGCAGCCAGTGGGCCAACACCAGCTTTGCCTTCGCCCGCCAGTTGAAGAACATGCTGGAGCTGGCGCGGGTGATTGTGCAGGGAGCAATTCTGCGCGACGAGTCGCGCGGCGCGCACTATAAGCCCGACTTCCCGGAGCGCGATGACGAGCGGTTCCTGAAGACCACCAAGGCCAGCTTTACGGATTCAGGCCCGCGTTTCGAGTATGAAGAGGTCGATACGCAATTCATCAAGCCGCGGCGGCGCAGCTACGACGCGGCAAATTAAGGGAGACTGACAATGGCAACCAAGACTGTGCAATTCGAAATCAAGCGCCAAGCCAGCCCCGATGCACCAGCTGTGTGGGAGCGGTTCGAGCTTGAATGGCGCCCCGGCATGAACGTGACCACCGCGATGATGGACATCGCCGCCAACCCGGTCACCTCAGGCGGCAAGCCGACCACCCCCGTTACTTATGATTCATGTTGTCTGGAGGAGATCTGCGGCTCCTGCGCCATGCGAATCAACGGAAGAGCGCGCATGGCGTGTTCGTCGCTGATCGATAATCTGGAACAGCCCATCCGCGTCGAGCCGCTCAGCAAGTTTCCGCTGGTTCGCGACCTGCAAGTGGATCGGTCTGTTTTGTTTGAAAATTTAAAGGCCGTCAAAGCATGGATTCCCATCGACGGCACCTATGACCTCGGCTCCGGCCCGCGCGTCTACCCGCAGCAGCAGGAGGTCAACTACCCGCTCTCCAACTGCATCTCCTGCACCTGCTGCATGGAAGTCTGTCCGCAGTTCAACGAGGAGACGGGCTTCGTCGGCGCGGCCACCATCGCCCAGGTCAAGCTCTTCAACAACCACCCCACCGGCAAGGTTCTGAAGGAAGAGCGCCTACGCGCCTTGGCCGGCGACGGCGGCATTCAGGAGTGCGGCTTCGCGCAAAACTGCGTCGAGGTCTGCCCCAAGAAACTACCGCTGACCAACACCATCTCCGATGTCAGCCGCGACGTTCTGCTGCAGAAAGCCAGGGATTTTCTGCGCAGTTGACGATCCGGCCGAAGGCGGGCAGGGCTCTATGACGAGACAGGCTGCCTGTCTTCATCCTGGGGCCATGATGTTCTTTGCCTCGGGAAATTCGCGCCGCAAATACACCCAGAGATAGAAAATGCCCATCACCAGCAGGATGAGCGAGGCAGGCCGGATCAGCACAACGGTCAGCAACTGCCCGAAGATCCCAGTTGTATCCAGATGCAGCTGATTCGTGACACTGTTGAGAATTGCCAGGGGAATGTCTCCGGTCAACAGCAGCCCCACGGAATTCACCAACAGTGCAATCCGCGCAATCCGGCCGCCCCCGGCCCAGAGCATGGCACAGGCGGGAACGGTGAGCATCAAGAGCTTCGCGTCCCAGGGCCGATGATAGGTCACCAGCATGGTGAGAGGTACGATTGCCGCCAGCGCAATCCAGGCTCTCGTCTGCGAGAAGCTCGAACGGAGAGTGCGCACGGCCCATGCGAGCAGGAGCGCTCCGCAGACTATATAGCTGGCCGGATTATAGATGCGCGGATCGTCGCGGAAGATACTGATAGCTGCCTGCAGATCAATGACCATGAAGGCGCTACGGCCGGTAAGAGAGGCAGGGCCCGGTTCATTGATGCCGCCAGGCGCCGAAATGGTTGCCAGGTTTGATTGCCAGTCTTGCATCCAATGCGGCGCAACATGCGATACCCACAGAAAGGCCGACAGACCAAGAATCGCAGTGATGAAGAGGGTTTGCAGCGCGCGTTTCCGATAAACTCCGCCTGCTAATAGAAAATATAGCCAGACCAGACCCGCATCATGGGGCTTGATGGCGAGGCTGAGCGCAAGGCACAGAATGCCTGCCAGCACAAACCGCTCCCGAAGGAAGCACCAGGCGGCCAACCCGCAAAGGCTAACGGCGATGCCGGCCGTATTGCCGGCGACGAAGATCGACTCGCAGTTGACCAGCAGGATGCAAATCAGGAAGAGGGAGACGCCTGGCGCATAGCTTGCTCCAAGATTCCACATCAGGAGGGCGGCAAGGATAAAAACTGCGCCCGTGAGCACCAGCCACAGCACGTGTGCAGACCCCCACGGCAGCATGGCAAAGGGAGTTACAACGATGAACAAAGTGGGCACGTTTACATACAACACCACTGCCTGATGAGCCGCGACAGTCTCCGATGGGCGTTCCCCGCCCTCAGCCCGGTAAACGCCCTCCAATTCGCTCACATTGTATGGATTGTGATGTTGAAGCAGGCAGCGTGTTCCGTAATAGACTGCCCTGAAATCCACCCATCCGTTCGCCTTTTGCCCAACCGAGAAACCCCAGCAGACGGAAATCCCGCAGGCAAGCAGTATCCACGCCAATGCAATACGCCGCTCCCTTGTCATCTTCAGCCTCTCTCTGGTTCGCGCCGCAGATACAGCCACAGATAAAAGATGCCCATCAACAGCAAGATGAGCGGGGTTGAAAAAACCTGAACATCCATCAGTATCTTACCGGACCGCGTTATCGTAGATAGATGCGGGCTATTGATGAAACCAAACACAATTGCCCACAGAAGGTCTCCGGTCAACATGAATCCCGCTGTATTCAACAGGAGTGCGAGCCATCCGATCAGGCCGCCCTCGGTCCAGAGCATGGCGCAGGCGGGAACCGTGAGCAGGAGAAGCTTGGTGTCATAAAGATGATGACCGACTAGCAGCATGGAAAGAGCCGCGATCGATGCGAGCGCAAGCCAGGTTCCAAGCTGCGAAAAGCGCAACCTGATAGTGCGAACCGCCCATGCCAGCAGAAGCGCTCCGCATGCCAGATAGCGAGCCTGGTTGTAGATGAGCGGGTTATCCGAGATGGCGCTAAATACCACCTGCAGGCTTATCAACCCTTTACGTCCCTGGGCACGCAATGCAGCGAGGCTAGGGTCGTTGACACCGCCTTGTACCGAATACGCCAATACATTGGAGTGCCATTCCTGCATCCAGTGCGGCGCTACATGCCATACCCATAGGACTGCCGGCAGACTCAGGACAATCGTCACGATAAGAGTTTGCAGTGCGCGCTTGCGGTAAATTCCGCCTGCCAATAAAAAATAGAGCCAGACCAAACCCGTATCTTGCGGCTTGAGTGCGAGGCTGACAGCAAGACATAGAATACCAACCGGAATAAATCGTTCACGAAAAAAACACCATACGGCTACTACGCATAAGCTGATTGCAATCCCGGCCGAATTGCAAAGAACAACAATCACTTCGCTGTTGGCAAGAAGAAAGCCAATGAGAACACCAGAGACAATCGGCGCGTAAATTGCTCCTAAATCCCAAATCAGAAACGAAGCGAAGACGAGGCAACCAAGGGTAAGGATCATCCAGAGTATATGCGCAGGTCCCCATGGAAGCATTGCGAAGGGGACCGTAACGAGAAATGCTGTGGGAAAGTAGATATACCGTGTCTCTGCATGGTGCATGTTGGCCGTAACCAATGGACCATAGTCCTTCTCCGCCTGATATACGCGCAATACTTCGCTTTCATTGTATGGGTCACGCTGCTGAATAAGGCATCGTGCGGGATCGTAAACCACTCCGAAATCTTGCATCGGAACTTTAGCGATATTCTCGAAGGCGAGGCCAAGCAAAATAAATACGACACTGCCGAACAGCAAGAAAAACATACCATCGAGCCGCGCTCTTGTCATGTTCAGTCTCTCTTTCTGCCGGAAACGGCTCCAAGACTCGGAATCAAGCTGCTGAGCGGCCTTCTCCCGAGTGTATCTGACTTAAGCCCGCGTGAGCGCAAACGGCGTTTCCCCCGTGCTCTCCGGGTCCTGCCGCTGCATCTGTGGTTGGAGCGCGTCGCATATAAATCCACAGATAGAATATGCCCATTGCTAACAAAATGAGCGGAACGGGCCGCGTCAGCACAGCCATCAGTATCTGTCCCGACAGCCCCGCTGTGGATATTTGCAAATTCTTTGTGAGAATGACCAGAATTATCAACGGAATACCTCCGGTCGATACAATCCCCGCGGTAGTCACTGCGAGTGCAACCCATCGAAGTGGGCCGCCCTCGGCCCATAGCATGGCGCAAGCCGGAACGGCGAGCAGTAACAGTTTGGCATCGTGGGGCCGATGATAGGCTGCCAGCAAGGCAAGAGGCACGACGGTCGCAAGCGCAAGCCAGGCTCTCCGCTGAGAGAAGCGCGCTCTGAGAGTGCGCGCCGCCCATACCAGCAGAAGCGCTCCGCAGACCAGATAGCTGACCGGATTGTAGATGCGCGGATCGTCGCGGAAGACGGCTACGACTGATTGAAGCTCTATGATGATACCTGGGCCGCGGCTATTCGAGTTGTCATGTCCTGGGTCGTTAGTTCCGCCGGGTGCCGAAGTCACAAGAAGATTGGAGTGCAGTTCCTGCATCCAATGTGGCGCGATGGGCGTTACCCACAAGATGGCTGCCAGACCAAGGACGGCGGTGACAAGGAAGGTTTGCAGCGCGCGTTTCCGATAGACCCCGCCCGCCAACAAAAAGTAGAGCCACATAAAACCCGCGTCATGGGGCTTCATTGCCAGACTGACCGCGAGGCAAAGGACGCCGGCCCACACATATCTCTCCTCAAGGAAACACCAGACGGCCACCATGCAAAGGCTTACAACTATCCCCGCGGGATTGCCGAATGCAAAAAAAGCTTGTGTGTTGGCAACAGCAAAGCAGATTAAACAACCGGAGATTACCGGCGCGTAATTGGACCCTATATCCCATATCAGGAAAGCTGCAAGGATAAAAGCCACGGCGGTGAGCATCATCCATAGACGGCACGCAAGCCCCCACGGCAGCATCGCGAAGGGAGCGACAAAGAGAGATGTGGTTGGCGGGTATACATCCAGCCTCAAAACTTCTCGGGGTTCGACCGAGAACTGTGGAAGTTTTCCTCCCTCTGCCAGATAAACACGCAGTGGCTCGCCGTCTTTATAGGGATCGGCGTGTAGAAGCAGGCATCGCGTATCATAGAAGATCCCTTTGAAATCTAACATCAGGTTAGGCGAGGAGCGCAGCATAGAAACGCCCCATAAAACGGAAAGCACGCAACTCAACGATATCAAAGCCAGTGCAATCCACCGCGTCCTTGTCATCTTCAGTCTCTCTTTCTACCGAAAACGGCTCCAAGGTCCGGAAACGACCTGCTGAACGGCCTTCTCCGGAGTCTATCGGATAATGCCCGCGTGAGCGCAAACGGCGTTTTCCCGAGTTCTCCGGGCTCCGCCGCTGCATCCGCGGTTGAAGCGCGCCGCACGTAAATCCACAGATAGAATATGCCCATCGCCAGCAGGATGAGCGGGACAGGGCGCGTGAGCACGACGGTCAGCATCTTTCCGGAGATCCCCACAGTGGAGATGTGCAAGTTCCTGGTGAGCGCGAGGAGAATGGTCAACGGGATATCCGCAGTGGAGACAATCGCCGCGGTGCTCACCACAAGCGTAACCCAACGGATCGGTCGGCCCTCGGCCCAGAGCAGGGCGCAGGCGGGAACTGTCAGTAACAGAAGCTTGGCATCGTAAGGCCGATGATAGGTCACGAGCAGGGTAAGAGGCACAACCGCGGCGAGCGCCAGCCAGGCTCGCGCTAACGAGAATCGCGCCCGGAGTGTGCATACCGACCAAACCAGCAGAAGCGAACCGCAGACCAGATAGCTGATGAGATTGTAGACGCGCGGATCGTCGCAAAAGACATAGATCGCGGATTGCAGGTTGATGATCATGCTGGGGCCGCTGCCGCTATTGGCGGAGTTGGGTCCGGGGTTGCTGGCCCCGCCGGGCATCAGATCCGTCAGATTATTGGCTTGCAGTTCCTGCATCCAATGGGGCGCGATGGGCGTAACCCACAGGATGGCCAACACCGCCAGAACAGAAGTTGCCAGGAGGGTTTGCAAAGCGCGTTTCCGATAGGGCGCGCCCGCCAATAGAAAATAGAGCCAGACCAGGCCGGCGTCATGGGGCTTGATCGCCAGGCTGACTGCAAGGCAGACGATGCCCGCCCAAACAAACCTCTCCAGGAGGAAACACCAGACGGCCACCACGCAAAGGCTTACGGCGATTCCCGCGGTATTGCCGGTCGCAAGAACGGCTTCGCAGTTGGCAAGAATGAAGCAGATCAAAGCGCCGGAGATTAGCGGCGCGTATTTGGCCCCGCGATTCCACATCAGAAAAGCGGCAAAAGTGAGGCTGCTGGCGGCAAGAATCATCCACAGCCGGTGCGCCAGACCCCACGGCAGCATCGCGAATGGTGTAATGAAGATTGAGGTGGTCGGCAGGTATATATTCAGCGACAGAACTTGTCGAAGCACGTCCGATAGCAATGGATGGTCATTTTGTTCTGCGAGATAAACGCGCGTCGGCTCGCCGTAAAGATAGGGATCGCGGTGTTGCAACAGGCATCGCGCATCGTAATAGACGCCCTTGAAATCGATCATTCCATTGGGCGAGGCGCGCTCCAGGAACAAGGCCCAGAAAGCGGACAGCCCGCAGCATAACAGCAACAACAGCGCGATCAGCCGCAGCCTACTCATGCTCACCTTCACTCTCGGACTTGTTCAAATTATATACACAAGCAAAAGACCAAGGGAGAGGACGCAATGGCAATGGATTTGCCCAGCGTGCCTCTCCCTGGCAGCATCGAAGGTGATCAATGGTGACACTCAGGACCGGCTTTGGCAGGCTCTGAATCATGTCGAACGTGCGCGCGTCGTGCCGTTCCAGGTAATCGCAGTGCGGGCGCCTGGTTCCGGAGCCCTCTGCCAGCTTCGGCAACGAAGACAATTGAAGCAACGATATGAGCCTATTCGACCCTATCCTGACCGTCCGCCAGTACCGCAATCTACAGGCAAGACATCAATATCCGGTCCGCATATGGCTGGCTGACTCGTTGCGCGTTCGGTGATGTGCTGCCTTTGCCGGCGGGGTACGCCTTCCCATGTCCTGGCAGTGCATCATCAGGGGTTAGACAACGGATGCAAAAATCGATTCAATTACTGAGAACTCGGTGCTGATCGAGGTGGCCATTGTCCTCATGCTGGCAACAGCGGCAAGGGTGATCAGAGCAACAACCAGAGCGTATTCAACCAGATCCTGACCTTCCTCACGACTAACCAGATTCTCGAACATCACAAACAACCCGAGAAACATGGTTTTCATTTGTGTTCTCTCAGTCTTATGAGACTCCCAGCCTGAGGACACACGCCTCCTCTGAAGGCGTGTGCTCGTCTGTCCTGACAGTGCATCATCAGGGGTTAGACAGCGTTTGAGAAAATCGATTCAATTACCGAGAACTCGGTGCTGACAGAGGTAGCTACTGACTTCATGGTGGCAACAGAGCCAAGGGCGATCAGAGCAAGAACCAGGCCGTACTCAACCAGATCCTGGCCTTCCTCGCGGCTCATCAGATCTTGGAACTTCACAAACAACCCGAGAAACATGGTGTTCATTTGTGTTCTCTCAGTCTTATGAGACTCCCAGCCTCAGGACACACACCTCCTCTGAAGGCGCGTGCTTGATTGTCCTGACAGGACATCATCAGCGGTTATACATCGGAGGAGAAAATCGATTCAATTACCGAGAACTCGGTGCTGATAGAGTGGGCCACTGTCTTCATGCTGGCAACGGCGCCAAGGGCGATCAGAGCAACAAGCAAAGCGTATTCAACCAGGTCCTGACCTTCCTCACGGGTCACCAAGTTCTCTAACTTCACATACAACCTGAGAAACATGGTGTTCATTTGGGTCCTCGCATTCTTATGAGACTCCCACCCTGAATACACACGCCTTCTATGAAGGCGTGTGCTTGTCAGTCCTGACAGGGCATCATCAGGGATTAGACAGCGTTTGCGAAAATCGATTCAATTACCGAAAACTCGGTGCTGATCGCGGTGGCCACTGTCTTCATGCTGGCAACGGCGCCAAGGGCGATCAAAGCAACAACCAGCGCGTATTCAACCAGATCCTGACCCTCCTCGCGGGTCACCAAGCTCCCTAACTTCACATACAACCTGAGAAACATGGTGTTCATTTGGGTCCTCGCATTCTGATGAGACTCCCATCCTGAGTACACACGCCTTCTATGAAGGTGTGTGCTCGTCTGTCCTGACAGTGCATCATCAAGGGTTAGACAGCGTTTGAGAAAATCGATTCAATTACCGAAAACTCGGTGCTGATGGAGGTGGCCACGGTCTTCATGGCGGCAACAGCGCCGAGGGCGATGATAGCAACAACCAGGGCGTACTCAACCAGATCCTGGCCTTCCTCGCGGCTCATCAGATCCTGGAACTTCACATACAGCTTGAGAATCATGTTGTTCATGTGTGTTCTCTCCTTAAGTTAGTTTCCCAGCTTGAGGGGATACACGCCTTCTCTGAAGGCGTGTGCTCATCTGTCCTGACAGTGTATCATCAGGGGTTAGACAGCGTTTGAGAAAATCGATTCAATTACTGAAAACTCGGTGCTGATCGAGGTGGCCACTGTCTTCATGCTGGCAACGGCGCCAAGGGCGATCAAAGCAACAACCAGCGCGTATTCAACCAGATCCTGACCTTCCTCGCGGTTCATCAGATCCTGGAACTTCACATACAGCTTGAGAAGCATGGTATTCATTTGGGAACCTCTTCGTAGAACGAATCTCCCAGCCTGAGGCAGGGGCACCCTATGTATAGCAAGTAGCGTGCCATTCATAGCCACAGACCATTTATTCTTATTAATCAATCACCTACAGAGAGCGAAATCGAGGAAAAGGCGCAACAGGGTGTAAACAATTGTATACACGGGGGCCGGGCAGGCTGGCCTTGTATACAGACCCTAAAGTGTAGTAAACAGACCCGAAAGTGTAGTAACCGGACAGTCGAAGATAACTGACCGGGAGCTGGAGGGCGCGGGTGGCGCCGGCGTATGGCGAAAACAGCGGCTTTGAGACCCTGTCTTCGTCCCGCTGCCGCTGCTATCCTGTGTTGGAGTGCGACGGCGCGGCTAAGGGCGGAAAGACACAGGCAAATCGCCGTGAACGCAATGAGAACCGTCTGACCGGCCTTACGCGCCCTCAAGAACTTGAGCCCGCGCAAGAATCAGGTCCCGCGGAGGAAGTAGAATAGTGTCCATGGCAAGCAAGGCGGAACTTCATACGTTCCGGGCGAAGTACGACATCGCGGATTTGTCGATTGCGGGCGTCACCGGGCTGGCGTTTGCCCTCGTCGCTCTGTTCCTCTGCGTTGCGCCACGGACCAATATCTCCGGGGCGATCGATTACATTGCCTTTTGGGCCACCGGTCAGCAGCTCGTCCACCACGCCAATCCCTATGATGGGGACGCGATGATGCGGATCGAGTACTCCGCTGGACATTCTGTCAAGGACGGTGTCATGCTGATGAGGAACCCGCCGTGGGCACTGCCCCTTGCTTTTCCCCTTGGTTTCATAGGCTTAGGGGTCGGCTTGCTGCTGTGGTCCCTGGTCCTGCTCGCATGCCTGATCGTTTCCGTCCGTATACTCTGGCGGATGCACGGCTGGCCCAGCGCTCCCCTGCACTGGCTGGGGTACTCGTTCCTCCCGGCGCCGCTCTGCGTGATGATGGGGCAGACTTCTCTGTTCGCGCTGCTGGGGTATGTTCTGTTTCTCGATCTGCATGGAAGACGCCCATTTCTGGCAGGAACCTGCCTCTGGCTTTGCGCGCTGAAGCCTCATCTCTTTCTGCCTTTCGGCGTTGCACTGCTGGCATGGATACTGGTTTCCAAGAGCTACAAGATACTGGCCGGCGCGGCGGTTGCCATGGCCGCTAGTTGTGCGATCACATTTTGCATCGACCCGGCGGCGTGGAGCGATTACGCACAGATGATGCGGACGTCGGGAATTGAGAGGGATCACATACCCTGCCTGAGCGTCGCGTTGCGCTTTTGGCTCAGTCCGCAGACGGTGTGGTTCGCCTGGCTGCCGGCTGCCTTGGGCAGCGCCTGGGCACTTGGCTATTTTTGGTCTCGTCGTCACGCTTGGGATTGGATGAAAGACGGCAGCCTGTTGATGCTCGTTTCGCTCCTCTTGGCACCCTATTACTGGGTATACGATGATGCCCTGGCGGTACCTGCCCTGCTGCATGGCGCTTTCCTTACCCGCTTCAGGCCCCTATTGGTAGCCCTAGTCTTTGCCAGTCTTCTGATCGAGGTCGAACTCCTCCGCGGCATCAGGATCTCTACAGCCTTCTATCTTTGGACGGCGCCCGCATGGCTGGCGTGGTATCTCCTTGCGGTCACTTCCGGCAGAGAGGGCTTGAAATGGCCTGCTTTCAGAGCGAGGAAGTGGTTCCGTTCCATGGATTCGATGAAGGAGCCTCTCAGTGACTGAGTCTCCTGGATGCATTGATGGCTGCGGCGGCAACCAGGGCGCCGCAGAGCATGTCGATGAAGCAGCGCCAGCCCGCGGTGATCGTAGAAAGAATGATGAGGCACGAGAGAATGGCCTCCAGGCGGCTCACGCACACACACAGACAACGGAATCCCGGAAGATGGCGCCAGAGATGATTACGACCGGAAAGTCTCTCATACGACAGAAGATTCTTCGCGCTGTCGCAACCCTGCCATTCGTAACCGTCTGCGGCCTGGCGGCTGGGTTCATAGCTGGGCTCTACTGCACCCTGCTTCTGTCGCCAATCGCTCCCGGCACACGCGATTTCATCATCTTTTGGGCAACCGGACAGCAGCTCGCGCACCACGTCAATCCCTATGATCGGGAAGCCCTGTCGCGGGTCGAGCGCTCCGCGGGGCTTCCTCTCGCGTATAAAGTCGGCTTTATGCGGAATCCGCCCTGGACTCTTCCGCTTGTGTTTCCGCTGGGGTTCATCAGCCCGCGGGTTGCATGGCTGCTGTGGTCTCTGCTCATGCTCGCGTGTCTGGCTGTTTCGGTCCACCTGCTCTGGATCATGTACGGACGGCCCAGGAATCGCCGTTTCTTGCTGGGGCTTTCCTTCGGGCCCGCGCTGCTCTGCCTGCTCTACGGACAGACCTCGCTGTTCGTGCTGCTGGGGCTGGTCCTGTTTCTTCGCCTGCATCGCACGCGCCCCTTTCTGGCGGGAATCTCGCTCTGGCTTTGCGCGCTGAAGCCTCACCTCTTTCTGCCTTTCGGCGTTGTCCTGCTGGCGTGGGTGCTGGTTTCCAGGAGCTACAAGCTCGTGGCCGGCGTGGCGGTTGCCATGGCCGCAAGCTGCGCCATCACATTTGCCATCGACCCGTTGGCGTGGACCCAGTACGCACAGATGGCGCGCGCGTCGGGAATCGAACGGGGTTTTGTTCCGTGCCTGAGCTACCTGCTGCGCGATTGGCTCAGCCCACACACGATCTGGCTGCAGTACCTGCCGGCTGCCTTGGGCTGCGCATGGGCGCTGGCCTATTTCTGGCCTCGCCGCCAAGCCTGGGACTGGATGAAAAACGGCAGCCCGCTGATGCTTGTTTCAATCCTCACGGCGCCATATGCCCTGATTTACGATCAGGGCCTGGTGATACCGGCACTGTTGCGAGGCGCATTTCTTACCCGATCTCGGAACCTTTTGATCGCTCTTGCGTTCCTGAGCTCCCTGGTCGAAATCGCGCTGTACCGCAGCATTTCGCACCCCCCCGCTATCTTTCTTTGGACTTATTGGACCGCGCCCGCATGGCTGATTTGGTATATCGTTGCCTGCACTCCCTACGATAACTGGGCTAAGACCTGGTCAGCTTTGCGGGCAATGAAGCCATTCGGGGCTGGGCGTGCGGTGAAGATGCGTTCAAGTGAGTCTGGCGTTCCGCAAGAAAAACCGCTCGGCGAATAAAGGCGCTCTGACTGTGCGGCGCTCCTGTTGATGCGGCCTTGACGGCATGGCGCTAGAGCGAAACCAGAGTAAACATGTCCTAGTTAGGAGTGTTCATGGTGGCTTTTTCTTAAGGAAAAAGCCACTTGGCGGTGTTGGCTCCGGGTACAGCTACTCTGGTTTCGCTAGCGGCGGCCCTTCCTGCCCCCCAGCGGCCAAGTCCTGTCGCTCCAAGCCCGACTTTCATCCCCAAGACGAAGATATGCCGCCTGACGGAGAAGTAGCCGAAAAATCCAGCGTGTCGCCGGGTTGCGTCCGCGTATCGCGGATGGTGCCGGACGGAAGTTCGAGCACGGAGTGCGCCCAGAGACAGCCCGACAGCCGCCACGGAGGCACCGCGCTCACCAGCTTCCTGATTCGATTCTTGCGGTCCAGATAGACAAGGTCGATGGGAAACCGCATCCAGAAGGTATGCACTGCTTCACAGGGGCGAATCCAGAGGCCCTCTCCTGGCGCGAGGCATTCACGCCCCAGCAGGCCCTTGTTGCGCTTTGCGGCGCTATCGGCCACTTCCATGCAGGTGGCGAGCACCGTATGGCGCGTCAGGTTCGAGACCTGCAGACGGATATCCGGAGCGGTCTGAGGGCATGAGCAAAGGCGGTTCCGCAGCCCCAATGAGATCCAGTGGAATGGATTCATCCGGTTGTCTCAGATCCTTTCGCCTGCAAGCCATCGCGCTCGGTGCGACCCTTCTCGAAGTCTGCCGGCTGCCTGCACAAAGCAACCGGAAAACTCATTGAGGAGCGGGAGCGGGAGCAGGCGCAGCTGTGGAGCTCGCTGCGGTTGATGAGGCGCCAAAGGTTCCCGAGGCGCCTTCGATCATCAACGGCGTCTCCGGCTTCATGCTGTCAACCAACTTCTCGACGGGTATGGTGGGCGGCGCGGGAGCTGGAGTGTTGGCGGCGGTCTTGGCATCCGGAGTATTCATGGGTATGCCGGAGTTGGGAGGCAGGAACTTGGCTGGAAACTTCAGCTCCGGCAACGGCGCTCCAGCCGTAATGGGAGCCACAATCTCCGGCGTCACAATCACGATCAGCTCGGTGTTCGCCTTGGTCTTCTGCATCGACTGGAAGAACTTGCCGAGAATGGGAATGTCTCCTAGAAAGGGTATCTTCTGGAAGGTTTCCGACTCGGTGTTGTCCAGCAGGCCGCCGATGACGAAGCTTTGTCCGTCGGCCAGCTCGACCTCGGTCTTCACTTTCCTGGTGGTAATAGCAGGCACTTCAAATCCGGAGATTTCGACGGCATCGGAAAAGTCCAGGGCGCTCACTTCCGGGGCCACCTGTAGGCGAATCGTTTCGCGGGGAGTAATGGTGGGAATGAAGTTCAGGCGAACTCCATACTCCTTGAACATGATGGTAACAGTAGCCGCGGTGCCTGCTCCGCCTCCCTGAACGACGGGATAGGGATATTCTCCGCCGGCCAGGAAGCTGGCCTGTCTGCCGTTGGACGCCAACAGGTTGGGCTCGGCAAGAACCTGCGCCCCGATGGTGGACTGGAGGGCCTGAATCGTAGCTCCGATATTCAGACCGGGGTAGAAGACGGAGATATTCGTCGGAGTCGTTCCTCCGGTCACCGTGGCGCCAGTGCTGCCAGTGGGAGTAGTAGTCGTTAACGATCCGGTGGAAATTCCACCGATTGTATTTCCAAAACCGTTACTGAAAATGTTGAGGCCAAGCTGTTTCGACTTGGTGCGATCAACGCTGATAAAGCGCACCTTGAGGAGAATCTGCGGGTCGGAGGCCGGCACAGAGACGTTGAGCAGGTTGACGACTTTGCCGCCCGTGGAGGCAATTTTGACCGCGCGATCGGAGCTGTTGAGATCCTTGACCGTGCCGCGAAGAAAGACTGCGCCGTTCTCCGCGCTGACTTTCAGGGGTTCGCCGGGAAGCTCCGATCTAAGCTCGCGGCGGATGGCGTCCAGGTTGTCGTGCAAAATGTACGCGCCGGCGCGCACCGTCACGTTGAAGAACTGACGGCCGCCGTAAATGTCCCAGATAATCAGACTGGTTTCTCCAGGGGCCTTGCCCTCCACCATGACCTCGGTCGGACTTGTCGCATGGACTTCCGCTATGTCGCCCTGACCGATGGCAACCCGCGCTATCGGACGCGCACAGTCGACCAACACGGTCTTGCCCACGGCAAGGGAGAGCTCATTCGCCGAGTCCTGAGAGGTGGCGCCGGCCGCTTGAACAGGAGGTGGTGCGGTTTGAGCCTGCAAGCCCGGCCAGGCGCAGAGGGCTACAGACAATGCACTGCAACATACGATGGTAATGCCGGTCGTCGCTCTCACTGGTGTCTCCCGGGAGAAGCAAATTTTTCTTCAGTCAGTTTCGAACCGTTGAACACCTTAATGGTAAGATACTTGGACGCGGCCCTCTTGACGCTCCCAGTCTTTTCCGGCGCTACAGTCCCCCCGGAAAATAGGTTGCCCGTAGCCGTACCGGGAACAGAGGCAATCTTGGTATCCAGCGGATTGCGCAGGACGAGCTGAATTTTCACCTGATTGCTGGCCAGGCTAAGAAGCTCGGCCTGCTCCGGGGTGACCAGCAGGTTGACCACCTGCACCGTCCTCGCTTTGCCTTCAGAGTCCTTTTGATAATCGGTACCCGCCGACAGAACCTGAATGTTCTGAAGGAGCGTACGCGACTCCGTGCCTCGTGTGGGGTTTTGTTGGCCTGGAGGCCTTCCGGAGATCAGTACATCCACGCGCATACCGGGAGTAACAAATCCCGACACGTTCACCACATCATCAACTTTGACGGCGCAGGCCCTCATGCCCTGGGGGATGGTGGCTGCCAATCCGCCGCCGGAGCCGACAGCGGCCAGGCGGTTCTCAATAATCGGCTCTCCCTCATAGATATCCGAAACGACGCCTCGCCCAACGGCATTGCTCTTGTCCTTTGCGAGAATGGCGCCCTTGGGAGGCGTTCCCGCGATCTCGATGGTCGTCAGGTTGTCAGCGGTGAGAACAGCTCCGAGTTTGATGTTCGCCTTAGCCGCTACCAAAAAAGTAGTGGCCGGAGGCTTCGCCGCCACCGACTGGTTGTGAATCAGGCGAATAACCAGATACGTGCATGCGGCGGCAACGATGAAAGCGACGAGAAGGATCGTGAGTACTCTTCGGTTCATTTGGAGGCCTGTTTGAACTGGCCACCCGGCCAGCTTCGCCTTTCTGTCCCTTGTGACAATTGCCGCGCCAGGATGCCTGTTTCGATTCTAGCCGAAACGGGAGTTGGGCGGACAGTTTGCCAAACAAGTTTAACCGCCTGTATAGTTTATTCCCTTCAAGCCTCATCGAAACAGCCGGAAGCAACATTGAAGATAAAGGAGGTATCAAGAGAGTTATCGGTTAAAGCGCTTCTATAAGCGATTCTGGAAGAGAATATAATGGAACTCTTGAAGGGGGACGGCAGGGCCTCTCTCAGTGCTCATCCAGGCTGAGAATGCCTGAAACGCGGCCTCCACGGCAAGAAGGGCCAGGCGGCGCAAGGGAGGAGATTCATCCGGTCATGAGGTCTTCCCTATGATTATGCTTTTTTCAGAGCGGCCGGAGCTGAACCAGAGGCCCTATTCCTTTCTGGTTTCGATTCTGGTGCATGGTGCTGCCGCGGGGCTGGTGTCTTTGGGGATCCTCTCAGCGCCCAAGGTAAAGGCCCCTTCTCTCGTCCAACGATATGACGTGCGGCATCTTGACCTGCACACTCTTGAGTCTCGGATGCAGCAGGCCAAAAACGATATCGAGTATCCCCGCCCGCATCCCGACAAACACAGGCTTCCGCCTGGCGGGAGCGCGTCAGCGCAGCCGCCGGCGATGCGGCAGGTCGTACAAGCGCCGCCCGGACCCCAGACACTGCTCCAGCCGGATATTCCCAAGCCGGTGGCGCTCACCCAGGAAATCCCCGTGCCGGCAGTCGTAATCTGGAACGGGAAGAAGACTTCCGCCAAGACGCTGGTTCCGCCTCTGCCGGAAAAGCCGGCTGTTTCCGACGTACAGCCTTCGATCCAGTTGCCCAACGAAGCACAGAAACTGGATGACTTCGCCATGGCAGCCACTGCTCTGGCTGCCGTGCCCCAGCCGATTCTTCCTAGCACCACGTCGCCCGTGGTGGTTCGCGGGCCGGAGCCGTCGCCGCCGGTCCCGGTCACCACCGCGGAAGGGTCCGCGCAGCCAACTCCCACGGCGTTGATGTCGCTTTCCGACCTTAACATGGCGAATGGAGATGTCTCGCTGCCGCCCGTAAACGAGTCGGCCCCCTCAAATTCCCCAGGGGCGCTGGCGGCCGGGCAGACACAGGATTCCGCGCAGGCAGGGCAAGTCAACCCCGAAGGCAAGACAGGCGCAAAGGGAGCAGGACAGGGTTCACCAGACGCCGGAGAATCGACGGATACCGGCTCAGCCGCCCAGGGGAATGAAGGTGATTCCGGGCAACCTGGCGCCCCTCAAACTGGTTTCGGCCACGGCAACCAGCCTTCGGCCGCCCATATTTCGCTGCCCCACGACGGTCAATTCGGAGCGGTGGTGGTTGGTTCCTCGATGGAAGAAAAGTATCCGGAGACGGCCCAGCTCTGGAGCGGCAGGTTGTCATACACCGTTTATCTGCACGTGGGCCTGGCGAAGAGCTGGATCCTCCAGTACTCGCTTTCACGCGCCGACAACGCGGCTGCCGCAGGCAACATCATGCACATTGAGGCGCCCTGGCCGTATAACATCGTGCGGCCCAACATCGAGCCCGGCGCAATCGACGCCGATGCCCTCATGGTTCACGGGTTTGTGAATCAGGCCGGCCGCTTCGAGAAGCTGGCCATCGTCTTCCCGCCCCAGTCCGCGCTGGAGAAGTTTGTGCTGGATGCGCTCAACCAGTGGCAGTTCCGGCCGGCGACGCAAAATGGGCAAAATGTCCTTGTGGAAGTGCTGCTGATTATCCCCGATGAGACGCAATGAAGCCCTCATCCCGGCGGGTCCGATGAGCGGACCCGGCCGGTATGCGGAACTCAGATTGCGTCAGGCGTCTATGTTGTGCCGTTGGGGATCAACCGCGCCGCGGTAAGGGAGCCATAGATACCCATGAAGATATCGTTCAAGCTGGTGAGCGACGAATTATCGGGACTCGTGCAATTCGTGTCCACTGCGTTGATTCCACTTCCTTGTCCTGATTTTTCCTGGTTGGCGTCGGAGTAGAAATACTGCATATCGGAGGCCATATTCATGATCGTATTGCACGGTACAACATCCGTGATCGAGCTGAATGGGTAGGCAAGAGTCCCCAAACTAATCAGCGGATTGACATCCGAACCATCGCCTCCGCCTGGAGTACCACTTGTCCCATTAGTCGGGTAAAACAGGCATCCGCCATTCTCCGCGCCGTAGGCAACCGTATACACCCTGTTGATTCCCACCGTAATGGCATACTGGGCTGCGGCAACCGCCTGCTGGCAAGCGTCAAAACCGGATGGGTATGCCCCAAGCAGTGAGAGTGGCGATGGAGTGGGCGGCTTATATGGATTCGAGCCCGAAGTACTGTTGCCCTGAAGAATGCCATTCATAACGCTCTTCCCGCCCGAGTTAAAGCCATTCGAGGAAACCGCCGTGCCTGCTGGTGGGAACATCGTCGAAAGCGTATTCGCCTGACCGTCGCTGAGGAAGACGATCGCTGTCTGCGTGGTCAAGTTATTCACTTTCGGATACGCTGCCTGCTCGGCCAGAAGTGCTGTCTCCGCCGCATAGAGTGCGCCCGCAAAATAAGTGCCTCCACCATTAAAACCGACTGGATACGGGGCAGCCGGTACTTGCAAACAAGGATTGACGCTATCGGCACTACGCCCGATCGCCTGTACAAGAGTGGACGAGGGGTTTAATCCACTCTTGTCGGTTGCCAAGTAATAGTTGATATAGAAACCGTTACTATCCATGTCGGAGGCGTTGTATGTGGGCTGATAGGTCAAATTCAACGTAGAAGTAGTTTGAGAGGGGTAACTCTGCCAATTGATTACCGCATTTGTATACGTGACGGGCGTATAGGAGGCCGTTGACCCGGATCCCGGGATGACGGGGGTACTGTACGGCTGAAAGTGAACAGTGCCGTTGTTGCACCTGCTGCCAGCGCCCGAGTCAGAGTTATAGTTATACTCGGCTTCCGATGTTATAATATTCGGAAACGTCATCAGACCGAAGCGGACGTTCGCGGTTGCGGCGGTGCAGCCCGATGAGCCCGGAGGGCAGGGATTTAATTTGCCCAGCATACCCTGAATGCCGATCAATGCGCATTCCTCCGCAGTTGATGCGCCGGTGCAGTTACTGTCTTGATTGACCATGGACGGCGTCGTGTCCAAAACGAACTCCACAATCCATGGCCTTGATTCGGCTGGGGTCGCGGTCGCGGTTGCGCTCACCGGCAGCGTTTTGAAGCCGAAGATTTTCATCAACAACGTCGGCACACTGACCGTCTCAGTGACCTGGACGGAATTGAGGACGTTGCTGGTAGAACATGACTGTCCCGCGGGCATCATGGCGTTAAGGCATTTCACCGTAGCACTGGGAGCATTTGCATTTGGCGCCGTCCCGATTCCCCAACCGGCTTGGTTGGAGCTATTCTCGACTTTGGCGGCGTTGGATTGTGCCTGTGAGGCGCCGGCGGATAACCCGCTCACACCCGCCGCGGCGGCCGCATTGACAACGATCTGGAGCTGACTACGCACGACGTATGCGTGGCCTACATCGAGCGTCAGCCCAGCCAGCCCCAGCAAAGCTGTTAATGAGACGCCCACCCACACCATCGACTGTCCACTTTTGTCGAACAGCAACCTGCGAAGTAACTTACAACTGATCGTTCTCATGGAATTCACCTCGAAAATACTGTGTTTGACGTTCATGCTTAAGTTCAGTTGGTTGTAATGGTCTGATTTGGAGGAGACGACACGGTAAACTTACAGCTTGATAGATTCACTCCGTAGATTCCGTTGGAGCAGGGATAAGTGGCAACCATCGTAAAGACGCCTCCATTCGCGAAGTTATCTGATTGGCCGGCGCATGTGTTCTGGGCCCTGCCTTTAAACGGGCCGATTGGGCTGCCATTCAACGTGTATGTGACGGAGATCTGATCTGGATCAAGAGTCGACGACGAACTAGACGTCGCCGAACCCATCATTTGCGTGAAAACGGCTTGACAGGGATCCGCCAAATTGCCCGTGGAAGTGCCGGTCGTGTTCCCTTCAATCACCAGATACCGCGATCCTACATCCACGGCGTTACTTAGCGCCAGATAGTTGCCCATATTAATCCCGCACCAAAAGATGCCTGTCAGGAGCAACGCCAGCACAGGCAACACAAAGGCGAACTCAACAAGGGATTGCCCCTCGCTGCCGGAGCGCAGGCAGGCACGCAACCGGCTCCCGGTAGACCGTACTCTCGCGCCCGCTCTGCCTGGCGCTGTGGCGCGGCAAAAACCGCACGCGAATTTCAAAGCCCGACCGCGCAATTTGCTCAGCCGTTTCATCGCTTACCTCCTTACATAATGTCCTTCAAAACATCGGTTCTGTGGTTAACGTTCATGCTTAAACTCAGCTGGTGTAAATGAACTGACTTGCCTTCGCGGTAATCTTACATCCCGGGACATTGAATCCGTAGAGTCCGAGGGTGCAGGGATAAGAGGCAACTATCGTAAGACTGCCTCCAATTGCGAAGTCAGCTGAATAGCTGGTGCAAGTGTTCGCGGTCTTGCCGGTAAACGGGCCGATTGTGGCGGTAGTTGGGGTACCATTTAGCGTGTATGCCAACGTATAGGTGACGGTGATATTCTGCGGAAGGAGATTCGACGTCGGACTTGTCATTTGCGCGAAAGCGTATTGACAGGGATCCGTCAAGGGAGCGACGTCAGTCGAGTAATCACTAGCAACGGACATATTTGTGTTGGCCGCGTAACCTGCTTTCATCAGAGCCGTTGATCCTATATCCACGGCGTTATTCAGCGCCACATCGTTGAACGTGATAATTCCGACCGCATAGATACCCATCATGAGACCCATTAAGATCGGCACAATAAAGGCGAACTCAACTATGGATTGCCCCTCGCCGCCGGAACGTAGGCAGGCGCGCAACCAGCCTCCGATAGACCGGGCTCTCGCGCCCGCTCTCCCTGGCGCCGAGGCACGGCAAAAACCGTGCCGGAGCGACCTAGCCTGCCCGCACAGATTGCTCAGCCCTTTCATGGTTTTCCTCCTATCATTATCGTTCATAATCGGCCCGGTGAAACAACTTTTTTAGGTACTCCGTTACTTAGGTTACTTGGGTTATTTGCGTGCGAACCCATCGGCACCTAGCCATTACACTTTCGGAGCTGCTCCAGAAACTGCTCGAGTTCCCTCTTGCTTGCCCCGTTCACCAGCGGGTTCAGCCCACTGTGCGCCGCCGGGGCATCTTGCGGGATGAACTGGAGGCCGACGCCGTCGTTGCCCCAGCGGACGGCCCTGGAATGCACGGAGATTGAATGTTCGACGCTTTCCGCCCCATCTTTGGTCGCTTGCAGCGTCATAAGAACCAAGGTACCAGGGTACCAGCGCTCCTCCGTCACCACGTAAAGCCCTGACGAGCTAATATCCCGGATGCTATGCGCCTTGGGAGCGGCTCCGGTCCAGTAATAAGCAGCCAGGCCGGGCAATGACTCCCGTGGGGCATCTCTCAAATCAGGAGCTGTTCTAGGATCAGGAGACCACCAGCGCTTCAACCAATTCTTCGGCGGCTTGACATACTTCATCCCCGGCTCGATAAGGTCCATCTCATATGGCTTCTGGGACGCGGGAGGCTTCTCCTTGGAGCCATTCTTTCCGGAGCGATCCTCCAACTCCACCACGCCAGGACCACCGCTCCACAGCGGCTTCCCCCGCAAGAGCGCGGCGCTTTGCACTCCGCTGGCAACCCCACTCGGGCTGGAAATCCGCTCCAGGCGGTCCTGCATCTCTTCCGCTACGCAGAGCACCAGTTGGTCGCCAGATTGGGTCTGTGACGAATAGATCGAGTGGATTGGCAGTGCCAGGACGCTCGCCGCCCGCGGGCTCGACGGGGAGACACGGAATGTGGGGAATGACTCGACCACCTCGATGACCCGGCAATCTTCGTCTAGGTAAATCAGATCGAGGGGGGCGCGCATATCCGTATCGGGAATTCCTCGGAAGGGCGTCATCCAAAGGCCTTCACCGGACTTTAACGACAGCTTTCGAAGCAGACTCTTGAGGTCCGCGCCGGCAAGATCAGCAATGGCGACCTCCAGGCCGAGAAAGCATTCGCGAGTCTGGTTGTATGCGCAAAGCCTTCGTAATTCCATCGAACCTCCGGCCCTCGGCGAGAACCCGGCAACCGCGTGCAATCTCAGAGTTCCTGTCGTCAACTCAACCTGTTGTGCCAAAACAGCTCATGCAAATCCTTCCTTAGCGATCTCCGGACCTGCCGCGAGAGCCTGCTTCGCCAAGCGCGGAGGAGACAATTGCATCACCTGGCGAGCTGAGCATGGACGCACAAACCCGCACCCGCTGCCAGGGTGGAAAACGGAGACACTCATCGCCAAATGGCAATGCCCCGGCCAGCGAGATGCCCGAGCTGGCTAGCAAATCTCACGCGCGCCTGCGCAGGGACGCTGGCCCACCCGTAAAACCCGAGCTACTAATTCCGCGTGCGGCGGCGCAGGACCACAATAATGATTCCGACGACAGCCAACACACCGCAAATTACCTGGATAACTTGTACAGTGTTCAATCCGAACATATTTGTTTCTCCTTCTTACATCAAAATGCTGTTTACGCTCCCCGGCTTGAGCGAAACCCGAGCGGCACCAGGCGCCAAAAAAAATGGCGAAACCTCCGGCCCACAAAATGCGGACCGGCCAGCAAAGCGCGCCTTCTCGGCGCCGCCGGTACAAAACGCTGCGCTACTTGACCCGCGTGCGGCGGCGCTGGACCAAAACGAACAATACGACTACAGCCAACACAGCGCTAGCAATCTGGATGATTTGTGTACTGTCTAAGTTCATATCGTTTCCTCCTTTCCTCAATGATTGAGACCCCCGAATGACTCTATGATGGAAATGAACGCCGGACCCAGAGTGACAACAAAGAGCGAGGGAAAGATGAACAGCACTAGCGGAAAGAGCAGTTTGATGGTGGTCTTTGCCGCCGCCGCCTCCACTGCCTGCACACGCTGGGTTCGGAGTGTGTCGCTGTGAATGCGCAACGTCTTGGCGATGCTGGTTCCAAACTGCTCCGCCTGAATCAGCATGGATACCAGATTGCGCACGCAGTCTACGCTGGTGCGTTCCGCCATATGTCTCCAGGCATCGCCGCGAGGGCGTCCGGCGCGTTGCTCCAGCACGACTATGCCCAATTCGTCGCACAGTTCCGGCTGGGCTAATTTCAATTCCATCGACGTGCGCGCCGTCCCCTGGTCCAGGCTCAGTCCCGCCTCGATGCAGATCACCAGCAGATCAAGCACATCCGGAAGGCCGCGCCGAATTTTGTTTTGGCGGTTGGTAATCCTCTTTCCCAGCCAGAAATCCGGCGCCAAAAAACCTACGCCAAGGGCGATGATATAAATAAACATTCCCGCATAGTCCCCAAGCCCGCTGACCAGGACAAGAACGCAAAGCAGGATAGGAGCCAATACTTTCGAGCCATAGAAGATTTTGACCGCTGACTCGTCGCGGAATCCGGCGCGTTGGAGTCGCTGCAAAACTACGGAGACCTCGGCCTGGCTTCTCGGCAGGATGTTCTCGAAGTGCTCCACCACGCCGCCGATCGAAAGGCCTGTCTGCTGAATGGTGCTCAACAGGGATTTCGGCTTGGGGCGCGGGTTGATCGCGTCGGAGATCCGCTGAAGCATTTCCTCGCGATAGAACAGAAGCAGTCCACCGCTCACAATTAGCAGAAAAACGACAGCGAAGGTAAAAATCTCAAATCCCATAGGTTCCTTCAAACGTCCATGTTGACAATTCTGTGAATGATAAAACCGCCAACCACGATCATGCTGCCAGCTATCCAGAGCATCTTGATGCCCAATGGATTCTTCCACAAGAGGCTCATCAACTCCGGGTTAACGAAATACATAGCGATTCCCAGTACCACCGGCAGCAGTGTGAGCACCCACCCCGTCATACGTCCTTGAGCCGTGTGCACCCCCACCTGCCGCTTCAGGCGGAACCGCTCCCGGATGACATGAGAGGTCTTGTCGAGAACCTCGGCAAGATTTCCCCCGCTCTCCTTCTGGATCATAACCGCCGTTGCGAAAATGCGGAGATCCTGGAGGGGAACGCGTTTGATCAGGTTGTCCAGCGCAGCCTTTAGTTCCAGGCCGTAATTCTGCTCCTCGAAACAAGCCTTGAATTCGCAGCCCAATGGATCGGCGCATTCACGAGCCACCGAGCCCATTGCGGCGATGAGACTGTGTCCGGCGCGCAAAGCACTCACCATCAGATCCAACGCCTCCGGCAACCCCTGCTGAAACAAGTCAAGGCGCTTGCTGCGCCTATGGAGCACGTAGGCAAAAGGCGCGGCGCCCAGCAGCAATCCCACCGGCAGAGCTATGAGGATGGAATCAAAGCGCAAGTAAATCAAATAAGCCGGGAGAGCAAAGCAGAGCCCGCAACCGGCCAGCAAGGTTCCAGCGTTCCACTTGAGATCGGCCTGATAGAGCAGGGTATGGAGGAGCGGCGCCACTTCTAACTCATTTAGCTTGCGATTGAGCCAGGGGATGGCGCTGATCACGTCTTTCTTGCGGAGATTAACGTCCTTGTCGCGCTCTTCTGGCGCGTTGCTAGTGGCCAGAGCCGAGTCGAGCGTGGCGTAGACCTGTTTGGCCTGCTGTGAGGCCCCGGTCCCCATGGCGATGATCAGCAGGGCAACGACCGCGAATACGCCCACAAAAACCACACAAACAATCAATCCCATGCCTATTGCCCTCCCTTCCGCTCAATTGACCTGCGTTTCGCGTTCGAACAAAACCGGCGGCAAGACAATACCCGAGATGCGAAGCCGTTCGAGGAACCGGGGACGGATATGGGTTGGCTGGAATACGCCAATGACCTTGCCATCGGGCCCGATTCCTTGCTTGTTGAAAGTAAAAATCTCCTGCATGCTGATGACGTTTTCTTCCATGCCGGTGATCTCGGAGACGCTGGTTACTTTGCGGGTGCCATCGCTCATACGGGTGGACTGAACAACAATGGTGATGGCGGATGCTATCTGCTGGCGAACGGATTTTTCCGGCATATTCATATTGCCCATCGCCACCATCGATTCGAGCCTGGAGATGGCATCGCGGGGAGTATTGGCGTGAATCGTGGTCATCGAACCTTCGTGCCCGGTATTCATGGCCTGGAGCATATCAAAGGCTTCATCTCCGCGCACCTCGCCCATGATGATGCGGTCGGGGCGCATGCGAAGGCAGTTGATCAGCAATTGACGCTGCTTGATCGCTCCCTGCCCTTCAATATTGGGCGGACGGGTCTCCAGGCGCACGATGTTTTCCTGCGCCAGGCGGAGTTCGGCAGCGTCTTCGATGGTTACGATGCGTTCGGTGCGCGGAATGTACTGCGACAGGATGTTCAGAAAGGTGGTCTTGCCGGTGCCGGTGCCGCCCGAGATGAGGATGCTGATCCGGGCTTTGACCGCGGAGGAAAGCACCTCCATCATCTCCGGGGAGACGCTCTTCAACTGAACCAGCTGATTGGCTGCCAGAGGGCCTGTCCCGAAGCGGCGGATGGACAAGGATGGTCCATCCAGCGCCAGAGGAGGAATGATGGCATTCACGCGAGAGCCGTCGGGCAGGCGGGCATCGACCATCGGCGAGGACTCATCCACTCTGCGGCCCACGCGCGACACAATGCGGTCGATAATCTGCAGCAGGTGGCGGTCGTCGCGAAACGTCGTATCGACCCTCTGCAGAAGCCCGTTTTTCTCAATGAAGACATGATCCTTGTCGTTGACCAGGATGTCTGAAATCTTTGCATCTCGCAGCAGAGGTTCCAGCGGACCAAGGCCAAAGACCTCGTCGAGCAGGTCCGCCTGTATCTTTTCCTGCTCGTCAAAGTTCAGGGGCACCCGTTGTTCGGTGATGATCTCCTTTACGATGCCGGCGACCGCCTGGCGCGCCTGACTGGAATTGACACGCGAAAGCTTCTCCAGATCCAGCTTGGAGATCAGGGTCCGGTGTATCTCCGCTTTGTACTTCTCCAGATTCAGCAGTTCCACGTTCAACCTTCCATCAGGACAGATACCCGTCCGCGACGCCATTATTTCAATGTGAGACCCCTGCCAAAAAGGCGGCAAAGTGCCGGGGACTCATCACCCGCCCAGAGAGAAGGTCACGCTCACCGTTGTCTCCACGTCTACCGGCTCGCCGTCTAGCAGGTAGGGCCTGTAGCGCCAGGACTTCACGGCATCCAGCGCGGACTGTCGCAACATGGTCGGTCCGTTGACTACACGGAGATTATCGACCGTTCCGTTCTTGGTAATAGTGGCTTGAATCACCACCGTGCCTGAAACGCGGGCTTGCTTGGCAATCTGCGGATAAACGGGCGTGGTCTTCTGAATCAGCAGACCGCCGGCGACGCCAGCTGAGATGGTCATCTTCCTGGGAGCCTCAATCTTCACCTTGGGCCCGTTCTGCCCTTTGAAGATGTTGCCCGCCGAGCCACTGCCGCCCAGGCCGTCTATATTGGCCGCGGTAAAGCCCGAAGAGGGCGGGGGTTCCTTCCCGGCCAGCATTTTGAGGTCATTCGGAATCCGCGACGGCGCGTTCAGTTGACGGTTCATCATTTCCGACGATGTGCGCTGGCGATCTGTCCCGGTGGTAGCCGGCTCCGGTGCCGGCGTGGCCGCCGCTGAATTCGTAGCCGCTGGCAGCGGCGTATTCGTCGCCATCGGCTGCGGCGCAACCGTTGGCTTCGGCACAGCCGTCCCGTGGTGCAACTTGGGATAGACCACCACCGATCCGACAATAAACAGAAGCGCAAGCGATCCGACAGCAATAAGCGGCACCAGCCCCTTCTGCTTGCCCTTGCTTTCGTCCCTGTATTTTGCGCCTCCCGCTTTAGGTTGAGGCGGCTGAAATACCTGCTCGGCTTCCGCATAGGCGCGCGAAGCGGCGATCGGTATTCGTTCCACCACGGGCGGCACAGTGACGCGTGCTGTCACGGGTTTGGCAGGCTGTGTTGCGGAACCATCCCCGCTATCCCATTCGCTGAAATCCGCGGGAAGCGTTGAGGGTTGCGCCTTCTCTATTTCTCCTGGAGGTACCATTGGCCATCGGCTCCCTTCACATATGTAGCGCCTTTGTAGATGCGCGTTTCAAGTTTGCTCTGTCGGTTGGAGGCACTGGTGTTTTGTTGCGCTCCCTGCTTAACGTCGAACGCATCAGCATCCAATATCGCCGGCAACAGCGAAGCGATGTTAGGCAACCCTTCCACCACCAGCGACACAGTGGCTTGCGCCGTAGTGTAGTCCGCGGTGTCCGTAGGGGTGAAGGTTGCCGAAAGTGTCTGTGTCCCTGCCGCAATCACGTTGCCCGCTGCGGGAGTGTAGACGAAGGTGCCCGGAATCAATGACGTGGCATTGAGCTGCGCGGCGCTGAGCGCAGTGCCGTAGGAAATGGCCGCGGGGGTCGGCCAGGTGATGATGGGCGTTGCCTTGGTGACAGTGAGCTGCACCGTGGCCAGCGCTGGCGCGTCGTCCGCGCCGTCCTTCGGAGTAAAAGTTACCGAGAGCGTATGCGTTCCCGCCGACAGCATTTCACCGGCCGCGGGAGTGTAGACGAAGGCGCCCGGAACCGATGCCGCGGCATTGAGCTGAGTGGCACTGAGTACGGTTCCGTAGGAGATGGGCGCGGGTGTCGGCCAGGTAATGACGGGCATTGCCTTGGTGACAGTGAGCTGCACAGTAGCCTGCGCCTCGGGAAAGTTGGGGTCTGCCGGTGTAAAGGTTACCGAAAGCGTATGCGTTCCCTTCGGAAGCACCTCGCCCGCGGCAGGAGTGTAGACGAAGGTTCCCGGAACCGATGCCGTCGCGTTAAGCTGCGTGGCGCTAAGCGCTACGCCGTGCGAAATGGCGGCCGGCGTTGGCCATGTGATCGTGGTTGGCTTTGCCTTGGCGACAGTGAGCGGCACGCTAGTCTGCACAGCGGCATAGTCCGTGGTGTCGGTGGGAGTAAAGATTACCGAGAGAGTTTGTGTTCCCGCTGCCAGCACCTCGCCCGCGCCGGGAGTGTAGGCGAATTTTCCCGGAACCGAGGCGGTGGCATTGAGCTGCGTGGCGCTAAGCGCGGTGCCGTAAGCAATCGGAGCAGGCGCCGGCCAAGTCACGGACGGCGTTGCCTTGGCCACAGTAAGCGAAACGGCGGCTTGCGCCGCGGTGTAGTTCGCGGCGTCCGTCGGAGTGAAGGTTACCGAAGGAGTATGCGTCCCGGCTGCAAGCACGGCGCCAGCGGCGGGAACGTAATCGAATTTTCCCGGAACCGATGCCGTCGCATTGAGTTGGGCGCCGCCCAGCGCGGTGCCGTAGGCAATCGCAGCCGGCGTCGGCCACTTGATGGCCGGCGTCACTTTGGAGACAATGAGCGCCACCTCGCTTTGGGCTGCGGTGTAATCCGTGGCGTCTGTCGGAGTGAAGGTTGCCGTCAGCGTCTGCGTTCCTGTTGTCAGCACCGCTCCCGCGGCAGGGGTGTAGACGAATGTTCCCGGAACCGATGCCGTCGCATTGAGTTGGGCGCCGCCCAGCGCGGTGCCGTATGAAATCGATGCCGGCGTCGCCCAAATGATGATTGGCTTGGCCTTGGCAACTGTAAACGATACGGCGGCCTGCGCCGTGGTGTAGTCCGTGGCGTCTGTCGGAGTGAAGGTTGCAGTCAGCGTCTGTACTCCTGCGGTCAGCACGGCGTCCTCGGCGGGAGTGTAGACGAATCTTCCCGGAACCGATGCCGTGGCATTCAGCTGCGTAGAGCTGAGCGCGGCGCCGTAAACAATCGGAGCAGGAGTCGGCCATGCGATGGCCGGAGTCGCCTTAGTGACAGTGAGCGGCACGGCGGCCTGCACCGTGGTATAGCCCGTGGCGTCCGCCGGAGTGAAGGTTACCGAGAGCGTATGCGCTCCCGCCGGGAGCATCTCGCCAGCGGCAGGCGTGTAGGCGAATCTTCCCGGAACCGATGCCTTGGCATTGAGCTCCGCGGCGCCTAGAGCTGAGCCATAGGCAATCGGAGCGGGCGTCGGCCAAGTGATGGCCGGCTTCTCCTGTTTCACTTTTTCGACCGGGGTATCCTGCAGGTGCCATTCGCCATCAGCGCCCTTCACATAGGTAGCGCCTTTATAAGTGCGCGTTTCTGGTCCACTCTGCTGGATGGGGACGGTGGCGCTCGGAGTTCTCGCGAGGTGCCATTCGCCATCCGCGCCCTTCACATAAGTGGCGCCCTTGTAAGTGCGCGTTTCTGGCTCAGTCTGCTGGCTGGGGGGGCTAACGCTTTGTTGTGCCCCCTGTTTCGCGCCCCCAAGGTCTGTGCGATCCGCCTTGGCTGTTGGCGGAAGCTTGGCTGTTGGCGGAAGCGGCTTCTTCGTTACTGCCGTCGGCGCGGCGCTCACGGGAGGAGTATGGGCGGGCTTGCTCGCGATCTTCGTCGCGGCTTCTAGCTTGGCGCCGGCGTCGTCCCGGTCGGACCCCAACCCTAGCTGCGTCAGTGCCCGCGCATCCCCGCTGGCGGGTGCCTTCGCGGAAATGCCCCGGCTGAAACTCTTGAGACTGAAGCCTCCCCTCTTCTCCGGGGTTGCGGGCAGGCCACAAGCGGTTCGGGCCATCTGCCGGATCAGCCGGGAAATCGGAGAATCTTCAAGCGCCAGCGGAATCGCCGTGGTCTGCATGCGCCGCACAGCGTTGTAATCGTTGGGAATCTTCCACTGCGCCGGCCGGGTGAGAGCCTTCGTAATCTGATCTTCGGAAACGCCCACGGAGCGAGATTCAAACCGGTTGAGTACGATCTCCAGCTTGGGAACCGGGGTTGAGAAATACTGCGAGATCAGACGGTTTGAATTGCGCAGTCCGGCGATCCCGGCCTGGATGACCAGGTAGACCGTGGAGCCTTCTTTGAACAGGCTCGTCCCCATCAAATCGAGCCTCGACCCCATATCAATAACCACGTTGTCGAAGTCCTGCCGCGCGACGGCAATCAGCCTGTCAATGGCTTCTTTGGATGCCTCGTACTGGGGAAACTTGCCCGGAGCCGCTAGCACCGAGACTCCCGAGCTATGCTTGACCAGAAGCCTGGAGAAAAAACTCGAATCCAGCCGGCTGAAATTCTGAAGAGCGTTGATGGTCGAATATTCGGCGACCACGCCGAGATTGAGCGCGGCGTCGCCCAGCGGCAGGTCAAGATCAATCAACACCGTGCTTTGGCCTGATTCCTGGGCCAGGGATACAGCAAAATTGCAGGCCAGCGTGGTGACGCCGTCGCCGCCCTTGGCGCCCAGAAACACCAGCAGCCTGCCGCCCGTCTTCTTTGGAATGTGCGTTGCCGGACGGCGGGCCGAGGCCCGAACCAGTGCCTCGGCCATGGTGCTTTGGGCGAAGGGCAAGGTGAGAAACTCGCGTGCGCCCGCGCGCATACAGCGGACCAGCAGTTCCGGATCGGCCTTCACCGAATACACCATCACCGTTGCCGAGCCGTTGGCGCAGATGCTCTCCACCAGCTCCAGGGCGTATTCGGGGTGGCTGTCCAGGTCGATGATGATGACGTCGTAATGCTGCTCCAGCAGCCTGGGCACATCGTCCAGGCTGGGGGGATAGGAAGAAAACTCGCGGATTTCGCCCCCCTGGCATCCCGCCAGCGCGGTGGACGCCGCCTTGCGGCGATCCTCGTCCGGGCCGATCAGCGCAATCGACAGTACGTCGCCGCCGAGAGAGTCCGGATACTGATCATCGAGATACGAAGAAGTGTCTGAATTCACGGGATTACCGCCCCCTGCCGCGTGCAAATTCCCTTGCGGGTTAGCCGAAAGTCGATAAGACGATTGCCAGTTGGACATGATACCTAGCTCCAAATTCTCAACGAGCGAAGAAGGACATCAGCGTTCCCACGGCGATAGCCGGAGCGTAGGGCACCTTGCGCTTCAGCGGATTAGCGAGACTCAGTTCCGGATCGCGACGCAGTCCGCGCTGCTTCCAACCAAAAACCAGATCGCCGGCGCCCGTGAACAGCTCCTTGAAAAATCCTCCAAAAACGGCCCAGCACAGAACCATGATCCCACCGGCCAGGGCGGTGAAAAACACTGCCCAGAAGGTCTGTTCCGGGCCAATCCAGGCCCCGATTGCGGCACACAGCTTCACGTCCCCGCCTCCGGTCCAGCCCATCCAAAAAGGTATGCCATAGATTAGCAGGCCAAGCCCCAGACCGGCAAAGCTTTGCCCCAGGCCATGCCAGCAAAATTGGCCGAGGCCATGCCAGCCAATACTCTGGCTGTTGCCGCCCCAGTCATGACGCCATGGGGATACCACCACCCCGGCCAGAAGGAAGGGAAGCACCAGCCAGTTGGGGATACGGCGATTACGCAGATCCGTGAACGTCGCCACGGCGAGCACGACCAGCGTTGGCCACCAGGCAATCGAAGAGCGCATTCCCCATATTCCTTCCCCCCAGCGTTCCGGGAAAACAATTGCCTAACCATTATTGCAATTGTCTTACCAAACTGCAAACGCCTGAAGCTGCACGAAATCAGATAGTTGACGGCACACTGTCTGGACTGGTGTACACGGATGTTTACTGGAGAGCGATCCTGAGTGAAGCGAGGCGTATACACCGCCGCTCGCGCAGCGTGTAAGAGCAACAAAAGCAGTTGCATAGTGGGACCAGGAACATCAAAAGGAAGCTCTTTCAAGGGGTGTCCAGATGGTAAGTAATCAGGCTAAATATTACTAATGAGGTACTATCAGTAAACTAATGGTGCATATTTGTAATTTAACCAGAGCGGCAATCCTGAGGTAATTTCGACGATCCGCCCTCCATTAAGAGTGGTTTATTTGGCGTTATCTGATTGAAAATAAAGAGTATTCCAGTATATCGACCGGGATGAGAGAGTATGCTGACTAACGTACTCTTTTGTCTCTCGTTCCCCCTTGGTTCTCCCTGGTCGGCATCTTTTATAATAATTCATATTTGGGGAATAATTACTTAAGTCATCTCGACACGGCCATGATCCGCCGATAATATGTGTAGCCAGAGTCGACCATTGCCAATTGAAACCTTTAGGCGTTGTTGCCAGGGGGGTGTCACCATGGTGTCATCAGCTTGGCGCAAGTTGCCTTTGGCCTCAAGCCGCTGATTCAGGGCAATGATCGTATTTATTCCGCTTCTCCCCAGTGGCGGTTGAATGTTTTGCCAGATCACGGGGTCTGCAATGATTAAGATCGGACTCTATTCGGAAGACCGTACGCTCCACACGCTGCTTTCCTCCGCCTTGGGGAAGGAATTCGAGATCCTTCTGGAGCCGGATGAGGATGGCATGAATCTGATCCGGGCTGCCGGAGACTGCGATGTCATGATTCTGGATCTGCATTCGAATCATGCTTCGTTTCAAGAGCGGATGGAGTGTACCCAACGACTGATTGCAACTCAGGTTCCAGCGGTGGTCATGGCCGACGATGCGCTGCGGTCCACCGCATTTGAACTGGTTCGGTCAGGCGCGTTCGGCTACTGTCGCAGACCGCCCTCCATTCGGGACCTCAAGACCATGCTCAGCCGGGCGTTCGAGAACTCCACGCTCCGGCAGCAACTACAGACCGTGCAGCAGCAACTGGAGGTGCCCGGCAATTGCGACCGGTTGATTGGATCGAGTCCGCAGATGCAGCGGGTTTATCAACTGGTGCATCGCGTTACCAACCTTAACGCTTCCGTGCTGGTGACCGGCGAAAGCGGAACCGGCAAGGAGTTGATCGCCCGCGCCATCCACAATCTGGGCTCCCGCGCCAGCCGCCCGTTTGTGGCTGTCTCCTGTGGCGCCATCCCGGAAACCCTGATTGAAGCCGAGTTGTTCGGCCATGAAAAAGGCGCCTTTACCGGCACCGTCGGGGCGCGCGAAGGTTACTTCGAGCAGGCCGATGACGGCACGCTCTTCCTGGATGAAATCGGCGACTTGAGCCTGTTTACGCAGGTCAAGCTGCTGCGCGTTCTGCAGCAGATGGAATTCAGCCGCCTGGGCAGCAGCAAGCTCATCCCCTTGCGGGCGCGGCTGATCTTTGCCACTCACCAGGATCTGGACAAATTGGTGGCCGAAGGAAAATTCCGCCAGGATCTTTTCTACCGCATCAACGTCATGCGGATTGAATCGCCGCCGCTCCAGGACCATCCCGAAGACATCCCCCGGATTGCCCGGCATTTCCTGCGCCAGTATGGGCAAGTGTTTCAAAAGCCGATGGAGGATATCGAGCACGATGCGCTGGCCCTGCTCCAGAGTTACTCCTGGCCCGGCAATGTGCGCGAGCTGGAAAACGTGATGCAGAGAGCCATCATCCTCGCTCCGGGAAAGACGGTTCGCGCAGAAGATTTAAATTTGAACATTGAGGAGGGCGATGTTGACCTCGGCGACATCGGCGACGTTGTCGATATCGGCGATTACCATCCCGCGGGTTCCTTTGAACGGCAGCTTCGCGACTATAAGGTCAAACTGGCCGTTGCAGCCGTTCGAGAGAACAACGGGAATAAAACGCTGGCTGCCCGAAAACTGCGCATCTCCCGCGCTTATCTGCATCGCTTGATCAGGCTTGATGAGCCCGACACGGTCTTTGAACAGGATATTGGCGACGTAGCGAATGGTTGAGCGCAGCTTGCCGCTTGAACAGGTTCTTCCTCGATTGGCGCAGAGCAAACCACGGCTCTCGAACGGCTTTTCCCTTGCTCCAGCGTGAGAACCCGGTCTTCCACAAAGGGCCTTCATACTAAGTGTGCGTGTTGTATTCCGGCGGCCCGGCAATCGCCAAACCGCTATTCTGTTGTCCGTGGATATACCAGCAGCACCAGTTCGTTTCATGGGTCTGGCTGTCGACAGGCGCGATCAAATCCCTATAGATTACCTTTCCGTAAAGAAATATTTTTTCTTCCCAGGTTTCGATGCGCCTGAATCTTTCCTCGGAGTCGCAAAGCCCTCTCGCATCATCGCGGCAGAAAGGCTCAATAGCCGTGGATTCTCCCGGTAGCAGAATGATGGGAGAAAACGGGGCGTCCCGTTTCTCATCCGTATACTCGGGGATGCTGGGAAGGTGCATATCGTCGATGGCAATCCTGGTCCGTTTCGCGGTTTCGATGATCTTGGCCGGAGTGCGGCCCCGGTTCGAGGCCATGACGGTAAAACTGTTCTCCGCGCTCGGGGATGGCTCCACCGAAATCAGGATCCAGGACCTTTCTGCATGGATGATTGCCTGAGCTGTTATGAGCGCGGCATGAGAACTGGCGGCGGCGGCCTCGGCAGCGGTTTCCGCGTAGCCCGTTTGGCGGTCAATCTTTTTCAGCAGAGAGACGGCCATCATAATGCCGACGTAGCCCAAAATGACCAGCACCAGATTGGCAGCCCATGTGATTTGCTCGCGCACGCTCCAGGTCAATGGCGCGGGAGAGGGATTGGCAACGGAGATGTGCGGCGGCTGGATATCCCGAATGCCTCCTTCGCCATCAGTCTTCGGCGCGGGGCTGGCGGTCTCTTGCGGGGCGGGAAGGGAAGTCGCGGAAATGGGCGGAGTGGGCGGATTTGCGCCAGCGTGATTGCTGGTCTGAGCGGCAACTGCCGCTGACGCCTGCGACAGGGCCAGCAGCATCGCAAAGATCGCCAAACCCTTCAGCCTCATGGGGATAATGTATCACACGCCCCTCAAGAGAATGGCCGCTTGCAGCCGGATGAGGCCCTGCTATGGCTCCACGTCCACGCCTCGCCAGAAGGCCACGTAGCCCTTAATCTTGCGCGCCACCGGCTTTGGGTCGGGATAGTACCAGGCAGCGTCCGGGTTATCTTCCCCGTCGATCAGCAGCGTCATGTAGCGAGCCTGTCCCTTCACCGGGTCCAGGGAGGTGGTCGTGCTGGGACGAAAATACTCGCGCTTCAGGCTGGATTCGGGAAAATAGACGTTCCCCTCCACCGTCTCCGTCTTCTCGCTTTCGGCAATCACCTTGCCGTTCCAGATTGCTCGTGCCATGGGTTATTCCGAAAAATCCGCTATTACACTCTATCGGTCCAAAAGCGGGTCCGATGAGAGGGCCGCATATGACATTAGCAGAGATTCGCCGTCAGGTCGAGTCTCATTCAGGGCTTGGGGGGATAAGAATACCGGCCATGCGCCTCCTGCCGGGCGGGCAAGCTGTTGCGCCGGGCTTCCACGTTCTTCAGCACCGCCTCGTAGCGCAAGGCCGCGGCAGAAAACCGGTTCACTAGTTCGGCCGTCTTGGTCAGAAACCCCGGATTCTTCTCCCGGATGCCGTCCAGGATGGGCGCAAACTTGGCCAGCATAAAAAACCCTTCGGCGTTGCAATCCACAAACAGCTCCGCCGATACCGCCCCGTGCAGCACCATGGCCGCTGCCATCTCCCAGTAGGTGAACACCTGCCGCAGCCAGGCGTTGTGCGGGTCGCCGGGGTTCTCCGCCACGGCAAAAAACTCCTCCGCCGTCGCCGGCCAGAACTCGCCGGTCACCCACGCGCGCGCCTGACGCATCACCGCCTCGGTACGCAATTCATACAGCCTGAGAATGATTTCGGCATCCGCCGGGGTTGCAAGCATCCGTTCCATAAATGAGTTTCTCCGCTGCCAATACTACAGGAACCGGCCAGAGATTGCTGCGCGACCGCTTTCCGGCTAAACCGGCACTACTCTCTACACCCTCTGCAACGCCTTCTTGCCGCCCTTCTTTGCCGCGGGCTTTGCTGCTGCTTTCTCCACCACCGGCCCATGCGTCTCAGCCGTCGGCAGCGGTGGCGCGTCGCCAATCCGCTTCGAGTAGCTGCACGCCACGGCGCTCTCGGCTGGCGCGGCTCCCTTGCCCGCCCGCTTCTTCGGCGCGACCTCTTCCTCGGCCGCCTTCTTCCTGTTCGGGCATTCCAGGTAAATCCCCGACCGCAGCGTCTTCTCCACCAGATACGGGCTGCCGCACTCCGGGCACTTCTCCGCCACCGGCTTGTAATTCGAGGTAAAGTCGCATTTCGGATAGTTCGTGCAGCCCCAGAAGATGTTGCCCCTCCTCGCCTTCCGCTCGGCCAGGTCGCCTGTGCCGCACTTGGGGCACTTCAAGCCTTCAATCAGGTTCTGCTTCACATACTTGCACTTGGGATACCCGGAGCAGGAGACAAACTCCCCATAACTTCCCTGGCGCAGCACCAGCGGCTTGCCGCATTGCGGGCAGTCCTCGCCCGTGGGCTTGGGCACGGCTTGCTTCTGTTGCAGCTTGCTGCTCAGCTTGCGGAAGGTTTTGCAGGGCGGATCCTCGTTGAACCCCGGACACGACATGAACATCCCGAACGGCCCGCGCCTGAGCACCATCACCCGCCCGCAGTTATCGCAGTATTCCTCCTGCTCGCCCGCCTCCTGCGCCTCCGGCGTGTTCATCTCCGGCTTGCCCGCCGTGTTTTCCTTGGTAAAGGTGCAGCTCGACTTGTCTTTCTTGTCGTAGGCCGAACAAGCATAGAAACTGCCGAACTTGCCCCACTTCAACAGCAACGGCGACCCGCACAGATCGCACTTCTCGTCCGTCTTGTGCTCCATGCGCTTGATGTCTTCCATGTTCGCGCCGGCGTCCTTCAACTCCTCCACAAAGTAACCGTAGAAGCCGTTCAGTAGGTCAGTCCACTTCTCGTTGCCCTCTTCGATCTCGTCCAGCTCTTCTTCCAG
>Ga0181518_10000250_pt1 | contig 62603 bp, 55 predicted proteins | sample PEATcosm2014_Bin_28_FD_119751 | JGI IMG/M metagenome (GOLD analysis project Ga0181518, IMG submission 119751) | Peatland microbial communities from MTU Mesocosm Facility, Houghton, MI, USA - PEATcosm2014_Bin01_60_metaG | ecosystem: Environmental > Terrestrial > Soil > Wetlands > Peat | place...
CCACGCTAACGCGCGATGTGGACCTGATGATTCGGCGCTCCGACCTGGAGCGGGTCAGAGAGATCGGCGCCCGCCACGGATTCCGGTTCCGCCACACTGCGGGACTGGACATGCTGCTCTACGGCGAGACCAACAGCGCCCGGAACGCCGTTCACCTGCTCTTCAGCGGAGAGAAGGTGCGGCCCAATCAAACAACTCCGAACCCGCCCATTCAGCCGGAGAAGAAAAGCATCCTGGGCGTGGAGGTCTTCATCATTCCGGTTGCCGATCTGGTGCAAATGAAATTGAGTGCGTACCGCGACAAGGACCGGGTCCATATCCGAAGCATGGATGCCGCGGGCTTAATCACCGCAGAAGTGGAAGGCACCCTGCCAGTGGAATTGCAGGCTCGCCTGCGGCATACTCGGGAGACGGAATAGCAAAATGGCCAACAAGCCTCTAAAAATCCTCGTTCTCGACGTCGGCGGCACGCATGTGAAGCTGCTGGCCACCGGCCACAAGACACCGGTCGAGATCCCATCGGGTCCCGCGATGACCCCCAGAAAAATGGTCGCCGACGTGCGCAAAGCCGTTTCCGGCTGGGAGTATGCGGTCGCGTCGATGGGATATCCGGGACCGGTGGTCCACAACAAACCGGTGAGCGATCCGCACAACCTCGGGCGTGGCTGGGTCGGTTTCGATTTCCACAAGGCGCTGGGATGTCCCGTCAAGATCGTCAACGACGCCGCAATGCAGGCCATTGGCCACTACGAGGGCGGACGCATGCTGTTTCTCGGGCTGGGCACGGGTCTTGGCTCGGCGCTGATAGTGGATGGTGTGCTGGAGCCTATGGAATTGGCCCACCTGCCTTATAAGCACGGCCGCACGTATGAGGATTATGTCGGCCTGCGCGGTCTGAAGCGGCTCGGCAAGAAGAAGTGGCGGCAGCATGTGTTCGATGTCGTGAAGCGGTTGAAGGCGGCGCTCGAAGCCGACTATGTCATTCTGGGCGGCGGCAACGCTAAGGCCCTGAAGAAGCTTCCACCCGGCGCACGCCTCGGCAATAACGCCAATGCATTCCGCGGCGGGTTTCGCCTCTGGCGCGAGTCCGGCAAGCGCCACAAGCGGATATGATTGCCGAACAGGAACCAAGAAGCCATTGCTTGGGTCTAAGTCGATAGCAGGCGGTATACCGCATGGGTTACCGGCGCGTGAATTTATCCGTGTGGACTCTTTCGGTGGCCATGGCGGTAGTTTCTGAAGGCCGGGCGCTCTGTCAGAATCCTGAAACCCCCAGTCCTTGGGAATGCTCGCGGGCGGCGGAACGGCTGCAATCCGACGCGCTGCTGGAGAAGGCTTGGGGAGCGCATTTGGCAGCCGCCTGCGGTATTTTGAGCCTCGCCGCGGAAATTGGCGCCCAGTTGGACCGCATGCATCCGGAGACGCTCGCACGGTTTCTGTGGGATTCCGAGCCCTTCTGGGTGGGACATGCCATGCTGGACGCGTTGATCCAATTGCGCGTGCCTCTGGAAGCTCCGATCCTAGCTTCAATCGCCCAGGGGTACCCTGCCGAAGCAACCATCCTAATGCTCCGGGATAGGAAGGCGAACGAGTCTCTGCTCGCGGATGTTCGCGTGGCCCACGCGGGCGGTGGTGAGTGGGTGGCCGCCGGCAACGCGCTAGCAGCGCTTCGCGCACGCGGATTCGCGGCCGCCCTGCTGCGCGAGATTCGTCCGGCCAACATGATACGGGTCTCGGATACGGATACCGGCGAGAATATTCCCCCAGGCGCCGCGGGCAGTTCACTTTCGGCCTTAGCCACCTGTCGCGTGCCGCCGGGGTTCCCGCCGGTTGCCATGTATCGGCTGACGGCGGAGCGTACGGCTGGCGCTGAATTGGTCAGCGATGGACCAACGCCCATCTACTCCCAGCGCACGGTCATTGAGCCGGGCGCAAATCGCACTTTCACTTCCGGCTCGTCGTACTGTCTGCAGTGCCTCAGAGTCGGATATCTGGCCGAACTGCCCGGTATATCTAATGATGAGGCCTATCGCACCATCGAATCTCATACGGGAGTGCGATGGAGTAATCCGCTGCAGGTCAGCGCCGCGATTTCGCACGCCTTGGCGGAACAGGAGTCCCGGCTGAGACAACTCGTGAAACGACTTGTTTCGGCCGGCGTTCTGGAAAGCTCCGAACTGAGCATCACCATGCATGTGGAGCCCCAGATTGAAGATCAACGGAGCGACCGGTCTACGACGCTGCCGGCGTATCCAGCGGTCCAGTTCCAGCTACGGTGAGAAGGCGGTGCGGGAGCGCTGTTGGCACTGGTGTCTCTCGCCCTCCCTGCGTAAGTGGGAGGGGCCGATGGAAGGAACCGGCGCCGACGTGGTGTTGGGCCTGAAATCCGACGGCGCGAGCGTCACCGGCACGATGTCGGATTCCGAGGGCAAGCTTGCCCCGTCACCAAAGGCAAACTAGTCGGCGACACCATGAACCTGAAGATTCAGACCGATGACGGCGCCCTGGGGCACCGACGCCGTCGTGAAGCGGTCTTCTTAGCGGCCGAGTACAGCCGGATCGAGCAGATGCGCCGGCTCGTACTCTTCCCGTGACCACTTCTGACCAGCGTCGAACCGAATCCCGGCAAAGTACCCAATCTCGTTGTGAATGCAGTACCGCACCTGCCCGCTGAACTGGCATTGGTGACAGACCAGGCAGACCGCGGTCCCGATGGGCAGTGGCTCCTCGACCAGCACGCAGGCCCCCGACGGCGAGATATCCTCCAGGTTCGCCGTGAGATCCGCCCGCTCCGCGCCCGCCAGCCGAAGGTGAATCAGATCGGAGCACAACAGCCGTGGTTCCGCGCGTCTTTCGATCATGCCGTCACCTCTTCGGTAGTTTCTTATCGGCATATCGGGGAAAAACTTTAGCCCTTTCAGGAGTGGCCTGTCGCCGCGTCGCCGTTCGCCCCCTCGCCCGCTCGTAACATCGACGCCTTTTGTCGATGTTGGCGCGCCCGCGCGCCTATTCCCCCACCACCGTCACCATCACCTGCCGGCCCCGCGCGCGGCTGTCGAAATCGCATAGCACGATCTGCTGCCACGTGCCGACCAGAATGCGCCCTTCGGAAACCGGGAAACTGCGGGCAGTTCCCACCAACGCGCTTCGCAGGTGGGAATATCCGTTGTCGTCGCCCCAGCGCGCATTGTGCGCATATTCGCTATTGGCGGGAGCGATCCTCTCTAGCGCACGTTTCAGATCCGCGACGCATCCCGGCTCGAACTCCAGGGTGGTGATGCCCAGCGTGGAGCCCACGCCGGCGATGTTCACGATGCCTTGTTGGATGCGGCTCTCTGCCACGATGCGGGACACCTGGCCGGTAACGTCCAGGACGTCGCAGTGCCCTTTGGTGGAGATGCGGAAGCTCTTCTGCAGGACAGGCATACTTATCGATCAGCCCGGCGGGGCCAAGAACCGCTTACTCACGTGCGCGGCTCTGTTCGTGCCGTGCGCGGTTCTGCTACTGACGTGCGCGGCTCTGTTACCGATTCCCGCGTCCGAACCCCTCCTCGAAGGCAGCGATCTTGCCTAGCCTACGCTTGTGCCGCTCGGCGCCGGAGAAACTGGCCGCCACGTACCGCCGCACGAGTTCTACGGCCAGTTCCGCGCCGACCACCCGCGCCCCCAGGCACAGAACGTTCACGTCATCGTCCTCCACGGACTGGTGCGCCGAAAAGGTATCGTGACAGGTGGCGGCCCGTATCCCCTTGAACTTGTTGGCTGCCACGCAGGCTCCTGCGCCGCTTCCGCATAGCAATACGGCCCGGTCGGCGCGCCCTTGCAGCACGGCTTCCGCCACCGCGCGCGCGTAATCCGGATAGTCCACCGGGGCCGCCGAATCCGTGCCAAGGTCCACGGTCGCGTGCCCCCATTTGCCGATTTCCTCGATGATTCTGGCCTTCAACGGGAAGCCGGCGTGATCACTGGCGACTGCGATCTTCATGGATTCCCATGATAGCGCTATACTGCCAGGGTAGTGACATGAGATTTTGCAAGCCAACCGGCACCTATCTCCATATGCTTTCTGGAAGGCTCTCCCTCGCCCTTTTTACGTTTGTGCTAACCTGTTGGGCCGCAAGTTCGGCCACCGTAGGCGGGCCGGTCACCGGCTTCATCTTTGATCCGCAGGCGGGCGTCATACGGCCCATGCTGGGGATTCCGGGCGCTGCCTATCTCGGCACGGTAATGGTCACCGGCGTGGACACCGCGGCCGTGGCGCCCGATGGCTCCGCGGCTCTGGCGGTCGAGGAGCGGGGCACGCGGCTGGTGTTGTACACTGGCCTTCGGAACGGGCTTCCGGCGGCGGTGGCGATCCGTGGGGCTATCGCCGGCGTGAATCGTTTCGCGTGGTCCGGCGACAGCAGTAGCGCGGCGGTTTACTCGTCGGCGAGCAGCCAGGCGCAAATCCTGACCAATCTCGCGCAATCCCCCGCCGCTGGCGCACTCGTCGATCTCTCGGCGCTCCCGGGCCCTGTGACTGCGCTGGCCTTCGACGGGCAACGGATCATTGCCGGAGTATCGGGCGACGCCGGCGGCATCTATCTCGCGAGCCCACCCGAGGCGGCTCAGCGCATTGCTGCGGCGTCAGGTCCCTCTGCCATCGCTCTGGCGGGCGCGAATCTCTATTTCGCCGACAGCCAATCCCAGCAGATCTGGCAAGTTCAGGCCTACGCCGGCAAGCCTGCCGCGGTCTTGTTCGCGAACGATAGCGGCATTTCATCGCCGGCCGGCCTACAGGTTTCCGCCGATGGCCAGCGCCTCTACGTCGCCAACGCCGGAAACCGCAAACTGGCCATCTACGACATCGCCTTGCGATCGGTGCTCGAAAGTCTGGACCTGAACTTCACTCCCACGCGGCTCGACCGCTTCGGCGATACGTCCGTATTCCTGCTCAACAACACCGGTCCCGGGCCTCTTTACGTGCTCAGCGACAGCAACCCGGCGAAGATCGCCGTTTATTTCGTCCCGGGCCCACCCAACCGCCCGCGCAGTCTCCCTAGGCATATGTAAGCGCCAAACCCACCAACTCCTCCGCGCTATACTGGCTGCTTGATCCGCCGAGTCGCCGCTGTCTTACTGTTACTTGCCGCTCCCCCGGCATGGCCCTGGGGCGACGAAGGGCACCAGATCGTCGCGCGCATCGCCGCCGCGCACCTTACCGAACAGGCCCGCCAGGCGGTGGCCAATCTACTGCGCCAGGACCCCGACCTTGCGAGCGGCGGAACCGCATCTGACCTGGCCGAGCTCATGGCGCGCGCGGCCATCTGGCCCGATCATATGCCCGGCGGCAAGGGCGCCACCGCACCCTGGCACTACATCGATATCGGCTTATTTGAAGGCCCGTCCCACATGGCGGCCCGCTGCCCGGATGGCAACTGCATCGTCGCCAAGATGACCCAGTACTTGGTGAATCTGAAACAGCATCGCGCGGACGGCGTCTGGCCTGAATACAAGGAAGTGGAATTTCTGGCGCACTTCGCCGGCGACATTCATCAGCCGCTCCACTGCGCGACGGACGCCGATGCCGGAGGGAACTGCGTGAACGTTTCCGGTTTCGAGCCCATGCGCAACCTCCACGCGGTCTGGGACATTACGCTCGTCCGCAACCTGATCGCCCGGGACGGCCCCGGCATGATAACCGGGATGGAATCCCGCTTCCGCGGCAAGCTCGCGCGCTGGCAGAATTACGGCGGCATCGACAAAATCGCCGCGGAATCGTTCGACTTGGCCAAGTCGCAGGTGTACGGAAAGGCGCGACCCCGCATTCCGGTGATCGCCACGTTCGTCGAAGTCCAGCCTCGGGATTGCGCAACCCAGGCGCCGGAAGGCGTGCGCCACGTGCTGGTCGAGGGGCCGCGCTCATATGGCGCCGCTTCGCTGAACATGGTCAGAATGCAGTTGTACAAGGGAGGCGTGCGCCTGGCCGCCATGCTCAACCAAATCTACGGAAACTGATCTCGTGGCGCACGCTTCCGCGCGAGCGCTGCCGGCTTCAGCCGGCAGTCTGGAGTTTCCACATTTGCTGGACCGAGGCGGCGGGGCAGGCGCTTTCGCCTGCCAACCGGCGAACTGAAGTTCGCCGCTGCTGTGAGCTTCAGCCAGCAGCCTGCCGCGGCCAAAGAGTATCCACCCTTCTGCCCGCGATGCCCGATTCAGTTGTGTGCGATTCGGCACGGTAGTGCGCGCAGGGCACCGTCCTGATATTCTGTACCATTGGTCCTGTTCTTCGCGTCACTGGAGTTTTAGTCCGGAATCCCCTGAGGGAGTCGGGCAACATTACTTAACATGCGCTTAACACGACCGGCAGGACTGAGGTGTATCCTGGTTGTCGGTGTAGCCTTTGGGCCATTGGCTGGCGCGGTCCCGCCGGCCGCAACGCAATGGCCGATGCTCGTGGACGAGAAGACGCGCGCCGCCGCTCCGTGCTGGCAGCGCTCGCACGGCGTGCTAGCCAGACTGCGCAGGCTGATCGATGGCAGGCGCGTTCCCCGCTTTTCTACACGGATATGTACACATTGACCCCTGGCATGATCGCGCGCGGCGAACCGGTCGACGGCGTGGGCGAGCGTTCGGCCATCGAGATCCACTTCACCGAACCGCACGTAACACCTCCGCCAAGGGGCCGCGCCCCGCGCGCGCAACGCTACCCCGATTGTGAATTCCAATCTACCTATTTTGCGAGGATGCCCGATGTCGAAGACCTTTCGAGCTAAATCTTTTTTCGTGTATTTGTTGTGCTGCGGCGCACTCAGTCTCAGCTTGACGTCCGCCCTGGTGGCGCAGAGCCCCAGGACCGCGCCGGAGGCCCGGGTTCTCATTACGCGGCCTATCGATTCAAGCAAGCTGTACACGCTCGCCGGCAACACCCGCGCTGAGGCGAACGCGCAGAACGACCGCGGGAAGGTGGCGGATTCCTTCGCCATGGATCACATGTTTCTGCAATTGCAGCGCAGTCCGGAGCGGGAACAAGCCTTGAAGACGTTTATCGATCAACAGCACGATTCCGCCTCTCCCAATTTCCACCGATGGCTCACCGCGGCTGAATTCGGCCAAACGTACGGGCCGGCGCCGCAGGATATCGAAAGAGTTTCCGCATGGCTGCGCTCCAGCGGTTTCACGGTGAACACGGTGTATCCGAGCGGCATGTTGATTGATTTTTCCGGAACGGCAGGCCAGGTGGCGGCGGCATTCCATACGGAAATCCATAGGCTCTCCGTGAACGGGAAGGATCACATCGCAAATATGAGCGATCCCCAGATTCCGGAAGCGCTCGCGCCGGTGCTTGCGGGAATCGTGTCGCTCCACAATTTCTGGCTCCGCCCGATGAAGAGGCCGCGCGCCCAATATACGGTCGCCTCGGGCGGTATATCGTCGCAGCTCGTTGTGCCAGCCGATCTGGCCACGATTTACGATTTCAATCCGGCCTTTTCGGCGGGATACACCGGTCAAGGACAGACGATTGCCGTGGTGGAGGACAGCGATCTTTACAGCACATCGGATTGGAACACTTTCCGAAGCGTCTTGGGATTATCCAGTTATACTTCGGGATCGTTAGTCACAGTCCAACCGGCGCCGCCCAGCGGAGCTTCGAACTGTTCCGATCCGGGAGCTACCACAGACGATGACGAAGCCACGGCGGACGCCGAATGGTCCAGTGCCGCCGCACCGAATGCGAACATCGAGGTGGCGGCTTGCGCGGATACGACTACGACATTTGGAGTGCTGATCGCAGCCCAGAATTTAATCAGCGCCAGTAGTCCGCCCCCGATCATCAGCATAAGCTACGGCGGCTGCGAAGCCGGAAACGGAGCAGCCGGGAATGCAGCTTACAACTCGGCGTATCAACAGGCAGTGTCGGAAGGCGTGTCGGTGTTTGTTTCGGCGGGAGACGAAGGCGCGGCAAGCTGCGATGCGGATACTACAGTCGCGATCCATGGCATCGGCGTGAGCGCCTCGTCCTCTACGGCCTACAACGTTGCGGTTGGCGGAACCGATTTCGGCGATACCTATCAGGGCACGAACAATACATATTGGGGTTCATCCACCCAGAACAGTGCAACATACGGTTCGGCTCTCTCGTACATTCCGGAGATTCCGTGGAACGACTCATGCGCAGGTTCGCTCCTGGCGCTTTATGCCGGCTATTCGACCGGTTATGGTTCGAGCGGGTTTTGTGCAAGCACCTTAGGGGAACTGTTCCTTACAGTGGCCGCGGGCAGCGGAGGACCAAGCGGGTGCGCCACCGGCGTTACGGCCGAAAATTGGGTGGTCGGCGGCAGTTGCCAGGGATACGCCAAACCTTCGTGGCAAGCCGGAGTTTCCGGGATCCCGAACGATGGCGTCCGGGACCTTCCCGACGTATCGCTCTTTGCCGCCGACGGAGTCTGGGGCCACTACTACGTAACCTGTTTCTCCGATCCGAATAATGACGGCGCGCCGTGCACGGGCGCCCCGAGCAACTGGCTCGGCCCCGCGGGCGGAACTTCGTTTGCCGCCCCGATATTGGCTGGCATTCAGGCGCTGGTAAACCAAAAAATGGGAGACAAACAGGGTAATCCGAATCCGGTTTACTACAAACTCGCGGCCAGTTCCAGTTCCGTGGCCGCTTCGGTGTTCCATAGCATCACGGCGGGAGACACCGCGATCAACTGCGCGGGCACCGTAAACTGCTTCGGAATCGGATTCGAGGCAAGAGGTTTGGCGACGCCGGTTACCGAGTTCGTCGGAAACGGCGCGCTATCGACGACCAGCACAACGTATACCCCGGCCTTTGCGGCCGGCGCCGGTTGGAGCTTCGCTACCGGGCTTGGCAGTGTGGATGTCTTCAACCTGATTCAGAATTGGAGCAAAGGCCAGTGAGGATGATGCCCATGTATAAAACGATCAAAACGTTTTTCTTTCTTGGTGGCGCCCTTCTGATGGCGGTAGCGCCGGCGCGGGTCAAGGCTCAAAACTTCGATACCAGCGGGACGGCGAGTCTCAAGGGGCAATATCTTTTCCGGTACGTCGACTACTTCAACGATGACCTCGGTGACGTAACGGAGTCCTGCAGCCTGACCGGCATCATCACGTTCGATGGCGCGGGAACCTACACACTCTCGAATACGCAATTCTTCGATTCGGCAGGTACGAGCGGCGCAGGCTCCTGCTCTTCGCTGGGCGGGGGAACGTACGGAGTGCAATCGAACGGCATAGCCCAACTGGACAACCCTCTCTTCGGGGCGATTCCTGGGACGCTCTTTGGCACCTTCAGTCAACCCGTTATCACCGCAAGTTCGACGGAGGACGACTACTTCGATCTCTTCATCGCGGTTCAGGCGCCAACCACCTCGGCTTCGAATAGCCTTCTCTCGGGGAGCTTCACGGTGGGCACCCTGGACTTCCTCGATGCTACCGGCACGCTGGCGCGGCAGGGCTACTTCAATCTGAGCGCCGATGGCAACGGGAATTTCGGGGCATTCACGGTGAATGGCTCGGCCGCGAATTTGAACTCCGGCAACAGCCTGACGCAGACCGTTGCCGCCTCGACTTATGCGCTCTCCGGCACAACTGGTGGAACCTTGACTTTTCCCAGTAGTTACGGGGATACATCGCAGATCGTGGCCGGCCAGAAGGTACTGTATGTGTCAGCCGATGGCAACTGGTTCGTGGCAGGCTCCACGGCCGGATCGGACATGGTCTTCGGGTTTCGCGCGCCCTCCGGGACGAGTTCGAATGCGGCCTTGACGGGAACCTACTTTATGGCAGGCCTCGAAGACTATGAAGGCAACTCGCCGAATTTTCTGGATGCCTTCTGGGGTTCGATGAACACCAATGGAAATGGAGATCTGCTCTGGCATGAAAGATACGACGATGTTGTCGATATAGAAACTTACGACCTGACCATCAACACTCCCGTAAACATCGGGGCAGACGGCTCATATTACGACGGCTTCACTTACACTTATCTCACCGGCGCCAGTGGAAATGCTCTGATGCTGATTGGTTCAAACCTGCAGTTCTCGCTCATCGTAGGTGTGCACGCCCCGTCGTATACGGCGACTTCTACGGTGTGGATTAATCCGATCGGGATTACCAATGCGGCCAGCTACTCACCGATTACGAACTCTTGCTCTCCGGGCGAGTTGGTGAACTTGTTTGGAAACTTCGGTGTATCCCTCCAAATTAATAAGGTCTTTCCGGTTCCGACGAATCTGGGCGGCGTGCAGGTTTTCGTCAATGGCCAGGCGGCTCCGGTCTATTTGGTGAGCCCGACCCAGATCGTCGTTCTGGTTCCCTACGAAACCGCGGGCGCCTATTTCGATACGTTCCAAGTACAAGTTGGCAATTCGAAGTCCAACAATGTGACCGTGTACGCCGATCTCACATCGCCCGGAATTTTTACGTTCAGTGAAAACGGGGTTGGGTCGGGAGCTATCCTCCATCAACCTCCCAATTACACATTTGTAAACGACAGCAGTCCTGCCAAGCCCGGCGAGACGGTCCAACTGTTCATGAATGGTCTGGGTACCGTAACACCTCAGGTGGCCGATGGCGCGGCCGGTCCCAGTAACCCATTGAGCTACAGCGACGAATACAACGCTTCGGAGATCTTCGTGGTTTTAGCCGACGAATTCGGCGACCAGGTGAACGCTAACGTTGGGTTCGCCGGCCTGGCGCCCGGATTTGCCGGGTTATACCAGGTTAATTTCACCGTGCCGACCAGCGGTTTGGTGAACGGCGATGTCTCCATTGCTTTTAGCACTGCCGAGGCGCTTACGGAGATGGCCACGATCGCCGTGACCGGATTCTCCGATGTGGCCGCGCAGACCACGCCCGTGCACCGTCCTGCCAAGCTGCGGAAGCGCGCTGGCTCGACTGGCGCCGCTCACGTCCGAAGTCTGAAGGATCACCGGCGGGCGTTGCCGGAGAGGCCCAAGGAAAAGCTCTAAAAGTTTGTCGAAAAACGCGCTGAGCCACCGCTCCCTCACGGTCGCGGCTCTGTAGGTTGTTGCGAAATCGAGGCTCCATTTCAGAGCCGCGCGCGTCAGCAAGCGGTTCCGCTTATTTCAACAGGCTCCTAAAACTAAGGAAGCTGCGGAAAGAGTCCGTCGCAGCTTGAACCCCCGCCCCACCGAAATCGCAACCGGTTGATTCGCAGTGGTAGGGTGGGGCTTGGCGGTTTCGCCTGCCAAAGCGGCCGCATGACCGACGAATGGCAATTATTGATTCCGGCACAGCTATTTCCATTTAGAGTCCGTTAGTACGGTACCCATCCGCGACAGGTACGGTTTGCCTCAAGCCGCGAACCTTAGTACGGGCTTCGTTGACAATCGTTAGCACTCAAGCCAACATGATCTCAGGCTGTTTACTGAGAAGTAATTTAAAGACGCGCTTGAGCGATCGAAACGGAGCATTTGTAAATGAAGCTGAGAAATTACGCGCCGGTAGTCTTAACTCTCTTTCTTCTGTTGGCAGCCCTGGCGATACCGGTTCAGGCAAGTACGCTAAATCTCGATATCAGCGGCACATTGGGCCCGGCGCTGTTCGGCTCGGATCGATTGGGCCTGAGCGGAATCGGCTTCACCCTCACCGGCGTGATCGACCAAGGATTGTCCCCGATCTATACAACCGCCGATTCGGCCACCTACAGCATACCGGGGGACCTCCAGATTGCCTTGGGCTTGGCTAACCTTGTCCTGACTGGATACAACGCCACGCTGACGCTGACAGATCCGGCATCCGGGCCGGATATCCTGGAGATCGGTTTCGGGGCTACGGAGTTCAACTTCAACCCGGATGTGACCGCGACGTTGTATCTGCCACCGGGCACATTGCATGGAACCGGACTCCAGGATTTTTGGGCTTACGTAAGTCAGCCCGACAGCAGCTTGTCTTATACCATTCCCGGCGTAACCGACGAGGTACTCGCGACATTGGGAGTGACTGGCACGGTAACCATGTCGGGCGGGGCCCCGTCGTCGGGTGTCCCCGAACCCGCCACGATCGCGTTGCTGGCTGTTGGTCTGCTGGCGGTTGTTTTGAAGACCGGCAAACTCCGCAGAAGTTAGCAACAGCCGGGCTTGCCCGCGGTGCTCGCCCGAGGCACGCTCGACGCCCTCCGTGCGCAGCGCTATATTGGATAGCTACAGCCATGTCCGAGAAAGTAGCCGTCTTCGACACCACGCTGCGGGATGGTGAGCAGGCCGCCGGCACCCGGTTGGGCAGCCGCGAGAAGCTCATGATCGCCAGGCAGTTGGCCCGCTTGAACGTGAACGTCATCGAAGCCGGCTATCCCGCGTCCTCGCCCGAAGACTTCGAAGCCGTTCAACTGCTGGCTCAGGAAATCGAAGGTCCTGTCATCTGCGCCTTGTCGCGCGCGGTGCCCGGCGACATCCAGGCTTGCGGGAGAGCCTTGGCCAAGGCCAGGCGGCCGCGCATCCACACCGGGATCGGCGTCTCGGATATCCATATTATGGGTAAGTTCCAGGACGATCGTTACGGCAAGAGCTTGGCGGAGAAGAAGGTCACGATGCTCGCCATGGCCGTGGAGGCGGTCAAGCTGGCTAGGAGCTACGCGGACGATGTGGAATTCTACGCCGAGGACGCCGGCCGCGCCGATCTCAGCTATCTTTTCGAAATGCTGCAGGCGGCCATCGAGGCCGGCGCCACCGTGGTCAATATTCCCGACACTACCGGCTATACCGTGCCCGAGCAATACGGCGCGCTGATCCGCTCCGTGCGGCAAAGTGTGCCCGACATCGCACGGGCGATCATCAGCGTGCACTGCCACGACGACCTCGGCCTCGCGGTAGCCAATACCCTCAGTGGCGTCCTGAACGGCGCCCGCCAAGTGGAAGGCACCATCAATGGCATCGGCGAAAGGGCCGGCAACGCGGCGCTCGAAGAAGTGGTGATGGCTATACGCACGCGCCGCGACTACTTCGGCGTCGATACCGATATCGATGCGCGGGAGCTTTACAGGACCAGCCGGCTGGTTGGCGACATGCTCGGCATGCCCGTTCCGCCTAATAAAGCCGTAGTGGGCGGCAATGCCTTCTCGCATAGCTCGGGTATCCACGTGGATGGATTTCTGAAGGAGCGCGAGACCTATGAGATCATGCGGCCGGAAGATGTGGGGATTACGGAAAGCCGCGTGGTCCTGACGGCGCGCACCGGCCGCCACGGATTGCGCGACCGGTTGAAGAAACTCGGATACACGCTCTCGCAGGAGGAACTCAACCAGGCCTACCAGAGATTCCTGACCGTGGCGGACAAGAAACAGGAAGTGTTCGACGAAGATCTGATCGCCATCCTGCACGATGAAATCCACCCCGGTCCGGAAACTTATCAGCTCGAATATCTGCATTTTTATAGCGGGACCGCGGCCATCCCGACGGCGACCGTGAGGCTGCGTATAGGCGGCGAGATGCGGGAAGGCGCCGCGATTGGCGACGGCCCCGTGGACGCCGCGTGCAAAGCCATATCCGCGGTGACGAAAAGCGCCGCCAGGCTGGTGCGGTATGAGATTCGCGCCGTAACCAGCGGGACGGAGGCGCTGGGCGAAGTTACGGCGCAGCTCGAGGAGGCCGGCCTGAAGGTGGTGGGGCGCGGCGCTTCCACGGACGTGATTGAAGCCAGCGCGAAGGCTTATATCGATGGGCTGAACAAGCTGGCGAATCTGGCGAAGCGCGCCGCGGGTTAGGTGGATCGCAGCAGCAATGCCCAGACTCCTGTTACGTTCACGCGCGCCATCTGGGACCGGAAGACTGCCAGGCTGGACGCGATCCTCGCGCGATCTGACAGTTGCTGCGCTCTTTGGTGTCGCGACCGAATCAGCCCTTTTTGTTCCGAACTATCTGGTAGCGACGGATTTGGTACGCAAGGCCGCATCCCTGGTTGCAGATTTCGCAGATGCCTGGCGCCCAAATTGTGTTGGAGTTGTTCGGCGAAACACCCCATCCTTCATCGGGGCCGCCCCTGCTCTGATCGTCGGCAACGGCATCGTCTTTATTATTCAAGCTGGTCTGTTTTCACTTGCCGTGTTGGGGATCATGTAGCTGTACGTATGTTCAACGCGCAACCGCCAAAACCGTCATGACAGGAACCGGGACACGCCGTCATAACCGCAGTGTGGCGATCGTCGCCCCCCAACCGCCCGCTTCTGGTGGTGCGTCGCCGTAGGAGATCACGAAGTCGGTGCGGGCCAGGACCGCGTGCACGATTTCGCGCTGCACTCCGATGCCCCGTCCGTGGATGATGCGGATGGCCCGGATGCCCATCTTCTGCGCCTCTTCCAGATAGGCTTCCACCACCCCTTGCACATCGCGTGGCGGCACACTGTGCAAATCGAAGATATCGGTGATGGGGATGGGGACTGGTTCGCCGAACTCCCCAAAATCGTCCACCATGCTTTAATCTTAGATCGGAGCACCCCTTTGGCCGCAAAGTACACGCACAAGCAGGGACAGTATCTCGCCTTCATTGCTTCATACACCCAGTTGCACCGGCAGGCGCCGTCGGAATACGAGATTCAGCGATATTTTCAGGTGACGCCGCCGACGGTGCACCAGATGATTCTGCGTCTGGAAGCTTGCGGCCTCATCAGCCGGGTTCCCTGGCAGGCCCGTTCGATCAGCATGCTGGTGCCCAGAGAAGATCTGCCGCTGTTGGAATGAGCCGGACCTGGTTTGTGTTCAAGTGTCATGTCCCGCGTACCGCTTGCTAACGCGCGGCTCCGAAGCGTTTTTTCCGAGCCACTACCGTTTTTCAGAGCCGCGACCTTAAGGGAGCGGAGCGTTTGTAATGAGTCAGACGGGGCACGTAGACAGTCAGCGCGCGGACGGATGCGCAGGTTCGTCGATCGTCATCCGCACCTCCACCGGCGATGCCGGCAGCGCGGGAACGTGCACCTGCGTCGGCCGCGCTGAATTCGGGCCGCGGAGCGTGTGCAGGCCGGCCTCGAGGGTCGGGATAAAGACGATCCCCGCTCCATCCGCCGTCCAGACTCCGGGCCAAAGCGCCTCCGCCAGCGGGCCGGCGGGCTGGTCGACCGCGATCGGTCCCCCGATGACCGGTTTGCCGGAGCGATCTTCCAGATGAACGACGAGCGGCGCGCCAAGCGCGGCGATGGCCAGGTTGACCGGCGCCGGGTCTCGATCCGCAACGCGAACGGTCACCGCTGGCGAGAGCCAGATCTCGTCCAACGCTGCCTGGAGTTGGTACGTTCCCGGTGTGAGTCCGGCTAACGTGAAATTGCCAGCCGCATCGGCCGTGGCCTGGACGCTCAGAGCCGCGTTCAGGAATCCGCGGTCCCGATAGGCAGCCAGCACGCGAATCGTTCCCGCGCGCGTGGCGGTCGCAACCCGTCCGCGCAGCGTGACAGGCGCCGGAAGCACGAGGCGCATGGGTTCACCGGTTTCGGGCGCGGGCCGCTGCATCGGCTGTATGGCGGCCCCGCAGGCGCCGGGGAGAAAAGCGACCACCACGGGCGATGCCGGCCCTTGCTCGCTTCCCGCAGGCACGCTGGCAAGCATTTGCGAGGTTCCATACGCTTGCAGATTGCCGAGAGCATCTGCAATGGCGCTGATGATGGCTTGCGGACGTCCTGGTTTGAAGAAGAGAGCCAGCGCGCCCGCGGCCGGTGTGACGCCATCGGACAGGAAAACCCGGCCCACAAACGAATCCGCGCCCATCTCATGAGCGGAGATCCCTCCCATGCCGAGGAACACCTGTTCGGAAGGACCAGCGGACCCAGGTGGCACGGCCGGAGCATCCATCTCCACGGGAGTGGCCTCGCCCGCGCGGATCGTAACGGAGATTGGTGTTTCGAGGCCATCGTCGCCAACCGCGAGCCGCAGTCGAATCGTCCCAGGCCGGAAGGGACCGGCTGCGAATTCACCGGTCGAAGGGCGTAGGTGAACCCAAGCGCCTTCCGCCACGCCCGCGTCGTCGAGATAAAGATGAACACTTTCGGCATCCTGGCCGGCGGGAATGCGCACGGAGCCATACGCGTAGCCGACTGGCTCGGCACGCAGGACAATCCGGGCTTCGGTACTGCGGGCCGTGGCCAGCGGCTGGGCCAGGATTTCCATGCGATTCCTAAGTTGTTCAGGTGCGGGCAGCGGCGATTCTCCATCCCCGAGATCGACCGGCTCGAATCCCTCCGCAAAAGCCCGGACAACATCGTCATTTACCGTGAACAATCCGGCGAAGCGAATGGAGCCGCTTTCATCTGTTTCGCCGGACGCCTCGGGATCGAATGTGATGCGTTCGATTTGCACGGCGGCGCGCAGCGGTTTGCCCGCGGCGTCCTCAACCTGTATGCGGGCGGAGGCGGGCTCGATCCGGCGGGCAGTGAAGCTGGGGACAAAACCCGCGTCCAGGTTGTTCGACGCGGCCAGCGTGCCGGCTGCCAAGAAATACGGCTCGCGCGTGGGGAACGAGCTCAAGGGCGACCCTGGGAACGGGAATTCGATCCGCCAAAGACCCGCGGAGGCGAACTCGAACCTGCCCATGCCGGACTGATCGAGATCGATGCTGGTGCTCCAGTTTCCATAGTTGAAGTTGGTGTTTCCAGCGAGCGGCGTGCCATCCGACCGTAGAATGCGGAAAGTGGATTGCTTCACGCGGCGCTCAATGGCCATTTGGAAGCTGTTCGTTCGACCCATGCGAACGGCGATGCCATCGCCGATGCCGTACGGCTGCGTCTCAGTCACGATGGGGAGTCCTTGTGCCAGACCGCGAACCGCGCCAGCTCCCGCGGCGCTGGCGATCAGCCGGTAGCTGCCCGGAAGGAGCCGGTCGAATCTCGCGATGCCGTCTAAACCGGTGGTGGCGATCGGGTAGGCCGCGTCTTCCATAGCTGCGCGGTCGTCGGGATTGCCCAAGGGAAGCGCCCACTGCGCGCGAAGATTCGCGTAGTCCCGATAAGCGCCAACCGCTACGCCAGCCGCCGGCTTACCGTCGCGCAGGACCGTTACCTGTAGCGTGCAGCCATGAGTTGTCAGAACCAGATCCTCCGTCGGAGGGCGCGTGTCCGAGCGTTCCCTCAGCATGGGAGAGGAGATCCAAGCCCAGGCGGGTGGCCAGCCCGGCGCAGTCGCCACAACGGTGGCGCTAAACGACGGTAGATCCCCCTCACCTTCCAGAACGTAGCTACCGTCTGCGCCGGTGATGGTTTTGGACTGAGCCTCGTTCATCCGACGGCCACCGAAGTATGTAGCCAGACCGTACACCGTCGCATTGGGAATCGGATGGCCCCGATCGTCCCGGACAGTGCCGCGCGCCCAAACGGTCGGCTTCCCCGAGCCGGCCGCATGACCGAGGATCTCAGGCGGCAGCGGTGGCGGTCTCCGCGCCGAGGGCGCGAGCGTGATATTGCGGATCGCCTGGCCGGGAAGAACCGTGATGGGACCGGCGGTTTGAAAATCATGATCCTTTCCGGCTCCGGACCAGACGTGCCATCGGGCAGAAATTACGTCGGCAAAGTGAAAATGACCATCGGGATCGGGCGTTGTGACAATCTGGCGGTTGCCGAAATAGTCGCCTGCCGTGACTATGACGTCCGGCTTGCGGGCTTCTGGCGGAATCTTGCCGTCGAGGCTGCCGTAGGCCACGAGCGGAGCCATATGCGGCGAGACGGTCTTACCTGCGACGAACTCCGTCAGGCCCACGGTTCCGTAGCCGATGTGGGGCGCCGCTACCAACAACCGCGAAACGCCGGCGCGAACCTGGAATCGCGCGATACCATGCGCGTCGGTCGTGGTGGTCACCGGCACATCGGGATGGAAAGGATCGCGGTCGGCATTCGTCACCACGATGGCGGAGTTGGCGATGGGGTGTCCGTCGGGTCCGCGCACCGTTAACTCCACACCGGCGGGAAACGGGATCTGGGCATAACCGAGCGCAGCGAACGCCAGCGTGACTGGCGCGCACTTCCATCGAAATGTGCGCGAACGCCGCATGTTCAGCGGAGACGTTCGATAGGGCCGCACTGATCCGGCGCGTAGAGCCTGGCAGTGCCGCCTTCCGCCAGCAGCCATCGCTGCCAAAGGGCCGAGTTCATCTTGAAATCAGCCCCGGGCCAAGCGCCTTCCGAAGGAGAGCGATGCGTCATCTCGACCAGCCCTGCGCCGGCTGCGTACCGGTTCTGCTCGTTCGGGTCGAGCAATTTCGCCACTAACAAGGCCAGGGCCTGGCGCGACCCGGTGGCCGTCAAAGCCCAAATCGCCTGGTTTTGCGTTGCGGCATCCGCACTCCATAAATAAGGTATCAACGTGGCGAGCGATCCGTCACCGCCCAATTTGGCGATCGCTTTGAACAGTCCCTGGTGCGATCCGGGCACCTTACCGATCATGTCCACCAGGAAAGGCAGGTAACTCTTGTCTCCCATGTCACCCAAGCTTTCGATGGCCCTGTCCCGGGCCCACTCCTGCTTGGTGGAGAGTGCTAAAGACGCCAGCGTCTGGCGGGCAGTCTCCGTATTCAGTTTCTGCAAACCCTCAATCCCAAATTGCGCCAGCGGTGTATCGTCGAGCATTTCTACGAGCACCTCCTCCGCCGATGCCGGCGCCACCGCCGCAATGGCGCGCGCGGCCTCTTGGCGGCGCTCGAAATCTTGAGAGTGTAGGTCGGCGAGATAGGGCCGCACAGCCGCATCCGCCGCCGCGGAGTCTTTGGCCATTTCAAGCACGATATCGAAAGTCTCCGCGAAGCTGAGTTCTTGACCGCCGGTCCACTCCGCCACCTCACCAGTTGTGTAGCCTACCCTGTACTTGGCTTCCACGTGAAAGCGGCCCGGCTTGCTAAGATCGTGCTCGGAATTCAACAGATACCGTTGTGTGCGTTGCGCGCCCGGCTTCATCCGCGTGAATCCGAACGCGCAACTCCCGCCGCCCATGACCTTATCGCAGGTCGAAGGCCCCGGCGGGCCGGGCGGCTCTTCGCCGGTGACCGTTATGGCGTAACCGGAGCAGAAGCTATGCGGGTCGGCGGTGGGCACCGTCAACGTTTCCTTGCTCGTGTTGCGAAGCTCGAAAATCAGCATGATGGGCTCACCCACGAAGTAGGTGTATTTCTCCAGGCTGAACTTCCCGTCGATCTGGCCGAACAGAGGCGGCAGCCAGCAGGCAAACATGCAGACGCAGGCAGTCGATCGCATTTAAGCCGTAGACGCGGCTGCGGCGCGAATTGTTTCGGGATCCCGGCCGATCCACGCCGCAGCGATGAGCGGGTTTGAGGAACATTACCAACGGTAACGGCGTATCAAGTCTGTAAGGCGGCATGGCCGGCACGCGCCGGCTTCCTGTGGAAAGCGCCTCCGGAGACAAGATGAATACCTTGCTACAAGACATTCGCTACGGGATTCGCATGGTCGCGAAATCACCTGGCTTCGCAGCCATTGCGATTCTCACACTGGCGCTCGGCATCGGGGCGAATACGGCGCTCTTTTCCGTGGTGAATGGAGTACTGCTCAACCCCCTCCCCTACCACCAACCCGACCGCCTGATTGCCATCTATGCAAAAACGCAACAGTTCGCGCAGGGTTCCATCTCCTATCCCAATTTCCTCGACTGGGTGCGCAACCAGCGCTCCTTCTCCTCCATCGCCGCCTTTCGCGAGGAAAATTTCAACCTCACCGGCATCGGCCAGCCCGAGCGCGTATCCTCCGAAATGGTCTCCGCGGATTTCTTCGCCGTGCTCGGCGTCAACCCCGTCGCCGGCCGCCTCCTGCGTCCCGAGGAAGACCTCGTCGGCGCTCAGCCAGTGGCGCTCATCGGCGGCGGATTCTGGAAACGTAAATTCGGCTCGTCGCCCGACGCCATCGGCAAGACGCTGGTCCTCAACGGCGTCGGCTACACCGTGGTCGGCGTGATTCCCGCCGATTTCCGCTATGAAAGCGGCAATTTTCAGAACAGCGACGTCTATGTCCCCATCGGCCAGTGGAACGATCCGACCTTTCGCGATCGGCACGTCGGCATGGGCGCCGACGCCGTGGGCCGCCTCAAGCCCGGAGTCACCCTCCAGCAGGCCCAGGCCGACATGGACTCCGTCGCCGCGGGTCTCGCCGCCATCTATCCCGATGCCGACAAGGATAGCGGAATCGCGCTCCGGTCCCTCAAACAAGACGTGGTCGGCGACATCCGACCGTTTCTCCTCGTGCTGCTCGCCGCCGTCGGATTCGTTCTCTTGATCGCCTGCGTGAATGTCGCGAATTTGCTCTTGGCTCGCTCCACCGGCCGCATCCGCGAATTCGCCATCCGCGCGGCCCTGGGTGCCCGCCGGGGACGTGTCGTCCGCCAGCTTCTCACCGAGAGCCTGGTGCTCTCTTGCGCCGGCGGCGGTCTAGGCCTGCTGCTGGCCGCATGGGGAACTCAGGCGGCCATTCGGCTCATGCCGGAGGCCTTGCCCCGCGCGCAGTCCGTGCATGTCGATGCCCGCGTCCTGCTCTTCGCCTTGGCCGCGTCCGTGCTCGCGGGGGTCTTCTTCGGACTGGCGCCCGCCCTCAAGACCTCCAGCGCGGACCTCCAGGCCACGCTGCGAGAAGGCGGCCGCGGGTCCAGCGGCGCGCGCAACCGGTTGCAAGGGCTCTTCATCGTCGTCGAAATGGCCATGGCGCTCGTGTTGCTCGCCGGCGCCGGGCTGATGATCCGCAGCCTTGCCAACCTCTGGAGCGTCAACCCCGGCTTCAATTCGCAACACGTGATCACCTTCCAGGTTTCCTATCCCGCCACCCTCGGCCATGCGCCCGACGCCATTCGCGCCTCCATTCGCCAGATCCAGGATGCGGTCTCCGCCGTTCCCGGTGTGGAGGCGGCCTCCCTCAACACCGGCGCCATGCCCATGTCCGGCGATTCCGAGGTACCGTTTTGGATTGACGGCCAGCCCAAGCCCGCCACCGAGAGGGAAATGAAAACGTCGCTGTTTTACGTCATCGAGCCGGACTATCTCAAGGCGATGGCAATTCCGCTGCAGCGCGGCCGATTCCTCGCGCGTGCCGACGATGAGCATTCCCCCTTCGTCATCGTCATCGACGATCAATTCGCCAAGCTGTACTTCCCCGGGCAGAACCCCATCGGCCGGCGTGTGAATCTCGCCATCTTCAACCAGGCCGCCGAAATTGTGGGAGTCGCCGGACACGTCAAGCAATGGGGTCTGGCTGAAGATGCCCACTCGCCGGTCCAGGCGCAATTCTATTTGGCCATCTCGCAGGTTCCCGACCAGTTCATGCCGCTCCTCGCGCGCGGCGGCGTGGTCGTGGTGCGCACGCATGGATCGCCCGAGACCGAGATGGGCGCCATCCGCCAGGCGCTCGCGAAAGTCAACGGCGAAATCGTGGTCTATGGAATCGAACCCATGGACAAGATCGTTTCCGATTCCCTGGCCGCGCGGCGATTTTCCATGATCCTGCTGGGCGCCTTCGCCGCCCTCGCGCTGGTGCTCTCCTGCATCGGCATCTACGGTGTGATTTCGTACCTCGCCGGGCAGCGCACACATGAGATCGGCGTGCGCATGGCCCTCGGCGCGCAACGCAACGACGTGCTGCGACTGATTCTCGGCAATGGCGCGAAGATGGCCCTAATCGGAGTCGCGGTGGGCATCGCCGCGTCTCTCGCGCTCACCCGGCTCATGGCCAAGCTGCTTTTCGGCGTGAGCACTTATGACCCGCTCACGTTTCTCGCCGTAGCGTGCCTGTTGACTCTCGTTGCCCTGACAGCGTCCTACATTCCGGCCAGTCGCGCGATGCGCGTCGATCCCACGGTCGCGCTGAGATATGAATAGTTGTTCGCACCAGTGACCGCGCCTCGATTGAGTTAGATTGAGTTAGACTCAGTTCCATGCGTCTCCTCACCCTCAGCCTGGCAATCACGTTTCTGCTCGCCCCCCGTGTGGCACGCGGCGCGCTGCTGCGCGCCGGCGTGGCCAAGGTGGATATCACGCCTCCCGCCGGCGAACAGATGTGGGGCTTCGAAGACCGGCATCAGCCCGCTACCGGCACGCTCGATCCCCTGTACGCGCGCGTGCTCGTGCTGGAAGCCGGTCCTGAGACCGCGCCCACGCGCCTCGCGCTGGTCACGCTCGATCTGGGCCGCAGCTTCGGTCCTGGATCGCTAGCGCGCCTGCGCGACACGGCCAAACGCTCCAGCGGCATCGCGTGCCTTCTGGTGGCCGCCTCGCATACGCATAGCGCGCCGGTGATTCGCGACGAATATCGGGATGCGCCGCCGCCCTGGGAGCAAGCCGCCCTGGAGCGGATCGAGCACGCTATCGCGGATGCGGCAGGCGCATTGCAGCCGGCGCGCATCGGCGTGGGGACCGGCGTCGCCTACATCGGACACAACCGCCTGCGCGTGAACCCCGATGGCACGGTGAACTGGTTCGAACGCAATCTGACGCGCGTGCCAACCGCGCCCGTGGACCCTACCGTCACTGTGCTGCGGATCGATAAGGCCGACGGGTCGCCGCTGGCCGTTCTGGTGAACTACGCCTGTCACCCAGTGGTCTTCGGCGCCGATAACCTGCGCTATTCGGCGGATTTTCCAGCCGTCATGAATCGCGCGGTGGAGCAGGCGTTCGGCGGCCGCGCGATGAGCTTCTTTCTGCAGGGCGCCCCCGGCGATATTAATCCGTATTACGCGGTTACTCCCCTTGAACAGGACGCCACTGGCATGCGCGATTGGACCGGGGAGCGCCTGGGGCAGGAAGCCGCAAGGGTCGCCAAGGAGATCCAAAGCCGCACCCCGGATGCCCCCAGCATCGACTTCGCGGAATCGACCCTGACGGTTCGCCTGCGGTGGGACGTGGAGAAGTTCCGCGCCGCGTTGTTGAAGTTCCTCGGTCCGCAGGGGATGGAAGTCTACGGCGCGCGCATCGTGCCGGAAATCCAGTTGCCGGTCACCACCGTGCTGATCGATAAAGAAATCGCGCTGATGTCCATGCCCGGCGAGCCGTTCGTGGATTTCCAAATGAACTGGCGGGACCGCTGCCCGGCGCCGCACGCGCTGCTGCTGGGCTATACGAATGGCTACAACGGCTACTTCCCGACGATCGCGGCGGCATCCCGTGGCGGCTACGGCGCGGCCAGCGCCAGCACCTGGGTGGAACCGGGCGCCGGTGAACGCATGGTGGACAACGCGGTGGTCAAGGTTTACGAGATGCTGGGACGATTGAGCGATCTGCCCGACGACTTGAAGCGCGATGTGTACAAGTGAGCGTGGGGCTCGGGGGAGGTGGCGCAGGCGCTTTCGCCTGCCAAGCCTGTTTGACAGGCCATTTGCCATACGCTCATGGAGCGACTAGAAACGGGATCGCCCGTGTCGCCGTGGCCCAGGAACACTCCTGCCTGCCCAGGTGAGGTTTGCTCGCCCAAGGCCACGCTTGAGGTGGCTTCTATCGGCGTTCGGCTTGTTTGCGGCTTGGTGGGGTGCGCGAGAACGCGGAACCGGCACCGGGCCGTGCTTGCACGCAGTAAAATACGGGGATCACGCGTATCAGAATCCCTGCATCCCGCTGAAAACATGGGACAATCTTCACCTGCCTGAGCGTCCGTCCACCGTTGCCGTGCTATGGTGGTGTCGGGTTCGGAAATCGTGGGGGCCGGTTCTTCAACCCCGTCCCTGCTGATCTTCCCGGCGGGTCCCCGGTATTCACCGCGAGTTGTCTACCGGATATCCGAATGGATCTTTGAAAACAAGCTACTTACTGGCTGGTAGGGGCATGCCGGCGCGTATGTGGAAATTGGCTTCGTTTGTCGTATTTTTGTTGCGAGCCCTTGCCGCTCCCCGTGCCAACCGCCGCCCGAAGAAAACTTCGCCTAGCGGGAAGTACCCAATTCAAATTGCTCCACCAAAATTCGCCCGGCATCGGCGGCCGTTGCAGCAGTCGTCCGAGATTCCGAAAATGCCCGGCCCGACTGACATCAAACATACAAGTCACTTATTATCAATAGACTGGGATTTGTTTATCATACTGGCCACTGGCCCTTCCAACCAGCCGGGCACCTACTCCAAGGCACGCCGGCGCAACGCGATTCAACATTTATGTTACGCGAATCAAAAAACTGGCCCCTCGTAACACTCGGTCAAACCGCCGCCAGGAAGGGTCGCCAATTGAACGGAAAGTGTATTTAGAACAGGTCCATCTGGCGCAGCCGCAGCGGCCACAACCTCACCGGCACCGGAGCCACTTCCAGTTCTTCGGAAAGCCACATCTGCCCGCGTTTGCGCGCGCGAGTGCGCCGCGCCACGGCAGTGCTGTGAGCGGCATTGTGTTTGGAATGGCAGCTTGGGCAGAGAACCGTGAGAGATACCCGGTCGGCCGGATCGTGCGAGAGATGCGCGACGTTGAGCAGGCGGTGCGGCTTGTGGCACATCTGGCAAACGTTGCCGGCCGCTTCCAGCATGCTCAGCCGGAACTTGAGCCACCGCGCATCGTAATACTTTCGGTATTCCGCTCGTATGGGCATTGGGCCGCCGCTCACAGCCCGAGACGAAAACCGTCCCATGTCGGCCGCGGCTTTTTAAAGCATTTGAATCCGCTAAGCCGCACACGGCCCCGGCTGCTAGAGTCATTTTCCTGCAACGGAAACAATTGTCAAGCGCGGCGCCACCGCAGGCTCACTGAATCACGGCGTTGGTGAAGATCTCCTCGAATGCCCCGCGTGCGTTGGTCAGCTTCTGAAAATTGTACCGGCTCATCAGTACGGCGACACCGTTGGAGTCGTTCCGCACGATGCGCCCGAAAACGCACAGTTCGAGAAAGGGCTCGTTGCCCAGAACCGCCGGCCAGCGGATTGAGAGTTCCACGGAGCGGCCGTTTGGCGCATCGTCCGCCGTGCGAAACAGCAGGCCTCCGCTGCTCATATTTGTCGTCCTGCCGGCGCCCATGGCAAGCACTTTGCCGCCTTGGGTAACGCGGTATTCCAAATCCAATTCGACGGGATAGCGACGCTGTAATCGCCGGTCGCCTTTGATGGTGTCTCTCGTCATGGGCCTCCCCTGGAAGCCCCATTATCTGGCACCCTGGCGAGCGCAGATAGTCATGTGGGTACTAGCAGAGTACGTGTCGGAGGACTAGCGTGTGCCCGAAAGCGCAGATTTTTCAACGATATCCGGCCGCTTCCGGCGAATGTTTAGGGCAGCATTTCGGCGGGGTCGGCCACGGTCAGGCGCAAGGCCGCCCGCAGGCTCTGCGATTCCGACAGCCGCAGCATGGCGAAGACGGACCGCAGCAGGGCGGGGCCTTCATCCGGCCAGAGTTCCGCGAGCGGGCGTGTAACGCCGTCCTCGCATTGATAGAAGAAGCGATCGACCCAACGGGGCCGCAGGGCTTCGGGATGGCAGCGCACGATGTCCTTGACGGTTTCGAACCAGCGCAGCCGGAGCGGCTCGCGATACTGCGGCATGAACAGCACGCGGCTCAGGCCGTCCCGCCGGATCTCCGACACGAATTCCGCGAACGTGGAGGCGTGCGTCAGATTCAGGTTGGCGTTCGGCTCCAGGCCGTGGCGGTCGCCTCCCGAGATCGCGGGCCGTTGCCACGTCCGCGCCAGGTCCAGCGCCTCGCTGTTCTCGGCCCAGGAGCGCAGGCCGTTCAACTCCACCGCGTGGATCCATTCCACGTGCCGCGAAAGCAATGCGCGGAGAGCGTCGCGGTGATTGTCGGCGCCGATGTCCGCCTCGTCCCAAAGCGGATGATTCAGGACGATAAGTATGTCCTCCCGCTGGTGGAGCGTTTCCAGCAGTTCGCCGAGACGCGCCGCATTCGGATGCCCCGCTGTGTAGCGCTGTAAATCGGCAGCCATGGCGCGCGCCTCCGCAGCCGGCAGATTGTGCACGCCCAGGTGAAAGAAGGTTCCGGCAAACGGGATGGTCCATTCGAAGGAAACCGGCGCGGCGTCTCCCACAGGGCTACGCCGCAACGCTAAACCGCTCTCGATATCGTCGTGGTCGGTGAGCGACACCATGGGATGCAGGCCCAGACCGCCGATTTGGCGGGCTTCCAGCCGGTGCGCCTCGACCGGCGCGAGCGGAGGTGTCCACAGCACCCGCCCGAGCGAGAGATCCCGCCCCGTGGCGCGGCGATGCTGCCATCCCGCGATCCGCAGCACGGCGGGGATCAACGGCAGGGGCAGCTTGAAAGTGTGCAGGAACCGGAGGTTTTCCCAGGAGTGCAGGGTGTGGCTGTGCAGCGAAACCGCGGTGGGAAAACGGCCCGGAGCGTTACGCTCTTTCCACAGAAAGTGCAGAGTGGTTTTCTTCACAAAGCCTCCTCGGGGGCGGCTGACGTGTGGCCCCTGTTACCCAGAAACATTTCTGCATCGAAATGTTCTATCCACAGGGTAAGGCCCGTATCGTTGCAAAACGATGAACAGACGGTGAAATTGTGGGATGCTATCAGCGGGCCAGTACTGCCAGCCTCCTCAGGAGACTGGCCAGCAAGCCGCGTGAAACCGGATTGTAATCATTGCCGATACCGAGACACGAACAGAACGGCGCACATCAGGCGAGTAACTGCGCTACCGCTTTCCCCTTGCCATCCTTCGTGACATAGAACGGCCGTTTCTCGATCTCATAGGCAGTGTCCGGCGCAATGCCCAGCGCCAAGTAGATAGTGGCGTGCAGATCTTCAATGGTGACCGGGTTCTCGACGATCCGGCAAGGCCGTTCGTCGGCGGTGCGGCCGTACAGCTTTCCTTTGGGAGCGCCGCCGCCGAACATCAGCACCGAGCAAGCCTCCGTGAAGTGGCGGTGCATGCCGTAATGCTTCGGCTCGGTCATGATATCCGGCTGATTGACTTGGTTCTTCACCTCCGCTCCGGGCTTGCCCTCCGTCATCATGTCGCGGCCGAACTCGCTGGCCAGCACCACCAGCGTGCGGTTCAGCAACCCGCGCTCTTCCAGGTCGAGGATCAACTGCGCAACCGGCGCGTCAATCGTCTCCTTCATTCCGATGGTGCGCTTGTGCCCGTTCTCGTGAGTGTCCCAGTAGCGGAACGGAATGTACTCCGTGGTGACTTCGATGAAGCGCGCACCAGCCTCCACCAAGCGCCGCGCCAGCAGGCAGCCCAACCCGAACCGGCCCGTATTATAGACGTCGTAACTCGCTTTGGGCTCCAGGCTCAGGTCGAACGCTCTGGCCGCGGGAGAGCTCAATAACCGGTGTGCGTTGTCGAGCGATCGCAACAGACTCTCGCGCTGAAAGTCGCTGCCATATTGGCCGGCGGGGCTGGCCGCCACCAGCTTCTGGTACTGTTCGTAGCGATTGGCGAACCGCGCCGGACCGACATGCGCGGAAGGCCGCACGCGCGAAACGGCATCCTGGGGATCGGCGATCAGAAACGGAGAATGCTCGCTGCCCAGAAAGCCGGCCGTGTGAAACGCCTTAACCGAGTCGGTTTCCGCGCCGATTTCGAGGTTCTGACCAATATCGATGAAGGCCGGAATATCCGGATTCCGCGGCCCGAGTGTCCGCGAGATCACGGCGCCCATGTGCGGCGCGGCCACCGACTGCGGCGGCGCATAGCCGGTGTGCCAGTGAAACTGATGGCGTGAATGCAGGATGAATCCGAGATCGCCCACCCGGTGGGAGCGTATGAGCGTGCCGCGATCCATGATCTTGGCGATGCGTTCCAGGCCCGCCGAGATCTTGATGTTGTCGACGGCCGTATCGATCGCCGGAAACGTGCTGAGCACCCGCTTCGATTCCATGCCCGGCTCAAACGGTGTGTGGGTCTTGGGATCGAAGGTTTCGGTCTGCGCCATCCCGCCCGCCATCCAGAGCAGGATCAGGCTATCGGCGCGGGCGTCGATCTTCGTGGTTCCCGCAAGCAAGCGTGGTTTGGAACCCGCCAGTGCAGCCAGCGCTGCGCCGCCGGACACGCGCATGAAATGCCGGCGGGAAAGACTCTCTTCAACGCTCATTTCCCATCTACCGAATACGCCAGCAGCACGTTGCCGGGCATGCCGCCGAACGCCCCATAGCCAGAGTTCACATATAAAATACCGCCCACTACCACCGGCCCCGGACCATCGATCGATCCGCCGTTCGCCTTGCCGCCATTCACCGCTTTATATTCTACTGCGGTGTCGACGTCCCAGACGATCCGGCCATCAGCGGTGGAGTAAGCGCGCAGGTGCCCGTCCAGCGCGCCGGAGAACACCACTCCGGGAATCACCGTCACCGCCGCGGACTGCGACGGGCTGCATCCCAACTTGTCGCCGCATCCGGGAGGCGGCGTGTACCACACGCGTTCGCCCGTGGTCAGCTTAAGCGCGAACATTCCCCCGCCGGCTTTGGGATCGGTTTTGAAGAACCCGAACGCAGCCTTGTGCGCGGCGGGGTCGGAGGGGCCGGCCGGCATGATCTTCAAATCGGAGAGGGCCACGTACACGTTCTCGCTATCGGATGCATTGCCCCATTGCACGCCCCCCAGCGCGCCTCCTTTGCCGACCCGCACGCTCCACAGCACCTCGCCCTGTTGATCCGGATCGATGGCATGCACCATGCCGGACTTCTGGCCGGCCACCAGCGCACGCTTGCCGTTCGGCAGATCCACCAGGTTGGGAGAACATCCGAAATCGAAATCCGGGCCCTTCGCTTCCGGACAATTGTCGCCGAATGGGCATCCCAGGTTGAACGCGTCGCCTTCGGTCATCTGGCGCGACCAGAGCATCTTTCCGGTGTCCATATCGAACGCCAGAAATGCGTCGCTGGTCCGCGCCGGCGGATCCGAGTAGGAGTCGCCGGTGGTCACATAGACCGCGTGCTTCTTCGGATCGAGCGTCGGCGACGACCACACGCCCGCGCCGGAGGGGCCCCAAAGCTGCGTGCCCTGCTTGTTCTTGCGAACCGGGTGGGGCTCCTCTGGAATGGTGTAGCTCTTCCAGATTTGTTTGCCGGTGGATGCATCCAGCGCTACCACGCCGCCGCGGAACTTGCAGCACTCGTATTTGGGATTGCCGCCGGTCACCTCTTCAAACGAGGAAAAGGGGACATACAGCCTTCCATCGAGGAGCGCGGGCGCGCCGGTGATCATGGCTGCCGGATGCTGTTCCACGCGCACCTTCCACAACTGCGCGCCCGTGGCTGCATCCACCGCGTAGGCTTGCGCGCGCTGGTCGCCAAAATAAGCCACCCAGCGGTCGCCCACCGGCCCAATGCTGATGGCGCTGCGCACGGTTCCATCGGCTTTGAACGTCCAGTAGATGCAGCCGGTGTGGGCGTCGAGCGAATATACCCTGCCCGAGTCGCTGCCGGCGAAGATGCGGCCGCCGGCAACCGTGGGCTGCGCCAAGGCACGCGCTGCTCCGGGGAAGGCGAAAGCCCACTTGAGCTTCAGCTTCGGGACCTGGTCCGCGCTTAAGCCCGCCATGACCGCGGGCTGCATGCGATGGTTGCCGGCGTCCACGCCCCAGCCATTCCAGTAAGGCCCGGAAAACGGCTTATCGGAAGCCGCTGCCGGATCCGTGCATAGTCCCTGCTGCGGCGACTCTTCGCTGCCAAAGGATTTGCCGGTGACGAACATGGAGACCGCGCGCGCCTCCGCCGTGGTAAGCGCCTTACCCTGTTCCGCCATCTTCCCGTTCGTCAGCACGGCAAGTACGCGCTCGGGAGTCATCAGCTTCATGGCGATGGACAGTGGCGCACGCTCCACGCCGCCTTCGTGGCACTGCGCGCACTGCTTCCGATAGATCGCGGCGCCATCCTGCGCGAACGCGGCGAAGCAGCCGCTCATTAATATAAATACTGAAACTCGGGATGTAGCAACAAACTCCACAGAAGATCCTCCAAGGGCGCCGGCGACAGTTTGCTGCCGGCGAAGTAATTATGTACGATGCGAACCTCGTCCGGGTTCGCCTCCCGCGCCAGAAACTGCGGGAACAACCGGTGAATCGCGTCATCGACACTGGTGAGCGGCGCCGGCGCGGGCACTGGCGGCGTCCCCGAGACGCGCACCAGCCGCTCGCTATCCGGCTCGGCGCCGAAAATGAAAAAGCGGACGGCGCCTTCGACATCGCTGGGCAAGGAGCGGTCGTCGAGAGCCACGCGGCCCCGCATGCGCGTGAAGCCGAGCCCGTTGATGGAAAGCGCGAACCGGCTGCCTGGCGGCGCCTTGACCGCCTCACCGACCCGCCGCTTGCCGGCGACCAGCGGTTCTCGCTGGAAGCTGGCTGGCGCCAGATCCGCCAGTTTCTTCGAGCCTTTCGGCCCGCTGAGCTTCACCTCGGCCCAGCCTGTGACGGTGCGCGCTGCATCGTAGGAGCCCGCATCCTCCGCGAGCAGCCACAATCGATCGAGGCCGGCAATATCGATATCGAAAGTCACCACGCCTTTGCGCACGACGCCGCTGTCAAACAGGTTCTGCGAGGCCGGTGGAAGCTGCCCCAGCAATCGCAACGCGCCGCGCCGTAGGGTGTTCTCCAGGCTTCCGCCGTTAACCAGTTCGAGCGCCTGGAAGGTCGTCGGACGGTTGTCGCGGGTGGTGAAGACCTGGTCCCGGATGGGCCTTCCCATCGCCAGATCCAGGGGCGATGCCTTGAACTGCCAATCGCGCGCGAGGACGGCGCCCCGCGATGCCGGCTTCGTGCGCCATTCCCCGGTGATCGCCGAAACTGTATCGGCGAACTGTTCCGCGGTCAGCCGCCGCACCTGCGGTCCCCGGAACACATAGGGCTTTTCGGGCTGCCCGGCGGTGACAGCGGCCGGCAACTGGTACGCTTGCGAGGTCATCAACAGCCGCAGGAGGTATCGCAGGTCGCTGCCGTGGGCGGTGAAATCCGCAGCCAGCCAATCCAGTAGGTCCGCGTTCCAAGGCTCGCTATCCATGTCGTCCACCGGTTCCACTAGCCCGCGTCCGAACAACTTTTGCCAGTAACGATTGACCAGGGTGCGTGGCACGCGGCCGTTCCGCTGGTCCGTGAAGAAGCGTGCCGCAGCGGCGTGGCGCTGGGCAAGTGTGGCATCTTCAGGCGCCGCGCCGAGCTCCGGATAAAGCAGTTGCGGCCCGGTGTATTTGCCGGTCTTCACGTCGCAGCGCACCAACTCAAGCTGGCTCTCGGGCGAGAACAGCGCGGCCATGCCGTAAGACTCGCGCAGCTTGTACCGGTTGATGAAGCTGTCGTGGCAGGAGGCGCACTTCAAATTGATCCCCAGAAAGACCTGCGCGGTGTTCTGCGCGGCCTGCATGTAAGGAGTCTGGCTGGCGTTGACATCTCCGCGCCAGTTCACTCCGATCAGGAAGCCGTCCGGATCGTCTTTCCGCACGGGGTTGACCAGCGCGGCAATCATTTGGTCATAAGACAGGTTCCGTTCGAGCGCGCCCCGCAGCCACTCCGTGATGGACTTTCGCTCGCCCTGATAGTTGCCGCCCATATCGTTGCGCAGCAGGTCATTCCACCAACTGATCCAATTCTCCGCGTATGCGTTGGAGTCGCTGAGCAGGGCATCGATCAGATGTTCGCGCTTGCCGGGCGTAGTGTCGTGGAGGAAAGACTCTAGCTGGGCGGGGGTGGGAGGCAGTCCCCACAGGTCGAAGTAGGCGCGCCGTATGAAGATGGAATCGCCCGCCGGAGCGGGGAACATCATCTCATGCTTAGCGAAATAAGCTTCGATGAAACGATCGATGGGATGCGATTTGGAGCTGGCGGGCAACACGGGCTGGCGTGGTGCGATCGCCGCGACCCAGCCGTTCCCGGCAGTCCTCGAAGCGCTCGCCGGGACTTCCGGCCAAACCGCGCCCTCGTCGATCCAAGCGCGCAGAGTGGCGATCTGTGAGGCCGTGAGCGGCTCGCCGAACGCCGGCATTATTGTGCCTCGCTGCCCGCTGACCCTTTGGATCAGCAGACTCTCGCCGCTGTGGCCGGGCGCGATTGCCGGACCATTCACGCCGCCGCTCAACGCCAGTTCGCGGCTGGTCAGCGAGAGCCCGCCGGTAGGCTTCGCCCCGCTGTGGCAGGGAGCGCATCGCGATGCCAGGATGGGATGCACCTCGGTCGCGAAGTCCACCGCCTGGGCCACGCCCGATACTGCTAAAACAGCGGCTGCCGCGGTGATGACTTGAAGGTGCATGCGCCTTGAGTGCCGGTTCTCAAATTATATAAGCACGCGCCCGTGCAGCGGTAGAATGGGGGAACTGTGCACCGCTTCGTTCTCCATAACGATGACATCCGGGAAGCCTCCGACAACCTACTCGCGCCGGGGCAGGTAGGGCTGCTTTCTGGCTGGGGAGTCTTCAGTACCATACGGGTGATCGATGGCGTGCTATTTGCCTTCGAGCGCCACTGGGCGCGCATGCGCAACGATGCGGCCAAGCTCTGCGTGCCCCTCCCGCCCGATCCCGAGGCTGTCCACCGCAAGCTGCTTGAGTTGCTGGAAGCTAACAAGGCGTTCAACGCGACCATGCGGGTAGTGGTGGTGCGGAATACGGGCGGGATCTGGGAAGGTCCCGCGAACGGCCGCGCCAGCGACCTGCTCGCCCTAACCAGCGGCGCGAAGGAGTGGGGTAAAGGAGTGCGGCTCTGCTACACGCCGCAAGCGCGCTACGCGGCCGGCGAGTTCGCGGGCGCCAAAATCCTGTCGTGGGCGATGAACCTTACCTGGCTGGAAAGGGCGCAGGCCCGCGGCTTCGACGAGACGATTTTGCTCAATGAGCGCGGCGAGGCTGCCGAGTGCACTTCAGCGAACATTTTCGTGGCTGAGGGTAACCGTGTGTGGACTCCGCCGCTCACCTCCGGCTGCCTGCCGGGAGTGACTCGCGAACTGCTGCTCGGCGAGATCCATGTGCCCGGGTACAGCGTCACCGAGAAGCCGCTCGCGCCGGCAGACTTAGAATGCGCCAGCGAAGTCTTCATCACCTCCACCACCCGAGGCTTGCTGCCTGTGGTCGAAATCGAAGGCCGCGAAGTTCCGCATTCCGGTCCGGTTTGCACAGCGTTGCGGACGGCGTTTGCGGCTTATCTGGATGAATACGTCAGGCGCCACAAGTAGTCGCTCGCGGCGACAGGGAGACGCGGCGACACGGCGACGCGGGGAAGGTAAGCCACGTTGACGCGCTGACACCGGGATGCGGCGACAGTTAGACGCGGGGAGAAGGAGAAGGGGAGGCGCGGAGAAGAGAGGCCGGCTCCTGAAGTGACAGGTAACGGCCGGACCCCCAAAAAAGAAATGGTTCCAAGTGATCCGAAGCTCAGCCAAGTCCGGCGCCGGCATGCCCGGCCCGGAGCTTTGCAGCCAGAATGACCGGCGATGGCCCCTCGGCTCCCCGCCACCCCTTTTTGAGAGCGACGGATCACTGCCTCGAAGGTCGCCTGACGTTCGTTCCGGCCAGAACCGGCATCTCGCAGCGGCCTTTCGCTCCCCCGGAATGACTGCCCGTCTCCAGGCTCCCGTTCCGGGATCGAAGTTCCCGTGCCTGCTGCTTCGATGACTTGCGGAACCTTCATCAGGTCCGTTCGGCTTGCGGCTCCTTCGCTCTCTCCGGTTAGCCCCGGTTCGGGCGAGATCGCCACCACAAACCCGTTTCCTGACTCCAGCCCTGCAATCTTGACCGTTCCTCGAATCTCCACTCCCCTTCAGGGCCTTTTGGACCCTTTGGGATCAAAGCTTCAACCCGGCTCCCGATCAAGAGGCTCACCTTCCGAATGCATCCGGTTTCCCTTCGCTCCCCGCCGCCGGCTCTATTGGTATATCACCAGCTTCGGATCAACGTTCCAGGTCCGTTTTGCTTCCAGAAGGCCCGCTGTTCCTCGAACCTCTTGGAACCAAGTGCTATGTTGCTCCAGAACCCTTGTTACAGTCAAATGATTTTCGCAATCCGGCAGTACTTTTCCTCAACAATTTTCGCGCGTGTTTTGTTACAGTTGCGAAACTATGCGCGTGAATTGTTTGTGGATAAAACACGGGAGACGGGCTTTGTTCCGGGCTGGCCTTCCACTTTCGCGCATGGCCCTGCGGTGGCCCTTTCGTGGCCCTCGCTTGAGCGCCGGCGAACTTCGCTCGCCTTAGACCGCCCGCTTTCGCGCGTGGCCCGGTTCAGATAATATAGGCTGCGTTAAGGAGAGAGAACAAATGTCCGAGCACAACCGAGCCACCATCGGCCGGCGGCGACTACTAAAGACATCTGCCGCTCTGTTGGGCGGAGCCTTCGGGATACGCGCCAAGGCTGCCCCGGAGCCGCCATTTCAGAATGTGAACACCCACTCGAGTCCATCGACCCTGAAGATCGCGGACCTGCGCGTGGCAACCGTGCAGAAACCCGGTCCGAGCCCCTGCACGATCCTGCGGCTGGATACCAATCAAGGCGTGTACGGACTTGGGGAAGTGCGCGACGGCGCCAGCGCCACCTACGCTTTGTTTCTGAAGAGCCGCGTGGTAGGCGAGAACCCGCTCAAAATCACTTACCTGTTTGAGAAGATCAAGCAATTCGGAGGACACGCCCGCCAGGCCGGTGGAGTGGTCGCGGTGGAGGAGGCGCTTTGGGATATCGCAGGTAAGGTATATGGAGTGCCGATCTACCAGATGCTGGGCGGCAAATTCCGCGACAAGATTCGCATCTATGCCGATACCGAAGAGTCCAAGGACATCAAGGAATACGCTCAACGGTTGAAAGCTCGCAAGGAAGAGATGGGACTGACTTGGCTGAAGATGGATCTGGGAATCGATATGGTCGAGAACATTCCGGGCACGGTGACACGGCCTTCTGGGTTGAGCCCGTGGGAGCAGAGTCTTCTGCCGCATCCGTTCGTGGCGACTGAGGTGACTGACAAAGGAATCGAGAAGCTTTGTGAATATGTGGCAGCCGCCCGTGAGGCCGTGGGCATGGAAATTCCGCTGGCTATGGATCATCTCGGTCACCTAGGCGTGCATTCCATTATCCGGCTGGGCAAGGCTTATGAGAAGTACAACCTCACCTGGATGGAGGATGTGATTCCCTGGCAATACACCGATCTGCTGCAGCGCATCACGATGGAAAGCCCCACCCCGATACTCACCGGCGAAGATATCTATCTGAAGGAAGCCTTTATCAACTTGTGCGAGAAGCACGCCGTCAGCAAGATTCATCCGGATATCTCAACGTCGGGCGGCATACTCGAAACGCATAAGATCGGCGACGCCGCCATGGAATACGCCGTCCCAATGGCTATGCATTACGCAGGGCTGCCGATCGGGGCGCTGGCAAGCGTGCACTGTGCGGCGGCCACCGAGAACTTTCTCGCGTGCGAGAATCATTCGCTGGATGTGCCGTGGTGGCAAGATCTGGTCGAGGGCATCGAGAAGCCCATTATCAACAAAGGTTTCATTACCGTCCCCGACAAGCCAGGTCTAGGCATCACGTTGAACGAGGACGTAGTGAGACAGCATCTGTTGCCCGGCACGGGCTACTTCGAGCCGACCCCCCAATGGGACAAGGAACATTCCTGGGACCGCCTCTGGAGCATGAGGCCCCGCGTGCCCACCCATGCAGGTTGAATAGTGGAGAATGTCTCCGGCGCTCACAACATGCGTCGATAGATTCCCGGTCTGCGGCTTAATGTGCGGCCACCGGCAGATGTGACAACCCGCCTTCGAGCAACTTCGCGACGAAACGGTATACGCCCCGGGCCGGTTCCGCCGCTATTACTGGCGAAGACCCGCAAATTCCCGCGAGCGGCTGGTCAGAAAGGAGGACGGAATGGCGTCGATGAGACGGCGCGTATAGGAATGCGCAGGGCGCTGGAAGATTTCCGCGACCGGCGCGAACTCCACGATTTCGCCTTCGTGCAGGATGGCCACGCGGCCGCAAAGCGAGGCGATCGACAGCAGGTCGTGCGAGATATACAGGATGGCCATCGAAAGCTCCCGATGGAGGCGGGCAAAGAGGCGCAAGATTTCCGATTGGGTGAGAGCGTCTAGCGCGCTGGTGGGTTCGTCGGCGATCAGCAGCGCCGGGTGGTGCAGAATGGCCATGGCGATCAGGACGCGCTGCGCCTGGCCCACGCTCAACTCTCCCGGATAGCGGCGCAGAAAGGAGCGCTCGGGAGGCAGGCTCACAGCCTCCAGTGTGTCCAGAATCGAGCTCTCGCGGTGATCGCGGGGCGCATGCTGGTGAGCTTCCCAGGCCTCCGTCAGTTGCGTGCCGATGCGCAGCGCGGGGTTCAGGGAGGATACAGGGTTCTGTAGCACAAGGGCGATGTCACGACCGCGAATCCGGCGCATTTCGTGCTCCGCGCAATTCAGCAAGTCGCATCCCCGGAAGCGTATGTGCCCGGTGAGCGACCCGCCCTTGAGGTGCAGCAGGCGCATAATGGCCAGTGCGATCGTGCTCTTGCCCGACCCGCTCTGGCCGGCCAAACCGACTATTTCTCCCACGTCGATTTCGAACGCGACGTTGCGCAGCACGCCCATGCGCGCGCGGTAATCGGCGGAAATCTGCACCGACAGCAGCGGCTCGGCGCGGAGAGGCTCGTCGGTAGACGAAGTGTACAACTTTCAACGATGGCGCGCATTGGCATCCACCACAAGTTGCCTTATGGGCGGTGGATGAGTTATCGAAAGTTAGCACTCCTGGTTTACTCTGCCAGTTAACCTACTCCGAGGATATCTTCCAGCACCATAACCTCGAGCGCTATCTTGGTACAGGAAGTACTTCTATCACTCGGAATTAAATTGAATCCAGATCCTATAGAGCGTATGTTACCTGTATGGCAGTAATGGCGAAGATTCATACGGTTGGAAACACCCATGCCAACCGCTTCAATCTACATCGCCTGGTTGAGCACCAGCGCCAGGAAGATTCGCCATCGGACGTCCTGTACCAGGAGGACCAGCTCAAGTTGGCTCAGGCACAGGATGGAGCCAATGGTATCGACGGCGCCATTGTGAGGAGTGAGCGGATGCAGGCGCTTTTCCGCGTCGTGGAAAAGATCGCGCGCACGAATGCCACAGTCCTGATCGGCGGAGAGAGCGGTTCCGGAAAAGAGGTGATCGCCAGGGCCCTGCACTCCTTCTCGCTGCGTTGCGAGCGGCCCTGGGTTGATATCAATTGTGGCGCGCTGCCCGACCATCTGGTGGAGAGCGAGCTCTTCGGCTACGAAAAAGGCGCGTTCAGCGGAGCGGCGACGTCCAAGCCGGGCATGTTCGAGCTGGCGCATGGGGGGACGCTGTTCCTGGACGAAATCGGCGAGCTCGACGCGAAAATGCAGGTGAAGCTTCTGCGCGTGCTCGATGGTGTGCCCTATTACCGGCTGGGCGGTACGCGCAAGGTAGGCGTGGATGCGCGCATCGTGGCCGCTACGAACAAAGATCTCGAGAAGGCAGTAGAAGCCGGGACGTTCCGCGGGGACCTGTTCCACCGGTTGAATCAAGTGAGCATCGAGGTGCCGCCTCTGCGCGCGCGCGTGGCGGATATCGGACCTCTGGCTTATCACTTTCTGCACGAGGTGGATTCCCGGCTGGATTTGGGAGAGGACGCCTTGGCGGCCCTGGAGGAGTACGGCTGGCCGGGAAATGTACGCGAGTTACGCAATGTGATTACCCGCGCCGCGGTGCTGGCCGAGAGCTGGGAAATCTGCGCGGCGGATCTCAATCTGAAGCGCCGCGCACCGGAAGCAGCGGCCGGCATCCCAGCGGCAAGCAGCCCTGAGACGCTCTCCCAATCGGCGGCGCCTGAATTGAAACGCCAGCTCGGCGGGGTGGAGCAGCAGGTGATCATGGAGGCGCTCGAAAAATCCGGAGGCAGGCAGGATATAGCGGCCGGCTTGCTGGGGATCTCGCGCCGCACGCTGCTGCGGAGATTGAAGCAGTATAGGGTACGAACCGATCCGGCTGTAACATGCATTTTGCCCGCGTGAAACACATATGAACATCAAGGCCAAGCTGTACGTCGCGATTGTGACTCTCCTCGGCTTCGGAGTCATTGGCGTGAGCCTGCTCCGGTGGAATTCGCCCGACCTGCTCCGCTTCTGCTTCTATCTCGTCCTCTCGGCTCTAGCGGCGGGGCTGAAGGTCAATCTCCCTGGCATACGGGGAACCATGTCCGTGTGCTTTTTGTTTGTCTTTATCGGCATCGCGGATCTGGGAGCGGCAGAGACATTGGTCATTGGCTGCGCGGGCACCCTCGTGCAGTGCTTTTGGAAATCGAAGCAGCGGCCCAAGGCCTTCCAGGTGATCTTCAGTGTATCGAATACGGCCGTCGCCATTACCCTGGCATACGCTTTCCACCATGCGCCTGCTCTGCGGCAGTTCGATCATCGCGGACCTTTGCTGCTGATTGCCACTGGCCTGGTCTATTTCGGCCTGAATACGGCGCCGATTGCGGCGGCCATCTCTCTCTCGGAGGGAAAGCGGTTCGGCGAGACCTGGCATAGCTGCTATTTCTGGTCGTTCCCGTTCTATCTGGTAGGCGCATCGGTGGCGTGGATCATCAGCCTCGTTACGAAACAATTGCACTGGGAAGGCTCGCTGGTCCTGCTGCCGGTAATCTATTTGATTTATCGTTCGTACCAGCTTTACCTCGCACGCCTCGAGGCTGAGAGACGGCACGTGGAGTCGATTGCGGGGTTGCACATGCGCACGATCGAAGCCCTGGCGCTGGCGATTGATGCGAAGGATCACTCCACCCACGAACACTTGCGCCGCGTGCGCGTTTATGCGGTTGAAATAGGCAAGCGCATGGGATTGCCGGAGGAGGAACTGGAGGCGCTCCGTGCGGCGGCCCTCCTGCACGATATCGGGAAACTGGCGGTGCCCGAGCATATCATATCGAAACCGGGCCGTTTGACTCCCGAAGAATTCGAAAAGATGAAAATCCATCCGCTGGTCGGCGCGGAGATTCTGGAGCGCGTTTCGTTTCCTTATCCGGTGGTGCCGATTGTCAGGGCGCATCACGAGAAGTGGGACGGGGCCGGTTACCCCTACGGTCTCAAAGGTGAGGAAATTCCAATCGGGGCACGCATTTTGGCGGCGGTCGATTGTCTGGACGCACTGGCCTCGGACCGCCAATATCGGCGGGCGCTAGGGTTGGAGGAAGCCATGGGCGAAGTGGTCGCCCTGGCCGGCAAAAGCTTCGACCCGAGAGTGGTGCTCATGCTGAAGCGGCACTATGTCGAACTGGAGCGCCTCGCACAAGAGACCTCCGAACGTCCGGCCAAATTGTCGACGGATGTGAAGATCGCGCGAGGATCGGAGCCCGCCACCGGTTTTCAAGCGTCCGCCTCGCATACGCCCCCGGGCAGCGAATATGACTTTCTGTGCTCGATCGCGGCCGCTCGCCAGGAAGTCCAGTTATTGTTCGAGTTGGTGCAGGATCTGGGTAACTCCCTAAGTCTGGACGAGACTCTTTCGGTGGTGGCGGCGCGCTTGAAAAAGATCGTTCCGTACGACGCTATCGCTATCTATGTGCGCCGCGAGGGGAAGCTGTTGCCGCGATATGTGAACGGAGAAGATTTCCGGTTATTTTCGTCGCTGGAGATACCCATCGGTGAAGGTCTATCCGGCTGGGTAGCCGAAAACCGGAAATCCATCTTAAACGGGAATCCGTCAGTCGAGTCCGGTTACCTGGGGAGTTCGGCAAGATTCAGTAGCCTGCGATCCGCGCTGGCCGTCCCGCTGGAGGGATTAAGCGGAGCTATCGGGGTGATGACGCTGTACCGCGCGGCGAGCGACGCATTTTCTCGAGACCACCTGCGAATCCTTCTGGCGATCAGCAGCAAGGTATCGCTTGCCATCGAGAACGCACTGATCTTCCGCCAGGTGGAAGACTCGGCTACCACCGACTACCTTTCCGGATTACCGAACGCCCGGTCGCTATTCCTGCGTCTGGACAGTGAAGTGGCCCGCTGCAAACGGAGCAAAGAGCCGCTTTGCGTGGTGGTCTGCGATCTGGACGGCTTCAAGCAGATCAACGACCGCTTTGGCCACCTGGAAGGCAACAAGGTGTTGCGGTTGGTGGCGGAGACGCTCCGCACCCGATGCCGGGAGTACGATTATGTAGCCCGTATGGGTGGCGACGAATTCGTCCTGTTGCTGCCCGGCAGCGACCGCAAATCGATTCAGGGGCGCATTGGCGAACTCCGGCAGATACTGATCGGGACCGGGTCGCCAGGCGCAGGCGACATTTCGTTGAGCTTGGGCGAGGCTTATTATCCGGAAGATGGCTCCGACGCTGAAGAGCTCCTGGCCGAAGCCGACAGGCGCATGTACAAGGCAAAACAATTCAGGAAGAAGTACCGCGCCTCGGTCTATCCGCAGATGCCTGTTGAGGTAGCGGCTACCGCCTGAAGTTGTAGCGCTGAGGGGATTTAGACATGAAAGTACGGTCGATACTGTGCGCCTTAGCTGTAGCATGGCTGCCAATGGCATACGGGCAGTATGGCGGGGAGCTGCGTTTCTGTCTTCAGGGCGAGCCCAAGACATTCAATCCCTTATTGGTGGAGGACGATCCCTCGGAAGTTATCCGCTATCTTACAGGCGGGGTACTCATTCGAGTAAACCGGTCCAGCCAGGAACTGGAGCCCGAGCTCGCTACCTCGTGGAAGTTAGACCGAGACGGAAGGCGCATTACTTTCCAGCTCAGGAGCGGTCTGACCTTTTCGGACGGAACTCCCTTCACGGCCAGCGACGTCGCCGAGACCATGCGCGCGGCGATGGATCCGAAGCTGCATTCGCCCGTAGGGGACGCTTTCCGCTCAGGGCCGGGCGCACCGGAAATCGCCGTTTCCGGGCCCGGCAATGTCAGCATTACCTTTCCGTCCGCGGTAGCCGGCATGGAACTGCTTTTCGATCAGGTGGCCATAGTATCGTCGAAATCCCCTAAGAAAGAGGCGGCGGTGCTGGGGCCCTTCTACGTGGCGGATTACAAGCCGGGATCCGAAGTGCTGCTAAAGAAGAACCCGCACTATTGGAAGCGGGACGTACAAGGCCGCAGCCTGCCTTACCTCGATTCCGTGCGGCTCTATATTCAGCAGAATCGCACGATGGAGATGATGCGATTCACGCGAGGCGAGCTCGATCTGATCAACAATCTCGCTCCCGACAATTTTGAGCGACTGGCTCACGAGACGCCATCCGCCGTCAACGACATAGGTCCATCACTCGAATCCGAATTGCTGTGGTTCAACCAGGCGCCGGCCGCGCCGCTACCCGATCACAAGAGAGCGTGGTTTGGCTCCGCTCGGTTTCGCCGAGCGATCCTGCAAGCGATCAATCGCGACGATCTTAGCCGGGTGGTCTTCCATGGGCACGCCAGTCCAGCGGTGGGGCCGGTCTCTCCCGCCAATCGCCGTTGGTACGACACCAGCCTGAAGCCGGTCCCATTCGACCACGCGGGCGCGTTGGCGAGCCTGGCTCAGGATGGCTTTCAATCGAAAGCGGGCGTGCTGCGCGACCGCCAGGGGAACCCCGTGGAGTTCTCGCTGGTCACCAACGCCGGCAACCTCTCGCGGGAAAGAATGGCCGCCATGATCCAGCAGGATCTGAGCGCCATTGGCATACGGCTGAACGTTGTCACCCTCGACTTCGCCTCTCTGATCGAACGGCTGACAAAGAGCTTCGACTACGAAGCATGTCTGCTGGGGACAACCAATGTGGATTTGGATCCTAACCTGCAAATGAATGTCTGGTTGAGTTCCGCGAGTAACCACCAATGGAACCCGAACCAGAAATCGCCGGCCACGGCCTGGGAAGCGGAGATCGATCGCCTGATGCAGTTACAGGCCTCCGAAAGCAACCCTTCGCGCCGCAAACGGTACTTCGATCAGGTGCAAGAGATCGTCTGGGAGCAGGCGCCATTCCTGTATCTCGTGAATAAGGATTCACTGATCGCGGTTTCGCCGTCGCTGCACAACGTGAAGCCGGCGCTGCTTCGGCCTTATGCGTATTGGAACGTCGAGAGTCTTTCGCTCGTGACTCAGATGGCCAGCAAGCGGCCCTGAACCACGGACAGCAACGCCCAGTTCCCTTTTTGGCGGGTCTCACGAATCACGCCGCCATGTCGCTGAAATGCCGTCCCAACCGCCGCAATTTCGTGACGCTCGAAGCCGCTTACCAATGCGATACCGCCGGGACGAAGGCAGCGCAGCAATTCCGGCGCGAGAATCGCCATCGCCTCGGCGCTGATGTTGGCGGCGGTCAGGCCGGCGCAACCGGAGCGCGCCGCATCCACCGATCCGAGGAAGATGCGCGGGCCGGCGTTGTCGCGCGCGATCACAACAGCCGCCGGATCGGTGTCACAAGCCCATACCGGCGCCGCGCCCAGCAACACCGCAGCCTGCGCCAGGATGCCAGAGCCCGTGCCCACGTCCAACACTGACATGCCTGGACGCACGTAGGTTTCCAGCGCCTCCATGCATAACTGCGTGGTTTCGTGAATGCCGGTGCCGAAGGCCATTCCCGGATTCACCACGATCCGGAAGCGCCCCCCAGGCGCCGGATCGCTCCGCCATTCCGGGACCAGGAAAAAGCGGTCGCCCACTAGCAACGGTTCCCAGTTGGCGCGTGAGCGGGCAACCCAGTCGCACGATTCTTCCCGCCTCCAACTCAGTGGGTGAAATCGCGCGAATAGCGCGTCGCGATCCACGTGATCTTCGAAGAAGGCGCGCAACCGGCCGCTGTCCAGCTCCGCGATGCCCGCCGAGCCTTGCTCCCAGAGCTCGGCGACTAGCAGGTCCTGCTGTTCGGCCGGGCATTCTATTTCGAGAGAAAACATGCGCTCACCCGCATTCTCCCACGGTCAGATCTTCGCTACCATGTTCTTTAGATGGATCGGAAGGCACTGCAAGGGCTTTCCCGAGTGCGGCTCGTGGAAGCCAAAGCCTTGCTGAATGCAGGGCTTCCCGATGGCGCTTATTATCTGGCCGGCTATGCGGTCGAATGCGCGCTGAAGGCATGCATTGCAAGGGAGACACAACGCTACGAGTTTCCGGAAAAGAAAAGAGTCAATGCCAAGCCACACGCACGACCTCAGGGAACTCGTGAAGGTAGCCAAACTCGAAGGCCCGTGGGAAGCAGCCGCAAAAGAGAATGCGGAATTTCGAAAGTATTGGAATGTGGTGCAGTCATGGTCCGAGCAGAGCCGCTACGCCAGACTTTCTTCGCAGAGCGCGCAGGCGCTCATCGAAGCGATTAACAACAGAAAACAAGGAGTGATCAAATGGGTCAAGCACTATTGGTAAGCATCGATCTCGGTACGGGGGCCAAGATCCTTCAAATCCTCGATGAAGCCGGCCTCAAAGTGAGTGTGGCCTCGTGGGTTTATCTGGAGGAGTACGCCGATTGGCGGCTGCTGATCGCTTCCTGGCCCCTTGACGCTGCCGGTCCGCTCGAGGCATATGGGCTCGTGAATCGTGCGCTGAATGCCGTAGGGTTTCTAATCGAAAAGACGCCCGCCATCCTGATTTTGCCTATGACAGATCCTACCATCCGCGCGCTCCGCCGATATTTCGGGAGAACCAAGAACATCACTGTGGAGGGTACGCGCATCGGCGGACAACAATTCGGCAATCGCTGGGTCGAAGACGGATACGTCTATCGCGTTGCGCTGAGCGGATCCGCACTATGAAGCTACAAGGCATTTTCCCGCCGATTACCACGCCGTTCGATCACGCCGGCAACATCTACGCCGCCAAGGTCGCATACAACGTAGAGAAGTGGAACCGCACCACGCTCGCCGGATACGTGGTGGGCGGCTCGACCGGAGAGAGCGTGATGCTCACGGCCGAAGAGAAAGTCGAAATGTGGGAGATGGTGGCGCGCCACGCCGCTCCGGAGAAGCTATTGATCGCGGGTACCGGTGTTGAAAGCGTGCGCGAGACGGTGTGTCTCACCAACCGCGCGGCCGAGTTGGGTTACAAGGCGGCGCTGGTGAAGACGCCGCATTACTACAAGAATCTGCTCAACCGCGCCGATGCCCAGACGCTCTACTACCGCGCAGTGGCGGACCAGGCGCGCATTCCCGTGATCATCTATAACTTTCCGCAGGCCACCGGCCTGGACATTCCGGCCACGGCAGTAGCCGAGCTTTCGTACCACCCGAACATCATCGGCATCAAGGAGAGCTCCGGCAATATGGAGAAGGTGATGCAGATGCTGCGGGAAGTGAGGTCCGGCTTCCAGGTGACGGTGGGCTCCGCGCCGACGTTGTGGCCGTCGCTGCTGATGGGCGCCACGGGCGCTATCCTAGCATTCGCCAACGCCGCCCCCTACGCCACGATTGCCATTTGGGAAGCCTACCGCACGCGCGAGGAGGAGGCCGGACGCGACTGGCAGAATCGCATCGGGCGGGCCGCCATGCTGGTCACCAGCAAGTACGGCATCCCCGGCTTGAAGCATGCCATGGATCGCAACGGCTACTATGGCGGCCCGCCGCGTTTGCCGCTGTCAGTGCCCACTCCGGAAGCCCGGCGTGAGATCGAGGAAGCCTTCAAAGATCTGAAGGGCTAGTGGGGAGGCGCTTTCGCCCGCCAACTCGTACAATGGCACTGAGGTGCCCACCATGAACTATTACCAGGAGAACCAGGCCGCCTTTCTCGACGGATTGAAGGCGTTCCTGCGAATCCCCAGCATCAGCGCGCTTTCCGAGCACAAGCCGGATATCCGTCGCGCGGCCGAGTTCGTCCTGAACGATTTGCGGGCTGCCGGGCTGACCGGCGAGTTAATCGAAGGCGAGGGAAATCCGCTGGTCTACGCGGAATGGACCGGCGCGCCAGGCAAGCCCACACTACTCATGTACGGCCATTACGATGTGCAGCCGCCCGATCCCCTGGACGAATGGAAGTCGCCGCCCTTCGAGCCCGAAGTGCGCGGGCAGGACATCTTCGCGCGCGGCTCCTCGGACGACAAAGGGCAGACCTACCTTCTGATGAAAGCCGTGGAAGGGCTGCTAAAGACTCGCGGGAAGCTGCCCGTCAACGTCAAGTTCCTGGTCGAGGGCGAAGAGGAAACCGGCGGAGAACATATCGAGAGCTACGTCGCACAAAAGCCCGCCCGCCTGAAGGCCGACGCCGTGATTATCTGCGACGGCGAGATGTTCGCACCGGAGCTGCCCACTATCTGCGTAGGGCTGCGCGGCATCGTGTATGCGGAGTTGCACGTCGAGGGCGCCAACCACGATCTGCACTCGGGCCAGTATGGCGGAGCGGCGCCAAACCCCATGCAGGCAGTCGCCGAGATCATTTGCGCGCTGAAGGACCGCGACGGCCGCATTCTGATTCCGGGCTTCTACCATCGGGTAGTCCCGCCCAGCGACAAAGAGCGCGAGGCCTGGGCGCGCCTTCCCTTCGACGAGCGCGAATACACGGAAAAGGAAATGGGCGCACGCGAACTGGTGGGAGAGCCCGGAATTCCGGTACTTGAGCGGTTGTGGGCGCGCCCCACGTTCGAAGTCCACGGTATCCGCGGCGGCTTCACCGGCGAAGGCGCCAAGACCGTGATCCCAGCGCGCGCCGTGGCCAAGATCAGCACCCGGCTGGTGGCCGACCAGGATCCCAAGGAAGCCGCCGAGCAACTACGGAAGGCAGTTCAGCAGGCGTGCCCGCGCGGTGTCACCGCCGAGCTGAAGGTGCTCTCTTCGGCGCCACCTTCGCTGGTGAACCCCGACAACCGCTTCATCCACGCGGCCGCCGATGCCATGACGGAAGTGTTCGGCAATCCCACCGTTTACATGCGCTCCGGCGGATCCATTCCGATCGTCGCGGCGTTCGATCAGTCGCTCGGAATTCCCAGCGTGATGCCGGGCTTCGGGTTGCCGGACGACAACCTGCATTCGCCCAATGAGAAGATGCATCTGCCGAATTTCTACCGGGGCATCGAGGCGATTGCGCGCTACCTGGATCTGTTGGGCAAGTAGAAGTTCGATTGCGTTATAATTCTTGATGCTGGAGGGTAGCAAACGTGAAGTTTTTTCTGGACACCGCCAATCTTGATGACCTGAAAAAGGGCGCGAGCTGGGGCATCGTCGATGGCGTAACGACCAATCCGACGCTCATCGCCAAAGAAGGACGGCCGATCGAGGATCAGATCCGGCTGATTTGCGACATCGTGGATGGCGATATCAGCGCGGAGGTGGTGGCCACCGAAGCCAGCCAGATGATCCGCGAGGGGCGCGAGCTCGCCCGCCTGCACAAGAACGTAGTCGTGAAATGCCCGCTCACGCGCGAAGGGATCAAGGCAACTTCGGCCTTGAGCAGGGAGGGTCTGCGCGTCAACGTAACGCTGTGCTTCTCTCCCGGCCAGGCGCTGCTGGCGGCCAAGGCCGGCGCCTATATCGTGAGCCCGTTCGTGGGCCGGCTGGACGACATCGGCTGGACCGGTATGGAGTTGATCAAGAGCATCTGTCAGATCTACAAGATCCACGGTTTCAAAACCCAGGTGCTGGCGGCGTCGTTGCGCTCGCCCACGCACGTGATCGACGCGGCGATGGCGGGCGCGCACATCGGCACCATGCCGTTCAAGGTGCTGGACATGCTCTTCAATCACCCGCTCACCGACAAGGGTCTCGAACAGTTTCTGGCGGACTGGGCGAAGGTGTTCCAGGAAGCTCCGGTCGCCGGCTAACCAGCAAAGGTGTACACAGCGGCTGATACCATCACCGCGGCGCTGCTCGCCGTTCTGATTGTTTTGCTTGTGGCGCTCGGAGTGCGCGCCTGGCGGCGTTCGCGGATTTCTCCGGATGAAATCGAGCGGCGCCGCCGCCTGATGCTGCTGGCAAAGGGCAAGATGGGCGACGCCAGCCTGCTGGACTTTCGCGAGAATCTCCTGGTTTATTCCTACGCGGTGCGCGGTGTGGAATACACGGCCTCGCAGGATATTTCCAAGCTGAAGCCGTTCCTGCCCGATGAGATCGCTTCGCTCGCCGGCCACGTGTCCGTAAGGTACGACTCGCGTAACCCGGCCAACTCCATCGTCTTGGCGGAGGACTGGAGCGGGCTGCGGCCCGCCGCGGGCGCGAAAGGCGCGTCGTAGCGCTCGCTTCAGCGTGCCGCGGCGAACGTCAGTTCGCCGGCCGGCGCGAAGCGCCGCGCCCTCTAGTATCATTAAAGGGCGGGGAGAATACCATGTTGCAGATCCACTCAACGGTCAGACTCGAGGAGATCGAACCCGTCTTAAGAGCCGCCGCTCAGCGGCACAATGCCAGCGTGCTGGTGATCAGCCACCTGGGAACGCATCCGGAAGGGGCCAGCGCAAGTCCGCGCGACGCCTTCGTGTTTACGCTCTGCCATTCCAAGCTGTACGCCGCCTTGTTAGCCGCCGATATCCGGTTCGCCGGCTTTCTGCCGTGCCGCGTGGCCGCTTGGCCGGAGGCCGGCGGAGTCATGCTTGAGGCTATGACGCCTTCGGAATTCTGCGGCATTCTGGGCCGCGCCGATCTGGAGTCGCTGGCAGCGCCGCTCGAGGCAGCCCTGCGCTCGATCCTAGAAGATGCCTCGCAGCCGTTGACAGCATCCGCCCGGTCGAGGCCCGGGGCTCACCCTTCCACGTGGGGCGCCACCGAGGACCAGGTGAACATGCGGGCTGCGTTGCCGCAACGCATCGATTGCCGCGGCACCAAAGTGGAGGACGAAGGCGGCACCGGCACGCACGATGCGCCCGGCGGATAAGTCTTACCGCGGCCGGGCCACGCCGAAACTGAACCAGGACCGGATCACCTGCAGGCGGTCGCTCACGATCGCCGTAGCTATAAATGCAGGGTGCGCGGGTGTGCCAAAACGCAGATCCATGGCCTCCACGCGGGTAGCGCCAGCCGGCTCGGGTACCGGCAGGGTCTGCTCCAAGGGAAACTGCGCGAACTTGAAAAAATCCCGGAAGACCGCCGTGCCGTTCGCGGCGGAGACAGCCGGTCCGGGCTCGGCTTTATAGACGATCGTGCCGCGCGACGGGTCGAACTCTTCCAGCAGGCTGAAGTCCTGCACACTGTAGAATTCCGGGGTCTCCACCAAACCGCGCCATGCGAGCGGATTCAGGGGTCCCGGCAGCGCGGCCACCCGTTGTGGCACGGCGCCGGAGTAAACGCGCGCATCCAGGGTAGCGGCGGCCCGTGCGTGCAGCCCGGCGCGCCCGGCATTGTACAGCAACAGAAACAGCAGCGCGAAGATGGCAAATCCGCGGCCGGGGCGTTTCGTGCCCGCACCGATTTCCGCGTTCACCAGGCGCACCAGGATGGGTCCGGCCAGCGCCAACAGCAACACCGCCCAGATCCACAGGTCCACCACGGAGGTAAGGTCCAGGTGGAACCACCGCCCTGAAAACGGCAGCAGCAAACGGATGCCATAGATGTTCGTATAGTCGAGCAAAAGATGCGAAAGCACCGCCACCAACGAAAGCGTATAAGCCGCCAGCCAGCGGAATGGCTTGCGGGTGAACGGGCGCACCACCAGCACGGGCAGCAGCGCCATTAACGGCAAAACGGGGAGCGAATGAGTCAGGTGCCGGTGGTAGTTGAGGTAGTTGAGCTGTCCCCCGAACAAGGCCAGGATATCGATATCGGGTGCATTGGCCGCCAGAACCAGAATCCAAGGGGCCTGTTCGCAGAAACGGTTCAATCCCGCGCGGCCGAGGAACAGCCCAGTCGCGGAATGGGTGAACGGATCCATGTGGTTCGCTGCGGCGAAAACAGATGCGAGGATTGTAGCACGGCAGGTGGGGCGGCAATCGGCCGGCCGCCCCACCTGCACGCCCTAGGCTGCTGAAAACCGCACGGGCGGGCGCAGGACCGCGCGGGGCTGGCCGATGGGGACGACCTTTAGAGTCCGATACGCGGCGGGGAGGTCATTGCGCATGGTCCCGCCGAAATACTCATCCAACGGGAAAAGACTATATGGCTCCAATTCCCGGAAAACACACCCCAATTTCTGCTCGATCCGGTAAAGGGTGTGAAAAAACGTGCCGCGGTCGACGTTCAGCCGCCAGCAGCAGAGCTTCCAATCCGCGCCCAAGAGGAAATGGAAGCGGAAGACATCGTATTCCAACGGGGTGAGTGCGCGGCGGCTGACCAGGCAGAAATCAGCCACGTACTCCTCCACCTTGCGGCCATATGCCTTGTGGCTGTCTCTGCCTGCGCAAAACTGCAGATGCACCCGGCTCAGATGCTTCTCTTTCGATGCGCATTCGCGAAAGCGCGCGTAGCAGGCGCGGAAGATGGCCCGAAAGACACACTTACAGGGAATTTCCCGATCGTTACGGCCCGGACGCAGTCCATAACCATGGCAGTGCGTACAAGTTGTTTTTGCGAGCGCAATTGTCTGTGATCTGTCCCAAGTCATCGTTTGGAAACATCCTCTCGGCTACCCCACCATCGTCGGGGCAGCCATCGTGCAACTGTTCCAAATCTATCGCGGGCCAAAAAAACGTCAAGCAAATTCGGGAAATATTTTGCAGAGATATTCCGGTATTTCCTCGAGATCTAGTACGTATGTTATTCTGCCCTAAGTAATTGCAGGACAAACAGAGCGTTAGGAAGAATCCCTAGATATAACTAGGATATTTCTTGGTATTACAGTATTTCATAGTGTCTATTTCTGGCAGAAATAGGGGGTCAGGGCCTCTTTGCCCATGGATTTCCAGGTTCTACAGATTCGCCTAATCGCGCATATCCAGGCGCGCGTGCGCAATGGCGAAGTCACGGAGCGGAGTCTCGCCCGGCTCACTGGGATTTCCCAACCTCATATGCATCACGTGCTGAAAGGGGCGCGCCGGCTATCCATGGCCATGGCGGACCGGATTTTGGAGCGCCTGCGGATCGACCTCTTGGATCTGCTGGCCGGTGAAGGCTCTGCGCCGCGCCCGGCACCGCCGGAAGTTACTCCGTACCGCCTGGTGGCGCTTCTAGAGGGACCCATCGGGCCGGGATATCCTTATCCGGCTCAGGCGAGCGGGCAGGAACGGTATCCATTCGCGGCGGCGGAGCTGGAGCGGCTGGAGTCCCCCGTGGCCGCGCGTCTGGCACCGAACCCCGAACGGGCGGCGCTGTTTGGCAATAGCGCCGTGGTTTTGCTGGATCGCTCCGAAGCGCTGCGCGGGAATCCCGACGACGAAAGCTACTATGCGTTGGACTTGGGCCGCGAGAGCGACATCCTGTTGGTTCGGCGCGCCGGGCAGCGTTTGTACTTGGGGGACTCCGGAGAAGACCTGCGCGGATGGCGATCCGTTTCCCTGGCTGGCCACAGCCTCCTCGAACTGATCAAAGGCCGGGTTAGCCTGGTGGTGCGGCGGCTGTGATGCGTCGATGCGTGCTCCGGGAAGGACTATTCTGGTAATTGTGACGGCCGGCAGGTTTTGGACCGGGCGTCACCCGGAGTTTCTCCCAATTGCAAAGAGAGCGCCTGAAGAAACTGGCCAAGCGAATCGACGCCCTGGCCCAGAAGGACGAGACCGTAATTCAGAGAACGCGGGAGATCACCGCGCTGCGCCGGGAGGCGGCCGGTGAGTTGCATGAGATCTGCGCCGCTTTTGTCCGCGAGCTCAACGAACTGCTGGCGGAAACCGTGCTGGAACTCCATCCGGAGGAGTACCGGCCGGAGGGATTTCAAGAGAACGGCGTCAATCTTTTCCAGATCAACGCGCGGGGCCGCATCTTGCAGATCAGGTTCGAAGCCCCGCCGGAACTGATCTCCACCGAGAATTTTCGCGTACCGTACATCCTGGAAGGAGCCGTCCGCTGCTTTAATCAGCAATTGCTGGAACAGGAATTGATTGAGGAGCAGTTGATTTTTTTCACGTTGGAGAAGTTGCGCAACTTGTGGCGATTCTTCGACGCCCGAACCTACCGGTCAGGGCCGTGCGACGTGGACTACTTGATCGGCCTAATGGAACAACTGGTGTAGGCACGCGGCGTTTCATTGTAGAGTGACGCTGCCGGAATCCGGGAACCGCCGGCGCATGGCCGCCAGACCCATCACCAACTCCCGCCGCAGCGGTTCGCCGCCGGCCGCATCGGACTCGTCGTCCAACCGGTCCAGCCTGGCGCGCAGCAGTTCTATATCGCCAGCCTCCGCGAATTGCGAGAGAACGTAGGCCGCGGTGGCGGCAGCCTTGGGGTCCGCGCTGTTCAGCCGGCGCTTCAGGATGCCTGCCACGGCCGGCGAGTAGAAGGCGCGGGCTAGCGGATGGAGCAAGAATTGATCGGAGCCGTTCGATTGCGTGACATTGGCGATCTCGCAGTCGATCATGGGAATCGCGCGGCTGCCCTGCCATCGCGCGAAGTATGCCAGAAGATTCGCGCGCCCTTCCGGCTGCCATTTGGACGAGCAAGCTTCGTATATTTTAAGCAGATCGGCAGCGATCGCGGAGGAGGCATAGCGGGCCGCCAGTTGGGTCTTGATATCCAGCCGCATACTTTCACCGGGTTGCTTCAGCGGGGCCAGGCTGCGAATCAGGGAAAGCAGCGGCTGATCCAGCTCAGGCAACTGCGCGTCGGGCAAACGGACTAGGACATCTGCGGGCACCAAAGAATCGGCGCTTCGGATCTCGGCAAGCACGAGTGCCCTGGCGCGCTCCGGGGCGATATCCAGAAGGGCCGAGATCAGCGCCTGGCGCAGGTTGGAATGGACGCCCGCCTCCACGCGGGGATTCTCCAGCACCGTTTCGAGCGCTGGCGCCAGCGACGGGTCCTTCAACTGCGGCCAGAAAAGCCGCAGCACGGTCTCCATGTCGTAGAGGTCGACCGCTGCGAAGTTACTCCGCAGGACGGCATAGGCGGCCTGTTCCATTTCCGGATTGATACTTCCAGGCGCAGCCAGCAGCAGCGTCTGCGCGGCGGCAGCGCGGGCGACTGCCGGTCGCGCCGCCAGGCTTGCGCATAACTCGCGCAGATACGCGGCGAAGACTTCGCCCTCTTCGGCTTTATCCTTTGGATCGTGCAGTGCCGTCATCGTGCCGATCAGCGCGGCACGGACTTCGACGTTTGGGTCGCGAAATTCCTGTTCCAATAGATCGAGCACCAATCGATGGTTGCGACAGGCCAGCAGCAAGGACGAATCGATCGAGGCAAACGGCGAATCGGCGCTGGGATGCAAATAAAGCCGGACTTTCTCGCGCGCGGCGGCATCGCCGTCCAGATAAGAGAGGCGGTGCAGGGCTTCGCGGCGTTGCGGCCCGTCCGGCGTCGCGTCTATCGTGAATGCAAGCCGCGCCACTTCCGCCGCGTCTTCTTCCGGAGTGGTGGCGGCGATGTCGAAGCTCACGGGGTTGGTGACGAGTTCGCCGCCGCGCGAAAGCGCACCGAGCTTCGTCCCCATTGACACCCGCGAGGTGTGAATCTCGACAGAGTAGTGGCCGGGTTTGTCGAATCGGAACCAGTCGTTCAACGTGAACCGGATCTCGACCGGCTGCTCCGTCAGTTCCGCCATCACGGCGTAATCCGGTAAGTAAGATTCGGGGTAGATATCCGTAACGCCGGCGCTGGGCGTGATGACGACTTCATCGGGCCGCGGAGTCTGTGTGACGGCCGTGCTGACGGTATAACGATGGGGCGTTCCCGAGAACGAGAGCCGCAGTACGATTGGCTCGTCCATGCGATAGAGCGCGCCGGCGCCGGCGAGCGAAAGCTCGGCGCGAACCTCCGGGGTGTCCTGCGCGAAGATCGGCGCGCCCGCGGCCGCGGCCAGGAATAGTGGCGCCAGAACGCGCAATCCCGGGCCCGTGGCACAATAGCCGTGCATATCGAACAAAAGCAGAGACGACACCGGGGCCGTCGCGGTTTCGCTTCCTTGTTTTTCGAAGGTGCAGGCGCGCCCTGGCTGCCGGATCTGCCCGATCAGGGGTGCGGATTCTGCGGGTTTCCGTTTCCGCTGCGGCGCATGGAGTCGATGAAGGCGTCCATTTTGCCGGAGAGGTTTTGCAGCCTTTCTTCGGTGATCAATTGAGCGGCGGCGAGTTGGCCAATTTTCCCGTCCAACTCACGCCGGCGGCTCCGCTCGTGGCGCGCCTCGCGTACACCCATGGCGAAGGCCCGCCGCAAGTGGGAACGCATGGTGACAGCCTCCCGGCGAATATCGCCCATTTCGCGCTCGTGCAGCTCCTCCGCTGCAATTTGGCGCTCCTCGGCTGCAATTTGCCGCCCCTCCGCTGCACTCATCCGCTCCTCGGCGTCAGCCTGGCGGTGAGCAAGCAACTCCAGGCTCTCCGTAAGGGCTTGGTGGCGCTCCGCCAGTTTCTCCAACCGTTCTTCGAATGTCATGCTTATTCAAGCGTGGCTCTTCTGGGCCGATCTGTCAAACCCCGTGGCCGTATCGGTCTTCCTTAATCCGCTATAGCGAACTATGCTATAGTTGAGGGCATGCGGCCCTTTACCCTTTCCCGGGACACTTTTCATATCCTGGTTGCCCTAGCCGATTGCGACCGGCACGGATACTCGATCATGCAAGAGATCGGCGAGCGCACCGGCGGCGAGGTGCGCCTCAGCCCCAGCACCCTCTATAGCGCCATCAAGCGCCTGCTCGACGAAGGTTACATCGAGGAGTTGGAAGAGCGTCCCGACCCCGCCCACGACGACGAACGCCGCCGCTATTACCGCCTCACCAAGGTTGGCAGGCGCGCCGCCATGGAAGAAGCCCGGCAGTTGGAGAAACTGCTCGCCGACGCCCGGTCTACGGGCCTCGCGCCCAAGAGGGTTTGAGATCGTGGCGCAGGTCCGCACATGGGAAGCCGGGGGGCTCCGCCTGTACCGCGGCTTTTTGTTCGCTTATCCGGCGGCCTTCCGCGACGAGTATGGGCGGGAGCTCTGCCTGGCCTTTGCGGACCGCTGCCGCGAGGCGAGTTCGCGAGCGGCGATGGCGCTGGTCTGGGCGGAAGCGATTTTTGGAATCCTGAACGAAGCCCCCAAGGAGCACCTTCACATGATCATGCAAGATCTCCGTTATGCGATCCGAATTTTGCGCAAGGATGGCGCGGTCACCGCGGCCGCCGTCGGGATACTGGCGCTGGGCATCGGTTCCACCACACTGGTCTTCAGCCTGGCGAACGGGCTGCTCCTGCGCCCCTTGCCCTACCTGCAGCCGGACCGGCTAGTGGCCGTCGAAGAATACAGCCACAAGGATCCGAACGAGAAGGGGACCGTATCTTTTCCCAATTACGTCGATTTCCGCTCGCGCATGCGGCTGCAAGAGGAACTCGGGGTCTATGACACAGGGGAAATGTCGATCGTCGGGCAGGGCGCGGCGGAGCGCGTTTCGGGGGCCCTGGTCAGCGATGGAGTTTTTCGAGCGCTCGGCGTAGCGCCTTTGGTGGGCCGCACTTTCACGCGCGAAGATTGTCTTCCCAACGGCCCCAAGGTCGTGGCGATCAGCGAGGAGTTCTGGGAGCGGCGTTACGGGCGCGATCCTAACATCGCCGGCAACTCCCTGGACACCGCCAACGCGCGCTTTACCATCATCGGCGTGATGCCCGCTGGTTTCCATTTCCCAGCGCGCGCGGAAATATGGTTTCCTCTACAGATGGATCCGGCGAAGTCCCCGCGCACCGATTATTTCCTCGGAGCGATTGCGCGCCTCAAGCCGGGTGTCTCGGTCGAGCAGGCAACTACCGAGTTGCAAGCGATGCTGGAGCAGATTCATCGCGAAAATCCGGCGGCCAATAATGGCTGGGGTGCGCGGGCCGCCCCCATTCGCGATTCGGTGGCGGGCTCCTACCGCCGCGCGGTAATCACCCTGCTGGTGGCGGTCGCATTCCTGCTGCTGATCGCCTGCGCCAACGTCAGCAATCTCCTGCTGTTGAAGGCCTCGGGGCGTGTGCGCGAAATGGCGGTGCGCGCGGCTCTGGGCGCTACCCGCACCAGGCTGATTCGCCAGCTTGTGTCGGAAAGCCTGCTGCTGGGTGCAGGGGGCGGAGTTCTTGGCGTCCTGCTCGCGCACCTCGGAATTCCGGCGCTTCTCGCGCTCATTCCGGTGGAACTCCCGCGCTGGATGGATTTCTCGGTCGATCATCGCGTGCTGGGCTTTGCGCTGGCCCTCTCGCTCCTTACGAGCATCGGTTTCGGCATCGCTCCCGCTCTGGGATCCTCCGGGGGCGATCTGACGGCTTCCCTCAAAGAGGCCGGCCGCGGCGGCACCGCGGGTGTCCGCCAGAAGCTTCTGCGCCACGGCCTGGTGGTCGCCGAAGTGGCTCTTTCCGTGACTCTGCTGATCGGCGCGGGACTGATGATCCGCAGCTTCGTGGCTCTACGTACGCAGAGCCTCGGCTACCATCCGGAGAACGTTCTGTCGCTGACAATCGACTACCCGGAGACGCGCTATCCGGACGGTCCGCAGGCCCGCGCGTTGATCGACCTTCTGACGCGGGAAGTGGCCTCGCTGCCGGGAGTTATCTCCACTGCCTTCACAACCGAGCCGCCTATGCAAAGCAGTTGGACGCGTATCTTCACCATCGAAGGGCGTCCCGTGCCGCTGCAGGATATGCCCTTCGTGCGGCATCTGGTCGTCGCTCCCGGATACTTTCAGACGCTCGGCATACCGTTGCTGCAGGGCCGCGACTTCACTCCCGCCGATTATGACGCGCCGCATATTCTGATCGTCGCCCAGGCGTTCGCGCGCAAGCATTGGCCGCATGAGAGCGCGGTCGGGAAACGCGTGCGCTTCGGACCTCCCAAGAACAACGAGCCCTGGCATACGGTTGTGGGGGTAGCTGCCGACAGTAAACAAGGGCGCCTGAAGGGCCTGGACACTGCCAGCGTTTATTTGCCGTACAGCCCGGATGTCACGCCGCATTCCCTGATCGTGCGGACTTCCGGCGATCCGCGGCAACTCGTCAAAGCCATCCGCGGCCGGATCGCCGCGGCCGACCGCGACATTGCCGTCAGCCGCGTCTTCACGCTGGAGCAGATCCGCAACCGGGTGGCGTGGCAGGACCGTTTCTTCACGGTGCTGCTGGGCGCTTTCGCCGCGCTGGCGCTCGCGCTGGCAGCGGTGGGTTTATATGGGGTGCTCTCCTATACGGTGTCGTTGTACACGCACGAGATCGGCATCCGTATGGCTCTGGGCGCTCCGGCTGCCAGCGTGCGCCGGATGATCCTGCGGCAAGGGCTGACTCTGGCCGGCGCCGGCGTGCTGGTTGGCGCGCTGGCTGCGCTGGCGCTCACACGCCTGCTCAAGTCGCAACTTTTCGAGATCTCGCCCATGGACCCGGCGACCTATGCCATCGCGTTGTCGACGCTGCTGGCGGTGGCCGCCTGGGCCGCCTTCCTGCCCGCACACCGGGCGACGCGTGTCGATCCGGTGATCGCGCTGCGGCACGAGTGAGCCGGGCTCTCCGCACCCGGAACTCCAGCACCGCAGGCTCATGCATTTGATAGAATTGAGCCAATCCGATGGCAAGGTCCATCTCTCCAAGGGGTGCGAAAGAGACGGCTCCCTCCTGGGCACAAACCGCGCCGGCCTCGTGGCTGTGCGAGATGTTGCTGCGCCAGAGCCCAGGTTGCTCCTGGGTGCTGAATCGCGACCAGTCGTTTCAGGCGGTCTATGGCGATGCCTCGCGTGTATTCGGTCGCGCCGCGGCGGAACTGCCGGCGTTGAATTTCTGCGATCTGTTTGAGCCGCCCGCGCGCTTCTCGTGGATGACCCGCGTGGAGCGGGTTTGGACGGGTGAGACGCTTTGCGCCGCCGGCCGCTTCGGCAACGCGCCGGCAACCTACTCCATCGCTTTGTTTCCCGTGCGGTCGCCCGAGGGCGAGATTGCTTTTGCGGGAGGTATCGCGCGCGAAGTTGGGGAACGCGACCTGACGCTGCGCGTGTTGCAGGCTCTGGACGCGGACCGCACCCGGCTTTCCCAGCTTTTGCACGATCACGTGGGGCAATATCTCAGTGCCGCCGGCCTAAAGCTCGACCTGTTGCGCATGGACCTTGCGGAGAGCGGCTTTCCCGTTTCCGAGCGCACGCAAGAAATCCAAGCCATGCTGGAAACCATCATGGAACTGGTGCGGGATTTCAGCCACGAATTGAATCCCGCCGTGGCGGAGCGGATTGGGTTGCGGGCGGCGCTGGACCGGATGGCCGGCCGTCTCCGCTCGGATTTCAAAGGCACCGTCCGCCTGCTGACAGATCCGAAGGCGCACACGCCTCCAGAAGCGGCGGCGGCCCTTTACCGCATCGCCCAGGAGGCGGCCGGCAACGCGGTGCGGCATGCAGGTTGCTCCGCCATCGAGATCCTGTTAAAGTCGTCGCGAAGCGGGCCCTCTTTGGAGATTCGCGATAACGGCCGAGGCTTCGATTCGTCGGGTGGCGCGCTACGGGGCCGCGGTCTGGGCCTTTTGGTGATGGAGCAGTGCGCGGAGCAGGCCGGCATCGACCTGCACATCGACAGCGCGCCGGGCAGGGGGACAGTGGTGCGGGCGCTGTGCCGGTCTGGGGGGATCGGCGCAGGGTGAGGGGTTCTATGCCATACGATATTCTCGTGGTGGACGATCACAAAATGATGCGCGACGGGATCCGCACGATTCTCGAGCGCGGCTCGGAGTTTCGCGTGGTGGGCGAGGTCGACAGCGGCACAGAGGCAGTGCAATTCTGCAAGAAGACGCACCCCGATCTGGTGCTCATGGACATCGGCCTGCCGGGAATGAACGGCATCGAAGCCACCACCGAGATCCTGCGGCATTCGCCGCAGACCCGCGTGGTGATCCTTTCCATGTATGACGACGAAGGTTCCGTGCTGAGCGCGCTGCGATCGGGGGCAAAGGCCTTCGTGCTCAAGAAGGCTTCGTCAGGGGAACTGATCGACGCGCTGCGCGCCGTGGCTCGCGGCAGTTCGTACCTAAGTTCCCAAGTCTCCGATCGGCTGCTGACGCGCATCCAGAGCGGCGATTTGCGGATTCCGAACAGCCAGGTGCCGCTCGACGTGCTCTCTCCGCGGGAAGTGCAGGTCCTGCGCTTGGTAGCTGAGGGCAAAACCAGCAAGGACATCGCGGTCCTCCTCGATTTGGGCTTGCAAACTGTCCGCAGCTATCGCAAAACCTTAATGAAAAAGTTGGGTGTCAATAATGTCGCGGGCCTCACCCAGATGGCTTTGGCGGCCGGCCTGACGCACTGGAATAAACCCGATGCAAACTCCGTGGGGTGAGTTTCCGGTCTCCGACGCCCACGTACACTTTTTCTCGCACGCCTTTTTCTCGTCGCTCGCTGCGCAGAGCGGCCGGCCCTTGGAGGAGGTGGGCGGCATTCTGGGCTGGTGCATCCGCCATTCCTGCGAAGAACTCGCCGAAGCCTGGAAGCTGGAGTTGGATCGATACGGCGTGGCTAAGGCGGCCCTGATCGCCAGTATTCCAGGCGACGAAGACTCGGTGGCCACGGCGGTATCTTTGTTTCCGGAGCGCTTCTACGGTTATTTCATGGTGAACCCGCTGGCGCCGGATGCCGGGGAGCGCGTGCAAAAGGCGTTGGCGGGCGGGCGCTTGCAAGGGATTTGCCTGTTTCCCGCCATGCATCGCTATGCGGTGGGAGACTCCCGCGTGCGGCCGGTCTTCGAAGCCGCCGCGGCACACCCCGGCACTGTCGTCTTTGTGCATTGCGGCGTCCTCACGGTGGGCGTGCGCCAGAAACTGGCGCTGCCTTCGCCGTTCGATATGCGCTACTCCAATCCCATCGACCTGCACGCCGCGGCGCAGGAGTTCCCCGAGGTGAACATCGTGATTCCGCATTTCGGCGCCGGCTACTTCCGCGAGACGCTCATGCTTTGCGATCTCTGCCCCAACGTGTATCTGGATACTTCGAGCAGCAACAGTTGGCTGCGCTATCAGCCCGCATCGCTGGATCTCAAAGGCGTGTTTCGCCAGGCGCTGGGCGTGGCCGGCCCGCGGCGGTTGCTCTTCGGATCGGATTCCTCCTTCTTCCCGCGCGGCTGGCACGCGCAGATCTATGAGGCGCAGACAGAGGCGCTGCGCGACTTGGATGTCAGCGCGGATCAGGCCCGGCTCATTCTGGGCGGCAATCTGGAACGTCTGTTGCAGCGCTGACCAGGGCGCCTTGGCAGGCGAAAGCGCCTGCCCCACCACTGCAAACGCAGGCCTTGTTTTGGTGGCGCAGGCGGTTCCGCCTGCGATCTGTGATTTTACGCAGCAGTGCTCGGTGAATCCCCGCGCAGCGTGTCCAGCGATTCCAGCACGCGTTCCAGCAATTCGTCGGTTTGAGACACAGTCATCTGCAACGTTTCAATGGACTGCGCCTGCGCGCTAAGACGCCTCTCCAGGGGTGACATCGCCTTCGCGAGTAACTCATCCATGGCGGCTACAATCTGCGCCGTGGAAGGCAGCTCTTTGAGTTTGGCCTCGTGCACTTCCACTCGCGCTTCCAGTTGGCGCAGCCGGCCTCCGTGCGCGGCCACCTGCCATTTCATCTCTCGGGCAAGCTGATTGAGCGAGCGCTGGAGCGCCGGTGCGGCAGCTTCGCGCGCCTGCCAGCGTCGTGCAAGCGCGCCCGCGGCCACACCACCAATCAAGACCGCCAAGCGTGGAAATAACATGAGGCTCCGGACATCCCTACGTTACCCGCCGGAGGTTGGGCCAGCAAGTACTAAGGAGACCACTGAGGTACTAAGTACATTTAGGATTGCACAGGACTAATTAAATTGGCATGCTGTATTAGGCAATTCCCTTGCGCGTGCTTCTTATGAGAAACGGCGCGGGTATAGGAAGGATCGAGTATTGGTTCCCGGATTTTTGCGTCATAGCTCAGGCGAATGTGTACAACGGCTACAGCAAATGGCGCGTGTCGCGGAGGCTGCGGAGTTGGGATCTCCATCTTGCGATCCCTTCCTTTCATGCCGGGAACTGGAGCGGCTGGCATCCCTGCAACAACAGGTTTCGCGCAATTACTTTCGCCTGTTAGAAGCGCATCGCGTGTTGCGGTCGCAGAGTGCTCCGAAGAGTCCGGGCGCGATCCTGACTGAGGAGTTGAATCGGGAACGCCAACGGCTGGGCCGCGAGTTGCACACCGGGGTGGGTCAGGCGCTGGCTGGGATCCACATCCATGTCAGCAATATTCAGGAGTGGTTGCCTGATCCGCCGGAGCGCGTACGCATAAGCCTGGGCCATATTGCCTCGCTGGCAAGCAATGCGCTGGATGAGGTTCGGGCCGTATCGCGACGGCTATACGTGCCCGCCTGGCAGGCCCACGGATTACTGGAAGCGTTGCGGAAACTCTGGGAAGACTCGGGGATTCCCGAGAAATTCGCGGGATCGTCCCTCGAGTTGCAGGAGCTTTCGGCGGAGCCGCCGATGGACGTGCGCGCGGCCCTTTATCGCGCCGCGCAGGAAGGTCTCTCGAACGTCATCCGGCACGCGAATGCCCACCGCGTGCATTTGGCATTACGCGAGGAGCGCGGTCGCATCACGCTGGAGGTGGAGGACGACGGCTCCGGGTTTTCTCCACCGGCGGACCTTGCACAACCTTCGGCATCGGCGGGGATCGGCTTGCGTTCCATGCGCGAGCTTGCCCGCGAGTTGGGCGGGGACCTCCAGATACAAAGCGGCCCCAAGGGCACGAAACTGACCATATCTTTCCCGGTGATCCCATGAATAACTCTAAGCAAACGACGATATTGATCGCGGAGGACCAGGCTATCGTCCGCGAAGGCCTGGTGGCGGTCTGCCAGAGCAAAGACCTGCAGGTCGCCGGCCAGTGCTCCGACGGTCTGATGGCGCTGGAGATGATTCGGTCGCTCAAGCCGGATTTCGCCATCCTCGATCTGAATATGCCCAAGCTGAGCGGCTTGCAAGTGGTGCGCAAACTCCGCGAAGGCGAATGCGCCACGCGCTGCATCATTCTGACGATCAGCCGGGAGGAAAGCTCCATCCGCGAGGCCTTGAAGGTCGGCGCCGACGGCTACCTGTTAAAGGACGGGCCCTCGCGTCATCTCACCGATGCCATCAACTATATTCGCGACGGCGGCGTGTACGTGTCGCCGCTTCTGAAAGTGGCCGGCCTGTTCCCGACCAACCGCGAGGCCCAGGAAGACGATCCGCTGGTGCAACTCAGCCGGCGCGAGCGCGACGTTTTCTTCCACCTGGTGAACGGTCTGCGCGCCAAGGAGATCGCGAACTTGCTCGATATCAGCCCCAAAACGGTGGACACCTATCGCGCCAGCCTGATGCGCAAGCTGAATATTCACGACCTGGTGGGCCTGGTCAAGTTCGCGATCGAGCACAACCTGACCACCACCAAGTGAAGAGCCGGCAGAAGGCGGCTAAGGCGTACGAATCAGACCGCGCTGCTCCTCGAGGCGCTCGACACGGTGGGCCAGTTCCATAATCTGCTTCGTTAGACGGAGTTCCAGTTCGGCAAAGCCCTGCCGCACTTCGGCGCGCAGAGCGTCAATTCTGGAATTGACGGTTTCGATTTGTGCGCTCAACATGCGCGTGTTGATCCAGGCGGTCAGCACCACCACGATCAAGCTCCCAAAGAGCGCCAGAATCGCTGGCATCCAAAGCTGAACCTGCGAGTTCATGGATGTCACCATTATGCAAAACGGTGCATCGAACGGGATCCGCCTGCAGTGTGGGCGAGTTCATCCGATTTGACATCTGCTCCCCAGCCCGGTACCCTAGATAGTTTGTAGCGACGAAGTGGAGACGTGTGTCGATGAGTACCCAGTTCCCCTCCAAGAACGGGATTGCGCGCCAGTGGCACCTGCTGGATGCCGAGGATGTGGTTCTCGGCAAGCTGGCCAGCAAGGTGGCCATGCTCTTGATGGGCAAACACAAAGCGACGTTTACCCCGTTCCTGGATACAGGCGATCACGTGGTGGTCGTCAATGCCGCCAAGGTGCGGCTTACGGGCCGGAAGGACGACAATAAAGTCTACCGGCATTTTACAGGTTATCCCGGCGGGCTGGTGGAAGCCAGCGCGCGGCGCGTGCGCGCCGAGCGGCCCGTCCGTATGATCGAAGAAGCGGTCCAGGGCATGCTCCCGAAGACCAAACTCGGCAAGCAGATGTACCGCAAGCTGAAGGTCTACGCGGGCGCCAAACACCCGCACGCGGCGCAGAAACCGGCCGCCCTGGCTCTGAAAGCAGCGAAAGGTTGATTAGTGGCAGCAACGATCGTGCAGTATCTTGGTACCGGCCGCCGAAAGGAATCGGTGGCCCGTGTTTTTTTGCGGCCCGGCAAAGGGGATATTACTGTTAACGGAAGGTCTTTCGAGTCCTACTTCCCCACCGAGGCCGCCCGCGCGTCGGTCCGCCAACCGTTCCTAGCGACCGAGACGGCCGACAAGTTCGACGTGCTGATGCTGGTTCACGGCGGAGGCATTTCCGGACAGGCCGGCGCCGCGCGTCATGGAATCGCCCGCGCTCTGTGCGAGTTCAACGTGGAGTTGCGGCCCCGGCTGAAGAAGCTGGGGTTTTTGACGCGCGACCCGCGGCGCCACGAGCGCAAGAAGTATGGTCAGAAGGGCGCGCGCAAGCGGTTCCAGTTCTCCAAACGGTAATGTTTCGTCGTGCAGCTCTGGTGTCCGGGTTCCCGCACGCAAATCTCGCTTTGGGCCGCGTGCGCTCGCCGGGCACGGAAATTATAGGAGGTAGTCTACGCCCGCAATATCGATGAAGGAATTGCTCGAAGCCGGTGTTCACTTCGGGCACCAGACCAAGCGCTGGAATCCGAAGATGAAGGAATACATCTTCGGCGAACGCAACGG
>Ga0181518_10000251_pt1 | contig 62441 bp, 56 predicted proteins | sample PEATcosm2014_Bin_28_FD_119751 | JGI IMG/M metagenome (GOLD analysis project Ga0181518, IMG submission 119751) | Peatland microbial communities from MTU Mesocosm Facility, Houghton, MI, USA - PEATcosm2014_Bin01_60_metaG | ecosystem: Environmental > Terrestrial > Soil > Wetlands > Peat | place...
AGTGGAAATCAGCCGAAAGCGGTGGAAAACAAGGCCTGATGTCCCTTTACGGTAAACTCCCACGACATTTACAATCGAGCCAAGCCGACGTAGCTCAGTTGGTAGAGCAGTCGATTCGTAATCCATACGTCATGAGTCGGCCCTGATTGTTTTCACCGCTTTACGCGACATTCAGCGGCACAAAAAGGCATACGCCGGGCATGGTCGGCACAGTTTTGGGCAAAGATTTGGGCAAAGAAATCCCCCTTTACCCGTTTCCCCCAGGGGCAAGCGTGACGGGGTGGATTGTCCCCCACGCGGCGAACTCCACGCCGCTCCCCCCAGCAAGAGGGATTTTAAAACGCTCCACTGAAATCCCCCTTGATATCCCCTGACCGAGTGAGTCCCTTGATAAGACTCGCGTCATTATGATGAACCCAGGATTCGTTTTGCCAGATCATCCCGGAGAGGTGGGCCGCCAGCTGCAAAGGTTAGTGGATCAGCTGAGGTCACTCGGGCACAATCACCGGGGCCATGCTAAGCTGACGCAAACTACTTGTTGCTGGAGCACCCTTGGGATCGCCAGGTATCGATCGGCTTGTCGATGTGGCAGCACGAACGTCCGCGTGGAAGAAAACCGCGAGGGGAGCAGCGGATCAGTCTGAGTTACGCACGGCGTTATCCGAGCTGGGAGCCACGTGGAAATACAACTCGTCCGATCCGCGATTGTATGACGAATTTCTGATCTCAAAAGGCATTGACAAACGCCGTACTGCCCTAACCCAGTCTCAGGAATCTCAACTTCGAAGCGAATTCGGCAAATTGGTTGCAGCGCGGTTGGAAGCTTCTGTCGAGCTCATAAACGGAGCATTGCGATGCGATGTCCGGCAAACGCTAACCAGGAGCCGAGAGTTCTCTGGTGAATTGAAGGCACTCGTATACCGATGTGCATTGGGTTTTGCAGAAGAAGAAACTCTCGCACTTACGTTGTCCTACCTGAGCGAGGACAACGCTGAGTTGTCGCGCTCGATGTACGAATATATTCCTCACGGGCCGTTGGCGGTACTGTTCCGACGTTTTCTTCAAGGTGAACGCAACCCCTTGGTACCGTCCGACCTCTCACATGCTCCGACAGAGGCGGCACCACATCTTGAGTTCGTGCTTTCTCTTACGAACAGCAAGAACGACGAGCTAAGTCAGAACATAGAACAATTAGACCCCGAGTTGAAACCTCGACTCGCCGAGCTTTGCCGCCATTACATCTCAGTTTTGCCACGGGAGGGATTCGGCCAATATCTGGCCGCACGGTCGGCTATGTACCTTTGCTTGCAAGATCGTGCGGAATCTGTGTGGAACGACCTTAAACATCTGCTTGGACCCTATGCCAGCCGCGATTTGGCTGACTATGTTGCTCTCCTTGGAAAGCGCGCGATCGCTGTTAGTTTAAGAGCAATGCCCGACAAATTTGAGGGTGCACTCGATGAATATGCCGCAACGCTCATAGATTATCTACGTTCGATGGGTTCGCTGGAGATCATTGAATCAGACGTTAAGCGACTGAGACGAGCGGGTTACCTTACCGGTTTTGCTCTCGCATACTCTGAGGTTTCCTCCAAGCAGTCCGAGCGGAAGCAGTTTGCGAAGGAAATATCGACAGGTCTAAAGCGGGATAGACAAGGACGCTTATTTGCCTGGATCGTGCGCAACCCTCCGGTATTGGACTTTCTAAGCTATCGGTCCCTAAACGCTCGACTGGTAACAGGGTTAGCGAACGCCGCATCGGAGGAGGGCGAACGGTCTGTTAATGCTCTTATTCAGTGGGTTCTCAAATCTCGGGAGGCTAACGCTGATAAGCTGACCCTCGCCGTTCTGAAATATATTTCAGAGACACCGCGCCACGTGGGTCACGTATCCGATCTCTTCCGTCACGTCATCAGTACGCGCCCTTTGGCATTAGGCGAGTTGCTCCGCTCGCAGCCACTGAGACAGGCAATTCTCCAGCAGTTACTTTCGATTGCTCCCGGACTATCAAACGAAACCTGCGATGCCTTGATTGCCGCGATCCGTCCGATACCCGCTGAAACGGGAAAAAGCTTATTGCGATCTGCTTTCAGCTCGGACCTTAGACACTGGGCTATTGACAATTTGGTACCTGTGCTCCTTGAAGACGATTGCATATCCGGTGCAGAGCTGGCTGCCTTTAGGGACCCGAGCGTTGCTCCGGTCCTCATCGCTAAGTTGACCGAACTGTGGAGGCGAAATGCGACTAAACTCAACCGGTATGAGGCCGACTGGCGCAGCCGCAGAGATGATCAAAAGCGGAACATCGCGCGACGCCTTCACTCTTCACTTGCCAACGTACTCGCGACTGCAGCACCTGACCTTCGTAGTCGGGCAGCAAGGATTGCGGACGTACTCGACGCATGGATTACCGAGGACAGTCCATCGTACAAATCGGTCAGCAATTCAGTCTGGAGTTTTGCCGACGATCTGCCCGACGACATCGATCTTCGGCGGGTCTCCAGTGGCTCGGATTTAGTCAATGCAATCTCCCTTCGACCCGAAATGATTGCTCAAATGCGGGAGTCAACTACTGAACGCTTGCCCTCCATCTTCAGTGCTCTCGAAGTTATTGCACGCGAATATGCTGTGTCAGCAAAGGCTTGGGCAAGAGCCTCGAAAGAGGTGGCTCTCTTAAAGGAAGCAACACTCATGGATCTAGCAGTGCGAGTTCGTCAAGGGTTGGAAGATATCGAAGTCGGGCTAACCCCATACTTCCTTTTCAGGTCCGCCCTTAGGGAGGTTGGATTGGACTCAGTAGCGGCGACGCTGGGCGACGTCATTCAGGACACGGATTTGTCTAGCCGAGTTCACAAGGTTCATCGAGAGAGTGATAAGCCTGGACTGCTACATAACTTCTCGATGGGGCTGCAAGTCGGCAAGGACATTGTGGGAAGTGTTGTCGTGATGAAGTCAGGAGATTCTAGTGATAGCCATTGATTTCGGTACATCAAACTCTTCCGCTGCTGTCCTAAGAGATGACGGAAACCTCCAACTTCAAACTTTGGAGTTTGGCGATCCCGACGCGTATGACCCCAATGTCTTACCATCAGCTATTTGCAACTGTCGTAACATTGAATGCAAGGCCCACGCTGAGACGTTCGGACATGAGGCTCTACGTCATAGTTTTGGCCTTTCTCACGATAGCCAGCTGCTTCAAGAAATGAAGCTCTTTTTCGACCGCAGCACAACGGAACCACCCCAACTGGTCGAGAGTTCGGTTCTATTGCTGCGCGAGGAGGGGGGATTCCTTACCCCGGTACGAAAGCGCATTGTACAGCCACACTATGAGGGCGAAGTGCCTCTCACCCCTGCAGAGTTTGTCCCGGGAACTGCACAAGTCATTCGCGAGGTCATTAGGAGGGCCGGAGGCGTTGCAATCGCCCAGGAGTCGCTCGTGCTGGGAGTTCCAGCGAGCTTCCACGCGGTCGGAATAAAGCGGCTTCGAGAAGCACTCGCGCGGGCCTCGGGGCGGACCCAATCATACGCAAACCTGAGCCTTTATTACGAACCTGTTGCTGCGGCTCGATCATATAGAGACTTGCATCCAGGAAACATCCTTGTGCTCGACTACGGAGGCGGTACGCTCGACATCAGTGTTGTCCCAATAGCCGCTCATCATCAATTCAACCCAGAGAGCATTCGCTTTGGAGGATTTCCCGAGGGAGGTTCTCGAATGGATGAAGCACTGCTGAACTATGCTTTAGCTAAGGGTGGAGACAACTTGATAGAGTGGTATGAAAAGCAGCGGGTGCGCGCGAAGCTCCGGATCAAACGTGATATCGAGCGAGCGAAGATTTTGTTGTCGACCACGAAGGAGGCGCTTGTAGAGTTCCCAGGGGCTCCAATAGATCACGTGCAACTGAATCAACAGGATCTTGCCTTCGCATTGCAGCCCATCATGACCAGGATGGTAGCCAAGGTCACCCAGGTGGTGATCGACGCAGTCGGGAAGATAGATAACATACAATTCGTCGTGATGAGCGGTGGAAGCTCTCTCTGTAGTACAGTTCAAAACAGTTTGCTGGCAATGTTCCAGCATCTTGGGAGTAATAAATTTGTTGTTCCTGACCCAAGAAAGACCGAGGACGTTGAAACCTGCCTTTGCGCTGTAGCTAAAGGGCTGGCTCTACTTCGTAATGACGACTTTCAACCTATTGTCATACCTGTGGGTGCTATAAACGCAGGCTAGCGTCAAGCCGCGTGGCTCTATGTCAAAGCCGAAGCACCGCGAACACCGACTCAAAGTCCCAGTGAAGTGCGCCGTTACCCGCTCCCATCAACCAGTGGCAAGCCCCGCGCGCAGTCTTTCCGCTGAAGCCCGCTCGCGCTGATGGGCGTCGTTGGCCAGCTCCCGCTCTTCGAGGCTCAGGTCTGCGAGAAATCCAAACCCTCTTGCGCACGCGGCGCAGATTCTCTCACGGTCGATCTGCTCAGTACGGCGCACCAGGTCCCGCAGGTCGTCCCAGTCGAATTCCGTGCCTTCCTCAAATTTCGCCATGAGGCGCGCGGGATCGAAGGTATCGCCTGCCTGCCAGAGCTTCAGCACCACAAGCCGACGGATGAGTGGCTGATTAAGCGGTCGGATGGCGTACATGCCCAGATCATAGATGTCTCTCGCCCTGTTGCGCTGATAACAGGCGCGGATCTTTTCAGCAATAATTTCCGGCAATACCAAGCAAGTGATCTCAGAGGGAGCGAAAGGCAAGAGCTTGAAATAACTCTGCTCGATCTGTGGCCGCCGTTCCGTCGGCAGCGTTGGGGTTTCGCGTCGGCTGATCTGGATCTTCACCTCACTCACACCGCTCGCGTTCCAGCCATGAGAGTAGGTCGGACTGACACCCCAGGACATTCCGTTCTGCGTTTCGTAGTAACTATCGTCAGGAATGGCGAACTGGATTCCCTGAAAGGGCTGGCCAAACGCCTCCATCATGTTGAGAATGATTTCCTCGTGATCGTGGTCCTCGGTTCCGGTGAAATCAAGGTCGGTCGAAAATCGTCCCTGGCTTCCAACGAACATTTTCCGCAGGCACGTACCACCTTTGAAAGCTAGTCTGTCCAGAATGCCGCGCTCGGATAGAAGCTGGAGCAGAAATGTCAACACCACTTCCTTCTCCGCTATCATGATGTCGCGAAGGCCGGATTCGTTGGAGTAGCGCTGCACCTGTGGCTGCGTGAGCATTCTTACTTTTCCTTCCTGATCGCTTTGCGCTGGCCAAGCCCCGCGCTGCCGTGCAGTTCTTCTCGCGGAACATTAACGAACACATGCCACGTCTTGTCATAGCCGATCGCACCGGGCACTTTCCGCATGGGAGCGGGACCGAGCCATGCGTTCCGGCTGCGGGCAGCGAGCGGCAGCAAGCGCTCGCGCACTTCCTGCGGCAGTTCGGCCTTGACGTGATCGGCGAGCCAGCCAAACCGTCGCACTAGGGCGCCTGACCCGATCCGTTCGAGATATTTGGCCGCTTTGTTCCAGTCAAACCGGCGGCTGGCCGTCGCCAGGATGGTAGCGGCCTCGCCTGCCCCGCCGGCAAGCGCCGGACGGTCAACGCAATCGATTGCGGTTTTTTCGCGGTCGGAGATCATGACGTTATGGCCGAGTACGTCCACGGACTCGAAACCGAAGAATTTCTTCGGCGCAGGATTCACGATCCGGACCCGTGCCTCCCCGACTTGGCGCTCCCGCAGATGCACCGGCGTCACAAGAATAATCACGTTGCGGTGCTGCGTGGTCAGGCCGTAATGGGCGGCGGCGGTGCCGTACCCGATGTAATAAGGAGTGGCGATGTGGCTGGCGAGAGCCAAGAGATTGCTGTCGCCCAAAGCGTCCGGCCCTTGTTCTGGCGGGATGAGAAGATATTTCCCCCAGCTCGCTCGTTCGAGCCAGCCTTTGCGGCGCAGCGACTCAATCACATGGTCAGCGGCCTTAGGACCGCCGCCGAGAAGTTTGATGATCTCCTCCCGCGTTGCCTCCTTCCGACCTCTTTCGTTGAGGCCGAGGACGATCCGGCTTTCCTGCTGCGACAAAGACCGGGTTGCAAGCTCCATGTCATTCTCCTTCACAAAACCCCCCGAAAAAGGGTGTTTTGACGAAAAGAATAGCAGTCATTGACGGTCCAATCAACATAATTATTTCCCAAAACCCCCTGAAAAAGGGGGTTTTGTGCATACAAAGGTTCGAATCATATAGGCAGGACTTTCATGAGAAGCATCACTTCGATGATGGAGCGACACTTGAGCTGACGATTTATGCCGTGCGCACTCCTGTTCCGGGCAGCAAGCATCGGCTCAAATATTCGCTGTTCTACGGCAAGGACGGAAAGCGTCTCATTGGCTACGACAACGAAAAACCGAAAGGGGACCATCGCCACTATGGGAGCCGCGAGATGCCCTACAAATTTTCAACGGTTGAGCGACTAATTCCGGATTTCTTGGCTGACGTAGCGTCTATCAGGGAAGGAGGGGAACTTTATATGAAGGAAAAATTGGAAGTTCACGTAGGCGGCGCTCTCGAAGACACCGGTCGTCGCTTTATCGACGCCTGGCATCGTCTACAGAATGGCAAAAGGGTTCGCGAGCGACATCTCTCTTTCGAAAGCCTCGAAGGCCTGTTGTCACTCCTGACTCCCAAGAGATGGGAACTTCTCAAATACGTTCACAGTCATCCGGTCCGGAGCATTCGAGCCCTTTCCGAACAACTCAAGCGCGACTATCGGCGGGTGCACGACGATGTCGATGCTTTGGCGACGGCGGGCTTGCTGGAACGTAATGGCCGAGTCGTGCGAGCAGATTATGATGGGATCAATTCCTCATTCCGGTTTGACCACTCGCAACAGTGATCAAAGCAACCGCAGCCATGAACGTGACCTTAAAACCAAAATCCTCAAGTAGAAAGAGGCCCGATAAAGCCGCGTGCTAAGATTCGCGGTCATGCGAGCCTATAAATTCCTGAATCAACAATATGGCATCAAAAGCCTCTATGAGAGACGGTTGAGGCGAACCAGAATCAACGAACTCAATGATCCGTTTGAGTTGCGACCCTACGATCTTACGGACCCAAAGGTCCGCTGGGCGGTACTCAAGACTCGGGACGAAATCGCTCAACGCTTCGGTCTGTTGTGTTTCAGCGCGGACTGGTGTGATCCTTTGATTTGGGCGCACTACAGCGACAAGCACAGGGGGCTGTGCCTCGGCTTCGAGATCCCCCCGGAAGTGGAAAAGGCACAGACTAGGGAGGTGAACTACATCTCCGCTCCCCTGCCGTTTCCCGCGGATTTTCTTCGCCTCGACATCCAGAAACAGGAACCAATGGTCGAAGATATGATCTTCACAAAATACAGTAATTGGGAATATGAGCACGAGATACGGACGTGGACAGACTTGGAGGAGGAGTTCTTCAATTTCTGCGAGATGCTCCAACTGGTGGAGGTAATCATCGGAGCGGAATCTACACTTCCAACCGGAGAGATTACGCGCGCACTTGGCTCGATGGCAGATCATGTGACGGTGAAGAAGGCGCGTGCAGCTCACAACAAGTTCGAGGTGGTCGGCGAAGCTGGTTGAGTGACGTTCGCGGCCAGCCATATATAATGCCGCCTATGGAAATCCAGCGCGCAGCCAATTTAGGCTTGATGCAGCAAAAGCTTGGAATCGATTCAAATGCCCGCATCACATACAGGCTCACAGAGAATGGCATTGTTATTTTGGACTTGGCGACTGAGACTCGGTACACGGTTACGCAGGGCGATCCAAACCCTTCTGTAGTTCGATTCCAGCTTCCTCAAAACATCAAGGACATCATCTCAGCCTCGGACGATCAACTGAAGAAGCGTTGGTCTGAAAGTTGGCCAGCTGGATGGAGCGACGAGCGTGAAACGATCTTCACGGAGCTTACCTATCGCGGTATCAGTGCGCTTGGGCTTTGAGCTAGGTGGGAAGACCGTTAAGGAAACTCCATTTACAGGTTGTAGAGCAGGCTGTAAATCACTGACCAATACTTGTCTTTGAAATCCTGGAGCTCGCTGACGGTAAATGACCTAGGAGTGAATGAGTCTTTGAGCGCCCTCGCTGGATGGATGAGGTTGCGAAATTTTCTGATCGTATCCACCACATCTTTGGCCAAATGCTTAGGTGCCTCAGCGTCTCCAGCCAGTTCAGGTGGCACCTTCGTCGGGGCGCTGAATAAATCAAGCTCATTGGCTGCTTCAATCAGGTCGTAGAAGACAACCGAGTCAGGCACTTTCAGTTCATCGCCGTTGTCGCCGCCCCACTCAACCAACAAATATGCGAGCACGGCCGCCTCCAAAGCAAATCCCACCTCAGTGATCACTTCAAAAGCGGCCAACAGTTATCACTTCAAAACCGGCCACGGGATTGGCCGTTCAGGACTGAGAATGTTCTACCCTGCCGCCTCCTGTGGTGGCAAGTCGGTTTTGGTGCGCCAGCTGCGCGGGCCGCACTTGAGCACATGTCCATGGTGTAGTAAGCGGTCGAGCATGGCGCTCACGGCGGCCGCATCGCCCAGCAGTTTGCCCCAGTCTTCCACCGGTCGGTTCGAGGTCAGCACCGTGCTGGCACGTTCGTAGCGGCGCATGATGATCTCCAGCAGTTCCTCGGCAGCGGTGAGGGGCAGCTTGCGCATTCCCAGATCGTCGATGATGAGCAGGGGCACGGTCACCAGGAACTCCATGTGCTCTTTGTGGGTGCCGTCGAGCGTAGCTTCGGCCAACTCGTCGAGCAAGCTGTGGGTCTCGCGGTAGAGTACGCGGTAACCCTGCTGGATAGCGGCTTGGCCGATGGCTTGAGCCAAGTGGCTCTTGCCGGTGCCGGGGGGACCGAGAAACAGTGCGTCTTCGCGGCGCGCGATAAAGCCGGCACTAGCCAGGTCGAAGATCAAGCTACGATTCATCTTCTTGTTGAAGGTGAAGTCGAAGTTGTCGAGGGTTTTCTGGGAGTCCCGGAACTGGGCTTGCTTTTTCCGCCGCTCCAGCAAGCGCTCGCCACGTCGAGCCAGTTCGTCGGAGACCAGACAGGAGAGCAGGTCGATGGGGGCGAGCGGTTCGGCTTGTGCCTGGCGCAGGCGGGTCTCCAGCACAGCGGCCATTCCGCCCAGGCGAAGTTGTTTGAGAGCACGATCGAGTTCAATCAGATTCATTCCTCTACCTCCTTGGTTCTGTAATCAATAAGATCGCGGTACTGCACCAGCTCACGGATCAAGGGATCGACTTGCTGCAAACTGAGTGGGGCCTGCGGGTGGCGCTCCAGATAGCGCCGGACAAAGCGGTATTCCTGCACTCCCATGTCGAGCGCGGCGGCGCAGGCTTCATCAACCGCCGCGGCGCCGTACTTCTTGGCCAGAGAGAGAACGCCCAGAATGCGGCGCACACCGACTTCGCCATCCTGGCGATGGATGGCATCGCAGAGCGTGCCGATATGTACTCCGGCTCGACCCGCTCGCCACAGCAGTTGGGAGGTGCGCAGCGGCGTCCGCTTGGGGTGGTCCTCGGTCTTGATGCGATACCATCCTCGCTTCTGGCGCAGGTGTTCGCGCAGCAGGTGCCCGGTCTTGGGATCGAGCAGGCGAACATACAGCTCATCCCATTGCACGCGCAGCAGGCGCCCAATCCAGCCCGGCGGTGCACCGTAGTAAGCAGCTTCGACCTCGACGCAGCCGTCCAGATGCACGATGCGTTCGCCGTACTGGTAATAGCGAAACGGCTCCAGCGGAAGCGGCAGCAAGGTGGGTTTCTCTTCGGCAAACATGGCGGCCACCTGCCGTTTGGTGGTGCCGTGGATGCGGGTGTCGGCCCAGCGTTGTTCCCAGTGATCGAGGTAGGCTTGGGCTTCTTCTAGACTCTCGAAACGCAAGCCTTTCAGCGGTGTTCTCTGCGCATGACCGACACCCGATTCGACCTTGCCTTTGCGATCGGGATCTTGAATGCGACAAGGCATAGCTACTGCGCCGTAGTGCGCCAGGACATCGCGATAGAGGGGATTGAGAGCGGGATCGTAAATGTCGGGGACGAGCACGCCCTCGCGCAGGTTGTCGAGGACGACGATGCGGGTGGCGCCGCCCAGCCGGCGAAAAGCCCGTTCGTGCAACTCGGCCCAGATGCGCGAACTGGAGCGGAAGGTCAGCAGACGAACCGACTTGCGGCTGCAGCCCAGCGTCATCACGAACAACCGGGTGCGCCGGTACTTGCGGCTTTCGGGATCACGCACCATCGGGCCGGTGCCGTAATCGACTTGCGCCTCCTGCCCGGGCGCGGTAACGATCACGACGCGGGCTTCGGGCGTTTGCGTTCCACGCCGCTTGCGCACGAAGCGCTGCACACTCTGGTAGCTGCTGGCGAAAGCGTACTCGGAGACTAAGTCCTGCCAGATGGCCCGCGCATTGCGGCCGCGGCTGAGCCCCAACTCGATGGCGTCCCGGTACGGCTCGCAGGCGCTGGCGCGCGGACTGGGCTGCGGAGAGGCAGCCTGTCCCCGGCCTGTCTCCGAGGCAAGAGCGCCCACTTCGTCTCGGTGGGATGGGTTGAGGTCGGTGATCACCTCAGAGTCGGTGATCACTTGGTTGGCCGGTTTTGCAGTTGCTTTGGCTTTTCCCTTAGTAGAAAGGTTTTCGGGGTTGGGGTTGGGGTTGGGGTTGGGGTTGACAGGATCGGGAATCACCGCAATGGCCGGTTTTGCCGCACCCGAGTCGGTGATCATTTGGTTGGCCGGTTTTGGTGCGCGCCGCCCCCAACCACTCGGTGGACGAACCGCGACCCCAGCCGCTTTCAGGTATGCGCTGGCGGTTTCACGACGGATTCGGGTCGCTTGCTGGATCCGCCGCAGCGACCATCCCAGTCGTCCCAGAGCTAAGGCTTGTTGTTTCTTCTCTTCGTTCAAGACATTGGCCATGCCCATGGAGGCTACAAACCTCCGCGGGTGTCAATGTCCCGGACGCCGCTCTCGTTGGCCGGTTTTCAGGTGATACTCAGTGGCCGGTTTTGGGTGATCGCTGAGGAATCCCAGAGCAATCGCAGCCATGAAGTACGAACCTGCCGCTTCGAGCTTCTCGGATTCTTGCTGATAAAACGCCACAAGGTCGTTCGCTGCATCTCCGTGTTCTGTACCTGTCAGCTTGCCCATTGCTTCCTTCTGCGATCGGCATCCTATTCGGTGGTCATGGGTAAGGCCATTATTCCCGACTGTCGTTCGCCACCGGCTCAAGTCTCAGCTAATTCAAGATAAGCCGCCTTCATCTTGAATCGCAATTCCGGCCAGCGCTCGCGCATATGCAGAAGCGCGATCCAGGGACTCTGACAGTTTCGTGATTGAGGTGGTGGAAGGCGTCCCTTCCAGCTTCCCTGCATAACCAAACCTAGTGACTCCGAGGCATCAGCACCGCATCGTCCCCGCCCGCGAGCCAGGGGAGAATCCCGTCGAGACGCGAGACCGCGTTTTCGAACCCCGCATGCCAGAGGGCCACTCGATGTGGAGCCGCCACCTCGAAGGTACCCCCGGCCGCGAGCTCGGAAGGCTTCGCCGGCGAGGCCTGGCCGGGTTCGTGGAAGAAATGGCCGTTCGTGGAGAGCGTCCGACAGAGCTCATGCGCCCACAGATCATCGCGGAAGGCCATCGGATCGGCATCGCGGTCGGCAGAGGTGAGGATCATTACCGGCGGCCGATCCTTGGCGACGAGACCAGCCAGCCGGTTATGTAAGGCACGGTTCACATGCACGTCGGCAAAGCCGTAACCGCCGATCAGGATCGCGTCGGCCTCATAGACGTGACGGACCAAGGCGGCATGTAGCGAGTGGAAAGGTTCGACCAGAAGCTGATCGAGCTTAAAGCCGCCAGCGATCAACGTAGTCTTTGGGAAGGACTTACCGTCGGATCGGTCGTCAGTTGAAAGTCCTGGATGGCCATCGAAGAACTTCTCCCCGAGATCGAGCCGCCAGCAGATCTCGTTTCCAAATTCACCAACGAGCGAATGATGCACGCTGCCGTGCAGATGATAGATGAAACCCCAGTCTTGGCGTTGGTGGATCGATGTGGCCTTGAAGCCGCCCGTCGCGCCGAATCCGGTATAGGCGCCGGGCCACGCCGTTTGGGCGACCGTATCGTAGTTGAGGTTGTAGACGCCGACATCGAACGCGCCGCGCAGACCTTCGAGGAGCGCGGCGTACCTGGTGACGGCATCGGTCTTCGGATCGATGGTCTGGCAGAGCGCCCGCATATGTTTGGCGAGCTCGATTGAAAGATGACAGAGCTGATCTCTCACAGTGACGTCCGGGCCGTAGTCCGTTGGAAACGGAAAGATGAGACGCGGCGGCGCTGCGCCATCGCACGCCGTCTCCCGTAGCGTGTTGCCCCAGGGTGCCGGTTTCATCCAGTGAGAGAGCGCGATCATCTCGCCCAGCACCTTCTCGAAATTGAGTGGTGGCCGCAGGTTAGACTTGCCAGCGCGATAGTAGTTTTCGATATCCTTTCTCAGTTCCCCGAAATAGTCCTGAAAACCATGGGACACCGCCCAGTGGTGACTCCATGTCTGCATTAATTTATCGAGCATGCAGACGGGGGGCATGCAACAGGAGATCGAGCTCCCTGCGCCCAGGATAATGAGAAGCTTCTTTGCCATAGCGATGCATAGAGATCAAGATTGGGCAGCAAACTGCCACTCGATCATAAACCCACGGCTTTTTTTTGATACCATCGGGAGTGATGAACACAATTTTGATCGATAAAACCCAAGATGGGTACGTCATCACGTACATCGTTGGGGCAGGCGTCAAGCTCGGTCATGAGCTGGTGGGAGTAAAAGACGAGCCAGAACTTACCGAAATCCTCAGGGGTGAAGCTGTGCCCGAGACTGGTATCGCTAAAGCTCTGGAAGATTTGCGACAGAATCAGCGAAGCACCACCGTCACGTTTCACCACAAGCCATGAGGTTTCAAAGAAGTCTATAACCGCCCTCGGGCGGTTCGGGTCAGTAAAGAAGCAGGTCTGCGCCGCCGTCCTGTGGCGTTACGCATGACGATGTGTGTACTTTTTCGGCCAGGGACAAACCTCCGCCGTGAATGCTCCGTCCTTGAACACAGGTAGCTATGCCACAAACTCGCACATCCGCGGGTGGCGCCGCGATGCAGAGCGGAGCCGACTACCAGAATCGTGTGGCAGCTTGGCTTGCCACGAAGATGCTAGCCGAACGGGACGCATGCCCGATCGCGCCGTCTGGCACGGTCGTTTATCTGCGCTCGGAAACTCGCGAAGCGATTGACGATCTGCTTGTCGCCACAGATCAGGATAACTTTGGGTTCATTCAGGCGAAACGCCGCCTTACCACTTCGAAGCAACCAAAGAGCGAACTTGCTTCAGTATTCTCCCAGTGCATTCGCCAGTTCCTTCATCCGAATGAACCGGAGCTTCGACCATGGTCGCGCATACTCCGCCCGGACCGGGACAAATTTCTCCTCGTAACCTCGTCCGATACTTCAGAGCAACTGCGCAAAGATCTTGCCACTGTGCTGGAACGCATCGCCACTCTAGCACCGCAGCAGGTACTGGAAGACGCCGCCCAAACTAAAAAGGAGAAGTCGGCGCTACGAATAGCGATCGGGCACGTCGAGCGTGAATGGAAGACAGAGACCGGCAACAATCCGACACCGGACCAGACCAAGGCCATCCTCTCTCTGTTGCGGATTGTGACACTCGACGTTGAGGACGGCGACGTCCACGAGCGTGAGTCAATCGGGGATCTTCGCGCCCATGTCCTGGAGGATAGCTCACAGGAACATCTGGCCTGGACGAGTGTCGTTGCGGCCTGCAAGAGAACGGCAATCTTGCGGTCTGGCATCAACCTTTCCCAACTGCGCAACACGTTGCGAGGCGATCACATACGTCTTCAACATGAGCTTGCTTATCGTTCCGATATTTCGAAGCTGCAAAAGCACACGACCGATGCACTAAACCTGCTTAATGAAAATGCCGAAATCAAACTGCCTTCACGCAACATCAAGGTATCTCGTGAGATCGTCTCAGAGCTTGCTCCGATCAAGCCGCTGCCGTCGTTCGTGATCGTAGGTCCGCCAGGCGCCGGCAAATCAGGTGTCCTTCACGACTTGGCTTGCAACTTGAGGGACGCTGGCAATGATGTGGTTTGTCTGGCGGTTGACCGACTCGAACTGTTGAGTGCTGCGCGCCTACGTGATGAGGTTGGGCTCTCCTCCCACCTCATTGACGTCCTCAAACATTGGGATGGAGACAATCAGGGCTATCTAATTATCGACGCCTTCGATGCAGCCCGTGGAGAAACGGCTGCGGGAACGCTGCTCGATCTGATTCAGCAAGCGCAATCTACATCTCGCTGGAGAGTCATTATCGCCGTCAGGAAGTACGATCTGCGCTACAGCGCCCGCCTCCGCAAGCTCTTCCCAAATGCCGGAGTTTTCGCATTCGTGCAAACTCATATAGACAACGAGTTCGCAAGAGTCAGTCACATCAAAGTCGACGCGTTTACTGCCGACGAATTCAATCAATGCTGTTCGCGGTGGGACGCTCTCGACCAACTGAGGACCGTCGCACCCCCCAAGCTTCAAGAGCTTCTTCACACACCATTCAATCTGAGACTGGCCGCAGAACTGCTGGATAGCGGAACAGCCCCGAGCGACTTCGCCGGACTACACGGGCAGACGGGTCTTCTGAAGGCTTACTGGCAAATCAGGGTCGAATATTCTCCGGGCAGCGGGCTACGCGAACGTGTCTTACGTCAAGCTGTCGCCTCGATGGTAAGCACACGGCGCCTCCGGACGGAGCGACAAGTCCTCACTGAAAGTGCTCAGGCGCTCGAAGAACTGCTGAAATCGAACGTTCTGTCCGAATGGCAAGCTTCCTCTGCCGCTCAACCCACCCGACAGCTTGTCTCGTTTTCTCATAATGTGCTCTTCGACTTCGCGGCGGAACAAATCTATCTCCCGTACGAATCCGATGCCTTCGTCTCTCTGCTAGTGTCGAATCCTGATCTTGCGATCGTTCTTAGGCCGAGCCTGCACATGCGCTTGCGATTGTTTTGGGATACCGATAGAGGAGGCTTCTGGGCTCTGACGTTTCAGCTTTGCGCCACGAACAATTTGTCGCCTTTAATCCAATCTGTTCCTCTTGCGGTCGTCGCCGAAGGTGCCTCGAAGCACCAGGATGTCGCGCCGTTGTCGCGTGAGTTGATGAACCTTACAGGTTCCCTCCACAAGAGCGCCTCCATCGCATACCGTCACCTCGTCGGCATCTTGATATCAGAGCGGCCCGAGAATCTTCCGAATCTGGGGCGCTCCGCTGGACCTTGGAGCGCGCTCGCCGCCGATGCCACGCTGCACACGCAGTTTGAACAAATCGTCAGTTCGCTAAATTGGATTGAGACATCGTTTGGCTCTTGGCACGCTCGCACACCACAGCAGGCCCACGACATCGGCTTGGTCGCACGGCGAATTTTGACCTTTGCATGGGCCGAGCAAAATCGGAACAGCGCTCTGGTGACCGCAGGTATTCGAGCTGTCTGCAAGACGATTGAATCGGACGTCACTGCTTCGGTGGCGCTGTTGCGTAAAGCGTTTCAACTGGATCACCTGCAAAAGTATGGACACGAGGAACTGCAGTGGATTGTGCGGTCAGCGTCGTCAATTCTGGAATTCGACGCGAGCTTCGTAGCGGATTTATATAAGGCCGCCTTTAGTTGGCGGGAAGAAGCGCAGGACGAAACAGCTTTAGGCAGCACGAGTAGACTCATAGGGTTCAAGTCCAACAAACGGCAGGATTACCAACAAGCGCTTTGGGAACTCGGTCAGCAGTTCCAAAAGCTTCTCGAAACCGATGTGTCCCTCGCCACGGATGTAATTGTCACCGTCGTTTCTCATCATTCCATTTATGAACACGGCAGCACCGGTCAGACCGAGGTCTTTGAACTTGACGGGATTCCTTCCGGGCTCAAAACGGACTATTCGGCCATCTGGGGCAACCATTACGGCGACTTCGGCTCAGAACCGATTTCCATGCTGCACTCGTACTTCAAATATCTCGATGAGCAAATCCTGTCGAAGGGCGCGCCGCTTCCACGGGAGATCCTGGAGATTCTGGTCGGGCAAGGTACCGTAGGTGTCCTCTGGCGACAAACTCTTGAGCTCGCGTTGAAACATGATGCTCTTCGGTATCAACTTCGCAGCGCTGCCTGGACGAAACCGCTCTTGGTCGGGTATGACACCGAAAAGCTCATGTTCCGCTTTGTGCAAGCGGTTTACCCAACACTTTCGAACGCCGAACGCGCTCAAGCCGAAGATGCAATCATGGATATCCCGATCCGAATCAAAGGCTCGACGTTCGGACCTGAGACGCGGGACAGATATCTCGGGGCGGTTGAGGGGCATCCACTCCAAACGATTCGTGCCAAACGGCAACAAACTCGCCTTCGCAATGCGAAGCTATTGCGCCTAAACGCACCGGAAGAGTTCCAAATGATGGGCGGCGCCATGCCACCACCGCCCCCCGAAGTCCTTTATGGATGGCGCGGAGTCGATACACAGAGTCCTGCCAACAAGCGACTTATCGAGTTGCAGAGACCGCTAAGAGAATTCAGCGGCAAGCACATGAACGTGAACCAAGTCCCCACGCTCGAAGATGCCGCGGAACTGCTCCCGGACATGGAAGAAATGTGGTGTGCGCTGGACGATGGCGGCCCATCCCTGCCGCATCAAGACGTCCTTCATGAATCATTTGCTTTGCTGATCCAAGCCGCCTCGAAGATTGCCCAAGTTCCAAACCTGAACCAGCAACAAAAACTAGCTGACTTCGTGGAACGAACCGTTCTCACAGGTTCGACGACCTTATGGCCGGAGGTCGATGAGGAGCAAAATGCGAAGTTCGATGCCCAAGGAGGCTGGGGATCACCCAGTGGGAGGGTCGAAGCGGCAGAAGGTGTCATGTACCTCATTACAGAACAACGAGAGACACGGTTGCTTGAACATCCGACCTTCCAAAGATTACTGAATGACCCCTCGGCTTTGGTTAGAAGTCGGATTTCATCAAGCGTGCTAAGGCTCTACGAGCACGAGCGGGATGCGATGTGGAAGTTGATTGAACGCTTTGCTCACGACAAGAGTGTCCAAGTCAGGAAGTCGGTTGTCATTGCCCTCAGTGAGCTCGCTCGTCCTCAGCCGGAGCGGGCCTTGCGGTTGATGTCTGAAATCCTAGAACGTGCGGATGTCTCACAAGAAGGGACAGACGATCTGCGCCGGCTAGCGGTGCAGTACCTGACACAATACTACGTCTGGCGTGGTGACAAGACCGCGAAAGAATCGGTCCTCAAGCTTGCGTCCGGCCTGCCCAAAACGAAGGCGGAAGCGAGCAATATGACTTTCCCTCTGCGTCACGGCATGATGGCCAGAGAAACCGACGAGCGAACGGAAGAGGAAGCACTCGCGGTCCGCGAGCGCGCAGTTCACGTCTTCACTCTCCTGATTGATCAGACCACCAGCATTCTGAAACCCCTTCTGCAAACGCTCTCCGAAAAACGCGACTTATACGGTGCTGATCAGGCTCTATTCCGCGACATGGTGGCAATGGCTCTTAATCTGAGTAGAGAGCTTTACTTCGCAGTAGGAGCGTTTCAGGAAAACCGCCCCAATGCGGCGCCGAAGGTTGAGACTCCCGAACAGGTGTGGCTCTACCAAGCTATTGGCGAACGCTGGGATAAGTTGGCGGCCATTGGCGAGGCTCAAATCGCGCACAGCCTCACACAATCGCTCGAGATGTTCGTCCCGAACGATCCTGAAACAATCTTTCTACGTATTGGTGCGATTCTGCGGGCCTCAAAGGCCTGGGGGTATCACTACGAACAAATGGGTTTCGACCTAGTTCTCCGCATCTTTACTACATATCTTGCCGAGCATCCGGAGATCTTCCAGGGCAACCCCGAATGTCTCAGGATCATGCGGGAAACATTGGAGCTTTTTATCAATGTGGGATGGGTTGCAGCCCACAGGTTGGCCTATCGCTTGGACGATTTGTTTCGCTGATGTGGCTCAAAGTTCAGCGGGCACGCATACGCGCCGCTCGCGCGGTGGGCTCCTATATCGCCATCCTTGGCAGCCTCTCCGCTTCGGGCTTGTTCCTAACAGGCCGGGAAGGAGGAAAATGACCTTTCCGGCCTTCGACCACAACACCCAGATGGATAAGCGGCTGGATGCGCAGTCCGAGAGGCGCAAATCGGGCAGCATAATGACGACCGCTCCGGTCGCAGCGTTGCCAACGACGACAACAACCGCCGGCTCCGACAAACACGGCTTTTGAGGGGAGACGAAACAGTATGAATCGCGAAGACGTTGAAAAGATCGGACTCGGCAAGCCTGAGTCGGTAAATATCGTGACAAACAAACCCATGAACTTCCCTGTTACCGGCCTGCCGGGGCACCTCGATGCGAAAATTGTGGGCGCATACCAATATCAGTTATCGAGAGCGGGCGATGTCTTTGAGTACAGGCAGAATCGAACTTCACCGACGCCGGAGGCTGCATTACAAGCGTTGAAAAGTTTGCTCAATTGGGACCCAGCCTGACCAGCGAGGTGTTGTGAGGAGAGCTATATATTTACGTCTCCGCTAATGCTCCGAAGCGTCACTGGCTCATTGGAAAAGCGGGTCGGTGTTTCCCAGGCAAGTGTGAGGCTACGCCGTCCGCGGATTGCCACACCCAGCCTGAATGTCCGAATACTTCTGGCACGTCCCGTGCCGACGAGAAGCTCAGTCAGCAGCAATTCCGAAAGCGGTCGAATGATTTCCTCTGAAACCGGGCTTTCCCGCAGCGGCCTCAGCGGATCATCAATTTCAGCCGCAAATCCCATATGCTGATCAGCGAGCGGATTGCGTTCCCCGAACAGAACGGTTCGCAAAGCACTCTCGGTTAAATCGGCCGGAGTCATCGCTCCAATACTAACCTCAAGGAAGGAGTCCTGCGGAGCCTCCTCGACTTCGAGCTCCAGGCGAAACATCTTGGACCTCGCGCTAGTGGTCGTAACATGAACCTCCCCGACCTTCACGTATTTAGTGCGGCCAGACCAGGTGAATTGCGTCTTGGTCCCCCGACTCCACCGGTCGCCACGAGCCGCTTCGAGAGCCTGCGCCACAGTGTTGTCTTTTACCCGCGCCGTGACAGTTATTGCATCTCCACGATCTTCCACCTCCGTGGCACGGAACATCGCGTTTCCCAATTTGCACCAGGGCGCCAGATCTTCGGCCGCAATCGCCCTCATCCTTTCCTCGACCTGCCGTTGCAAATCAGCGACCGTCCGAAATTCCGGAACGACATGAAATGTACGAACTTCATCCAAGAACGACTGCTCATGTCCTTCCCGGTCCGCCGAGGCCGATGTCCATACTGCCATGCGTAATGCGTGTTTCTCGGCATGAAGATACTCCGCGTGCGTCGCCGAAAATCTCGTCTTCAGTAGCTTCCCGTAGCGCCTGCCCAGAATGCCGATGTAAATGTCCGAGCCTTCAACCTCCGCAAGGTAGGCTTCCTCCGGGTCCGCGTCTCGGCCCCCGAATTCCTCGAATAAGACGGCGCGTAAGCCCACGCTGCGAACCCCGGTCGCGACCGCTTGCCGCTCCTCGGCCAATTCCGTCATCACGCTCGAAATAAACGCGCGTTTCTCGCGCGCCCATTCACGTACGCTATCGGCAGAAGGTAACTCTGCGGCTGCCGCACGATCAATCAGAAGTGCCTCGGACTGATTATTGGGTTGCGTTCGCATAGACATATTCTACGAGTCCAGTGCCGGCAAGGCGGCACCGCACAGGTCAAAATATCCAGCTCAACATCAAGGCACGCGCCGAGACTAAGGAAGGCGCTTATTAGGACAGCCGACCGAGCAGGAGCCACAGGTTGCAAGTGTTTGGCCACTGGCCTTTCGTGAAAAACAAGTGATCCAGGAAATGCTAGGATCAGCACAGCCTGACAGAATGGGCCGAATGAGGAGGTCTAATGGGCGCAGATCATCGCCCGCTCGTCCTGTTAACGGGAGCGTCAGGCTACATCGGCGGCCGCCTACTAAAGGAGTTGGAAAAAGCGGGCTGGCCCGTTCGTTGCCTAGCTCGGCGCCCTGATTTTCTCAGACCAAAAGTTGCTGCTTCCACGGAAGTCGTGAAAGCAGATTGCCTGGATCGTAGTTCACTAGCGCCGGCGATGGCAGGAGTACACACGGCGTATTACCTGGTCCACTCCATGGGATCACCGGGTAAGTTCGAACAAGAAGACCGCGAAGCCGCCCAAAATTTCGCCGACGCAGCACGCGATTCTGGAGTACGACGCATTGTTTATCTTGGCGGCTTGGGGAACCGGGACCAAGCGCTCTCCGCTCATTTGCGCAGTCGTCACGAGGTTGCAGACATCCTGCGAAGCTCAGAGATCCCCACCATCGAATTCCGCGCATCCATCGTGATCGGTTCCGGCAGTCTTTCATTTGAAATGATTCGCGCGCTGGTGCAGCGGTTGCCGGTGATGATCTGCCCGCGCTGGGTTGCCGTCAAAGCCCAGCCGATCGCGGTCGAAGATGTGGTTGCGTACCTGATGGCCGCGCTGGTGTTGCCGGTGGAACAGTGTGGAGTTTTCGAAATCGGGGGCACCGACCAAGTCAGCTACGGCCAGATCATGCAGGAATATGCCCGACAATGCGGCCTCCGGCGATGGATGATCCCGGTTCCGATCTTGACGCCTCGCCTCTCAAGTTTGTGGTTGGGCTTAATCACGCCTGTTTATGCCCGCATCGGCCGCAAGCTCATCGATAGTATGCGCAACCCGACTCTGGTGCAGGATACCTCCGCTTTGACGGCCTTTGACATCAAGCCGAAAGGATTGCGAGAAGCGATAGAGAGAGCTCTTCACCATGAGGACCAGGAATTTGCCTTGACCAGTTGGTGCGACGCTCTCTCCTCGGCGGGCAAGCCGCAGTCGTGGGGTGGCATAAAGTTTGGCACGAGGCTCGTCGATTCTCGAACGGTGCAAGTATCGGTTCCCCCAGCTTCAGCTTTTGCTCCGATTCAGCGCATCGGAGGTTCGAATGGCTGGTACTTTGCCAATGTTCTTTGGTGGTTTCGAGGCTTCTTAGATCTCCTTGTAGGGGGCGTGGGACTGCGCCGGGGCCGTCGCGATCCTCACACGCTTTCCGCAGGCGATGCCCTGGATTTCTGGCGAGTGGAAACCTTTGTGCCGGATCGCGAACTTGGTCTGCTCGCTGAAATGAAAGTGCCGGGCCGCGCGTGGTTACAGTTCGAGGTGGAACCAAATAGCCGAGGCTCTGTCATTCGGCAGACCGCTATTTTTGATCCGGCCGGATTGGCAGGACTTCTCTATTGGTACATGCTTTATCCTGTGCATCGCTGGATTTTCAGCGGCATGCTCAATGAAATTGCAGCCGTCGCAGGACGGAGGACAAGTATTTCCTCGCTCGGGGCATGACGGTGAGTTTCCACTGAGTCACCGCATAGAACTAACCCCCGGACCGCATGAAGGTCACCCACACAAGCTCAAGTCGCTAGCACTCCCCTCACCGTCGGGCTGCCGCGAGATCCAAACTTGCTGCGGAATAGAGCCGAAAAGATCCCCTCCCCGTCATCTCACGGACCAGGCCGCGATCTTCGAGACCGCAAAGCATGGCACGAGCGGCGTGAGGCGTTATTTCCAAGCTTCGACTCGCCGCGCTGGCCGACACCGCGGGAGTGCTGATCAAGAGGTCGATCAGTGCCGGCATGTGAGACGTGGATCGGCGCCGTGGCGCCGCGTCATGGAGGCGGCGGTGCGCCAGCGTCAGATGGGTGTGGAGTTTGAAGCCCCACTCGGCGGCACGACCGCATGCCTTCAAGAATTTCTCCGGCCATGAAACAACCAGGTCCGGGCGATAGTCGGACGCCGCCCCCAGAAACCCAATCGAAGGCAAGAGGCAATAGGAAGAGATGAGACCCGCGCGATACAGCCAAGCCATAGCGAGCGCCCGGCCAGCCGCCGCGCCGATGCGGTCCGCAGCCCTGCTTTTGTGCCAGGTGGCGATAATGTCGGCGGCGGCATGAACCGGCGGTAAGGTTCCCCAGGCGGAGACGACCGCGGGCTGCAACGCCTCCTCAAGCGCTTCGCTCATCTCTTCGGGAGTGTGGATGCGGTTTTGCAACCAGTCGGGTAAATCCGGGTGATCGACGACGCGGCTTTGTAAGCGAAGGCGCGTCAGGGCGACGATTCTCCGTGGATTGAAGAGATGGCGCGGATTCCGGCGGAGGAGCGTCGAGAGCATCCCGTGGATATCCGTGGCCCGCTGGATATCCTGGTCCGGCGCCCGGTCGAGCGTATTGTTCAGCCGGAGCACCAGATCGTGCGCGGACACATACGACCCATCCAGACGCAACGAGGCAACGGCTTCGTGGATCAATGCCCTCTGTATCCAGCCCGCGCGCACGGACTCGGGCGCGCCCGCAAGCCGTTCATCCAGCCGGACGCTCGCCGCGTCGGGCATACTGAACACGCTGGCCGCGTACGGCATACCGGGGCTCCGGGTAAATTCTGGCCTATTTGCTAAGTCGTTGAACATCCAGCAGCGGAATCCGCAAAAAGTAAGCTATCTCGAAGTTACCTTATGCTGCTTCGGGGATTCTCAGAAGATGCCGTCTGACAGGCGGCAAATATGCCGCATGGACGGATTGGATTAGTCACGGTAATAAGACTTTATCGGGAGTAATTTCCGTTTCGCTTTGCGTTTTGTCGTTCGTTTCGTTTTCAGCTTCACCCTACCGTGCTTAAAAGGACAAATCGTGCCCTCACCCCTGGAAGAAAACCCCACAGAGCCCTCCGCAATCGTATGGCTCGACACCGAGTTGTTCGGCCCCCTCCCCTTGCCCGCAGATCCGGCGCTGCGGAGTGATACCGAAGCGATTTTGGCGCGTGCCCGCGAGTTGGCCAGTCGTTCCAAGGCCACCGAGACGCTCCGCTCCTACCGGACATCCTGGGACCAGTGGTGCGGCTTTTGTAAGCTCATGGGCTATCGGCCTCTCGGCGACACGAGAGCGGTGGGCATGTTTCTGGCACAGCTGTCGCTCACCAAGAGCCTCGCGACTGTCCGCACGCGCCTTGCAGCCGTGGCCACCGCGCACCGGATTGCGGGCGTTGCGCTCGACACAAGAGCAGGTCCGATCGCAAGTGTGCTCGAAGGATTCAAGCGGGAACAGGGCGTCAAACCGCTCAAACAGGCCACACCGTTCCTCTTGGATGTGCTGCAGCGCTTGCCTGACATCTATGCCAAAGACACGCCCGCGCACCGGCGGGATAAAGCCCTTCTATTGATCGGGTTCGGAAGCGCGCTGCGGCGTGCGGAAATCGTCGCGCTTGATGTGGCCGATGTTGAAATCCAGTCGCAGGGCGTGCTGCTTCATCTGGCGCGCTCGAAAACCGATCAGCAAGGCAAAGGTGAATTGATCGCCATCCATCGCGGAGTTGATAGTGAGTTTTGCGCTGTTGCTGCGCTTGAGCGCTGGCTCGAGCTTCGCGGCTCAAAGCCGGGACCGTTATTTGTGCGTCTAAATCGCGGCGGCCGAGTGAGCACCAAACGTCTGCGGCCGCAAGCTGTTTCTCTTGTGGTAAAACGCGCAGCCCTGGCCATCGGTCTCGATCCCGGCAGCTTCTCCGGGCACAGTCTGAGAGCCGGGCTGGCCACCTCCGCCGCGCTCGCCGGGGCCGACCTCAAGGACATTATGGCGCAGACCCGTCATCGCTCGCACGACATAGCGCTTCGATACATCCGCCGCGCTGAGGTTTGGAAGGACAATGTTACGCGGCTCCTTTTTGGCCCACCGGCCATCAAGGCCTTGGGGGAGTAGTGGAACAGAGATTTACGGTTTACCATCCTTGCTTCTTCGGAAACTTGTCTTCGGAAACTTGCGCCACGGCGAACAGCCGCTATACTTCGCCCCCTTACCAACTGAGAGATAACGGGAGGCCGGATGGGCAAGATCGTCAAGACAACCGCACGTCTTAGTATTCTGTTATCTGAGTATATGATTATCCTAGGACCATAGGATCGTAGGACTTATCCTGAGCGGGCGTCCATCTTCAGTCCCGTGCTACTTATCATTCTGTGTCCACAAAGAACTCGGAGTTTAGCGCGTCAGTCTGTGACGTTTAACTGCACTAGGCCGCACACCAATTCAATGTTAGTATCCTTAGATACCTCCCTACTAATCCCGTAGGATACTAACATGCTTGTCTTAGCCGTCATCGCCCAAAAGGGGGGAGTGGGCAAATCCATGCTCGCCCGTTCCCTAGCTGTGCAAGGACTCATCGATGGTCTTAAGACGGCCATCCTTGACGCCGATCCCCAAGGGACCGTTCTCGCCTGGAGCCGCCGCCGCACGCTTCCCGCACCTGCCGTCATGGCTCTCGACGGGAAGACAATAGCGGCCGCTGTGAGCCAGTTTGCTGCACGTGGGGCCGACCTCCTCCTCATAGACACCCCACCCCACGCGCAACCCATCATAAGCATGGCCGCAACCGCTGCAAGCGCCGCCTTGCTCGTAACGGGACCGTACCCGGAAGATCTGGAACAAGTCGGGACCGCCGCCTCAATCGTGCAAAGCCTCGGAACCCAGAGCGGCATCATTCTCAACAAAACTCCGCCGAAAGCCCACGCTCTCACCCTTGCCCGTGCGGCGCTTACCGCATTCCATATTCCAATCTGTCCCACCGCCCTTACCCAACTCGTGAGCCATCCTTACGCCTCAGCCGAGGGTATGACGGTGCAAGAGCGCGAACCCCATAGCAAGGCCAGCGCCGAGGTGGCTGGTGCATGGGCCTGGATCAAAACTAATATCCTAGTATCCTTAGACACTAACAAATTAGCATCATAGGAGGACACGAATGGCTCGCAGACCAGCGACTCCATCCTATGCTCATATGACCCTCGGACCACCCGTGTCTGCGGATGACCGCAAACCAACCCCGCAAACCTCATCAAGAGAACTCGTTGAGTCGATCACCACCGTGCGGACTCTAAAGGAGTCCTCGGCCCATCTGATGCTCTACCTTCATCCAGCAGCAGCCAAGGCCCTCCAAAGATATGCGCTCGACCAATCGTCGCCTCGCAACAAGGTGAAAGTTCACGACCTCATTCTCGAAGCCTTGGAGGACTGGTTCCGACGCCATGGGCTCCGTGAGCCGGTCCGCGCCGTTTCGGCACGCAACCGAACGCCTCACGAGTCCGGTCACAACTTCAATGAAGGCCGAATCTAAGCGATCCGCCCCCGCCACGGCCTTAAGCTCAATGAACTGCTCGTGCGCTCCTTCGACACATATCATGCTCAGCAGGGAGACTAAACGCAGTGAAAGCAGAAGAAACCGATGCGAATTATGTGTGGGCCGAAACTATCGAGCGGTTCACCCGCGGCATCAGGAATTTATTCCTAACCCGTCAAAAGGCTGAAACGCCAGAACGACGCCCTTTGGGCTGCCGTCGCGCTTTGGACTGCCTCGCGTTTAGCGCTCTGAGAACGAAGCCAGGAGGATGCCCTCACTGCAATCCAGTTGGGTCGCCCCGCCTACCGGGTTTCCTCGACGATAACCACAGTACTGACTCGGTGGTGAAGAGGTGGGTTGCAAAGGCGACGGCGAAGCGAGTATCGTCGGGCGGAGCACTCAGGCAATCCTTTACTTCGTGTAATTTCAATTGCTGACAAGAATGTCAGCGGAGAGAAGACTATGGCGAACGTTTACGTCGAAGCGCGTCCGAAGGGTCGCCCTGAAGGGTCGGCCATTCAGGATTATGTAGTCGAAGACCATGCGAGCCATGAGCTCGGCACTTTCAAAACCCAGAAAGAAGCAATCGATTGGGCGAAAGGGAAGGGGCACGCTCCCCTTGTCGCTCGCGTCCGGCATCTGAATGACAAGAAAAACCCCGACCATTGGCGGTCGGCCTAAGTCCGTTCGCCAATCGGGCTTCGCCGGGCTAACTCCCTTCAACCAGGAAGGTAAGTGCGGTTAACCGATCCTCCTTGACCAGCGGGCTATTGCGCGGAGTGTCGACGTTGCCCATTACCTGACCTATGATCCCCCGCTTGTCCGGTGTTCTGAACGTGCCGGTCTTTCTTTACTCCGGTCCAGGCCCGGACCTTCCGCACTACGACCGCTTCTATCCACCTCGACCTTAGCGCTCCAGCGCATCCCCCTTCATAGCACGCATTCCCGGCGCTCCTGCTGCTGGAAGACTTTTCCCTGGCCGTGCCCGGCGCTTCTGTGCCCGTCCTCCGTCGCGCATGTGCGGAAATAATCAAGGATGAAAACGCGAAGAGAGGACGCCAGCGAAACGTGCGACGGCTTGCGTTCGGCGACATAACAGCAAACGTCGCGTAGCGAGCAACATTCACGGCGGCAGATATCGTCCATTGTGTCCCATATCTGCGGTTCGAGGCGGATGCTGGTTCGATGTCCCCGGACGCTCACATTGCGCATCACGAGCGCGCTGTGTCTGTCCGCGCGGGAAGGTTCGGAGGCGATGACACGCTCAGGAAAGCCAGAACCCATGGGAGCCATCCGTGCCTGCGTTGCCGCCCAGATACACAACCGTGGAAACTGCACTATAAAGCAAGAGCGTTAAAATCCGGTTTGAGGACGGAGATGGTTGTAATTCTTGCAAAAAAATTCCGCGAATTTTAGCAAAAAAACCGGCCCCACTTTCCCTCGCCAACCAGCGTGCGCGGCCGATCCTCGCCCTCAAGGGTCTCCGATGAACGCGCCAACAGCGCGCGCCCTTGACCGCTGCGGGCGGACTGCCGAAGAAAACCCGTTGTCCTAATATGAGGGAATGTGGGTGGTGCAAAGCTGGACGATGCGGGTACCTGGCAACATTCCAGCTCTGATTCCCAGTTTCTGAAGATCACGCTGTTGTGTTCCTGGCTGCATTCGGATAGTGAATAGATAAAGAAGTATCACAATTCTGCGGCTCTGGCGGTTGCCGAGAAAAAGGAGTGCGATGTTCACCAAGGAAGTGTCCGACCAGCTCAAGTATTACGTTTATCGGCTGATCGATCCCCGCAATGGCGAGACCTTCTATGTCGGCAAGGGCACCGGCAATCGAGTCTTCGCGCATGTGAAAGGTGAGCTAGGCAGTGATGCTGATGCTTTGAATGACAAACTCCAGCGAATCCGCGACATTCGAGTGGATGGCTTCGAAGTCGCGCATGTTATTCATCGGCATGGTATGGATGAACAAACTGCTTTCGAAGTGGAGGCGGCACTGATAGATGCATACCCCGAAGCAACTAACGCGGTAGGCGGTCGAGCCACGGACGAGCGGGGACTAATGCATGCGAACCAAGTAATCGAGCGCTACGAAGCCAAAGCAGCTGTCTTCGAACACAGGGCGATTCTTATTAACATCAATCGCACTGCGACAGAAAAAGATAGTGTCTACGAAGCGGTACGTTACGCCTGGAAGCTAGATCCCAAGAAGGCAGCGAAGTCTGAGATAGTCTTGGCGGTTTTGCAGGGCCTGATTATTGGCGTATTCGTCGCAGACGAGTGGCTCGCGGCAACACCAGCGAATTTTCCTGGCACTTCGACTGACCGGCCAGGGAGATGGGGATTCGTCGGACATGAGGCGCCTGAAGAGATTGCGAGGTCCTATTTACGGCGACGCCTTCCGGATTCGATGCGGAAACGCGGGGCAGCCAACCCGGTCAAATATACATTTTAAGGATTCGTTCTCTTGGGGGTTGAGCCCCTAGACTCTCCTCACGACCGAAACAGAACTTCCGCAGGCCTTACAGAGGGCTTGCCTTTGCCTCACCGCCGTGGTGTAAAGTGGTGACGATCATAAAGGGCGCGCCATAATGAAGCGGAAAAAGCCAGAGAGAAAAGGCATGAAAAGTGAAAGGACATCTTTGGTCCGTGCATCGATCAGTTTTCCGCCCGACCTCTACGAAACGCTCGAAGACATCGCGAAACAGAAAAAAGTGTCCTTGGCTTGGGTTGTGCGTGATGCGGCGGAAAGATATGTTGCGGACGAAACCGGGAAGGGCGGGAAGGGGCATGGGCAGACCGCCCTCAGTGCCGAAAAACTGCCACGAAGTGCGGCATGACCCGGCTCGAAGATCTCCACCCAACCGCCGCCGTCCGCGGAATTCTGCCGGAGCAAGTCGTCACGACCCTCTTGTGGGGGACGCCGTTCCGAGACGCCCGCTTTGTCGCTCTTGATCTCCAGGAGAGCGAACGATGACCGGAGGAACACTCAACTTTGACCGGTTGCTAAAGCTTCGTTTAATCGTGGCAAGATTTGGCGAGATGGATCTCGCTAAGTGGTGGAATACTCGTGGACAGCTCGGTCGACTTGGCACTGCGGCGATTCGTCGAGGTCTTCCGCGGACGCACTATTTCGCGCAAGCGCGTTCCGTCTTCGCGGTCGCAGCTCATCGCTGCGATGAAATCTTCGATCCACCTGATAGCGTGACGCTTTGGCGACTCTCCGACACAATAGAGGAAGAGTTCGAAGCGAAGTGGGAGCATTGGCTCGATCAGGCAAACGAGTGGCAACCGTTTTTCAATAGGCTGGAGAGTCTCCAAGAAAACGACCTCAAGATCGCGCTTCAAGCATTCGATGCAGTCACAAATCACGAATTAGAAATGTCTTCACGACTTCGCCGCTCGGCGGAAGGGCGTGCTGTGCCATTATCGGAACCGTTCTCCGGCACCGATCAGGATATCGCGTTGCTAGCCCTTGGATTCGCGCGCGGGGAAACTGGTTCACTCGTGGTTCCTTACGCACGTCGAGGCACCACATGAACTCGCCAAGCCGTTCTCACGTCGCTTCTTCGTTCACTCTCATCAAGGGGGCAATGATCGACGAGACCTATACTGTGTTTGCGGCGTGGGATTTTGCGCTTTCGAAGCGCGAGAATCTTGATCGTCTCCGTCGAGATAATTTCATTGGCGCAAGAACGACCACGTGGCTTCGTGACGTGGCTTGGGTACTGAGCCGTAGATTCGATCCTAACGCTCGCGATCGTCCACTCGCTCTCCTGGCAAAGAGTGGCTGCCCAATCGACGAATGGAAACCGCTTCTCCTCTGGCACATCACGCGCGACGAATTTTTGCTACGTGATTTTCTGCTTAATTGTCTTTTCCCTACGTTTGTATCGGGGACGTATTGCATTCGGACCGAGGACCTCTACGCGCACCTTCAAAGCATCGGGAAGAGGGGTGGAACCACCGAACACACCTGGAGCAAGACGACCGTGAACCGCGTTGCGGCCGCGTTGCTCAAGATGGCGGTCAACTTTGGCTTACTGCGCGGCAGCGTCGTCAAGGAGTTTGCGAGCTACCATCTTCCTGAGCGAAGCTTCCTTTATCTCCTCTACGCAATTCGGGAAGAGGTGCACAGTCCGCGCAAGGTGCTTGAGTCGGAAGACTGGCGGATGTTCCTGATGACCCCGGCTGATGTCGAGCGGGAACTCCTGCTGCTCCACCAGTATCGTAAGCTGGACTACCATGTCGCGGGCAGCATCGTAGAGCTAACGCTGCCCTACGCTAGCGCCTGTGAGTATGCGGAGAGGATGGTCGCATGAGCGATCTCGAACATCGCATGAAGCATGATCTCGAACCCCTCCTCGAACTGGCCGATCCACGCGAGCGCATCAGCGCTTATCACGACATGCCCTATGCACTCTTCCGCTACGAACCAGATGAGGAATTCGACCTACGAAAGCAAGTTACATTGCTTGAGACGCGGCTTACTCAAAAGGGAAAACGGGTCAAACGCATATCACTGGCGGAGTGCCTGGACGAAGCGATGTGCTCGCAGCGGCTACTACAAGACTGGTTTGAGGCGGAACGTAAGCAAGGCACAGATACGATCGTAGAGACTGTGCATGCGGTCCTCTCGGAATACGCGCCCCTCGTTGATCTGGTGGCGGCGCGGATGCCCGATAACCCGAACCCGCTTCGCGACATCGTTTTCATTGTGCGAACCGGGGCTCTGTTTCCCGTTTACAGAACTTTCTCCCTGCTAGAGCAGCTGAAGGGACGCGTCACGGTACCGACGGTTCTTTTTTATCCGGGAGATCTCGATGGGGCAGCCGGTCTCCGCTTCATGGGCGTCCTCGCTGCCGAGCACAACTATCGCCCAAAGATCTTTTGACGGGAATAAACCCATGACCACTCAAACGATCAAAACCCTCTTTGCCAACGACATCCATCGTCGAATCGAGGAGGTCATCAAGGTCGATCAGACCAGTGACGATATCCTGCGTGACGAGATTAACGAGTACGTCGTGACCGACGCTATTCGGTCGCATTACACCAATATTTTTGACGCATATCGAGAGACGCCCAATAAGCCGCACGAAGGTGTTGCCATCTGGGTATCGGGTTTCTTCGGCTCCGGTAAGTCCAGCTTCGCGAAGATGCTCGGCCTTTCCATCGAGAATAGGTCTGTTGCAGGAGTTCCCGCCGGCGATCGCTTCGCTCTGCGTGCCGGTGATAACAAGCTGAAGGTGCTGCTGAAGGCGATTAACGAGAAGATTCCCACCCACGCCGTTATTTTCGATGTCTCCACTGACCGAGGCATCCGAAGCGGAAACCAGTCCCTCACCGAGATCATGTACGGGCTCTTTCTTCAGAGCCTCGGCTACGCAAAGGACCTAGATCTCTCCGAATTGGAAATCGCTCTGGAGGAAAAGGGGCAGCTTGAACGGTTCGAGGCGGAGTACCGGCGCCTCTTCAATAAGGAATGGTCTATCGAGAAAGGCAAAGTTGCATTTGCCCTCAGTGAGGCGAGCCGTGTCCTGCACAGCCTCGATTCAGCGACGTACCCGATAGCAGACTCGTGGGTTAAGGCCGTCAAAAACAAGGCGGACATCTCTCCGGGGAAGCTCGCGGAGCGTGCCAACGATCTGATGAAGCGAAGGCGCCCCGGCAAGGCCCTGATGTTTGTTGTCGACGAAGTTGGCCAGTTTGTTGCACGTGACGTACAGAAAATGCTCGACCTGCAGGCCGTTGTGCAGAGCCTCGGCGTGAAAGGTCGCGGCAAGCACTGGGTCGTAGTAACTTCGCAAGAGAAGCTCGGCGAGCTAGTCAGCGGCCTCGACGACAAAAAGATCGAACTTGCCCGATTGATGGATCGATTCCCTTTGCAGGTCCATCTGGAGCCTTCGGACATCTCAGAGGTTACCAGCCGACGCGTTTTGTCAAAAAATGCTGGCGCCCAGAAAGCTTTGGGTGACCTCTTTGACGCGCACCGAGGCCGCTTCACGGAAAACACGCGGCTTACTGCCGACATCAAGCTGCCCGAGCTTACCCGTGACAGTTTTATCGATCTCTATCCGCTCCTGCCCTATCAGATCGACCTCATCATCCAGGTAGTCTCAGGCCTTCGCACGCAGGGCGGCGCGAGCAAGCATGTCGGTGGCGCGAACCGCACTATCATCAAGCTTGCCCAGCAATTGCTGATTAACCCCGCAGTAAACCTTGCGGACCAGACCCTAGGCTCGGTAGCCCGACTCGATCAGGTCTACGATCTCGTCGAGGGCAACATAGGCTCGGAGGTACGCGCGAAGATTTCAGCCATCGCAAAGGAGCTTGAACACCCGCTGGCGCAGCCGGTCGCGAAGGTCATTTGCCTTCTGCAATACGTCAAGAGCGTTCACCGTACCGCGGAAAACATTGCAGCAGCTCTCCACCCCGGAGTTGCCGCCGAGTCCGAGCTTGCCGCAGTGAAAGACGCGCTTCGCCAACTTGAGGCGGCCAACAAGGTTCGCCGTGGCGATGACGGTTACCGGATTCCGACACCGGCAGAAGATGATTGGGAGCGTATCCGCAACGGAATTAGCCCGAAGCCGGGCGATTCGCATCGGCTTTACTCCGAAGTGCTCGCCTCCTTCTGGCAGCCTCAGCCGTCGCACACACTCTTCGACACCAAGACCTTCAAAGCGGGCCTAGCCATTCATGGTCGCGAGATCGTCGATGGCGACATGATGTTTCATGTCCATCTTGCAGAGGATGGCGCATCCTTCAAAGCACTCGCTTCGGAACTGCGGACACGTAGTCAACAGGAGCGCAAGAGTGTGTTTTGGGCTGTGTCCCTCAATGACGCGATAGACCGTGAAACCGTCGAGGTCTTCCGCTCGAAGGAGATGCTCGCAAGGAAAGAACGCGAGGCGAAGACTGCGGATGAAACGGCTCTAATCGGTGAGGAAAAACTTCGGCTGAGACGTCACCAGGAGGAGCTTCGCCGGCTCATGAAGGCGGCTTGCTTGGCCGGCAGCGTGAGCTTCCGTGGCAATGATCGCAGTCCTGATGATCGGGCTGTCGATATGGGCAAGAGCGCCGCGGATATCCTGAGCGAAGTGCTCCCCGAGATATTCGACCGCTTTAAGGAAGCCGCAGCACGGCCAGCCGACGTAAAAAAGGGCGTGGATGCGCTGTTCACCGCCGAGAACCTTCAGGGTCTGCCTTCGGTGTTTAGTAGCCTTGGGCTGTTGCGCGACGAAAGGGGTAAGACCGTCTTCCGAGTCGAAAGCGGCCCTCTGGCGGAGGTGCTGTCTCGGATCGAGGAACGTGCCAACTACGGCGACACTGCGAGCGGGCGGTTCCTTTCTGACGAGCTCGCGAAGGAACCGTTCGGTTGGGACTTCGAAGCTGTTCGCCTGCTCGTCCTTTCGCTGCTGCGCGCCGGAAAGATCCAAGCAACCAGCAAAGGGCAGACAATCGACTCCGCCACAGGAATCGAAGCGCGCGACACGTTCTCGAACAACAACTTCTTCCGGCAGGCCTCGTTTCGCCCGAAGAAAGGCATCGAGACTGAAGCTCTCATTGCTGCTGCTGAAGCCTTCCGGGATACGTTTGGCAGCGAAGTGCGAGGTGAGATTACCAATGTCTCCGCCATCGTCTCTGAGCTGCGCAAGGAAGTCGCACGTCACGAGGACACCATAGCTTCCGCCCACGGACAACTCATTTCGTACCGCCTTCCGGGATCCGCTGTTCTCGAAGGCGCCATTGGCCAGATGAAAGCCATCCTTCGGGGTTCTGAGGACAATGCAATCGCAACGTTTAATGCATCGCATCGCTCCATTAAGGACGCTATCAAACGCGCCATCGAGCTCACACAATCTTTGTCGGAACCGCAACTGCACGACCTTGAGCGAGCGCGGGAAGCGCTCAGGTCATCCTGGCCCTTCCTTCGCGATGAATCGGATGTAAGCGAAGACCTCCGAACCAAAGCGACAGCGCTCCAAGACCTCCTGGAGCGTGAGACCTTCTATCGGGAGCTGCCGAGAATTGAGCAGCACGCGTCCGCCATCGAGGCCGAATACGCGCGCCGCTACGACGATGCTCTGGAAGCTCGGATTGCTGCCTACACTCAAGCCTTTGACCGACTGGCGCACACGCCTGGCTGGGAGGGTATCGACAAGGACCAGCAGCAGAAGCTCGCGACGCCCTTCGAGCACGGGAAGGCGCGACCCAAGGACCGAGTGCCGATTCCCCAGCTCCGTTCGGAGCTCGATGCATGTGAGGCACGTCTTCGAGATGCCATCGCAGACCTTCACCGGATCATTGACGGTGAACGTATCGCGACGGTACGGCTAGGCAGCTACTTTTCTGGAGGAATTGAGACCGAGGAACAGCTCGACGCCGCTCTCAATGGCATTCGAGAGGAGTGTTCGCGGCTGATTGGTACGGGAAAGAAAGTGATCGTGGAGTAATGGGCGAGAACAATGGATAAGGCGACCCGCAACGCCATTGAGCGGGCTACCCAGCAAGCTCGGAAGCTGATCGAGGAGGACTTCTCTTTGCAGCTTGAGGGTACGTTCGACGTGCTGCCTAGCCGCGCCATTGCTCCAAACGGCGGCGCGCACCTGTCGGCACACCAGCAGTTCCAACGGGACAAAATCGTAGCGGCAATCGAGCACAAACGCGCCGCTGGGATGACCGCCGCTGAGGCGGTCACGGACTATGTACGCGATTCTGCGTTTACCACGCTAAACCGTTTCGTTGCTCTCAAGATGCTTGAGGCTCGCGAGCTTGTGCAAGAGTGCATCACAAAAGGCGAGCATTCTGCCGGTTATCGCGAATTCTGTGGAATGGCGCCCGGCGTTGCGCTGCTACCTGACGCTGCCGGTTACCGCCTTTACATAGAGAGTCTATTTGATGAGTTCTCAACCGAAATTAAGGTGCTATTTGACCGCCGCGACGCTGCGTCGGTCCTTTGGCCCAAGAGGCAGACGTTCGACTCGTTGCTTGCGATCCTGAACGCCAACGAACTTTCGCTAGTTTGGGGTGAGGACGAGACGATTGGTTGGGTATATCAGTTCTTCAACGGCGGCGAAGAGCGTAGAGAGATGCGCGAGAAGAGCCAAGCGCCGCGCAACAGTCGTGAACTCGCGGTTCGCAACCAGTTCTTCACGCCGCGCTACGTCGTCCAATTCCTCACTGACAACACCTTGGGCCACATCTGGTACGAGATGCGTGGCGCAAAGACTGAGCTCGCAGAACGCTGCGAGTTTATGGTCCGCACGCCCCAGGAGGATTTCGCACCGCGCTCCAAGAAAGACCCGCGCGACCTTCGCGTGCTCGATCCAGCCTGCGGTAGCGGGCACTTCCTGCTATACGCGTTCGATCTGCTACTCGCGATCTACGAGGAGGCGCACACCGATCCTGACAGCCCGAAGAGCGATGCCACGGGGCACACGCTCGCTGGAGATTATCCCAGCCTCGACGTCCTCCGAAAGGCCGTTCCGGGACTCATCCTGGCGCACAACCTCCACGGCGTCGACATCGATCCACGTTGCGCACAGATCGCACAATTCGCCCTATGGATGCGCGCGCAGAAGGCCTATCGTGACTTCGGCATCGGACGCGCCGAGAGGGCTCAAATCCGCCGCTCCAACATCGTTGTGGCCGAGCCACTCGTTGCCGACGAGCAAATCGCCCAGGAGTTCGTCGCGAAGCTCGACGATGCTGAGCTTGGTCGCGTGTTCACCGCGCTCGTCGACTCTTTAAATCTGGCCGGTGACCTGGGGTTGCTGCTGCGAGTCGAGACGCTCGTTGCTCGTCAGACCAAGCGAGGCACTACTGGCGACCTCTTCGCTCCGCCGGAAGAGCGCATCCGCGCCGCGCTCGCGCGATTCGTGAGCGACGAAAGCGGGCAGGTGAACACGCGACGACGGCTCTTCGTAGACGACGCGGCGCACGGCGTGGCCTTGCTCGGGGTGGCCGAGAAGAAATTCGACGTCGTGTTGATGAATCCGCCATTCGGGGACGGAACACCAGCCACCAGAGAGTACTTTGAGTCGCACTATCCGAAGTCTAAGTGCGACATACTTGCCATGTTCGTAGAGCGCGGCATCGATCTCTTGCACCCACATGGGCGGCTTGGCGCGATTACGTCGCGGACGGCACTCTTTCTTGAGAGCTTCACCGCCTGGCGGCAGATTATTACCGAGGAGAAGGCATCACCAGTCGTCCTCGCAGATCTCGGGTACGGCGTGCTCGACGCCATGGTTGAGGTCGCGATGTACGTGCTGGAGTCCCAGAAGGAACCCGGTTCCCTCTTCGCGTTTCGAGGCACTCGCTACGAGCACAAGGCAGCGGCCTTGGCAAAGGCCATCCGAGAACAGTCACTCCCGGCGGTCGACATGCGTGCTCTCGCATCCTTGCCCAACAGGGCTCTTGCGTATTGGGTTCCGGTCAGTCTGCTTCGGGTTTTTGCGAGCCACGGAACCTTTGGCGCGAAGCTCGGCCTTGCTTGTAAAGGGATTTCGACTGCTGACAATTTTCGATTCCTCCGGCTGGCCTGGGAAGTACCTCCAGAAGACCGTGCCAACGGTCCAGAGTCCATACTTCAGGGTGCAAAGTGGGTGTTGATGCCTAAAGGTGGCGAGTACTCACCCTTCTACGACGACATCCATCTTGTCGTTCTCTGGGCCAAGGACGGCTATGAGATCCGGAACTTCGCTGATAAAGATGGAAACGTACTCTCGCGTCCCCAGAATTTGGATCGATTCTTTCGTCGTGGCCTTACTTACCCATATCGGACAACAAGCGGATTCAACCTTCGCGTCTTGCCGTACGGATGTGCTCTCAGCGATGGTGGCCAGGGCGTGTTTCTGCAAGATCAACTGGACCACGATGACTTGCTATTGTGTGTGCTTGGCTACTTCTACACGCGACTTGCGCGAGCGGCACTTGAGATCTCACTCGGCGAGGGAGACGCAACTTCGTCTGGCAGTGCGGCTCGGAACTATGTGACCGGCGCGATCGAATCTGTGCCAGCGTTCTCCCTAGATGAGATGGCCCGTCGAGATGTCGCAACCCTTGTACGCGCGTGTGTGGGCTTTCAACAGCGCTCATTCTTTCACGATGAAACGGCAAGAGAGTTCATCGCTCCATACTTGCGCAATTCTGCGGGGATTGCAGTTGCACTGAAAGAGGAAAGGCGTCATCGCGCTGATGATTGGCTAGCTCTTATCGGCAATGTGCAGAGGATAGAGGAGATCTTCAATCTCGCCTTCGCCCTCGATGCCGAGGCGGGTTCGTTCCTCGACGACGAGTTCGGAACTCCGATCTGGTCGTACACGGGCGCACCCTCACCGGAGCAAGTGTCTGCCTTGCTGTCTCTCGATATGGAGAAACTCGTGGAGCACGCCAAGGCCACCGTAGGTGCCCGGAGGTATGTAGTAAAGAAGGCTTACATCGCCGATAGAACGCTCGAACTGATTGCCCATGTAACCAAGGCATCGCCATCGTCAATTGCGGAAATCATGGCGGCGCGTTTCACTGAGCAGGACAAGCACGAAGCCGCGGAGCGCGTCGCTTCATGGAGTGTGGGAGTCGCCTTTGGTCGATGGGACGTCGATGCTCCAGCGCGGATGCATGCCGCGACCTCTAACGATACCTTTGGGGTCCCTATTCGAGCCCTTGGTCTTGAGTGCGATCGCTCAAAAGTGCGCGATGTCCTTGCGGATGACGAGGGTCACCCTAGCGACATTGTCCCGCACATGAAAGAGCCGTTGGAATTGAATTGGGGTCGCGGTGCTATCACAGAAGCCGAAGAGATCTTGGGCGGGCTGCGAAGGTGGATCCGCGAGGATTTCTTCATCAAGCATTGCGCACAGTACTCTAAGAGCCGACGAAAGGCACCGATCTACTGGCAACTTGCGACGCCATCGTCGAGCTACTCAGTCTGGCTGCACTTGCACGCCTTCACCAAGGACACCTTATATAAGGTTCAGAACGACTGGGTTTCACCCAAGCTTGCCCACGAGGAGCGCAAGCTGGATTCATTGCGGCGTGAACTGGGCGAAAGCCCGAAGGCGGAGGGGCGAAAGAGATTGGCCGCGCAGGAGAGGTTTGTCCAGGAGCTTCGCAGTTTCCTAGAGGAAGTGAGGCATGTTGCTCCCATCTGGTGCCCGAATCTCGACGATGGGGTTGTCATCAACTTCGCCCCGCTTTGGCGTCTCGTTCCGCACCATAAGGCTTGGCAAAAGGAATTGAAGACTACATGGGATGCGCTTTGTCGCGGCGAATACGACTGGGCTCGTTTGGCCATGCACCTCTGGCCCGAGCGCGTGGTGCAAAAGTGCGCGACTGACCGGAGTCTCGCTATCGCCCACGGCCTTGAGGATACTTTGTGGGTCGAAGAGAATGCCGGAAAGTGGAAGCCGCGGCCAATCCCGACACGGGCAATCGACGAGCTTGTGCGCGAACGTACCTCGGTTTCCGTCAAGGCCGCACTCAAGAGCCTGCTCGAATCCCCCGTCAGCAACGCGAACGGCGGTCGAGGGCGCGGGCGCCGGGTTGCCAGCGCTACGTCCGACGGAGGAGCTAGCTGATGCATCCACTTCACGATTACATAGTGACGCAGCTCGCCGAGAAGCTGAAAAGCAGAAATGTCGTCGTCTGGTATGACGTGCGCCGCGAGTTTGTACCGTTCGTCGCCGAGATGCGGGGCGGTGCGCGGACCAGCAATGAGGCTGTGCCCGTAACAATCGGGGACCTGGCGGTGCGTTTGGCCGAATACGATGGCTCAATGTTCGAGCTGCGAGCGGTCGTGGAGCGCTTCGTCTGTGGGGATGTGCCAGAGTGCGTGGTTCTCTACCTGCCTGGCTGCGAACGTGACCGTCGCGGTTCGGTGCTTATGGAACTCGAAAAGGCGGGAGAGTGCTATGAGCCGCAGCTCAAGCGGCTGGCGCGGAACGTGTTGCGTCAACGCTACACCGATGGAGTCATCGACGAGATGCTCGCGCCTGAGCGGGTCTCCTATGAGGACCTTGCGCGCGCTTCGTCAGACACGTCGTCCGCTGAGCCGCCCTCAATTCTTCGATCCATCTTTCACGATACAACGGGAAATGACGGCCTGCTTGGGGCCTGGCTCGCAAGCGACGCTCGCGACGCCGACATCGAAAGCAAGGAGGCCACCCGCGAACTCACAAAGCTGGTTCTATCGAGGCTCGGCTTGCAGCTTCCTGAGAACGGGGCACTCCCGAAACTTCGATCCATCACGCTTCGCTACGTTTTGGCAGGCGAGTTCAGGAGCGATTTGAGCTGCGCCCCACCGGCGGCTCTTGAGGCAGTACCGGCGCCGAGTACAAAGGACGAATTAAATGCGTTGAGGGAACTCGCGCGCCAGCTTCGGACGAACTTCTCCGACGTGTACTCAGGCATCGCCGATCGTGTGGAGGCGGAATTGGGTCTTCGGGATGCCAAAATACCACCTGACGGTCTGGGCTCGGTTGACACGTTCCGTTTTGAAGAGCGCGCGCTCGTAGCGTATTGCGGTGATCTCATTGCAGCAAAACAATTCGACAAGGCGCTTGCGATCATCAGTGGTCGGGAACATAGCTTCTGGCTTGACCGCGACGTTGGGCGGAAGGCTCAGTGGGAAGCCTGCCGTCGCATGGCGGAGCTAGGTCGCCTGTGCTTAACCGTGCGAGGTGCGGTCAGCAAGACTGGCGCCGATGCCAATGTCTGGGTCGACGCCTACACGTCCAAGGACGGCTGGTTCCGACTAGACCAGGCCCAACGGCGTCTTGAGGCGTGGGTAGCAAACCTCGATGACGATCCGCAGGAGCGTCCGCTTGGAGTTGTTCGCGGCGCCTACGATGATGCCTGTCGCGCAATGGCAGATGGCTTTACACGGGCTATGGAGCGCGCCAACTGGACCGTTTCGGCGTCATTGCACCAGACGCACATCTACAGCGAAGTCGTGGCCGAGCGACCGAAGCCTGTCGCATATTTTCTCGTCGATGCCATGCGCTTCGAGATGGGTGTTGAGCTTGCTGAGCGGCTCCCAAAAACCACCGAAGTCATTGTGCGGCCCGCCATCTGTGCGCTGCCAAGCATTACACCGATTGGAATGGCAGCGCTTCAGCCGGGGGCCTCCTCTAGCTTCAGCGTCGTCGAGCAGAAAGGCACCCTCGGCGTGCGCATCGATGATGCGTTTCTTCCAGATCTCGCAGCTCGTAAGAAATTCGCTGCCGCGCGCGTGCCGAATCTGGTTGATGTGTCTCTCGACGAGCTTTTGAGCCTGCAGCCTTCGAAGCTTGCAAGGAAGATCGAGGGAGCCCAGATCGTCGTAGTGCGCTCGCAAGAGATCGACCATGCCGGCGAGGCGGGCTTCACGTTTCAGGCCCGTCAGGTGATGGATACGGTCATAGATAACCTGGCGCGAGCGATCCGTAAGCTTGCCGCGGCGGGCGTCGAACAAGCTGTCGTGACTGCTGATCACGGTCATCTGTTCTTTCCTTTGGATCGCGATGAGTCGATGCGCATAGCGTCACCCCGTGGTGACGAGGTCGATCTGCACCGGCGTTGTTGGATCGGGCGTGGGGGAGCAACTCCCGCCGGTTGTGTCAGGGTGAGTGCTGCTGCACTGGGCTACGACTCGGACCTTGATTTTGTGTTTCCGCTCGGCACCGGTGTCTTCAAAGCCGGAGGAGATCTCGCCTTTCACCACGGTGGGCCATCGTTGCAGGAGATGGTCATACCAGTGCTCACGGTGCGCATGAAAGCGGCAGGCCCTAGTCCCTCGACCGCTGGCCCAGTGACAGTGACTGGCCTCCCAGACGCCGTAACGAACAGGATCTTCAGCGTAACGATTCAACTGGACGGGAAAAATCTCTCCCTCTTTGCGACAGAGCTCGTCGTGCGGCCGCTCCTTATTTCGTCGGGGAAGCAAGTCGGTGGGGTCGGAATGGCCGTTGATGCCGAACTCGATCGCGCCACCGGTTGCGTGAAGCTCCAATCCGGGAAACCCGTCACGGTTGCATTCCTTTTGAGCGATGAGAGCGTGCCTTCTCTGCGAATCGTCGTTCAAGATCCAACAACAGATGCCGAGCTCTACCGATCACCTAACGACATCCCTGTCCGTCTCGGAGTTTAAGCATGAGCAATGGAACGTCCCCAGCGCGCGACGCACTCGACGACAAGGCGAACCAGCTATTCGCCGGAAAGGTTGTGCGAAAAGACCTCGTCCGCAAAGTCAAGGTCGGGGCGAACGTTCCTGTCTTCGTGCTCGAATTCTTACTCGGAAAGTACTGCGCCTCGTCAGATGACCTCGCGATCCAAATGGGATTGCAGGTCGTTAACGACACACTCGCGAACAACTATATACGCCCAGACGAGTCTGCTAAGGCGCAGAGCAAAGTAAAGGAAAACGGGAAATATTCTTTCATCGACAAGGTGAAGGTTAGACTTGTCGATTCCGACTATTGGGCAGAAGCCGTCAACTTCAACAACAAATTCCTGCATGTGCCCAATCAGTACGTCCGCGATTACGAACGCCTTCTAATGGGAGGCATCTGGGCGCAGCTCGACATGCGCTTCGAATACGACGAAGAGGCGGGGGGTAAGAACCCGTTCTGGATCGACAGATTGACACCGATTCAGATCGCAACCTTCGACCTGGACGAGTATCGCAACGTCCGCCGACAGTTCACGACGGATGAGTGGCTCAATCTCATAGTGCGAAGCATGGGATATGAGCCCAGTGAGATGTCCCGGCGGCTGAAGTTGCTCTTCCTGGTTCGGCTCATTCCCTTGGCGGAGCGAAATTACAATCTCGTGGAACTCGGGCCGCGCGGCACCGGCAAGAGCTATGTCGTCCAGGAAGTCTCGCCTTACACAGCTCTGCTAACCGGTGGGACGACAGTCGCCAATCTGTTTGGTCATATGTCCGGACGACAAAAGGGCATGGTGCAAATCTGGGACGTAGTCGGTTTCGACGAAGTCGCGGACCTCCAGAAGATGCCGAAAGAAGTCATCACGACGCTGAAGACCTACTGCGAGTCCGGTACGTTCCAGCGAGGACAGGAAGCCGTCGCGGGGGACGCTAGCATTGCGATGTTCGGCAACACTAATCAACCCATCGACGTGATGGTTCAGATCGGCCACCTCTTTGCACCGATGCCCGACATAATTCGTGACGACATGGCGTTCATCGACCGTCTGCACTTTTATCTCCCAGGCTGGGAGATTCCGCAGATGCGCAACGAGCTGTTCACAGACCACTACGGGTTTGTTGTTGACTATCTCGCTGAAGCACTCCGCGAGATGAGGAAGCATAACTTCACGGAGATTATCGACCGACACTTCTCGATGGGCGCTCACCTCAACGCCCGTGACCGCAAGGCGGTCCGAAAGACCGTGTCCGGTCTCGTGAAGATCCTCTTCCCGCACGGCGAGATAACTCAGCAAGAGCTCGCGGAAATCCTTGAGTTCGCTCTTGAGGGACGGCGTCGCGTGAAGGAGCAGCTTAAGAAAATGGGCTCCTTCGAATATCATCAGACATCGTTCAGCTATACGTTGCAGGAGACGGGCGAGGAGAAATTTGTTGGTGTGCCCGAGCAAGGCGGTCGCGACCTAATCTCCGTCGATCCGCTATCTCCAGGCACCGTCTACACCGCCGGTGTCACATCAGACGGAACGGTTGGCCTCTACCGCCTGGAGGTTTCGGTCTCGACCGGTACCGGCAAGCTAAGAATGGCTGGCGGCATTTCCGGAGCGATGAAAGAATCGGTTCAGCGAGCTTTCAGCTACGTCCAAGCGAAGAAGAGCGAGCTCGGCATTGCGCGCGACCTTGAGACTTCAGACTTGCACGTTGAGGTAATCGACCTGCTTGGCAATCGCGTCGAGGCCGAAGTGGGGGTCGCCTTTTTCGTGGCGTCCTACTCCGCGCTCAGGAAAGCGCCGGTTAGCCCTGCGCTGCTTGTCCTGGGAGACATGAGCGTCCAGGGAAACATCAAGCCCCTCCGGTCCCTCACGGAGCCGCTTCAGGTGGCGAAGGACAATGGTGCAAAGCGCGCGCTCATCCCGATCGAGAACAAGCGCAACTTCCTGGACGTCAGCGCTGACATCATGGAGCACGTCGATCCGGTTTTCTATGGCGATCCCAAGACGGCAGCCATGAAGGTGCTCGGTAACGTGTAGTGAGGGGCTAACCGCCGCTGGCCACTTTCAATTGCCAGCGCGACACCCTCGGGCGGACCCTGACTCATCGAAGTGTTGCGGGATGCGCCCGTAGATGTTCGCCGCGTCGTGGATTGCCTGCAATGATTGCCGCAAAACATCCGGAGTGTCTGACAAGTTGGTGAGCATACTTAGGAGTTGAGGCGACGAGGCAATTTCTTCGCCTTCGGAGTAGTGCTCCGGGTGATTCGTGGTCACAAGCAGGCGGATCGGGTCTTTGCCGCCGTTCCTCACGCGGAGCCTATCCATGGTCTTGTGAATGAGAGGATGGGGCGGTCGCATCGACAAGAGGCCAGCGGCTGTCTTCCATGGAAGATTGAGGTCCAGGAACACTACCAGCGGGTGAAGGGCTTTTTTCTCTACGGCATCATTCAAGAGCTTGCCAACTGGCATCTTGTACTCGCCGTCTTTCTGGCGTGTACCCGGCTGTCCCAACACTCCGGAGCGATGCTTGCTCTTAGCTTCCACTGAAACCTTCTGCTTAGTAGAGCGATGAATGGCAGTAAACTCCGCATGGCGCGTCGAGCCATCCGCCTCGTTCTCATGCTCGATGTCGAATCCTGCCCGTATGCAGGTTGCCTCGGCAAACAGTTCATGCCTCGCTCCTTGGAACTGATCGCAGTTCTTGAGCCGCTCGACAAGGCGCTTGTCCAAGCGTGCGGTGTCGTTCACTACCCATAGGTCATAGGCGAAGCAGAAGTACCCGAGCATCGGCCCCGTCACCTGTGAGATGAAGATTCCTTCCGGCGTCTTGTCCTGTTTGTTCATGTACGTCATTGCCTTGTACCGCAACTCCAATACCGGATGCCGCTCGCCTCGGGGTTTTGCGACTTCAGCTTCAAACCACTCACGTCCAAAGATGTTCGGAACGAAGTTGAGCAGGATATCGGTGAAATATTTCGCCTTGTCGGCGGGTTGCCAGACCAACCCTCCGCCTGCAATGACCAACTTGTAACCATTGACTTCAAGGGCCATCGGCGCTCGAACATGGCCGAACTGTCGAGTGTATTCCTGATCCTTGCGTTGCTGGTCTGCAAGGCCTCGGGCAATCTCAGGCGGAATTTCGTGTGATTCGATCTTTGTCACCCGGAACTGCGGCTTAGGCGGAGGAGCGGCGAACATTAGGCTCCCGTGACACTTCTTATATTTCTTGCCACTATTGCAGGGGCAAGGATCGTTGCGGCCAATCTTGCTCATAGACAGCCATTCGGATAGCTACTGAAAGTGTAGCTCTTGCTGGTCGGCATTATGAAGATGGGTCGTTCGATCCGGCGTCGGTGAGTGCTCCGGGCAAATCGGAAATCATGAAAATGGCTGCTGCACACAACGGCGCGGCCGCCGACATGGCCGATTCCTGATTTACAAAAACGCAGCCTTCCGCTACCAGATACAACATGAGCCAAGCCGTAGAACCCAAACCGGAATTTCGCTCGCTCTCCGCAGAGGCCGTCATCGCGGCGCTTGAAGGTTCGGACCCGACAAACCCCATCATCGTCGAAGTTGGCCGCCTGATTGCGGGCTACACACGCAATTTCTACGCGCAGGTCCCGCGGCCAACCCGCATCCCGCATGATATCTGTGGCATAAAGCCGCGCTCGCCCATCGAGTACATCGCGATGGGTCTGGGCAGGGCGGCGATCCGCGAAACTCTCGCGCGACTCCGACGCGAAAAAGCCTAAGCGAGACCCTTCCTCGCCAACGACCTCTATAGCGTCTGCCGGACAAACCGGCTCCTGGCTGTTGCCGAGACTGCCGTGCGTGACGGCTCCACCGGCTCCCACACCTCGCCCCTCACGATTTCATCGCTGCACATAATGGTGCTGCCGCTGACATGCGCATCTTCGGCGATCACGACAAGATCGCAGACTTCCGCATCGCCATCGACCCGGCCCAACACCCACGCTTCCCCTTTGACCCGCGCATTACCTCCCACGCTGGCGTTCGGGCCGTACACCTGGGCGACATCATGAACCCACGCTTCACCTTCATGCGCCAGGGATGATTCGTTTTCAATGTAGCCACCGAGATCGCCGCGCCGGACATCGCCGAAATCCCTGAGCGCCCGGATTCGGTACACCGTACGATCGCCCGCTCTCAGGCAATCGCCGGTAAGCAATTCATACTTCTTCGTCATGCCCGCCTCCTACAAACCGAGGACCCGTGCCGGAACCCGGCGGCGGACTACGGCTGACAGCATGACGGCGACATCAACCTCCCTTTCCTCATTAAGCCCGGACCTACCGCCGGGGATACTCCTTATTACACTTACAGCCGTGACACCCTCGATCCGACCAACCAAACATCTCACCACGCTCTCGACCGACTGACTCAACGCAACCTCCACAACAGTTTCAGAACCACAACGACTATTCAACCTATGGCGGATGTCTTAAGAAATAGTTAGCAAATCAAAATAAATATTCACTGCATACCGGGGTATGCAGCTACCCGATCACCCTTTTTGGTGGATATCACCCACCGGCCATCAAGAAAATCCGCGCCGAACGTGCCGATTGCATACCCCGGTATGCACCCTCTAACCATCCTGAAATTTTCCTCCCGCATAATCGACACATTCGAAGCATGGCCCGGTTGCGCGAGCACTTGCGCAGAGAAAACGCAAACTCTAACGGACGCACGATGGCGCTAAGATTCCAAGGCAACGGACGATTTCGCAAACCTGCGCGGGATTATTCCCAGCTTGGCCTCTTTACTGGTGTGGCGGGAGAGGCGGTCATTGCGACTCTTTCGGGAGATCAGACCATTTCGGGGTATTTGGAACAGCCGCCTCCCGGTTGGGCGAGCCCCGCGAGCGTGGCGAGTGCAGAGGAAACGGACAACGCGAGCCCAGAGACAACGCAAAAGCTGACGGAGGGAACAGATGGACGACATGAACCGATTGGGCAACCTGATTCTGAAACAGTGGACAACAAACCGGCCAGGCTTGATCGAGGAACTGGAGAAGACGAACCAGTTGCAGTCCATCCTCCGCCAGACGCAAGAACAGATGGGCGATCTTCTTTACGATCTGACGGTGGTGCAGAAGATGGAGTACCACTCGGCCTGGGAACTCGTGACGAAGGAATGGGCGCTCCTTCCGGAAGAGGACCGCCGACCGGAGCGGCCCCCCATGGAACGTCCATTGTCCAGCAACCTGACCCCGCGCCAGTCCCATCCCGTGATTTCCGAATAACAGATGCACTGCGAATCGGCGAAGGCAGCCTGCGCGACAAGGCTTTCGACAATATCGAAGCCATCCGCGCGCTGAAGCGCATCGAAGCCGAAAACCGCACGGCGACCGATGCCGAAAAATTCCTGCTCGTGAAATACACCGGCTGGGGCGCAATGGCGAATGCCTTCCGCCCTTACCCGCCGCCGGAATGGCAGCATACAGCAGCCGAACTCCGCGAACTGCTGACCGCGCCCGAGTATGACTCCGCCCGCGCTTCGACTCCCAATGCCCACTACACCTCGCCCGCGGTTATCACGAGCATGTGGCAAGCCATGCAGCGCTTCGGGCTTCAGTGTGGGGCGCAAATTCTCGAACCCTCCATGGGCGTGGGCCATTTCTTCGGCCTCATGCCGGACGAGCTTGTCCCCGGCAGCCGTCGAACCGGAGTCGAACTCGACGGCATCACCGCGCGCATTGCAAAATACCTCTATCCCGACTCGACTGTCTTCGCCAAGGGCTTCGAGGAAACCGCGCTCCCCGACAATTTCTTCGATGCCGTGATCGGCAACATTCCCTTCGGCAACTATCCGGTCTTCGATCCCGCCTATCGCGGCACGCCTTTCCTGACGCGCGCTATTCACGATTATTTCTTCGCCAAGTCGCTCGATAAAGTCCGTGTGGGCGGCGTCATGGCTCTCATCACCAGCCGCTACACCATGGACAAGCAGGACCCGACGATCCGGCGCTATCTCGCCGAGCGCGCCGATCTCATCGGCGCGATACGGCTTCCCAATACAGCCTTCAAAGCGAATGCGGGCACCGAAGTCACGACCGACATCCTCTTTCTGCAAAAGCGCCCGCCCGGCGTGCCCGCGTCCGGCGAAGCATGGCAGGAGCTGGCCGCCATCGAGACACAAGACGGCTCCATCTCCATCAACGAATATTTCGCTCGCCATCCCGAGATGATGCTGGGAGTAATGCGCCTTGAGCGCGGAATGTACAACGCGCGTGAGCCGACACTCGCGGGCGAATTCTCACAAGAGCGCCTCGCAACCGCCATCGCCTCACTCCCAACCGGCCTTTATCTCCGTTCCGAACAACTCCCGCCTGCCCGCGATCTCACCCAAGAAGAAAGCGCCGCAATCGAAACCGTCAAGGACGGAGCCTTTGCCGAGCGCGATGGCGTCATTGTCGTTCGCGTTGGGGCGGAGTTCGAAGCACTTCACCTCTCCGAATCCGTCGCCGCGCGCGTACGCGGAATGCTTGTGGTCAGAGACGCCGTCCGGCTCGTTTTCCAGACCCAGCTCAACGACGAGCCTGAAGACCGAATTCTCGAAGCCCGCCAGTTGCTCAACCGCGCCTATGACCATTTCGTCTGGCGGCATGGGCCTTTATCCCTAAGAGAGAACGTCAAGGCTTTCGCGGGCGACCCGGATCATCCGCTCCTGCTCTCGCTTGAAACCTACGATCCCGAAACCAAACGCGCCACCAAAACCGCCATCTTCGAGCGCCGAACGCTCGAACATTACCGCCCGGTGGAGCATGTCGAAACAGCTGCCGAGGCCCTGGCCATTTCACTGAACGAAACCGGCGAGATCAACTGGCCCCGCATGGAACAGGTGACGGGACGGACTTCCCGCCTCCTGCAGCAGGAACTCGGCCCCCTCGTCTATCGCAATCCCGAGGGAGGACATTGGGAAACCTCCGATTGCTATCTGAGCGGCAATGTCCGGGAGAAACTCTCAGTTGCACGAAGCGCCGCCGAACTGGACCCCTCCTATCAACGCAACATCGCGGCTTTGGAAGGCGTGCAGCCGGCCGACCTTCAGCCCGGCGACATCGAGGCGCGCCTGGGCTCGTCCTGGATTCCGACCACCGACATAAGGGATTTCGTGGCCGAGCTGCTCGACATTCGGCAAAACAACGTGAAGATCGCGCACGCCGACGCGATCGCCACCTGGACCATAGAAATCGACTACGGCGTGAAGTCGAGCGTCAGCAACACCACGACCTGGGGCACCCAGCGCTTTCACGCCTCCAGTCTCATCGAGCACGCCCTGAACGGACGCACCCCGACCGCCTATGACGAACATGACGACGGATCGCGCACCATCAACCAGCAGGAAACCATCGCCGCGCGGGAGAAACAGCAGCAACTGAAGGACCGCTTCCGCGAATGGGCCTGGCAGGACGCCGCGCGCGCCACGCGCCTTGCCCGCGACTATAACGACCGTTTCAACAATCTGCGTCTGCGTACCTTCGATGGCTCGCACTTGACGCTGCCGGGCATGGCGCGCGAACTTCTGCGCGACCGCGACCTGGCGCGTCACCAGAAGAACGCGGTCTGGCGCGTTCTGCAAAGCGGCAGTACCTTGCTCGGCCACGTCGTCGGCGCCGGAAAGACTTGGACCATGGCGGCTTCCGTAATGGAACTGCGCCGCATGGGTCTTGCGAAGAAGCCGATGCTCGTAGTGCCCAATCACCTGGTCGAGCAGTGGGGCGCTGCCTTCCTCCAGCTTTATCCGCAAGCCAAGCTGTTCGTCGCCACCAAGGACCATTTCGCCAACGGCAACCGCCAGCGTGCCATGGCGCGCATTGCGACCGGCAACTACGACGCCGTGATCGTCTCGCACCGCTCGTTCGAGTTTCTGCCGGTCTCCGACCAGCTCTTCAACCGTTTCATCGACGACCAGGTCCAACAACTCGAAAACGCCATTCTCGAAGCCAAGGCGGAGAACGGCGATGACCGGCGGATCGTCAAGGAACTGGAGAAGGCCAAAAAGCGCCTGGTCGCCAAACTGAAAAAACGTGCCGACCGCGAGAATAAGGACGACACGCTGACCTTCGAGGAACTCGGCGTCGATCAACTCTTCGTCGATGAGGCCGACCTCTATAAAAACCTGTTCTACACCACGAAAATGAGCCGCATCGCAGGTTTACCCAACAGCGACAGCAACCGCGCCTTCGACATGTTTATGAAGACCCGCTACATCCGCGAGCTGACCGGCGGCCGCGTCGTCTTCGCCACCGGCACGCCGATTTCAAACACCATGGCCGAGATGTACACCATGCTCCGCTATCTGGGGCCGGACCTGCTCAAAGAGCGCGGGGTCGAGCATTTCGACGCCTGGGCGGCAAACTTCGCCGAAGCGGTCACGGCCCTGGAGCTTGCCCCGGACGGCTCCGGCTATCGGATGCACACGCGTTTTGCCAAATTCATCAACCTGCCGGAACTGCTCTCGATGTTCCGTGCCTTTTCCGACGTGCAGACCGCCGACATGCTGAACCTGCCATGCCCGCACATTGCGGGCGGCAAGCCTTCTGTTATCGCCGCCCCGGCTGGCGAAGACCTCAAGGCCTACATCAAGACGCTGACCGAACGTGCCGAAAGGCTCCGCACTCAGCGCATCGATCCATCCGTGGACAATATGCTGAAGATCACGGGCGACGGCCGCAAAGCGGCGCTCGATATGCGCCTGGTCGATCCCTTCGCCGATCCCGCGCCCGACACAAAAGTCAGCCGCGCGGTCTATCGCATCGCTGCCAAATGGCGAGACACGCGGGACCTCCGATTAACCCAGCTTGTGTTCTGCGACCTTTCAACGCCAAACCCGAAACACTTCAACGTCTATGACGAACTCCGCGCTCGTCTGATCGCCAGCGGCGTTCCGGAAAAGGAAATCGCTTTCATTCACGACGCCGAGTCAGATGCCGAAAAGATGAAGCTCTTCACCGACGTGAATGCCGGGCGCGTGCGCATCCTGATCGGCTCGACCGAGAAGATGGGCGCGGGCACCAACGTCCAGAAGCGTCTTGCTGCACTCCACCACCTGGACGCGCCCTGGCGCCCGCGCGACATCGAGCAGCGTGAGGGCAGGATTCTTCGGCAAGGCAATACGAACGGCGAAGTCGAAATCCATCGCTACGTCACGGAAGGTTCGTTTGATGCCTATATGTGGCAGACGCTCGAAACCAAAGCGAGGTTCATCCAGCAGGTCATGAGCGGGCAGACCTCCGTCCGCACCGCTGAGGATCTCGAAGGCGGCGCTCTTACCTATGCCGAAATCAAGGCCATCGCATCGGGTAATCCCGCCGTGATGGAAAAGGTGAAAATAGATACCGAGATTCGCAAGCTCGACCAGCTTCGAAGCGCGCATCTCAACCAGCAGCACAATATCCGCTGGCAGATCCGCAATCTGCCCGAGCGGATCGCCGAGGCAAACAAAAACCTCGCCCATGTGCAAGACGACATCGCCACCCGCGACGCGCACGAGGACGGGGAATTTTCGATGATCGTGGGAGCGAAGGAATTCTCGGGCAAAGGCGCGCGTGAGGAAGCCGCTAAAGCTCTGACCTATGATGTGCTGGCAGCGCGCGATGATCTCACCGTTCAGCCGCGGGCGTCTTTTCGAGGCTTTGAAATTCTCAGCCGGGGAAAGCGCCTTACGGGCCTTGCCCTCGATGGCGAGCCGCTGCCGGAACTCTTTATCAAGGGAAGTGGCCTCTACTCGGCGAATCTGAACGTCGAAAATCCGATCGGCACGATGCAGAGCATCGAGTACACGCTGCGCGCGCTCGACAAGCTCGCCGATCAGGAACAAGAGCGAAGTACGCGCCTGGAAAAGAACCTCGCCGATTATCAGGCGCAAGCCAACAAGCCCTTCGATCACGAAGCGCGTATGAAAGACCTGCTCGCGCGCCAGGCGCAACTCAACGCTGCGCTTGACCTCGACAAGAACGAAACCCAAGTCGCGCCGCCTGCTGAGAATGACGTGGAGTCAGCGGGTGATGGTATCCAAGCTCCGGCAATCCCGCCGAGAATCCAGCGGAATTCCGCGCCGGGCATGAGTCCTTAACGGTGGCCGGGTTGTAGTAAACTATACGCAAGGCGTGAACCGTTCCAGGAGGCAGCTTAGATGTCAGACGAAGCGGCTATCGAACTTGAGCACACGCTCTCCAGTCAGTTCGAAAGCCTTGACAAAGCGTCCAAGCAGTTGGCAGCGGTGCTTTCGGAACGCGACGATCTCCATGAAATTGTTCGACTAACCCTTGCGGGACATGAAACGGAACTTCTCCGCCGGGAGCGTTCGCGAATTGTTGCTTTTATTTGCGAAGCGCTACGGCCTGGCCTTACCGTAGAAAATACAGCCCAGGTAGTTGTTGACACGTTACGAAAATGTGTGGCAGAGTCCACTGAAAATATCGCTACACCTGATTCAGACCCGAAACGCGAAGGAACACCCGTGGCAGATTCCCCTCAACGACCGGATATCGCAGCCTTGCTAAACCTGCCTGCTCTTAAGGATGCCGTTCGAGTTGTCGAAGAACACCAGAAGATATACTCCGACCAAGCCAAAAGGCTTCCCGAAAAAAAGGTTGTAGACGAGCGCGGCGGCTTTTCACTCGAGATCCCCCGTCACCAGCTTTAGAGCATCTTTCTAAGCTTCAGCAATAGCTCAAACAGCACGGCGATGCCGTCGGTGTAAGGCCTCATAATCATCCAGAAGATTTCCCAGCGCTCCTCAACGCCACCCATGATCTTTGGCCCGTCTGAAGTAATGGTCACCACGCCAATTCTGTCTCTCCTCTGTGCACCAGAGTGCACACATAGAGGCAGTGAAATGAAACTCTGTCCAAAAGCCCAAGGGTGAACCTTATAGGCCGCGGCGAACCTCGCAACCTCTGGACTTGTTTCAGACGTGCTGTCGAGATAGGAAAGGACCTCCGCCACTCCGGCAATATCCTTGCGTGCGAACACTGCCTGCGTAGCAAATACGCGAGGCAGAGAATCAACGTTATCAGATGGCACAGTAGCAAGAGCAAATGGTTGAATTCGAGTGTCTTTCTCCCCATTCATTTTGGCTGCAAGTTCTGTCACCGCGAGCAACAGGCCGTTGCCTGGGTCAAAATGTCCGTCCCCCGGTACCATATGGACAAGTGCGCATTCTGCAGCAGAGGGCTGCGCCACGAATCTCATGGCGTAAGCGTAGCAGGCATTGGCTCCGGTGGGACCGTAAAGGCTAGCGAGGTGTGCCATGCCCGCGATTAGTAAACGCAGCCCCGACTCAAGAGCAGCGGGATCCGACGAACCCGCGAGCGCTGTGGTTAGCAAAAGCTGAAGATCATCAGCTCGTAGAGCAAACTGCTCTCGAAAGGATGGACCGCCGGGGAGCGTTTCGAGCTCATTTTTTACGTTCTCCAACTGCTGCGTCAGAGATGCCAGTTTTTCGTCGAGTCCTGCCTTCTCGGCCTTTCGTTTCCGCTCGGTCCGCGCAGTTTTTTGATCCGCCGCAATGTACTGGCAAATGCCCACTGCTAGTAGGAGCACACTAGCTGACCAGTAGACCGCCGCTGCCAACGCAAACTGCCCATTGAACCCTGGCCATGCAGCGAGCGGCCAACTCTTCGTGATTTCGTCCTTAAACCCCAGTAGAACAGCTGCTGTGAAAAATGCACCGACACTAATAGCCACCCGAACGATTTTCGAGTCGAAGACTCGTTCAAAAATCTTAGGTGTTTCTGCTGCGTTGGGCGCGTCGGACATTGTGGCGACAGAATCATACACCAGCTTCCTACCAGTATAACGTTCGAGACGTATTGCTAAACAATAGAAAGCCCCAAACTGACGGCACGCGGGCGTGGCGGAATGACAGACGCAGCAGAGAAGAACTTGAGTGCTCGCCTAACGTCACCGTTGGGGATGATAAACAGATAATTTCCAAACGCCGGTACAAGCCAACTCTCAAAGAACTTGAGTTTCAGAACTGACCTCAGAGGGATTGTCTGGGTTCCTGATCTGCTCCCCGCCGCCACAGGGCCTCTCGATTTTCAGGAACAGTTTAGCGGCGTACCTCACGCTCCAGGGCAAGGGCTGCGCCCTCGGGCTCGGTTTTTCTCCACGGGCCTGCAGCCTTACGGTGAGACCGCCAATGCTGATCCACCCTTTTCCGCCCTCCACCAGGGACCCGCTTCGCTGTGAGGCCCCATGGTGGAGGCCGAACAAACTGGAAAGGGAAATCAGATGAGTCTAGTGCAATCCGAAGACATCCTCACGCCCGAGGAACTTGCCTCCAGGCTCAAGGTGCCCGACTCCTGGGTCTACGAGAAGACCCGCGGGCGCTGCCGGAATCCGATTCCATGCCTCCGGCTCGGGCGCTACGTGCGATTCAATTGGGCGGCCGTAGCAGCATGGCTGACCGCCCCAGCAGCCCATGAAACCCGTCCGGTCAGACCAAATCTTGAAACGCGCAAAGCCCCCGCGAGCGTGCGTGGTCCGTAAAGGGTCGCGACGAACGCGCAAAGACGACCGCCCCCGCCTCGTTATCGCCGAATGAGAGGTTTACCTGTGCTATCCTCCACACCGTTATGGCCTCCGACAAAGAGCTGACCGTCGAACGTCTTTCCGAAGATCACTGGCTCGTTTTGGATCACACGATTCCCCAAGGCGCCGACGAAAAACTTCTCAAAGCGGCCCGAGCGGCTGCTGTTGTGTGCCACGTTGAAACCGAAGATTTGATTGCGCACGACAGCGACGATCCACACGCTCGCGACCTCAAGAAAATCGAAGCCATCCTTACTGACATCCGCCACCGGCTCGGCGAACCGGAGCCCCAGCCGCTAGAGCCTGAAATGAAAAGCACGCTGGATGAGCTTGAGAAAACATGGCCCGCTCAGAAGACCGCAGCAAAGCGCCAAGACCCCTTAGACCGCCTCATCGAACAACAGGATACAATCGCCCGCGCCAGGCAAGACCCAGCCCGCACCGAAAGACCAAAAGACCACGATCGTGAACCTGGGCGCTGATCGCCGCGCTTGTGGCCCGTCGACATTCGTTTAGCACCGCAAAACTCTCTCCCCTCTCCATCCAGCCGCCCCAAGTCCTCTTGATTCTCTGGCGGAGTATAGCGGCGCACCTCACGCTCCAGGGCAAGGGTTACGCCCTCGGCTGACAGCGTCACACTACGACCGCGAATATTGATCCACCCTTTCCGCCCTCCACCAGGACCCGCTTCGCTGTGAGGCCCCATGGTGGAGGCCGAACAAACTGGAAAGGGAAATCAACATGACTTCGCTGATTCGACTTCGCTGTCCGCAATGCGGCAGCCAAGACCATCTTGATATCAACGCCAATATCTGGGTCCGACTGACCGACGACGGCACAGATGCCGATCTTGCCGCATCTCGCGACCATGAATGGAACGATGCAAGCCACATTCGATGCGTATCTTGCGGCTGCTCCGGCAAGGTGGGGGAGTTCCAGCCAAACGAATACATGGCGTATTTCCGGACCTCGGCAGGCCCTGCCGAGGACATCTTCGTCGCCAATACGCCGGAGCAAGCGCTCGAACTCGCGCGCAAAGCCTTCAGCGAAGATCCCGGCAAGTTCGGATTTTCTCCTGCCGACTGCGGCTATCTCAAGCTCCAGGAGATACGAATCGTGAACGAGCACGCTAAGGAATTGCTGGACTGGACGACAGACGAATACAGGCTCCAGCTTGCGGCGCCTCAACTCTTGAAAGCCCTCGAAGCCCAGGTCCAGGCCACCCGCGAAATCATCGACGCATGGAACAACACCGACCAACTCTATGGCGCGGTCCAAGATCTGATCAGCGATCTTGACCATCAATCTCAATTGGCCCAGGCCGTCCTCGAAGCCCACGAAACTTCCGACCTCGGCTCTACCATTGACGAACTTGAACAATCGCTTAACACGAGCCTCGAAGCTGTCGCCCAGGCGAAAGGCGGTGCAGCATGACCCGCCACACCTTCAACGCCACCAACTCCGTCCTGCTCGGCGATTGTGTCGGCCTCATGCGCGGCCTGACCGCCGAGAGCGTCGATTTCGTGCTGACCGATCCCCCTTACATCGTCCGCTATCGCGGCCGCGATGGCCGCACCGTCAGAAACGACGACAACGATCAATGGCTTGCTCCGGCGTTCGCCGAGATATTCCGGCTTCTCAAGCCGGACACGTTCTGCGTCAGCTTCTACGGCTGGAATAAAATCCATCTCTTCATGGCCGCCTGGCGCGCGGCTGGCTTCCGCATCGCGGGCCATATCGTCTTTCGCAAACAATATGCTTCGTCCGTCCGCTACATGCGCTATGAGCACGAGCAAGCCTATCTGCTTGCGCGGGGCAATCCGTCTCCACCGATGAGACCGATATCGGATGTGATCGACTGGACCTATACGGGCAACCGGCTTCATCCGACCCAGAAGCCTACCTCGGCGCTCGAACCGCTGATCGCTGCCTTTTGCGAGCCGTGTGGCCTCGTGCTAGATCCATTTGCAGGGTCCGGGTCCACGCTTGTCGCTGCAAGGCGCATCGGCCGGAACTTCATCGGCATCGAGCTTGACGCAGGTCATTTCCTGACGGCTTCCCGCCGCATCCAGTCCGCCCCGAATGCGCTTCAAGAGGTCGCGTAAGACGGCCTTTCCCCGTTTCGACCAGCAACGATAGCACCGTAAGCTTTGAGCGAGGGCGTCGTGTCCCTCCGACCGTCATCACTTCGCGGCAACGTGGCCGCCATGAAATTCCTTTCAGACTTAATCATGAGTCCGCTCGATCAATAGCATCCTCTCCACACGCGACACTAACGCCTTGGCCTAGCGGTTCAAGAGGAATTTTCCCCTCGCGCAAGCGCGATTCCTCGCGAGACAAAATTCCCAAGCCCTGCGGGTCTTGAGCCGCGTCGTCCGGCGGCGTTTTAACGGTCGCTGTCGAGGACGCATTGAGCGGCCTCCTGAACTGAAAGGAAAAACATCATGGCTACGATTGCAAATCTCGCGAAGCAGAAAGACGGCAGCTACCTCGGAACACTCCTGATCCCCTCGTTCAACGGCGCAAAGATCGTTCTTACGCCGGTCGAGAAAAAGGGCAAAGGCCCGGAACTCCGCGCGACCATCGGCGCATATGAAGCCGGGGCGGCCTGGAAACGGGAAACCGAAACCGCGACCTACTACTCGGTCAAGCTCGACGATCCAACGTTCGCCCGGCCAATTTACTGCGCCTTGTTCAAGACCCCGGACGGCTACGCCCTCATCTGGGATCGTCCCAAGGCCAAGAAGAACGGCTCCAGCAACGGCGGCGGCGAATTCTAAGCCGCGCCTCATACGGCCCCGGCATCTCGCCGGGGCCCCTCTTAACCAGCAGGAGAAATCACATGCCCGACATCAACCACATCGAAGACATGATCGGCAACTCCGAACCGCTCGAATCCTTCGAACTCGACGACTACGCGGACCAGGAAGAAATCATGTCCGCGCTTAAGGAGATGCTTGACCGCGAGCTTTATTAGGGACCGCATGCCGGAGCCTCTGGCGAGGCTCCGGCATCTTTCCGGTTTATCTCAAATACCAACCTATGGAGATCACAATGACCAAGTTCTACTTCGCCTCCGACAACTCTGGCATCATCCTTATCGACGCAACGACGCAAGCAGAAGCCGAAGCGAAGCTCTTGGCCGAGCCAGGTCTGATCGGCATCAGCAACATCCGCGACTTCGATATATCTTTCCGCGCGAAGGTGTCGGACCGATACGTCCGGCCGCAGAGCGACAACATCATACCGTGGTCATCGATCATTCAAGTCATTCTGGCCTATAAGGGTCGGCGGTGAACATCCCAGCCGAATTCCGCACCCTTCGCCACGCGGGCGCTTGGTTAGGGCCGCGACCAGACGAGCCGCAGCCATCGCCATTGCTGCCGCAACCCTCGGACCATCCCTACCCACACCCTTGCCATGTTTCACCTACGAACCAGGCCGCGCATTCCATGGGCATGAAATCGCTCATATTCCGGCTCGACTAATCCCCGGAATCCCGGCACGATTTCACGTTGCGGCGCCGAATCGCTCCGCACCACCACCAATCACGGAGTTATCGAAGCCCACAAATAAACAACCCGCCTAGGAGGCGGGCTGCATATCGGCCAGAGGCCGGGATCTCTTGTGCATTTGCAATCACGAGAGTTCCCCAAAATCGCCGCTTTTGCAAGAGTGATTCTTGCAACGGGCGAACTCGCGCCGATTTTCGGCCCATCCGGGCGGTTGCTTTGCAACCGGAACGGAGAGAATCACCATGCTATTCGCCCATCTTCCACCGATCACACCTATGATTTGCGAATCACCCCGCCCGAGGGAGAAATGCCCGAACCGCTGGCGCAAGGGCAGCGTCTTCGATCGCGGCGGCGAATTCCGCCGTCCGATCTCGACGAAATCGCGGGCGCTGGTTATGGACCGCGCCGAGGCTTTGGAGCGCAGCACCAAAGCGTTCGGCCAGCGCGACGGCGTGCTCGGCCAATCCGCGCTCACGGTGTTGCGGGCACTGATGTTCCATTTCCTCGACCCCAAGAGCGGACAGCTCGATCCGAGCTACAAGCAAATCCAGAAACAGACCGGCTTTTGCGTGCAGACGATTGCCGTGGCTCTCAAGCGGCTGGAGCGGGCGGGCATCCTCGACATCAGGAGGCGGATCGAACGCAAAGGCAAGCAGCTCTGGAACGAGCTGGCGCGCCGCTTTGTGTGGCTCCAGTGGATCGAGCAGGTGACGAATGCCTATATGGTGAATGTGCCGGTGCCCGACCGCACGGAATTCGGCGATCTCGGTATGCCGCTATTCAAGCCTAAACCTACCGTTCCTAGCGATTCTACTTCGCAGAGAGAATCCACCTCCAGATTCTTAAGTAGAATGGGCGCCGCACAGCGGCGCATTGCTTTTCAGGGAAGCTAGGGGGCGATTACCGCCCTTTTAACCCGATAGCAGGGCTTGAAAGACCTATCCGGGAGCCGGACACGGCCCCAGGGCGGAGAACCACGGCCAGAGCGGGGAAAACGCGGCCCTGCGGGCCGCAGAAGGCTTTTTCGAAATGGAGAAACATGCGCCGCTCTGCGGCGCTTAGCGGTCTTTCGAATTTTGCGTGCAACGGTGCGGTATACTTTCTGGCGTTCAGGACTTCAGCAATGGACATCCTGGCGGCGGGGATAAGGATGGCTTTCTGCGCCAAGTGCGGGGCTCCTCTCAGCGAAAATACGACGTTCTGCTCGTCGTGCAGCCCGCCGGCCGTGCTGCCGGTTCCCGCAGCACCGTCCGCGGCCTTGAGCGCGAATGCCGCCGGAGCTTTGGCTTACCTGCTGGGCTTCATCACCGGCATCATTTTTCTTGTGATGGAACCCTACAACAAGAATCCCTTTGTCCGCTTTCACGCCTTTCAGTCGATCTTCGTGCACGTCTTTTTCATTGCGGTGTTCGTGGTGTTGAGCATGTTTTCCATAATGCTCAGCTTTCTGTTTGGCCTGATCGCACTTGTGAAGTTATTGCTGAGTCTGGCTTTCGTCGTGCTGTGGCTCCTTCTGATGTACAAGGCTTTCAAGGGCGAGCGCTTCTCGCTGCCGATTATCGGCCCGCTGGCTGCCAAGCTGGCGTGAACGATTCAGCCGGGTACCTACGCCGAATCCACGCCGTCCATCGCCAATAAGTACGTCCACCGCCAAAGATCGTTATCGCTGGCAAAGCTGTGCCCGCGTTTTCCTGTTCCGGCCCGCCCCGCCACTTCCCATTGTCGGCCCTTGAGCGCTTTGACCTCATATCCCTCCTCTGCGAGCAACCCTGCAACCGAACCCGCATCCGAGAGTCTTTTTTGCAGCGCCCACCACCGCACCTCCTCGGTGCGGGGAAAGTGCGGATCTTCCCGCGCGCAGTGGAGGAAGCGCCAATCCCGGTGATACACGATCCGCTGGCTGCGAATCGGCGGGAAGCGTCCCAGGATGAGGCAAAGGTTGTTCGGCAGGCCGCGAACCTCGTCGGGGTGCAAGAGCGGCCGACTCATGGTCTGCGTCGAATAGCCGGTCGACGTCGATACCGAGGTTCTCTGAGAGACGCGCCACGGTGCGTTGCCGGTGAGCGGCGCAACCGATGTCCCGTGCGACACCGAGACGTTGGTCTGCTCGATCGTCTGGGTCCCCAGAAACTTGCTGATATACTCCGCCGTGAAATTGTCCATGACGCCAAAGCACGTCACCGCCTGCGAATTGCCGATGAACGTCTCCCAATGCTGCGGGTAATCGCGCACCAGCTGATTGAGGTCCTGCGAGAAGGTCCATATGATCATGCCCAGCCCCGCCATGAGGCCGTAAGCCTGCGCGACCGCGTTCAGCTTCCCGATGGTCCCGAATTCGTCCAGCATGAAGAGAGCCGGAAGTCCGGCCGCGATTGGCGGAGTGGACACGTCCAGCGAGCGAGATCCTCCGGTCCCGCGCGCGACCGCGCGGATACCGGCCGATATCATGAGCCGCAGCCACCGCGCGTAGGTTTCCAACTTGTCCGGCGGCAGCACCAGATACACAGAGATGTTTCCCCCGCATAACCCCTCAAAGCTGAAATCCGAACTTTCCATGCTGCGGCTCAAGACGTCGCTATCGAGGAAGGCCGTCTGCGTCCTGGCAGCCGAGATCACGGACATGATCGCGGTGCTCTCTTTCAAATTCTGGAATTGCGCGAGCTTCAGAGCCGCAACGCTGCCAGGACCAAGCTCCATGGCAGTTTGTATCGTGCGGCTCAATTCATCCGTCGATTTCATGAGCAGCTTGCGCGCGAGGAAGAGAGACGCCCGGTCACTGAATGCCGGATTCTCCAACACATAGGCCATAAGGCCCGCCCACAACTCGCGGGCCGTATCTTCCCAATACGGGTCCTTCGTGCTCTGCGTGATGATGAGCGCATCGGCGAGAGCGGCCAGATCCTCGACGAAATCGTCCGATCCGGGTTTGAGAAATGAGAGCGGATTAAAACTCGCGATGGTCTCGGACTCTTGCGGCGATCCATAGCGGCGGTTGACCTCGCCCCATGGATCGACGATGAAAGTTTTCTGGCCGAACGCCTGGCGCCGGTAGCGGGCGGTGATCCAGGCATTCTCGCCCTTGGGATCGACCACCAGAACCGATCCCCGGTAGGTCAGAAGATTGGGCACGATGAGCGAGACGCCCTTTCCTGACCGCGTCGGCGCGATCGACAGCATGTGCTGCACGGGCGGGCGCACATACACATTGCCTGGGACATGGGATTCCCCGAGCAGCAACAGACGCCCTGCGAGCGGGGCGCCGTGGTTGCCGACCGGATGAAAGCGCGGATATCCGGGGTCGGTGCTCCATTCCGCCGAGCCAAGCGCATTTGACATGACCATCACCTCCACGCGAACGCGCGGAAACGCTCACTGCTGCTTAATCGGATAGTCCAGCCCCGCAATGCAGGGTGTGGTGGAAATTTCATTGATGAACGCTCTCGTCTTTGGGTCGAGCACGTTCAGAAAGACGCAGGTTGACGGCGGTTTTCCAGGGTTACGGTGGACGACGGTAAAGCTGATCTGCAAGAGACGCGGCCCGCCCGAAAGCGTCACCGGAATGATGGTCAACCTCGGCGCGCGCCGCATCATCGCCGGTGTAATGGCCTGGAGGACAAGCGCGTTCTCGTCGTCGATCCGTTTGAACCTGTTGGCGTTCTGAGTGTCGAGAAACCGAATGCCGAACCAGATGAACCCCGCCAGCCCCGCGAGGACAAGAAGGAAAATCAGACCCACCGGCCGTCGTCGGGCGGCCCTAGGAGCCGTGACCTGCCCAGGCAGGATCGGAATGCCTGCGGGAAGTGGTGGGATGAAGCGCGCCGATGTGACCGGCACGCCTCCCCCCGGTACTGGCGCGAGTCCTTGGTCCGGCATAAAGAAATAAATAAGACCGAAAGAAAAATGATGACTTCAGGTCGGGGTTTGCCTCGCCGCCAGCGGCGCTGCAAATTATACTATGGGCCGCAACCGGCCGTCCCCGGCCCGTGTATAGCCCAAGCCCTCAAGCGCCACGAACGCCGGGAAGGCGTCAGGCCGGACGCGGTCCCTGGGGACCCGGCCCGCCCTTGGTTGTCTGCTGCGGAGGCGGCGGTTGCGCTGGTTCGTTTGCTGCGCCCGCCTCTGCTTGCTTCGCCTCTTCAGCTTCCGCAGCGGCCTTCTTAGCTGCCGCCCGCATCGCTTGCTGAAAAGCCTTCTCGTCGAGCAGATCGGGGATCACGGCTCTATGCTTGGGATCGGTCACGGCTTTGTTCAATGCCTCGCGCAGTGCGTTGCGGAACTGCGGATCGACCCTGATGTGCGCCATCGCCGCGGCGCCGACGACGATCTTTCGGTGATTGTCTTTCTTGCGTTCCTCGACGCGCTGCCGGGTCTTGAGTTCCGCCATCCTGGCCTTAACCTGCTCGGCCTTTTTTTCCTCTTCGGCGATCAGCTCCTGGGTTGTCTTGCGCCCATGCGGCATAATGCCCCCTTATCCGGGGTATTATCCTCCTCCGAGGCCCATCTGCGGCAGAAAATCTTAGAAGTGTCCGCGCGCCAGAACCGCAACCTACCCGAGGGAACCTCGGGTTGCAATGTTGCGGGCCGGACCGGCGCACGCAGTGCAATTGAATGCATACGACGGGATGCGGGCGCACGACGCCGGGGCTGACGGCAAATACTCGAAAGCCTCGCAGCGTGGATTCCTTATGCGGGAGCCGCACTTGAGGGAGTCTCCCCAGGCGGCTTGGATGGGCGGACAGGAAGCCCTGGCGCTGGCTCAGGCCCTGGAAAAAACTCCGGCAAAATGGCCCTGTCCCCTGGGCGAGTGATGCCTCTTGTTACGCTCTTTCTTACCTCGTCGGGAAACCGGCCGTTCGGTTTGCCGTCAGCCAATATGGCGGACCCCACGAGAATCTTCCGCCGGGTGTCGAGCTTGCGGTCCAGAATTCTCATGCGGTTCCTGAGCTCCGCAACATCGGCTCTCGATTGCTCTTGCCGTTTGAGTTGCTCGGTAATTAGCTGATTGAGTGTTTCGCGTGTTTTGGCCGGGCCGTTCATGAACCCCTCCCCTTTTTGTTGGACTCCCGGAGAGCATACGCCGATATGTTTGCCACTTCGCTAATGGGTGCATACCGGGGTATGCAGGCGGGCCAAGAAATCCATAAATCTGTTGCAGTCGCGGACAGCGTGCTCGAATATGTTGCCGTTTTCTTAACGACTGCATACCGGGGTATGCAGGCAGGCGGTGACTGACAGCGAACCCGACGGGACCCAGAGGTGCGAATCCGTCCCCCGTCAGCCAAAGGACCGCCATTCGCTGCAATACCCCTCGCATACACCCCCCCGTACATGGGACCCGCGGGGCCTACCGGAGTGCATACCGGGGTATGTCATCGTTTGCTCAATTCTAACCATGCCGCGGTATGATGTTCAGAAAAAGCCAGGTGCCGGATGAGCTTAGCCAAGCCACTGCACGACGCTGCGGAAACCTGGGCACGAGCGAAGCGAGTGCGAGAAGTGATGGCTGCCAGATAGGCTGGAGGCAACCCACGATGCTGCTGGAACTGGGTCACGAGCGAAGCGAAGTGCGCACTTATACATTCCTGCGGAATGTGTGCGGCAAAGGCGCTGCCTCTGCACTCCGGAGGGGCTTTCGCGCCCCTTCACCCACGACGATGGGCGTGCCTGCCCCTCGACCCAGCCCAACCCTGCGCGGATTGGATGCGCGCCAGGGCCTTCCCGCCCTGGACCTGGACTCGGAAGGGCCTTGCCCCTCCGAGACCTCCCGCGTCAGGGCTTCCGCGCCCCGACACCCACGGCCAGGCGGCCACGGTGAATGACCCATGGCCGATTACCGCTTCTCCGCCGCCATCGTCTCCCGATCCAAGGGCCGTTCCGCCATCGCC
>Ga0181518_10000252_pt1 | contig 62357 bp, 44 predicted proteins | sample PEATcosm2014_Bin_28_FD_119751 | JGI IMG/M metagenome (GOLD analysis project Ga0181518, IMG submission 119751) | Peatland microbial communities from MTU Mesocosm Facility, Houghton, MI, USA - PEATcosm2014_Bin01_60_metaG | ecosystem: Environmental > Terrestrial > Soil > Wetlands > Peat | place...
AATAATGTCTTCGGGTTTCTTATAGTCGGCCAGCAGTTGGTCGATCAATTTCAAGTCGATTGCCATCGGTTCTCCTAGTCTCCTCTATCCGATGGCCATTTACACAGTTCACTTTACACCCTCGTTCCCGCTCGCACTGGAGCACTACCTTCGCAAGCGGCGAAATAAAGAAATCCTCGACCAGTTGAACAAAGTCTACGCCGAGGACCCCGGCCCCGACCAGTCGCGGACTGTTGCCGGGATGAAGAGACGGTTCCGCTCTGCGATTCGGACTAACTGGCAAGCATGATCCGCCAGGGCGTGGTCTATTGGATCGATCTCGGCGCCGCTGTGGCTAGGCATCAAGGCAGATCAGCGCTGCCACGCACGAGTCCCCACATTCAATCGGGTTGCTTCTATCACAGCCTTCCTGACCATTCCACGGAAAATAGTGTCCGCTATGGTCGTCGCCTATTTTGTGGCATATCGGCTTGGGCGGCTGCTTATGATCGATCCAGTAAGCCGGACTGAATGGTTCACCAAGAAGGCCCGCCACGAACGCTATGCCCCAGGCCTTGGCAATTCTCTGAAGATCCTCCAGGGCGCGGTCTAGTGTAATCTTGGCACGTTTAGGCGTGGCGGCGACTTTGGGAAACCCTCGCAGATAATGTGGCTTCTCCTAAATTGAATGCTTCCGGGGGCACGATCAACGAACCGCTGATATCATAGCCGGCCCCCTTCCGCTCCAGCTCCCGTACGAGGCAGCCAAAGGGATCAGCGAGATGTAACAACAAGTGAAGGAACCCCAGTCTCTTGATCTCCAGAGGATAAGCAAGCTCCGCGGGCAGGAGTGCCTGTGCTGCGCTACGCCGCGCTACGTCAGTTGCTGCAGACGATCCTTCAGAAACTCTAGAACTTGCCCCGGACCCGCGGCGCCATCCAGCGGCAGGATAAGTACGCCAGCGGGGGTGAACTGCGCGCCGCGGCTTTGGCTGACTAAGTTCATCAAGCGCGCGGGATCGATGCGCGACTCCTGGTGGAACTTGACGTTCAGCAAGCTCTGCCGCCGGCCGATGGCTTCGATCCCCAGCTTTTCCGCGATGGTCTTCAACTCGGAGTACTCCAGCAGATTGCGCACCGCCTCGGGCACCGGACCATAACGGTCTTCCAGCTCTTTTTCTACCCGTTCGCGGTCGGCGGGCGTGCCGGCGCTGGCGATCTGGCGGTAGGCGCGCAGCCGCTGGTTCTCGTCGGAGATGTAGTCCGCCGGAACGCGTATATCGAGGCCCAGATTCAGGCTGGAGTGAATCTCCGGCGGGACATCTTCGCCCTTCAACTCGCGGACGGTCTCCTCCAGCAGTCGCACGTATACATCGAAGCCCACCGCGTTGATGTGGCCGTGCTGTTCGCCTCCGAGCAGGTTGCCTGCGCCACGCAGTTCCAGGTCGAGGGCGGCGATCTTGAAGCCGGCGCCGAGGTCGCTGAACTCCTTGAGCGCCGCCAGGCGCTTGCGGGCCACTTCGGTCAGCTCCGTATCCGGCGGCACCAGTAAATAGGCATAGGCACGCCGGTTGGAGCGGCCCACTCGTCCGCGAAGCTGGTAAAGCTCGGCGAGGCCGTAGCGCTCCGCGTTTTCGATGATCATGGTGTTGGCAAGCGGAATGTCGAGACCATTTTCTACGATTGTCGTACATACGAAGATATCATACTCGTGCCGCATGAACTTGAGCATGGTCTTCTCCAGTTCTGCCTCTCCCATCTGGCCGTGTCCGACTCCGATGCGCGCCTGAGGAACAAGCTGCTGGATCGCGGCGGCACGCGCCCAGATCGAATCCACGCGGTTGTGCAGGAAGTAGACCTGCCCGCCCCTGCCTAATTCGAGTTCGATGGCCGTTTGGATGAGCTCCGGGCGGAAATGGGCCACAGTGGTTTGGATGGAGAGCCGGTCTTTGGGCGGAGTTTCGATGACCGACATGTCACGCAGGCCTAACAACGACATATGTAGTGTACGGGGAATCGGCGTGGCGCTCATGCTGATCACATCCACGCTATTGCGGAGCTGCTTGAGCCGCTCTTTGTGCTTCACGCCGAAGCGCTGCTCTTCGTCCACGATGACCAGCCCTAGATCCCGGAAGGCCACGTCCTGCGATAGGAGGCGGTGTGTGCCGACTACGAGGTCGACCTTACCCTCGGCCAAGTCTGCCAACACCACCTTGATCTCCTTTGGAGTACGGAAGCGGCTGAGCATCTCGACGCGTATGGGGAATGGCTGGAAGCGCCGCTTGAAGGTCTCGTAATGCTGAAAAGTCAAGACAGTTGTAGGAGCGAGCACGGCAACCTGCTTACCGTCCCCCATGGCCTTGAAGGCGGCGCGCATGACGACTTCGGTCTTGCCATAACCCACGTCGCCGCACAGGAGGCGGTCCATGGGTTGCCCGGTTTCCATGTCGCGTTTGATGTCCTTGATGGCGCTGAGCTGATCGCGGGTTTCGGTAAACTCGAAGGCATCTTCAAACTCGCGCTGCCAATTGCTGTCGTGCGAGAAGGCGAAGCCCTCGGTCATTTTGCGCGCGGCGTAGAGCTTGAGCAACTCGCCGGCCATGTCGCGCATTTTGGCTTTGACGCGGTTCTTGGTGCGGCTCCAGGTGGCGCCACCCATGCGGTCGAGGGCGGGGGCGGATTCGCCTGCGCCTCGGAAACGCTGGACCAAGTCCATGCGGGCGAGCGGCACGTAGAGCTTGGCTTCGGCCGCGTATTCCAGCACCATGTAATCGCCGCGGGCCTCGCCGTGGTCGATCTCACGCAAGCCTAGAAAGCGGGCCACTCCATGCTCGGCGTGTACGACGTAGTCGCCCGGCTTCAGATCGATCAGGTCGGCGGTGAAGGTGGCGAGCGCGGCTTTGCCCGCGGGGGCCCGCGCGATCAATTCGGAGGATTCGAACAGGTCTTCGTTGCCGAAGATGGCGAGGCCCGCATCGCGGAAGACGACGCCGCGCCGCACCACGCCGCGGATCAGGTAGATGGATGCAACCGATCCAGCCATGTAGGCGCGCTCGGCTAGGTATTCGGGGGGCGAATCGGACTGCTCCAGCCCAAGCTGATAGGGGACGCCGTATTCATTGAAGATGTCGGCCACGCGTTCCAGTTCGCCGGTGGATTCGGCGAAGAACGCCACGCGGGCACCGGATTCCGCCAGGTTTCGTGCCTCGGCGATGGCCACCTGCATGTTGCCGTGGAAGCCGAGCGAAGGGCGGGTTGGGATATAGAAGGCGGTGGCTGGTGGCTGGTGGCTGGTCGCTGGTTGGCTCGTGGCCAGCTCGACGAGCACCTCGAGTTCCTGCAAACTGATCTGGGGGGCTGCGGCTGCCTGATGTTCCAGCTCTTCCCAATGGAAGTAAATACTACCCGGATCGTATATTGGCGAGGCGGGGGTTTGCTCCAGCCTCTTCCACAGACGCTCGGCGGCGCCACGTAGCTGCTCCGGCTCGTCCCAAAGGACCAAAGGCCTGTCCAGCAAAGCGAGTACCGAGTTACGGCGTGGCCGGACCATGGGAACGAGCAGTTCCCAGCCGGGGAATGGCTCGCCGGGCGGCGGCAGCTCGCGCGTGGATACGCCGGATTCCCGCAGGCGCTCGGCTAGCTCCTCCAGCAAGACGCGCAATTTCTGATATTCCGTCAAAGGTAGTAGTACAGCTTCTTCGAGCTTGAGAATGGAGCGCTGCGATTCCACGTCGAAGCGGCGAATGGATTCGAGCGTGTCGCCGAACAGATCCACGCGAACGGGCTTGGCGGCTTCCGGCGAGAACACGTCGAGGATGCCACCGCGAACGGAGTATTCACCAACCATTTCCACCGGTTCGCGGCGCTCGTAGCCCACACTTGCCAGGTGAGCTACCACATCATCCATGGGCACCTCGTCGCCTACGCGCAGCGTAAGGGCAAGGTGCCTGTAGAAATCGGCTGACTCGGTACGCAGCAGCGCGGAAGCCACCGGCATGATGGTGACCGGGACGCGGCGAGTCGCCAAGCGCCACAGTGCTATGGCCCGCTGTTCGCAGATCTGGGCGTGCGGCGACATGCCTTGCATCGGCAGAACATCAAGCGCGGGAAGGAGTTGCGGGCCGGCATGATCGCGGCCGGGAACGAGCAACGTATAGAAGGTTTCCACCGCCTCGAACAACTCCTCGGCGCGCTTGTTGCCATCTACTACAATTGCCAGAGGACGTTCGGTCAGTTGCCAGAGGAGGACGGAATAAACGGCCTTGGCGGTAGTCGTCAGGCCGGAGAGAGATACGGCGCCGGCGGATGGTAGGCACCTGAGCAGCTCCTGAAAAGCCGGATGGCGGCTCAGGCCGAGGAAAAGGTCACGTATGGCAGGGTGGATCAAGTTCGCGTCAGCAGCTTTTCTACTATCCCAGTAGTTGAATAGCCGGGTTCCAGGCTCAAGGCTAGCACCCTGCCTCCGGCAGCTTCGACTTCTTCTCGCCCGGCAATCCAATGGGCCCAGTCGGCGCCTTTCACGAGGATATCGGGAAGCAGGGCGGCGATCAGTTCGCGAGGCGTGTCTTCCTCGAACAATGTGACGGCGTCCACGGCTTGAAGACCGGCCGCCAGTTCGGCCCGTTCCATTTCAGAGATGAGGGGCCGCGTGGGGCCCTTGAGGCGCTGTACGCTCGCATCGGAATTCAGCGCCAGAATCAGGACGTCGCCGAGGGAGCGCGCTTTTTCGAGCAGGCGAACGTGTCCAGGATGAAGCAGATCGTAGCAGCCGTTGGTGAAAACCACGGTCTTGGCGGCGAGCTTCCAGCGGGCGCGCTGCGCGATCAGCTCCGGCCGGGTGTAGAACTTTGGCATCCCCAATTCCGAGTTTAACAGAGCGGGGCGCCCGGCCGGTCTCGGTAGTGCTCGGGCGGGCCGGAGAAACCTGTTGAACCCGGCTGAAATCAGGGATACACCGCGCTCTTGCACGACTGGCCGATGCGCTCGCTGAAATCGGGGTGGAGTAAGTGTGTTCTTGGTGGGGCTAGCCCTTCCTTAGAGGAAACCTAGTGGCGGTGATGTTGGAGTTCCCGTATGCTGGTGTGATACGCAGCCGCAGTAAAGGTGCGATCATCTATGCCGATACTACCCGGCCTAACTCGGTATATAACGGCTGGTGGGCACGCGAGGGCAGAACTCCGGATTTAGTAGATTCGAGCAAGCGTGCTTTAATGGAAAGCTCATGCTGAAGATACAACAACAGAGCCGCGGGAGACGCTCCATGTATTCTCCGCAACATTGCGGCCTGCCACGGCTGGCATGCATCGTCGCCGCCATGGCGATAACGACAGCGCAGGCACAGACGGCGAGTGAAACCGTGCTGCACAATTTCGCAAGCCCACTGAAGGGAGCGAGGCCCTACGCGGGGGTGATCCGCGACTCGGCCGGGAACCTCTTTGGGACTACGCAGAGCGGCGGCACAGCGGGCTGGGGCGTCGTGTTCAAGATGGATGCAGCCGGCCAGGAGACTGTTCTGTACAACTTCAGCGGCGGGGCCGATGGCGGAAATCCCCAGGCAGGCGTGATCAGCGACTCGGCAGGCAACCTTTACGGGACCACATTCGAAGGCGGCACAGCGGGCTGGGGTGTGGTGTACAAGTTGGATGCGGCCGGCCAAGAGACGGTGCTGCACAGCTTCACGGGTGGGGCCGACGGAGGCTATCCCGCAGCCGGTGTGATCCGCGACTCCGCGGGCAATCTGTACGGTACTACGGTTAACGGCGGCAGGGCGGGCTTTGGCGTGGTTTACAAGCTGGATACGGCCGGGCATGAGAAGGTGCTGTACAGCTTCACAGGCGGGGCCGATGGGGGTGATCCTCTCGCAGGTGTGATCCACGACGCGGCGGGTAACCTGTATGGGACGACCAACGCTGGCGGCACAGGGTACGCGGGCGTCGTGTACAAGCTGGACGCGTCCGGCCAGGAGACGGTGCTGCACAACTTCACGGGCGGGGCCGATGGGGGCCAACCCTACGCGGGCGTGATCCGCGACTCGGCAGGCAATCTCTACGGGACCACTTACTTTGGCGGCACGGCGGACTGGGGCGTGGTGTACGAGCTGGATACGGCCGGCCAGGAGACGGTGCTGTACAACTTCACAGGTGCGGCCGATGGGGGCTACCCGGCCGCAGGTGTGATCCGCGACCCGGCAGGCAACCTCTACGGGACCACTTACGCCGGCGGCGCAGGAATCTCTGGGGTAGTGTACGAGCTGAATACGGCGGGCCAGGAGACGGCGCTGTACAGCTTCACAAACGGGGCCGATGGGGGCTACACCACGGCGGGTGTGGTCCGCGACTCGGAAGGCAACCTCTACGGGACGACTGGCTATGGTGGCGCAGCGAACGTGGGAGTGGTGTACTACCTGGATGCGGCCGGTCACGAGACGGTAGTGTACAGTTTTCCCGGTGCGGTTCCGGGGAGTTATCCCGACGCAGGCGTGATGCGCGACCCCACAGGCAACCTCTATGGGACCACTTACAATGGCGGCGCGGCGAACGCGGGCGTGGTCTATAAGCTGGACACTGCCGGCCAGACGGTGCTGTACACATTTACGGGCTTGGCCGATGGGGGTGGTCCCTACGCAGGTGTGATCCGCGACTCGCCCGGCAACCTATACGGGACTACGGCCTACGGCGGCACGGGCTTTGGCGTGGTGTACAAACTGGATACTTCCGGCAATGAGACGGTGCTGCACACCTTCGCGGGCTCGGGTGATGGGGCCGTTCCCTATGCGGGTGTCATCGGCGACTCGGCGGGCGGTCTCTACGGGACTACTTACCTTGGCGGCACGGCCGGCGCGGGCGCGGTGTACAAACTGGACGCGGCCGGCCGGGAATCGGTGCTGTACAGTTTCACGGGCGCGGCCGATGGAGGCTACCCCTACGCCGGCGTAATCCGCGACTCGTCCGGCAACCTTTACGGGACTACTATCTCCGGCGGCACAAGGGAATCGGGCGTAGTGTATATGGTGGATATCTCGGGCCGGGAGACGGTGCTGTATAGCTTCACGGGTGGCGCCGATGGGAGCTACGCCCGCGCCGGTGTTATTCGCGACGCGGCGGGTAATCTCTACGGGACTACGGAGTATGGAGGAACGGCGGGCGCGGGCGTGGTGTACAAGCTGGATACTTCCGGCAATGAGACCGTGCTGCACAGCTTCACGGGCGGGGCCGATGGGGGCAACCCCGTGGCAGGAGTCATTAGCGACTCCGCGGGGAACCTATACGGAACCACCCAAAAAGGCGGCCCAGCCAATGCGGGCGTGGTGTACAAACTGGATCCGGCGGGCAATGAGACGGTGCTGTACAGCTTCACAGGCGGCGTCGATGGAGGCACCCCCGACGCCAGTGTGATCCGCGACCCGGCAGGCAACCTGTACGGGACTACTTACTCCGGCGGGAAAGAGTCTACCGGCGTGGTATTCAAGCTCGCACCGCAGTAACAGCGCAATGATGGGTGTGGAGTCTCAAACCGTAATGGCCGGCATTTGAGCTTCGCTGCCTGTGGCCAGAGTGGCCGGCAAGGTGACCACTGCCGTCGCCCGGACGGTTCGGAGTCTTCACGTAGACACCCGGCTTATAGTACGCCTAGGACTAGAAATAATTATTGAACCTTGACTAGCTCAGGTGTACACTACGGTTACTCTCGCGCCATCAGTTAGCCTCTTGTTGACATCGGCGTAGAGCCAGCGTGCCCGAAAGGATGCGTATGACGAATGTAAGACAATACGGGCGCCGGTTTCCGGTGAGTCGCCGGCGTCAGGTAAACTCTATAACGTCGATGTCAGAGCGCGGCGAAGGTGGTGTCGCGTCTTATAACAGCCGGCAATGCGGGAGTCGCTCCAAGTGTCCACAACGTGCGGGCCGGCTATGGCTGGCGTGCGCATTAGCAGCCATGGGGGTGGTTCCGGCGCAGGCGCAACCAGCGGCTGAAGTAGTCCTGCGCAACTTCGGAAATGTGCCGAAGGGGGGGAACCCCCGCTGGGGTGTGATCCGCGACTCGGCAGGTAACCTCTATGGGACTGCCGGAGGCGCGTCAAACGAAAGCCAAGTTTATAAGGGCGTCGTATATAAGGTCGACACGGCCGGTCATGAGACGGTGCTCTACAGCTTCACGGGCGGGGCCGACGGGGGAGAACCCAGCAGCGGCGTGATCCGCGACCCGGCGGGTAACTTTTACGGGACTACGAGCGACGGCGGCGCATCGGGATTCGGCGTAGTATACAAGCTGGATTCGGCCTGCCACGAGACCGTGCTGTATAGTTTCACAGGCGGCGCCGACGGGGGATCCCCCAGCGGAGGAGTGGTCCGCGACTCTGCGGGTAACCTCTACGGGACCACTGCGGGTGGTGGCGAAGGAGAGCGGGGCGTCGTGTACAAGCTGGACACCGCCGGCCACCAGACCGTGCTGTACACCTTCACGGGTGGTGCCGATGGGGGCTACCCCAACAGTGTGATCCTCGACTCGGCAGGCAACCTGTACGGAACCACCGTCGCGGGCGGCGACGTGAGCCCAGGCTACTGCTCCAGCGGCTGCGGGGTAGTCTTCATGGTAAATCCAGCAGGCCAGGAAACAGTCCTGTACAGCTTCACAGGCGCGTACGATGGAGGCTACCCCTATGCCGGCGTGGTCCGCGACTCGGCCGGCAACCTCTACGGGACTACTGCGGGGGGCGGCGAAGGGGAGTGGGGTGTGGTGTACAAGTTAGATACCGAAGGACAAGAGACGGTGCTGTGGGTTTTCAATGGATACGACGCCGTTGGGGCAATTCCCTACGCAGGTGTAATCCTGGACTCGGCGGGCAACCTCTATGGGACCACTGCCGGGGGCGGGCTTTACAGTTGGGGCGTGGTGTTCAAGCTGGATCCGGCAGGCGACGAGACGGTGCTGTACAGCTTCTCGAATGGTTCCGACGGAGGTGGCCCCGAAGCTGGTGTGATTCTCGATTCGGAAGGCAACCTATACGGGACCACCGAAGAGGGCGGCACAGCGACCTTGGGTGTGGTGTACAAACTGGATAGCGCCAACCAGGAGACCGTGCTGTACAGCTTTCAGGGCGCGACCGGGGGGAGTTTCCCCAACGCAGGTGTGATCCGCGACTTGGCCGGTAACCTTTATGGGACCACCGAGTTCGGCGGCCCAGACAATGCTGGCGTGGTTTACAGGATGAACGCGGACGGCCAGGAAACCGTGCTCTACAACTTCACGGGTGGGGCCGATGGGGGCCATCCCGAAGCGGGGGTAATCCGCGACTCGGCCGGCAACCTTTACGGGACTACGACCGAAGGCGGCTCTGGTTATGGCGTAGTTTACAAATTGGATGCGTCCGGCCAGGAGACAGTGCTATACAAATTCATGGACCAGCTCGATGGGGGCCGGCCCTACGCAGGTGTAATCCGCGACTCGGCGGGAAACCTCTATGGAACAACCGTTGAGGGCGGCAGCTTTCTTTCCGGTGTCGTGTACAAGCTGAATACGACCGGTCAGGAGACGGTGTTGTACAGCTTCACCGGAGGAACTGACGGTAGCGGCCCGGACGCAGGGCTGGTTCTCGACTCCGCCGGCAATCTGTACGGGACTACCTCCTACGGCGGAGCGGGCTATGGCGTGGTGTTCAAGGTGAATGCCGCCAGCCAGTATAGCGTGCTGTACACCTTCACGGGTGGCGCCGATGGTGCCTACCCTCTCGCCAGTGTGATCCGCGACTCGGCGGGCAATCTCTACGGCACCACTAGCGGCGGCGGCATGGCAAACGATGGCGTGGTGTACAAGGTAGATACGACCGGCCATGAGACGGCGCTGTACAGCTTCACGGGCGCCGCCGATGGTGGCTACCCTGAGGCCGGTGTGATCCGCGACTCGGCAGGCAATCTCTACGGGACAACTTTCGAGGGCGGCGATAGCGGCAGCAACTGCTACATCTACAATGGTTGTGGCATGGTGTACAAGCTAAATACGGCTGGCGACCTGATCGTGCTGTACACCTTTACCGGTGGGGCCGACGGGGCGCAACCCTACGCGGGTGTAATCGGCGACTCGGAGTGCAACCTCTACGGGACTACCGGCTTTGGCGGGAGCGAGAGTGCGGGCGTAGTATTCAAGCTCACACCGCATTAACGGTCCGATGATGAGAACGCTGCGGCGGCCCCCCGTCGGATGCGCGGCCTCAAGCTGTAATGGCGGGTATCACAGGACCAAACACGCATCTACGCATGCCGGGGGCGCAGCTTGCAATTCCACTTCTGGGCCGGTAGGATTGTGAGATTATCATACACTCCCGGATCGATTTGCTGAATGCGCGAATTGGAACGGGCGCGGGGCTGAATGGCGCTGGACTCCCTCGCTACGACCAGGCGCCCTCTGTTTCCGCTTCGAAGGCCGGCTTAGATCAGCAGTACGGCGTCGCTCACGCGGCGCGGTGTGCGGCTCAGTGCTCGGGGCCCGCGGCATGAGCAGCGCCGTACGCATCGCGATCGTCGGCGACTTCAACCCGGAATACCACACGCATCATGCCACCGGCGCCGCGCTGGAGCACTCCGCGGAGGCGCTGGGACTGCGCATGGAGGCGAAGTGGGTAGCCACCGGCTGCGTAGCGCGCGATGCGGGCCGGATTCTGCGGAACTACGACGGGCTCTTCGTCGCGTCCGGCAGCCCGTACCGCAGCATGGAAGGAGCATTCGAGGCCATACGGTTCGCGCGCACCGAACTGTGGCCCCTGATCGGCACTTGAGGGGGCTTCCAACATACTCTGTTAGAGTATGCCAGGAACGTGATGGGGCTGGCGGATGCGGACTCGGCGGAGCACGGGGTGCCCTCCGCGCACCTGCTCATCACGGCGGTGGCCTGTCCCATGCCGGACCGGTCCGCGGGCGCGCCCAGCCTGCACGCGGCGGGCAACATCCGCCTGCGGCGCGGCACGCGAGCCTGGGAAATCTTCGGACGCGACGAAACTTCCGAACGATACTTCTGCAACTATGAAGTCAATCCGGCGTACCGCGAAGCGCTGGAGGCGGCCGGCCTGGTGCTGTCGGGCTTCTCGGAGAACGGAGATGTGAGGGTGGCGGAATTGCCGCATCATCCCTTTTTCATAGCTACGCTGTTTCAGCCGCAATTGTCGTCGGAGGCAGGCAGGGCGCACCCGCTGATTAACGCCTTCGTGCGGGCGAGCGCAGACCGGATATAAAGACCAGAGCAACCGCGATGCACGCCGATTCACGCTGATGAATCGGGAACTACCGGCGGTTTCGTCTTAGCGTCCCAGCATTGGGAACAGCGCTCGCAGTTCGTCGTCGCTGGGCTGGCGCCCGTATTCGCAGACTTCGAAGGCTTCCGCGTGGCGAATCTTGGCGGCGCGCTCCGGGCCGTACCACTTCTCCAGGGCGCGACGCACTACCGGCGTGACATCGTACGCGCGGCTCTCGGCCAGCCACCGCTTGCGGTCCGCCGGATCTTTGGGCACCGTATCGAGCTTGCCATCCACCCACGGCAGCCATTCGTAGACCTGCGAGACATGCGCATCGAGCGCGCCGACTTTCAGATCGAAGACATCGTCGATGTCGATGGCTACATCCGGGCGGAAGGGCGACGGTTTCTGGAAGTGATCCTCGTAATAGAGAAATACCGGATTCTTGCGCAGGGGCGGCGTATCGGGGCAGACGTTGGGCACCACCACCATGTAAGCGGCGTCCTGCACGAGCACGCCAGTGTAGCGGTGATCCGGGTGATAATCGTTGGGCCGCGGCGCGAGCACGATATCGGCGTTCCACTGCCGTATGCGCCGGATGATCTGCCCGCGCACATCGAGCGTGGGCAGTAGTTCGCCATCGTGATTGTCGAGTACCTCGTACGGGATGCCCAGCCGCCTGCCGGACTCTTCGGCTTCGGCACGCCGGCGCTTGGCCAGCGCGCCGCCGCCCATAGTCTGATGCCCGGCATCGCCGTTGGTGACCGAAACGAATTTCACGGCGTGCCCGAGCGCGTGGAACCTGGCGGCGGTTCCGGCGGCGCGTATATCGCAATCGTCCGGATGGGCGCCGAAGGCAATCACGCGCAGCTTGCCGTCTTGCGCCAGCAGCGCGACGGCCGGCAGCAGGAGAAGGAACACGCGACGGAACATGGCTATACCTCTCCGAACTCGTCCTTCCAGACCGCTTCGCGATTGTTGTAGATCGCCGTACGGCCCAGAATCGCGAACAGCGTGCTGATGGCGGAGCGCTCGGCGACGTTTTCCACCTCGCCGTTCTGGATACGCGTCAGGAAGGCCTCAATCGCGTCGTTAGTGATGTCGCGAGGGGACTGGATGGTTTCCGTGTCCTTGGGGCCTTTATGGTGCACCATGCGGGCGCGCGAAGTTTCGATCACGCCCTTGGTGCCGGTGAACTCTTCGCCCACCCGGCTGAATCCTCCAGTGCTGATCTGGTTGGCCTCGAAATTCACGTGGATGCCGTTGGGAAATTCGAACGACAGCGTCAGGTGATCCAGGATCTCCATCGACGTGCGCACTTTCGTGCCGGCCATACCGACCGCGCGGATGGGCCGCGCGTCCAGGAACCAGTGCAGCACATCGAAATTGTGGCAATCCTGCTCCACGATGAAGTCGCCGGAGTAATCCCGGTAGCAGAACCAATTCCGCAGCTTCTCGATTTTGGGATCGGCATAGGGGGTGCGACGGAACGGATCGCCGCCGATCCAGAAAGCGCGGGCGTTGACCAATTCGCCAATCTGGCCCGCCTGCATGCGCTTGTAGGCTTCCAGGTAAGCGGGGCCATAGCGTTGCTGGAACCCGACTGAAACATTCTTCTTCGGATCGGCTTGGCGGCCGGCGGCGATGACTTTCTTGACGCCCTCCAAATCCACGCCCATGGGCTTTTCGCAGTAGACATGCTTGCGCGACTGGATGGCGGCCTCCAGCATACGGGGATGCTCGAAGGGTGGGGTGGCGATAATTACGGCGTCTAGATCGCCGGCGGAGAGCAGTTTCTCATAGTCCTTGAAGATGGCGGGCTTTTCGGTCTTGATCTTCTGGATGCCGACCTCGATGCGGTCGTCGAACAGATCGCAGAGCGCGGTCACACGCGCGCGCGGATCGGCATTGAAGATGGACGCATCGTATTGGCCGCGACCGCCCACGCCGATCAGTCCGACTGCGATTTTGGAATTCGCCTGCGAGCCCCGGACAGCCTCGGGGCGAACGATGGTGAAGGCGCCGGCCGCAACGGCGGCACCGGCTTTTGCGAATAAATGCCTGCGCGAGAATCCGGAATCGGACTCAGACATGTGAAATGATCTCCTCAGCGGATTATACGTCAATGCACACGAGGGAATCAGCCACGGATGAACGCAGATGAGACCTACACGAGATCCTCGGGCGGTTTGACCTCGGTAGAATGCATCCGCTGGCGGGCATGGTGGTGGATTTCGCCGAGATTCAAGCCGGTCAGAGCCGTGGCGATCGCGCCGCCGGCCAGCAACGGTAGGGTGAGGGCCAGAAACAGCACAATGGAGAAGTCTCTCGCATCGTTCCGCTCCACTCCGAAAACATCGTACAGAGCGATCACGCACGCCGCGTTGATGAGGCCGATGTTGCCGGGAGCGTTGGGGACGACGGTGCCCAGCCGCACGATCGCCAGCACCGCGACGGCATCCCAGGGGGAAAGGTCCAACTGGAAAGCCTTCATCAGCGCCCAGTAGGAAAACACCTGCAAAACAAGGTACAGGAAACTTGCCGGCACCACGCGCGCGAGAGTCCGCCAGTTTCCCATGGTGTGCAGACCCTCCACCACATGGCGCAGCGTGGCGGCCCAACGGCTCTCCTTTACCATGGCGTGCGCATGACTCTTGTGGATCATCACGTACGCCAGCAGCAGCGCCGCCACGATGACCACCACCTCCAGCCCGCGCACCGAGTAAGTCAGCCAATGGGGGATGCCCTTCAGATGCTGCGCCACGATGACGAACGACAGAATCATCCAGAAACCGTCGATGACCCGTTCGATGGCGGCCGAGGCGAAGACCACGGAAAGCAGTTGATCGTTCCAGTGCGCCACCAGGTAGCAGCGGATCAGCTCGCCCACACGCAAGGGCAGCACCTCGTTGGCGAACAGGCCGATGTAGATGGCTTGCACCGTGCGCCAGAACGGCAAGCGGTCCACGGGCCGGTAGAGCAGGACCCAACGCCAGGCGTGGCAGATGTACACGGCGAGGTCGAGACCCACGCCGAGCGCTACCCATTGCCACTCGAGCTGGCGGAGCTGCGGGAGCAAATCGCCAATTTTGGAGTTGTGGAACACCCAGACCAGGCAGCCCGCGGAAATCGCGTAGCCCAGCACCTGCGGCACCCAGCGCGGCATTCTGCGGCGCGCGGACCAGAGGAATGCGGCCGCGTTCATGGCGAGCTTCCAGGCAGGAGCTAACCAGGAAGGCGCCCGGCGGCGATGCGGATCGGTTGGTTGGGAGTGCTCGATGCGCGGCGGCCCCAAGTGCTTATCATAGCTGGGCGGGCAGGTCGGCTGAACTCGACGTTCATGCCCGTCAACCGGGTCGGCAGGCGGAACCGCCTGCCCCACCTTTGCCAGCGCAGGATTTGTTTTGGTGGCGCAGGAGGTTCGCCTGCGATCGGCTGTTCTAGCCTCGGGTCTCCCCTGCCAGCTCCCGCACAAGGTCGCCGACGGACGCTTTCGCATCCCCGAAGAGCATCAGCGTTTTATCGAGGTAATACAGCGGATTGTCGATGCCCGCGAAACCGGGGCTCATGCTGCGCTTGATCACCATCACCGTTTTTGCCTTGTCGACATCCAGGATGGGCATGCCGTAGATGGGACTGCTTGGATCGGTGCGCGCGGCCGGGTTGGTCACATCGTTCGCGCCGATAACCAGCGCCACGTCGGTCTGCGGGAACTCGGGATTGATGGCGTCCATGTCCAGCAGCTTGTCGTACGGGATGTCGGCTTCGGCCAGTAGTACGTTCATGTGCCCGGGCATGCGTCCGGCCACGGGATGTATGGCGAACTTCACATCCACGCCGCGCTTGGTGAGCGCATCGTAAAACTCGCGCACCTTGTGCTGGGCTTGCGCCACCGCCATGCCATAGCCGGGCACGATGACCACAGTATTCGCAGCGCCCAGGATGCTGGCGGCTTCTTCGGCCGTGGCGCTGCGCACCGTGCGCGCCTCCGCGACGCCGGCCGCGGCAGCCTGCACCTGTCCGAAGGCTCCGAACACGACATTCGTGAACGAGCGGTTCATGGCCTTCGACATGATCACGGAAAGGATGAAGCCGGACGAACCGTCAAGCGCTCCGGCAATGATCAGCAGTTTGCTATCGAGGACAAAGCCCATGGCGGCCGCCGAGAGGCCGGCATAGGAATTCAGCAGCGAGATCACCGTGGGCATGTCGGCCCCGCCGATGGGAACGATCATAAGTACGCCAAAGACCAGCGGGATCGCAATGATCAACGGAAACAGGCGCGTGTGCCCAGGGTCAAGCACCAGGATGACTGCCAACCCTACGGAAATCGCCAGCAGGCCGAGATTGACGATGTTCTGGCCTTTGTAGGTGATGGGCCGCTGGGGCAGCACCTCCTGCAATTTGCCGGCAGCCATCAGGCTTCCGGTGAAAGTCAGGCTGCCCAGGATCACCTCCATCGACAGGACGGCCATCATGAACGCCGGGACGTGCGGTGCGCGCAGATAATATTCCGCCGTGCCCACCAACGCCACGCAGAGAGCGCCAAAAGCGTGACTCAGAGCCGTCCGCTGCGGGACCGCCGTCATCGCCACCCGGCCCAGGGGCACGCCGATAATCGCGCCCAGCACCAGGGCGATGGCGATCCATTTGTAATCGACAATTCCGCGGTACAGCAGGGTGGCGCAGATCGCCAGCAGCATCCCCAGTTCTCCGGCGCGCACGCCGCGGCGCGCGGAACTGGGCGAACTCAGCCATTTGAGCGAGAGAATGAATAACGCCGTCGAGACCAGGTAGATGATCTGGATGGCACGATCCGTGACGAGCGCCGTAGTCATGGCTTTTTGGTTTTGCTGGCTTTGAACATCCTGAGCATGCGGTCGGTGATCAGGAATCCGCCGACCACGTTGCTGGTGGCAGCCACGATGGCGATGGTTCCGAGCACGGTGGCGAGCCCGCTCTTGTGCTCTCCGACCAGGATGATGGCGCCCACAACGGCGATGGCATCCAGGGCGTTCGTCAGCGACATCAACGGCGTGTGCAGCAGCGGCGAAACCCGGCGGATCACCTCGAATCCGACGAAGGCCGCCAGCATGAATACATAGAGGCTTGCGATAATATCCGTCATATTTTCCCCAGGCCCAAGAACTCCCGCACGCGCGGGTTGACGATCTGGCCGCCTTGCGTGACCAGGGTTTCGCGGGCGATCTCGTCGTCCAAATGCAGCGTGCCCTCGCGGAACAGGTGCAACAGAAATGCGGTCACGTTACGCGCGTACATCTGGCTGGCGTGGTATGGAACAGTACTGGCCAGATTGATGGATCCGAGCACGGTGACTCCCTGTTCCTCCACTACTTCGCCGGCGCGGGTCACCTCGCAGTTCCCGCCGCGCTCGGCAGCCAGATCCACGATCACGGAACCGGGCGCCATTTTGCGCACCATCTCGCGCGTGATGAGCACCGGCGACTTCTTACCGGGCACCACCGCGGCCGTAATCACCACGTCGCTCTGGGCTACCGCATTGCCGAGCAACTCCGCCTGGCGTTTATAAAACGTATCGTCCTGCGCCTTGGCGTAACCGCGGGCATCCTGTGCGTCCTCCACCTGGATGGGGAGCTCCAGAAAGCGTCCGCCCACGCTCAATACCTGTTCCTTCGCGGCGGATCGCAGATCGTACGCGGAAGTCACGGCCCCCAGCCGGCGCGCCGTGGCGATGGCTTGCAGTCCGGCCACGCCCGCCCCGATCACGAAGACGCGTGCGGGCGTAATGGTGCCGGCCGCGGTAGTCATCATCGGAAACAGCTTCGGAAGGCGGTCGGCCGCCAGCAGCACCGCTTTATAGCCGCAGATGGTGGCCATGGACGAGAGGGCATCCATGCTCTGGGCGCGCGTGATGCGGGGCATCAGCTCGATGGAGAATGCCGTTACACCGGTGTCGGCCAGCTCCTGAATGGTTTCAAGCGGCCCGAGGGGCCGGAGGAAGCCTACCAGAATTTGCCCGGGCCGAAGCAAGGGCAGGTCGGCCTCGCCAGTCCGATCGTTGGACCCGTGGCAAAGGACTTGGACCACCACGCCGGCCAGCTTGAAAACCTCGGCTCTTTCGTTTATGATCCGGGCGCCTTTGGCGGCGTAGTCGGTGTCCAGATAGCCCGCGGCTGATCCGGCGCCGGCTTCGATCACGACCTCCAAACCCGCTTTGGCGAGATTGGGAATGACGGCGGGCACCAGCGCGACGCGCCGCTCGCCAGGGAAGCTCTCCCGCGGGACACCGATGACCATAAACACTATGTTACGCGCTTAGGTGCGGTGCGGAGCGAGCGGCAATTGTGGGGGAGGCGCTTTCGCCTGCCAACCCGGTTTTGTGAAAAAGAGTTAGGTACGGCGAACTGAAGTTGGCCTTGGCAGGCGAAAGCGCCTGCCCCACTGTTACTGTTTCTTGGGCGGCGGCGGAGTGGCGGTTCGCACGATGATGCGGACGGCGCGATCGCCATTCTCCCCGGTCACGTAACGGACGGTCACGCGCGACTTCAGCTTGGGCTTGCCCTCAACGTGTGTTTCAGGGGTGATTGCGAACGTTCGGGCGGTGGATTCCTTTCCCAGCACAGTGCGGGTAACGGTGACGCTGGTATCGCTTAGCGCGGTCACAATTCCGGCAAAGAACTGATCCTGCACAGGTGCAGCGGCTGCCGGATGATCCTGGCTCCGCATGGGATTGGAAATGGCCAAGGCCAGGAACACACTGATAGCGCCGCAGGAGAGAAACCGCACATCCATAGCTTATGAGATCCTAATGAAGGTTGGCTGTACTTCGGATTAAAGTTCCTTCATCCGAGCACTGTCGAGATGGGGTCAGCCTCCACGGGCGCCAGCGCTGGCACAGTGGCTGGCAGGGAGACCGTGAAGCGGCTGCCGTGGCCCGGCGTGCTATCTACCTGGATTGTGCCGCCGTGGGCTTTGGCGATCCAGGCCACGAAGCTCAAGCCCAGACCCAGTCCCGGCTCAGGATTTGCACAGGTTTCCGGAGTGGGAACCCGGTAGAACCGCTCAAAAATGTGTGGAATGTGTTCCTCCGGGATGCCACAGCCGGTGTCGGCGACCTCGATCTCGATGGTCTCGGGCAAGCAGCGGAGCGCCACGTGCACCTGCCCGCCGGCCGGGGTGAACTTCATGGCGTTGGACAACAGGTTGGAAAGCATCCGCTCGATCTGCACACGGTCCAAATCGGCCGGGCACTCCGGCAGAAGGTCGGCCGAAAGCTCGACGTGCGCGCCCTCGGCGGGAATCTGAAATTGCTCGACAATGTCACGCACCACCGATGCCAGGTCCAGCCGTGATTTCTGCAACGCCAGTTGACCCGACTCGGCCTGGGAGAGCAGCAGCAGGGCCCGCACGATCTGCGATAGCCGTTCGATATCCTGCAGGGAATTCAGTACGGCATCCCGATACTGTTCCACGGTTTTGGCCGTGAAGAGCGCTACTTCGAGCTGCCCGCGGATGGCGGTGATGGGCGTACGCAATTCGTGCGAGACATCCGTGGAGAACTGGCGGATCTGCTGGAAGGAACTCTCCAGCCGCTCGATCATGCGGTTAAATGTCTCGATCAGATAGTCCAACTCGTCGCCCACCGCGCGTGTGGGGATGCGCAAGCTCAGATTGGACCCGGAAATGGCTTGCGCGGCCCGCGCTACTTCGGTCACGGGCAGTAAGGCGCGGCCGGTGAGCAGCCATCCCAAGATGCATCCGCACAACAGCGAAAACGGGATCAGTCCCGCGTAGATCCAGGTTTGACTTTTCAGGATCTTCTCGCTTTCTTCCATGGGACGGCCGATGGCCACGTAGAACGGGTGGTGGTGCCCCTCATCCCCCGCCGCGGCGTAGACCACGCCGGCACGAATGAGATAGGGTGTGCCATGCGTAGTGCGACGGACCTTCCAAAGCGGTTGGCCATTTTTGAGGGCGGCCTGGATCTCCCGCGGTGGGTCGATGCCAAGAGCCTGATAGATCGTGGAAACCTCCATCACGTTGCCGGTGGCGTCCGTCAGCAGATATATGCGCCGTAGCCTCTCCACGATGAAGGCTTCGTCGGGATCGTTCTTGTCGAATTCCCAAACATAGTGCCACACCGGGGGCGCATGCAACGCCGCGCGTCCTTTGATGGGGGCCCGCTCAATGCGTAGATAGCCTTTCAGGGCGTACCATTCCTGATCCAGGATGTCATGGGCTTCAGAATCGAGGGTGTAGGCCAAACGCTGGCGGAACAGGGTCGCGATGCCGATCAGCAGCAGCGCGAAGAGCAGGGCATAGCCGGCGGTAAGGCGAAACCGGAGGCCGCGCGTGAGATGACGCTTCGCCGCCACGCTACACCTGCCGCTCCGCCGCCTGATCGGCAGGTTTTTCGGCGGACTTGTCGGGCGCCTCGATCATGTATCCGATGCCGCGCACGGTCTGGATCAGCTTCTGCGGGAAGCGGTCGTCGATCTTGCTGCGCAGGTGACGTATGTAGACATCCACGATGTTGGTGAGTCCATCGTAGTCCATGTCCCAGACATGCTCGACGATCATGGTGCGGCTGAGGGGGCGGCCCTTGTTGCGCATCATGTACTCCAGGATGCCGAACTCCTTGGGCGCCAGGTCGATGGGCTCGGCGGCGCGGATGACTTTGCGGCGCACGCAATCGAGCGTGAGGTCGCCCACCTGGAGGCGTTCCGGCGCCGGCTGGCCGCGGCGCAGCAGCGCGCGCACGCGGGCCAGTAGCTCCACAAAGGCGAACGGCTTCACCAGGTAATCGTCGGCGCCTTGTTCCAGGCCGCGGACGCGGTCGTCCAGCGCTCCGCGCGCGCTGAGGATCAGCACCGGGGGACCCACCTTGCGATTGCGGATCCTTTCGAGCACCTGGAGGCCATCCATGTCGGGCAGCATGATATCCAGGACCACCAGATCGTAGTCGGTGGCATGCACGAACTCCAGTGCGGTGGCGCCGTTCGGCGCGGCATCCACTGCGTAGCCGGCGCCCTGCAGGCCCCGGCAAAGGAAATCCGCTATGCGTTTTTCGTCTTCTACAACGAGGATCCGCACACCCATAGCTTACCGCAGCAGGGCGTAGCGCGCGCTGGGGAAGCTTATATTAAATAAGTGGAGACGACCTCCGAAGAACTGGCCCACTCGATTGTTTCGCGGCTGCGGGCCGCGGGGCACCAAGCTTACCTGGTGGGCGGTTGCGTGCGCGACCTGCTGCTGGGCCGCCAGCCGAAGGATTTCGACGTGGCCACGGATGCGCGCCCCGATCGGGTGGCTGAGTTGTTCGAGCGCTCCGAGCAGGTGGGCGCGCATTTTGGCGTGGTGCTCGTGCGGGAGTACACGTCCCAGGTGGAGGTCGCCACCTTTCGCAGCGACGCCAGCTACAGCGACGGCCGGCGCCCCGACCAGGTGCACTTCGAAACCGATCCGCGGCAGGATGTGCTGCGGCGAGACTTCACCATCAACGCGCTATTGCTCGATCCCGAGACCAGCCAGGTGCTGGATTTCGCCGGCGGGCAGCAGGACCTGCAACGCCGCGTGATCCGCGCCATCGGCGATGCGGAGCAGCGGTTTCAGGAAGACCACCTGCGGCTGATCCGCGCTGTGCGCTTCGCGGCCCGGCTGGGTTTCGAGATCGACCCCGCGACGATGGCGGCCCTGAAGCGTCTGCACGGTTTGATCGCGAAAGTGGTGGCTGAGCGCGTCCGCGACGAACTGGCGCGTATCCTCACGGAAGGCGGCGCGCGGCGCGGCTTCGAACTGCTGGACGAAACCGGGCTGCTCGGCGACATCCTGCCAGAAGTGGCGGCCATGAAAGGCGTCGAGCAGCCGCCGGAATTTCATCCCGAAGGCGATGTGTGGACGCATACGCTGCTGCTGCTTGAGAAGCTGCGCAATCCCACGGTGACGCTGGCGATGGGCGCGCTGTTGCACGACGTCGGCAAGCCCCCGACGTTTCGCGTGGCGGAGCGCATTCGCTTCGACGGGCACGTGGAAGAAGGCGTGCGGCTGGCGCACGGCATCCTTGCGCGGCTGCGATTTTCTTACGAGCAGACCGAGCAGATTTTGGCGCTCATCGGCCAGCATATGCGCTTCAAGGATGCCGGCAAGATGCGCGAGAGTACTTTGAAGCGCTTCCTGCGGATGGAAAATTTTGCCGAGCACCTGGAGTTGCACCGGCTGGACTGCCTGTCGAGCAACGGAAAGCTGGATTCCTACAGGCTGGTTCGGTCGCGGCTGGCGGAGTTCGGCACGGAGGAGTTGAAGCCTAAGCCGTTGCTGACGGGACGGGACCTGATCGCAGCGGGCTATGCGCCGGGACCTGCTTTCGGGAAGATGCTGGCGGCGGTGGAGGATGCCCAATTGGAGGCGCGGGTGCGGAGCAAGGACGAGGCGCTGGCCCTGGTGCGGGCGGAGTTCGGGGCGCCGGGGTGAGGGCGCGCTTCGCTCGCCGGGGGCAGGGGTCGGGGCCCGGGGGCCGCGGTTGTGCCCTGCCGTTTTGGACAAACAAAGCCTAAGTGGGCCGATCTAAATGGCTTGATGGAGGCGAGCGCGCACCGGAGCACGCCAAGCGCTACCTATTTCGACGACAAACGTCAGCATACAGAGGACGCCAGTGCCGGCATTTATAGCTTCAACGAGAATGCCGTGAACTCGGTGGTGCCGTAGAGCACCCCGGCACTACCGATTGCCACACCTGCAAAGGGACTGGCGCCATCAGTGCCGCCGGCGAAACTGTGGAGCACGGTCTCGGTCCACTGCCCGCCCGGAGATGCCGGCGGGGTCAAAGAGAATACGCTACCGTTACCCGAATTTCCGCCTGCGGACGTGGTGCTGTAGAGCACGCCGTTATTGCCGATCACGACGCTTCCGTACGGATGGGCGACGGAGAAATTGAGGAGGATGGTCTCGGCCCACGGGTCGCCGGGAGATGCTGGCGGGGTCAAAGCGAATACCGTACCGGCGCCTAAACTCCCGCCGGCGTAGGTGGTGCCGTAGAGCACGCCGCCGCTGCCGATCGCCACACCGGCATATGGATCGGTCCCGTCGCTGCCGCCGGTGAAATCGTGGAGCACGGTCTCAGTCCAGTCGCCGCCTGGAGAGGCCGGCGGGGCTAAAGAGAATACGGTGCCGCAGCACGAAGATCCGCCGTGGGCGGTGGTGCCGTAGAGCACGCCGCCACTGCCGATCGCGACGCCTGCGTGGGGATTGGTTCCATCGTTGCCGCCGGTGAAACTGTGGAGCACGGCTTCGGTCCACGCGCCGCCCGGAGATGCGGGCGGGGTCAGAGAGAATACCGTGCCGGAGCGGGCAGTTCCGCCGCCGTATGTGGTGCCGTAGAGCACGCCGCTTTTGCCGATCGCGATATTTCCGTAGGGATAGGCCCCATTCCTGCCGCCGGTGAAAGCGTGGAGCACGGTTTCGGTCCACGCACCGCCCGGAGATGCCGGCGGGGTCAAAGCGAATACCGTACCAAAGTCCGAACTTCCGCCGCCGGCGGGGGTGGCGCCGTAGAGCACGCCGCCGCTGCCGATCACTACTCCGGCATAGGGCACGGCCCCGTCGCCGCCGCCGGTGAAGTTGTGGAGCACGGACTCAGTCCATGCACCGCCGGGGGACGCCGGAGGGGCCAGCGAGAACACCGTGCCAAGATCCAAACTTCCGCCGGAAGCCGTAGTGCCGTAGAGTACGCCGCTCTTGCCGATCACCACACCTCCGTAGGGATATTCCCCGGCGCTGCCGCCGCCGAAATAGAGGAGCGTGGTCAGTATCGGGCTGGTATCCTGAGCCGTGGTATAAGAGATCGAAAACAGGAGCGCCGCAAAGAGCACGCCGCCAGTCGTGAGCGCGCGTCGTCGGTTGGCCATGGGGAATTGTGGGCCCGCCGACGTACAGATGTCAAGAACGTCAGTAGACTCCGCGCTTCGCGCGGGAGCGACGGCCCGGGTTCCGTCGGCCTCGCTGGGCAGAGCAATAATTGCGACTTAGCAGCACCATTCCTGCAGGGATTGGGAACCCTGCGCCACGGCATCGATTCCGATTGCCGAGATGAATGCTTGGCCGCAAGGGTAAGGGACCCACTTTCGGATTCGAGTATTGGTTTAGTGGGAAGCGGCGGCTCCCCCGCCAGCGCTCCCCTTCAGTTGCGCGTCGAAGAACCGCGCGGCCGCTTCGTAGGCCGCCAGCCAGTGCGCGTGCGTCAGGAAATCGTGGATTTCGTCCGGGAAGATCAACTGCTCCACGTGTACGCGGCCGCGGAGCGCTTCCACCAGTTCCACGGTCTGGCGGAAGTTCACATTGCGGTCGTCGTCGCCGTGAATCAGGAGCACCGGTGAGCGCCAGTCCTTGACGCTGGCCATGGGCGAGGAGTTGAAGGCCAGCCGCCCGGCGGCATCCTCCTTGCCGATGCCCAGTTCTTCGGTCCAGTCGTGGACGCCGTGCAGATCCACGCCCGCGGCGAACAGGTCCGAGGCGCGGGCCAGGCCCAGGGCGGTCAGATATCCGCCGTAGGAGCCTCCCCACAATCCTATGCGGGCGGGGTCTACGGCAGGATGGCTTTTTAGAAACAGCCCGGCGCCCAGCACGTCGTTGAACTCGCTCGCGCCGGTAGGTCCGTAATTCAACGCTTCGCGAAAATTCAGTCCGTAGCCGATGCCACTGCGGTAATTCACCGAGAGCACCACGTAGCCGCGGCTCGCCAGATACTGATTCATGGCGTAGGCGTTGTTGTAGTAGTACATATAATGCCAACCCAGCAGCATCTGCCGCTGCGATCCGCCGTGAAAGAAGATCACCGCGGGATGGCGCTGACCGGCGTCCGTCTTCGGCAGAAACAACTGGCCATGGATCTCGATGCCGTCGGCGGCCGAGAGGATCACCTGCTGCGGAGTTACCAGCGCATCGCGCGGGAAGCCGGCGGGAATGGCTTCAGGCGCGAGGTCGCGCACTTCACCGGATGCCAGCCGGACCGCCGGACGCGCCTGCCGCTGCGCGTCCGCGTGGATGAAGACCAGCTTTCCGTCGGTGGTGACTTCGGGCGACCACTCCAGGCCGCTGCCGGCCATTACTTGGACAGGCGTCCCACCCGCCGCGGACACGCGCCAGATGTGCCGGCGATCGATATCGTTCTGGTTCGACGAATAGACCATTTCATGGCTTTCCGGAGACATCGCCACGTGCTCGACCTCGAAATTTCCGGGAGTCAGCAGCGTTGCATCGCCGCCGGAAACCGGGACGGAGTACAGATGGGTCCAGCCGTCACGTTCCCAGGGGAACACCAGCCGGTCGCCTGCCCAGAACAACTGCTGCTCAGAGCCCAACCCGCGGAACACGCTGCCGGGGCCTTCCGAGGCTTTCCATACTTCCATACCGGCAGCCACGCCGCCAGCGTCCGCCACCCGGATGGACCACGGCGGCCCGCTGCGCACGGCGGCGAAGTACTTGCGCTCGTCCACGGTGGGGATGCGCAGAAACGCGACGCGCTTGCTGTCGGGCGACCAGGCGGGGGCATCGTCGCGATCCACGCTGGGGTCCAGATAGCGCACAGTCTTGGCGGCCAAGTCGTATACTCCGACGAAAGTGTGATTCCCCCGGCCGCTCACGAAGGCCAGCTGAGCGCCGTCGGGCGACCAGCGCAGCCCGCGATTCTGGCCGCGCGCGTGAATCAGTTGCTCCGCTTTCTCCTTGCCGTCTAGCGATGCCGACCACACTTGCCCTTTGCGTACGAAGGCCACGCGGCCGCCGCGCGGCGATACGGCCGGCTGGTTGCCTTCGCCGATCGACCGGGGCGCATGGTCCGCGGCGCTTCCGACCGAAACCACCCACACGGCTTGCTCGATGCCCTTGGGGTCGCTGGTCGGATTCGGATATTCGCCAGCCCCGTTGGCGGCCTCGCCGCGCACGAAGACGATCTCACGCGCATCGGGCGTCCACTGCAATTCGGAGATTTCCTGCCCATCATCTTCGGCGTACGCGGTGACGCTGCGGCCGCGGTACTCGGGCGGCTCAGCCACCCAGATATTGCGCACGCCGCGCGCATTGTAGACCCAGGCGATCTTGCCGCCGGAGGGCGACACGACAGGGGCCGAGGGAAACGGAGCGCTTAATACCTGCTCGAGGGTGAAGGTAGGTTGCGCGAGCGCGCAGGCGGCACACGCCAGGGCCGCGGCGATTGACCACGAAATCCGCATTAGTAGATTATGGCGCAGTACAGAATCTATAGAAGGCTCCGGGTAGTGGGGCCATCGCGAGAGACCTGGCGGGGCTGAAGTCCCGCCTCACGCTGGAAGTTAGGCGGGCAAAGCTCGCGTGGGTCGGAAGGAGTGCCGGCGCACGAGTGCCAGCGCCACGAAGCGGTGCAAGGTTTCCGACATTGGTGACGGCCCCCCGGGGTCCGCCCGCGCTGAAGCGTGCGCCACGCTACTCGCTGCGCAAGGCCTTGACCGGATCGGCGGTGGCGGCGCGCCAAGCCGACCAAACGCTGGCGACAGTTCCAACGATCAGCAGCAAGGCACTCGCGCCGAGGTACGTGATGGGATCGTCGGCGCCGATTTCATAGAGCAGGCTGGCCAGGAGCCGGGAAAGCAACAGGGCGGCTACCAAGCTTACCGCCAAACCAACCGCCAGCGGCGCCATGGCTCCGCGCAGAATCACGGCCACCACTCTTCGCGGAGTCGCGCCGAGCGCCACGCGGATTCCCACCTCCCGCACCCTGAGAGCCGAGGTATAGGCGACCACGCTATAGACGCCGGCGGAGGTCAGCAACAGGGCCAGGCTCCCGAATACCGAAAACACCCAGACGGAGAAGCGCTGGCGCCAGGTGGCATCGGCGATCACGTCGTTCATGGTTTCCACCTTGACGATCGGTTGGTCGGGATCCACCGCCCATACTTCCTTGCGGACCGTGCCGGCCACAGACAGCGGGTCGCCGGAGGTACGCGCCACAATGGTCGACATGAAGGCTGCAAAGATGTACTGCTGATACGGAATGTAGATCTCGCCTTTGGCAGGCTGGTCGTAGTTGAGCTGCGCGGAATCTCTGGCGACACCGACCACCGTGGGGGTCGGCGCGTTGGGCTCGGACTGGGGCAGGCGTTCGCCGAGCGGGCTGCGTTTCGGAAACAGTTGGCGGGCCAGGTATTCGTTGATGATGGCTACGGGTGGCGAACCGGTTTGATCGCCATCCGTGAAGGTGCGGCCCGCGACGATGGGGATTCCCATAGCGGCGAAGTACTGCGGGCTGATGGTGCGGGTCGACATCAGCACGGTTTTGCCGTCGGGTCCTCTGAAAGGCGTGCTGGCGCTGACTGCGGAGAGCGGCAGGTTGTTGACGACGGCGACAGATTTGATCGCGGGGATCTTCGCGAGCCGCGCGATAAGCTCGCGATAATACGCCATCTGCCGCTGCCTTGTGTCGTACTTGCCGGTCGGCCGCGACTGCGTGAGAGTGCCGATGGGCACACGCATAGTCAGGACGTGATCGGGACGAAAGCCGTGATCCTCCTGCTGGAGGCGAACGAGGCTGCGGATCATGAGGCCGGAACCCACCAGAAGCAGGAAGGCAAATGCTGCTTGGGAAGCGATCAGGATCGAGGAGAGCCGTGAAGAACTCCGGGGCGCAGCCTGATTGCCGCGGAGGGCAGCCTGCAAGTCGGTCCGGGCCGCCGACAGCACCGGCGCGAGGCTGCACAGGAGCGCGAGCATCAGGCACAGAGCCACGTTGAACACCAGAACGCGCGTGTCGATGGCCGCGCGCTGCAAGTGCGGCAGAATGTTCGGAACAGTCGCGAGCTGTCTCGTCAGGAAAGGCAATAAGTAGCGTGCCCCGGCGATGCCGGCCACACTTCCCAGGACCGCCAGTAGCAGGCTCTCGGCTAGCATTTGGCGCGCCACGCGCCAGAGGCCCGCGCCCAGCGATGCGCGGATGGCGATCTCCTTTTGGCGTCCGACGGCGCGGCTGAGCAGCAGACCACCCACGTCGGCGCAGGCGATCAACAGAACTAGCGCGACGGCGGCCAGAATGAACACCAGGGTGAGCTTGTATTGGCGATCGGGTGTTTCGCTCCAGGGCGACACGGTGAATCGCAGGCCGGCTCTCTCGACAGGGTCTTCGCGCTCCAGTTGAGCGCCGACGATTCGCAGGGCGCTTTGGACTTGCGCCGGCGTTACCGACGGCTTCAGCCGCGCCACGATTTGCAGCCAGTTGGTGAGGGCGGGCGTGAGCCGGAGCGGCACCCACAGCTCGATGTTGGAATATTGAAACTCGAATTCCGGCGGCATGACGCCAGCGATGGTGAAGACCTCGCCGGAGACCGTCAGAGTGCGGTCGATGGCGGCGGGGTTCGCGTGGTAGAGCCGCCGCCAAAGGCGGTCGCTGAGAACAGCCACCTTCGGGGAGGCGGGGTCGTCATCGGCGTCAACCAGCGCGCGTCCGAGTGCGGCGCGGGCTCCCAACAGCGGGAACAGTCCGCCGGAAGTGCGCAGGGCGAAGACCTGATCGGGCTCGATGCCACCGGTCAGGGTGACCGAGTCCTTGAGATAGGGTACGGTTTTTTCGAAGAGGTCGGGGCGATCCCGCCAGCGCAAGTAGTCTTCCACCGGGATGCCGGATATGAGGTGCTTTGTGCTGGTTTCGTCGATACGCACCAGGCCGCGGGCAGATGCGTAGGGAAGCGGTCTCAGAAGGACGGCGTCCACGATGCTGAAGACTGCTGTATTGGCGCCTATTCCCAGCGCCAGGATGGCGGTGACGGCGGTGGTGAAGAGGGGGTGTTTGCGCAACCATCGCAGGGCCCATAGAAGATCTTGGAGCATACTAAGGAATTAGTATACGTCGGCTCGCGCCTTGGTGGCATAGCCCATACCGTTTGCTGACGCGCGCGGTTCTTGAGGTGCGTTGGCAGGCGAAAGCGCCTGCCCCACGACTGCCGCAGATCATCGGCTAGGCGTGGGGTAAGACAATCAGCTTGCCGACTCCGTCCGCGCGGTGCTCCACTTGATGGAACGCTTCCGCGATGCGAACGAGCGGGCGCGTGTGGGTAATCATTGCGGCGAAGTGTGGAAGGTTGCCGACGAGCAGGTCGCGGGCGGCCTCGACTTCGTGATTGGACCGGCGAACGCTGTAGATCGCCAATTCTTTGCGGCGCAGGGGCGAGACTTCCAATGGCACGTGGGTCTCCACGTGAATCCCTGTAAGGACCACGCGTCCGGCCCTGCGCGTCGCGCGGATGCAATGATCCAAAGAGCCACCGCTGGCCGCGCAATCGATGGCTACATCCACGCCCCGGCCGCCGGTGTCGCGTTGAATTTCGCGCGAAGGGTCAGTCGCGCCGGGATCTACGACCGCATCCGCACCGGCCTGACGCGCCAACTCGCGGCGCTCCGCTACCGGCTCGACGGCCCAGACTCTCGCCGCGCCGGCCAGCTTCAGACAGATCACGGTCATCAGCCCGATAGGCCCGGCCCCGAAGACCGCGGCAGTCTCCGAAAGGCCCAGCGCCACGAACTTCATCGAGTGCAGCACCACTGCCAGCGGCTCGACAATTGTCGCATCGCGGAAGGCCAGGCCCGGCGGAATTCCGATCAGGTTGCCGGCGGGGATGTTGGCGTATTCGCGAAAGAATCCAGGTTCGCCCGGCATGCTCATGAAGCGGATGTTGGCGCACACGTTGTGGCGGCCCGTGCGGCAGAATTCGCAATGGTAACAGTAGATAGCCGGCTCGAAGGCCGCGCGATCGCCCGCAGTCCAGCGCGTGACTCCAGCGCCGGCGCTGACGATCGTTCCGGCGGGCTCATGCCCCAGCACCATGGGATAGACGCACGGGGTGTCGCCCACGCCGCCCTCCGCGTAAGCATGCAGGTCAGAGCCGCAGATCCCCACCGCATCGATGCGGACCTGCACTTCACCTGGGCCGGGACCGGGCAACGGCGCCTCAGCCAGACGGAACTGGCGTTGGCCGCAAAGCTCGGCGACGCGCGCGTTCATGGCCCATCTTCCTTGGGAGGGCGCTTCAGCGTGAGGCCTGCGATGTGGTCCAGCACGGCGTGGAAGTAGGCCATGTCGCGCTCCTTTTCGGGCATGTCGTCACGGACCTGCGCCGCGGCGCCGGGCAGGTAACGGAACGGAAAGCGCTGCGCCTGAATCCAGGGCAGGTATCCCCAGCCGGCCGCCTTGTGAAAGAAGATGTCGCAGCTCGCCAGGTCGCCGGCCAGGTGTTCGACGGTGGTGGCGCGGCCGTTGTCGTCTTCGGTCATTAGAATGGGGCGTTGCACGTCCTTCAACTCGGAGACGCGGCGCGTCTTCTCTTGCGGATCGCGGTTGTCGCCGTGGATCAGCAGGACGTCCACCTGGCCCTGCAGCGATTGCGGGTAACGCATGCGGCCATCGCTCGATGCGCCGATCGGCAGCGAATAGCCGGCGTGTTTGAAGCGCTCGCGCACTTCATCGATGAGCGGGATGATATTTTGCGGGATGTACCCCTTGAAATCCCACTGCGGGCCGGGGAGATCGTACTCGTTGGCGACGTCCACGATCACGTTGCGGAAGTCGTGCGCGATCAGCCAGTCGGTAATGTTCGCGGCAGCGGCGTGTATCGCCAATGTGGACTGGAACTGCTCGTCCTGGCCGTGGTAGAAGTACATCAGGTTGACGAACATGCCGCGCTGGTCGGCGGCGCGCAACAGGCGTTCCAGACGCCCCACCCACTCCGGCTTGAGCGAGCCATCGGGCCGGAAAGCGCTCACGTAGGTGCCTTTGCCGGGACCCAGGCGATAGGCGTTTTCGCGATCGATTCCGTTGACGGCCTTGTCGTATCCGGCCTGCGCGCCTTGCAGGCTGACATTGATCATGAGGATGCCGTGGTTCTTGTAGAAATCCAGCGCGCCGATGACGGAGTCCGTGTTGAACTCGGGGTCGAAAGTACGCTCGTGCATCCACTCGTCGAGAAACAGCGCGTTGGCCAGCCGCAGGTTCATGAGCTTGCCTTGGGCCTCATGCCGGTAGGCGGCGCCGCTATAGGTCTTCTGCCAGTTGTCGCCGGGAGCGTCGCGGACGTAAAACGCGCGCGGATCGTAGTGCGGGCCCAGCATGGCTCCCGTACTGATTTCCGCGGCGCACAGGGCTGTGGCGAGTATGGGCAGGAGGAGCAGCCGATTCACGACCACATTATCTCATTGGGTGGGATGGGCTATTGGCCTGCAGCCGCGCGCGGGCCATGCGGACCGCTTCGTGGAGTTTGCGCTCCAGTTCCTTCTTCGGCAACGCATCCGTCCAGTAGCTGGCCACGTGAATGCCGCTTTCTTGCAACTCGAGCAGCGCGATGTGTTCCTCGCTCCCGCCTGCGCAAAGGATCATGCCCAGAGGTTCGGCCGAGTCCGGCTCGCAAGCATAGCGCTTGAGCCAGCCCAGATAGAGTTCCATCTGGCCTTTGTCGGCGGCCTCAAACTTGCCAAGCTTGAGGTCAATCGCAATCAGGCGGCGGAGCTTGCGGTGATAGAACAGCAGGTCCAAGTAATAATCGCGGTCGTCGATTTGCATGTGCTGCTGGCGAGCCACGAAACAGAACCCCACGCCCAGTTCGAGGATGGAGGCCTCCATCTCACGGAGAATCGCCGATTCCAAATCTTTCTCCGCGTAGGTGTCTTTCAAACCCAGGAAATCGAGGATATAGGGATCGCGGAAGACCAGATCGGGTGTAAGCTTATCTTCCTCGCGCAGTTGTTTGAGTTCCAACGCAGCGAGTTTTTCCGGCTTGCGGGATAAAGCCGTACGCTCGTAAAGCATCCCGTTAATCTTCTGCCGCAGTGTGCGCACGCTCCAGCGCTCCACCCGGCACATCTCCGCGTAAAACTCGCGCTCGAGGGGCCTATCCAGCGGCATCAGCTCGATGAAGTGGGTCCAAGTCAATTGTGCAGCCAATGGCTGCACAATTCGGGAATCCGGGAAGACCTCGGCAAAGCGAACCATATTGAAGAGGTTGCGCCGTGAAAAACCACGACCGAACTCCGCGGACAATTGTGCACTCAGTGCGGACACTATCTGCTCTCCATATTCGGCGCGCTTTTCCTTCAGGATGTCCTGCCGGATGCGCCGGCCAATGTGCCAATACAGGATGGTGAGCCCCGAGTCCACGGCTCGCGCCACGCCTTCGCGGGCCTGCAGGATCATCTCCCGCAGGTCGGCAATCAACGAGGTTGGTCCGGGGGCTCGTACCACCGCTGCGTCCGTTCGCCTTGCTGTTTTTTCGCTGCGTCATAGTCAATTCCGAGCGGGCGACAGGTTGCTACTCCGTCAACTTCAGGATCATCCCCGTATCCGTCGCCACCCATACAGAGCCATCGCTCGCCGTCCGAAACATCGCCCGCGCGGCGGTGGCGCGGTAATCGACGTCCATCTCCTGCCAGTCGCTCCAGTCTTCGCTCTCCAGGATTATCAATCTGCGCGGGATCGGGGAGTGTTGCAGGCGTCCCACCACTTCCACTCCCGCCAGGTACGCCACGCCGGAAGGCCGCAGCAGCACATCCGTGATGGCCCGGTCCGTAGCGTTGTAGACGACCGAGCTCTGGCCGGTTGTGCCATCCAGCCGGTGCACCTCCGAAGGCCACTTGAAATTCTCGGTGAACTCGATGAGCCCGAGTCCCCGGCCGTCAGGCAGAAAAGTGGTTTGCGTGATGCGGCCGAACATGGAGGCCGTGGAGGACGTCCAGGTTTTGCCGCCATCCCGCGTATCCAGCATGATCGAGAGGTGGGGCCACTCCCGCCGTTCGGTGGCGCCCTTTGGGTCCAGCCACTCGGGCCGGGGATCCTTGCGCGGAGGCGCGCTGTAGCCGTTGATCATACCGGTCTTAGCGTTCACGAACGTGATGTTGTTGTAGACGGTGTAATCCGGGTCGGTATGCGGCTCCGCGGCGGCGGCAATCGGCCCCCAGGTCTTGCCGCCGTCCTCGGTCTGGTATACGAGTTTTTGCGTCCCTATCGCGAAGCCGTGCGTCTCATCCAGAAAATAGACTTTGACCAGCAGCTTTGGCGACTTGGGCAGCTCACGCCAGGTCCTGCCGCCTTCGTCAGTCTGCCAGACGCCTTTCGGTGTAACCATCCAGCCCCGGCTGTCATTCAGAAAAAACAGCGAAATCGGGATTTCCTTAAGCGGGGAGACGGTCCAGTAGGCGCCGCCATCGTTGGTGATCACGCTGACCGGTTTGGACTTGCCTTTCTCGTCGATATACCCGACTGCGATGCCGCGCGCGGGAGTTGGAAACTGCAGGTCATTGATCACCAGCGAAGCGCGGTCCCTGTCGTAAAAGTATTGCAACTTCCATTTTTCAGCGGACAAAGCCGGACCAGTCGAAATTACGCACAGGCAGAGGCTAGCCAGAAATCGCACAAGCACAATCTCACCTTTAAGTAGAGACCGTAGGCTAAGCCCACGGCGGCGCGCCAAGAGCGCGCGCCACGTCAACGCGGCCGAATCGGACCCGACGACAACACCAGCTCGACATGATTGGCCGATTCCACCAAAGTGGGCGCCATGCGGGCCAATACGAGCACGCAACCCACCTGTTCGCCGAGAGTGGTGAGCACCTCCATTTCGCTGCCGGTATGCTGGTGCGGCAGCCGGTGCTGCACATTGATCACGCCCACCACCCGATTGCGGGCGATGACCGGCGAGGAAAGGAAGGCTTCGTAGGAGTCTTCCGGCAATTCGCCGAAGGTCTTGAAGCGCGGATCTTTGTAGGCTTCCCGCGAGATGGCCAGCAGCTTGCGCTCGCGGGCCACCCAGCCGGTCAGGCCCTCATTCAGTTTCAGCCGTACTTTGCCTATCGTGGATGGGTGCGGCGTATTCGAAGCGCAGAGCACCAATTCGTCGTTGTCCAGAAGATACACAAGGCAGGAATCGCATTGCGAGAATTCAACGGTGAGGGAAACGATACCCTGGAGCACGTCCTGCAGGCTCAGTTCCCTAACCATGAAGCGGCTGACCTTTTGAAAGAGCCGCAACTGTTGCTCGGTGCGCTGCAAACGCAACTCGATTTCCTTGGTTTTCGGCACCCTTTCATTATAACTTCGGCGGTAAATGGGCCGAATGGGCCATTCCCGCCATGGTATTTCTGGTACTTTTTCTTGCCCTGTCCAGTACGACCGATAGGGGTCCGCAGACGGCGTACAACCCTAGAATCAAGGTTGTGCCCACCACTTCCCCAACACCCGTGGACGCGCCCGAGGCAACCTGGCAAGTGGCGGAGTGCCCCTTCGCGATCGAGTGGTCCGCGGCGGTGCTCGAGGAAATCCGCATGGCCGTCGTGGAGGCATTCTTCTCGCTCCCGCACGGCGGCGCGGAAATCGGTGGAGTGCTGTTCGGAACGCGAAACGGCGGCTGCGTGCGCGTTCTGGCGTCCCGCCCGCTCGAGTGCGAGCACGCGCTCGGCCCCACGTTCACACTCTCGGAAAACGACCACGCGCGTCTCGAGGCGCTGCTGGAAGAAGGCGGCCACGACCTGCGCGCGCAAGGTCTGGAGCCGGTCGGTTGGTACCATTCGCATACCCGCAGCGAGATTTTCCTCTCGGCCCAGGATGTCGCCCTGCACAACCGCTACTTCCCCGATCCCTGGCATATCGCCCTGGTGTTACGCCCGCACGCTCTGAAGCCGGTGCGGGCAGGCTTCTTCTTCCGCGAGGCCGGCGGATACATGCACGTGGATTCCAGCTACCGCGAGTTTCTGTTGCAGCCGTCCGCGAGCGGCCCACCCCGGCCAGTCGAGCAGCCCGCGCCCATACTCGCCGGACCGGGCCCAGCGGGCACACCGTCAGAGACGCCCCCAGGGCCGGGTGCCGCTCAAATATCCGTTCCCGCCTTTCTCACCGCTACGCGGCGGAGGCGGTCCTGGAGGTGGCTCTGGTGGGCCGCGATCATCCTGGCGCTGGTGACCGGCCTCGCTGCGGTCAAAGAGGATTGGATGCCCTACTTGGTCTATCGCCAGCCGCCGCCTTCCCTCTCGCTGACGGCGTACGATCTCGAAGGGCAGGTGCAGATTCACTGGGATCGGGCCGCGGAACCGATTCGGTCCGCCGCGGCCGGCACCCTAGAGATCACGGATGGCGCCAGGCACTCCGTGGTGGCGCTCGACAGAGGGATGCTACAGCGCGGCACGGTCAGCTACGCCCGCCAGACCGCGCGGGTCGATATGCGCTTGACGGTGGGCAGGCCGGACGGTAAAAAATTCGAGGAGTTTGCGAGCTTTCTGGGCGGCGCGGCGAGCAAACCGGCAACCGACCGCAGCGCCGACACGGAAACACTGCGCAAGGAACTACACGATCAGACCATTCGCACGCGGCGGCTGGAACGCGCTATCGGCGAGATGCGCGCGGAGATCCGCCGGGAGCAGGAGCGCCGGCGGAACGCAGGCCAATCCCAGCCCAACCCTTAGGCAAACGGGCGTGGCCGACCGCGGTTGGCAGGCGAAAGCGTCTGCCCCACCCGCCTGCCCGCCCTTCAAGCTACTTCTTTTCCGCAACGTTCGAGCCAAAGTGCACGGTGGGCCCGACCGAGAAACGCAACTCATTGCGATGATTCAAAAGATCGCTGAATAACGCATCGCGCACAAAATCCACGTGGACCTTCATGCCGTAATGCCGGGTGATGTTGAGGTCAAAGCCGCCGCCGACGCCGTAGAAACCCACCCAGTCCGTTTTCACTCCGGAAGCCGCATATTGCGCGACGAAGGCCTGGCCGAGCATATCGTCGGGATGCGGCGTCGCGACTTCGTGCATGGCGCCCAAATCCGGATGGATAAATAGCGTTACCGCCCCGAAGTGGCGATAATTGACCTGCGGACCGACGGCATAAGTCTCGGTTCTCGAATGCATCGGCACCGCCAACGCGTAATTGGACGGGATCAGCCCTGCGGCTTTCAATTGGCCAACCTCTGCAAGGATCTGCTGCTGCAACGGGGATTTCAGCATGCCGGGCGTCAGCGACGTATCACCGGATCCTGTGCTGAAGTCGAAACCCAATGAATACCACTTCGCCATGTTCATGCCGACCTGGGTGTGAAACCCGGTTTCGCCAAGATTGATCGCCGAGCTGTCGAGGTACATGAATCCCGTATATATGTCGTAGCGACCGATATACGCCTGCTGGCCAAATGCGATTGACGTCAGCAGAAGCAGGGACAAGGCCCCGATTGCCAAACTGTGTCGTGTTTTCATTCGTCTCTCTCCATGAGTCCGGGTGCGACTCTCGCCTGCGCGTTTGGATTAAGGACTATTATGCCTTAAATTCCTAATGAAAGATAGGGGGTGGCGGACTCGGTGGGCGCGGGCCTCTCCGCGAGCGGTCAGGGCGCATTATACTGTTTTCACCATGCATAACCCCGGACCCCCGCTTGGCGGTTCCATACTGGCGTTGGCTCTGGCGCCCGTGATCTTCGCTGCGGACTACCAGGCGGGGGTGGCGACTCTCGTCATCACCCCGGACGAAGCGATCTACCTCTCCGGCTACGCCAGCCGCGACCATCCGTCCGAAGGCGTGGCGCTCGACCTCAAGGCTAAAGCGCTGGTGATTCAGGACAAGCTCGGCCAGCGGACTTTGATTGTGAGCACCGACCTGATTGGCCTGCCGCGCTCCATCGCCGACCTGGCCGCGGCGCGCATCGAGAAGGACTACGGCATCGGCCGCGCGCACATCCTATTGAACTCGTCCCACACCCATACGGGTCCGTTGCTGGCCAACAACTGAACTTGATGTTCCAACTGAGCGCGCACGATCAAGAAGTCGTGGAGCGCTATTCGCGGAAGCTCACCGATAACCTTGTAGCGCTGGCGGGCGCGGCGATTCAGGACCTGCGTCCGGCCAACCTGTGGTTCGGCAACGGGCAGGCGCACTTCGCGGTGAACCGCCGGGAGCCAACGCCCACCGGGATCAAAATCGGCGTGAATCCGGCGGGCCCCACCGATCCAGATGTGCCCGTACTGAAGGTGACCGGGATCGATGGCCGCCTGCGTGCAGTGCTTTTCGGCTATGCCTGCCACAACACCACGCTGACCGGAGAATTTTACAAGATTAGCGGCGATTATGCCGGATTCGCGCAGCGCGACATCGAGCAGGCCCACACTGGCGCGGCCGCCATGTTCCTGATGCTCTGCGGCGGCGATCAGAACCCCAATCCGCGCGGCACGCTGCCGCTCGCCGAGGAGCACGGCGCTACGCTGGCGGACGAAGTGATGCGCGTACTGGCGGGAAAAATGCAGCCGGTGCGCGGCGCCGTGCGGGCCGCCTTCCAGGTGGTGGATTTGGATTTCGCTTACCACACGCGCGAGAGTTTCGCGTCCAGGTTGCAGGACCCCAACCCCGTGCGCGTGCGCCATGCCCAAGCCATGCTGCGCGCTTACGATGAAGGCCACCCCATCCGGCATTATCCGTATCCGGTCGAGGCCATCGCCTTCGGCAAGAGCCTGACTGTACTGGCTCTGGGAGGAGAGGTCGTGGTGGACTATGTGCTGCGCGTGAAAAAGGAATACGGTGCGAAAGGTATCCTGGTGGCCGCATACTCAAACGACGTGATGTCCTACATTCCCTCGGTGCGGGTGCTGAAGGAAGGCGGCTACGAGGCCAACGAGAGCATGCTCTACTATGGCGGGCCTGGGCCGTATGCGGACGACGTGGAGGACCGCATCTTCTCTACGATTCGCAAGGTGATGGCTCGGGTAGGGCGGTAGCGGGACGGGACTGTCGGTTGAAGCCGACAGCAGCACGCTAAAGCGACGCTAAAGCGTGCGCCACGGCTCTAGCGCAGCACGCCCTGGTTGAGCACTCTATCGAGCGTCTCAACTAGTTCGGCGGGCTCATAGGGTTTCTTGAGGATACCGGCGAGGCCCTTGCCCGCGAAACGGTTGGCCACCTCCTGCTCGCCGTAACCGCTGCACAGCACAATCGGGACGCCCACCCGGATACGCCGCAACTCTGACAGAGCTTCTTCTCCGTTCATGGCCGGCATAGTCAGATCCAGTACGATGGCCGATACCTCGCGAGCATACCGGCGGAAGACCTGGATGCCGTCAGCGCCGTCCCCGGCGGTAAGCACGGTGAAGCCGGATTTCTCCAGGATCATGCGCGCCAGATTGCGCACACCGGGTTCGTCGTCGATGACCAGGACCGTCCCGCGGTCGCGCCATACTCGGGTGCTCGCGGGCGCCTCCGTGCGGACCTCTTCCGTCTTATCCGAACTGGGAAACAACAGCCGGAACGTGGAGCCCAGGCCGGGCTGGCTGGTCACTTTCAAGGCTCCGTGGTGAGCGCGCACGATCCCCAGAACCGCAGCCAGGCCCAGCCCCCGCCCGGTGAACTTCGTCGTGAAAAACGGATCGAAGATCTTCGCCTGCGTTTCCGGATCCATCCCGCATCCGGTATCGGAGACCTCCAGGTAGACGTACCGTCCCGCGGGCAGATGGTCGTCAAAGTAGGTGGCGGAGAGATAGGCCCGGTCGGCGTCGACGATCCCAGTGCCGACCTTGATGACACCGCCCCGCTCGCCAATGGCCTCTGCCGCGTTGGTGATCAGATTCATCACGATCTGGCGGACCTGAGCGGGGTCCGCTTCGATCGTCGGGAGTGCGGGCGGCAGGTCATACTGGATCCCTGTCTTTTTCGGGATGACGGTCTGCAGCAGGTTTGCGATTTCTTCCGTCAGCCGCGACAGGTTGACGGCCTGCAGAATAAACTGGCCCTTTCCCGAGTAAGCCAGCATTTGACTGGTGAGTTCCGCCGCGCGGCTGGAGGCTGTCTCGATCTCGGCCAGATTGTCTACCGCCGGCGATTCCGCGGGTAACTCCATGACGGCCATCCGGGCGTTGCCCAGGATGACGGTGAGCAGATTATTGAAATCGTGGGCGAGCCCTCCGGCCAGGATTCCCAGACTTTGCAACCGTTGGGCGTGCTGTACCTGCGCCTCCAGTTTCCGGTTCGCCTCTTCCGCCCGTTTGCGATCGGTGATGTCTGCGACCGTTCCAATGCAGCCAGTGATTTCGCCGCTGGGCCCCCTCTCGGCGGCGAAATGAACGAGGGCCCAGACCGTGGAGCCGTCGCGATGCAGGAAGCGTTGCTCCATGTTGCTCGGCCTCTCTCCTTGCAAGACTTTCCGCCACTCGTCCGCGACCCGATCCTTATCCTCCGGATGAAAGGTCAGGTCCCACCTGCCCTGACGCACTTCCTCCGCGGTCATACCGGCGATTTCGCAGGTCCGTTCGTTTACGTAAAGGCAGCGGCCGCGATCGTCGGTGCGGAAGATCCCGACCGGAGAGAGATCCGCCAGCACCTGATAATGCTGCTCGGATTGGCGTAACGCCTCTTCCACGCGCTTGCGCTCCTCTATCTCCAAGCGCAGCGCCAGGTTGGTTTCCGAAAGTTCGGCGGTGCGCTCCGCCACGCGAAGCGCCAGTTCGTCGCGCGCCATCCGCAGCGCTTCCCGATCCTGCCTGGCATCGGTCACGTCCAGACAGGAGCCGAGGTAGCCATCGAACCGGCCTTCGGAGTCGTAGCGCGGAGTCCCGGTATCCAGCATCCAACGATATTGCCCGTCGGCGCGCCGCATACGGTACTCGGTTCTAAAGTACTCGCGGTTCTCAACTGCTCGAGCCTGTTCCGCCAGGCCCCGGTCCCGATCTTCAGGATGGAGGCTCTCGGCCCAACCATAGCCGAGATCCTGTTCCAGTGTCCGGCCGGAGAAATCCAGCCAAGGCTTGTTCACAAACACGCACCGGCCGTCCCGATCGGACATCCAAATGAATACCGGCGCAGTATCGGCCAGGGTGCGAAAGCGCCGCTCGCTTTCCTTGAGCGCCGCCTCTGCCCGAACCCGCTCTGTGATGTCCTGCGCGTGACCCAGTACGCGCGGCGGCGTGCCGGGCTCCTGATACAGGACGTTGCGATACAGCCAGATGCGTTCTGTTCCACCCCTGGAGAGCAGACGCATCAGTCCCGAGTCGCTACCGTTCCGGCGCACTCGATCCAAGTAGGCATCGAAGAGGGGTTGCACGTCAGGGGCGAGAAAGCGTTTCATACTCACCCCAACGCCGTCCTCAGGGCGCAGTCCGAGCGAGCGGGCGGCAGCCGGATTGACGATCAGCAGGACGCCCTCGAGATCATGGACGCACATCAGCCCCAGGCTGTCTTCGAACAGTTCGCGGTAAAGGTCGAGCTGCCGGTGCGCCACCGCAAGATCTTGGGCCACTTGCCCGTCCGGGCTGTTTTCTTCTTCCGCCATGAGTGCCGCGTTTATTGTCATAAGCCTAACGCAAGTCGCCAAAGAGCAGCAAGCGTTGGCGTACAATCGTGGACGGTCCCCCGGACGACAATTTCATGCGCCTGCATTTTTTGACCCTGGCTCTAGCCCTGCCACTGGCTCCTACGCTTGCAGCCCAACCCGTACCCGCCCGCCTCTTCGACGGACTCTCCTGGCGGCTGATCGGACCATTTCGCGGCGGCCGCGCAGAGGCCGCCACGGGTGTTCCCGGCGATCCGAACACGTTCTACTTCGGCGCGGTCGGCGGCGGCATCTGGAAGACCACCGATGCCGGAACGGTTTGGACCCCCATCTTCGACAACCAGCGCGTCGCCTCTATCGGCGCGATCGAGGTGGCGCCGTCCGATCCCAACATTATCTACGCGGGAACCGGCGAGACCGATTTGCGTTCGGATATCTCGTTCGGAGACGGCATGTACAAGTCCACCGATGCCGGCAAGACATGGAAGAACATCGGGTTGGGCGACTCTCGGCAAATCGGGCGGATACTTGTTCACCCGGCGAATCCGAACGTCGTCTACGTGGCCGCGCTGGGCCACGCCTACGGGTCCAATCCGGAGCGCGGCGTGTTTCGTTCCACCGACGGCGGACAAACCTGGCGCAAGGTGCTCTACAAGGGACCGGAGACGGGTGCGGTGGACCTGGCCTGGGCGCCCGAAGATCCGCAAACCATCTACGCCACGCTGTGGAATGTCCACAGGCCTCCGCGCGTCCAGTATGGCCCAATCGAGGGCGCGGGCAGCGGACTGTACAAATCCACCGATGGCGGCGAAAACTGGATGCAGATTCAGGGCCACGGCCTTCCCGACGACGATTGGCATCGCGCCGGTGTAGCGGTGGCGCGGGGCACTGAAGGACGGCGCGTCTACGCTTTGATTGACGCGAAGGCGAGCGGACTCTACCGCTCCGACGACGCAGGCAGCACCTGGGTGCGGGCCGGCGCGGACCCCCGCATAACGAGCCGCGGCTGGTATTTCGGACGCGCGACGGTTGACCCGAAGAATCCCGATATCGTCTACCTGCCGAACGTAGCGCTCTATCGCACGGCGGACGCCGGCAAGACCTTCACCATCGTGCGCGGCGCTCCCGGCGGCGACGATTATCACTCGCTGTGGGTGGATCCTACCGCGCCGTCGCGCATGATCCTGGCGTCGGACCAGGGCGTCAGCATCAGCGTCGATAGCGGCGGCACATGGACCACCTGGTACAACCAACCCACCGCGCAGATGTATCACGTCATCACGGACAACCGTTTCCCCTACACGGTCTACGGCACTCAGCAGGACAGCGGCACGATCGCCATCCCCAGCCGCACCGATCATGGGTATATCACCGAAGCCGACAGGTACTCGGTCGGCGGAAGTGAAAGCGGCTACATCGCGCCGGATCCCGCCGACCCCAACATCCTCTACGTCGCCGGCGTGTACGGCGGTCTGACGCGTTTTGACAAGCGCACGTCGCAGGGTCATAACATCACACCGTGGCCGTCGTTTCAATTCAATGTAGATCTCGCGCAACTGAAATATCGCTATCCCTGGACGCCGTGCCTGGTCTTTTCGCCGCTCGAGCGCAATACGCTTTATTACGCTTCGCAGGTGCTGCTCAAGACCGCCGATGGCGGCCTGACCTGGCTGGAGATCAGCCCCGACCTGACCGGCGCCTTGAAGCAAGGCGTCATCTTTACTGTTGCGGCATCGCCCTTACAGGCCGGCCAGATCTGGGTGGGCAGCGACACCGGCCTGATCCATCTGACGCGCGACGGCGGCCGGACCTGGTCCGATGTAACTCCGCCGGGGGTGACTGAGTGGAGCAAGATCACGCGCATCGAAGCCTCGCATTTCGACGCCGCGACCGCTTATGCTGCAGTCGACCGGCATCGCCTCGACGATTACCGGCCCTATCTGCTTCGCACACACGACTATGGCAAAACCTGGACGCCGGTCACGGATGGCATTTCCGCGCCTGCTTTCCTCAATGCCATTATCGAAGATCCGGTGCGGCGCGGACTGCTATTCGCCGCGACGGAACTGGGTGTCGATGTTTCCTTCGACGACGGCGATCACTGGCAGCCGCTGCAGTTCAATCTGCCGGCCACCTCGGTGCGGGACCTGGTGGTGCACGGTGACGATCTGGCGATCGCCACGCACGGGCGCTCGTTCTGGATCATGGACGACATCTCTCCGCTGCGCCAGGCGGACGCCGGCCTGGCTTCTTCGCCGGCATTTTTGTACAAACCGGCGGCCGCCATACGCACATCGAGCGAAGGTTTTCAGGGGACACCGCTGCCTCCCGAAATTCCGAAAGCTCCAAATCCGCCCGACGGCGCCATCATCGACTATTACCTGGCCGCCGCGCAGGACCAGGTCGCCCTGGAGATTCTGGACGGCCGCAATCAGGTCGTACGCCGCTACTCCACTACGGACAAGATCCCGGCGCCGCCGCGGCGCTCACGGGCGGTCGCGGACATATGGATCGTTCCACCGCCGCGTCTCACGGGGAGGGCGGGGATGAACCGGTTTGTCTGGGATCTGCGCTACGCCGTTCCTGGGACTACGGGTCCGCAGGTCTTGCCCGGCAATTACCAGGTGCGCCTCGACGTTGCGGGGCGTACTTATTCGCAGCCTCTGACGGTGGCGCTCGATCCGCGGTCCACCGCGTCGCCGGCGGATCTGGAAAGCCAACTCGATCTCGGCTTGAAAGCTGTGCGCGCCCTGGAGCAAGCCGCGGAGGCGATGGCGCAGGTCGGGGAAGCGCGGACGAATTTGAATACTCTGAAGCTGAATGCTTCTGGCAATCCCGCGGCCCTTACTTTGCTTCCGGAAATTGCTGCGAGCGATCGGGAACTAGAGCAAATACTGACCTCCTTGGGCAGTGCCAATAGCGAGCTGACCGCTGTGCTGGAAGTATCCAAGAGCGCGGACCGCCGGCCCCCGGCCCAGGCTTGGGCACTGCTGGCGGAGGCTGTGCAGGAGCTCGCGGAGCTACAGGCGAAGTGGAATGTGGCCAGGGCCAAGCTGCCGCACGCTCCTTAAGGCGACCGTGGCGCGCCAGTTGTAGCGCACGCTTCAGCGTGCCGCCCTGGGCTTCAGCCCACGGCCCAAATTCGGCGAACTGGAGCTCGCCGCAGCACGCTAAAGCGTAATGCCGTATACTTTCCTGTAAACCGGGCAACTCCATCAATCGTGGGGCGGTCCCCTGGACCGCGGCCGACGCCCTCGTCGGCCTGCCGCGACCATCGAAAGCCTTGGTTCTTTGAATGGAAGAGCGGGTCCAGGGGGACCCACGCAGACCAGGGGTCTGCCCCACGGAATTCCGCAGTTACTCTTATTGGGAAGGTATGCTCTGTTTGGTTTTACACAGCGTGGACTCAGGTGCCGATTTTTTTCGCGGCCTTTGAGTGATCGGTCTTCGCGGAATACGAGATCGTCCTACAAGCCGCTGAATTGCCGAAATGCATCCAGCGCCGTGGCCGCGACCCGTGCATACGAGCCCTTGCCGCCGAGATCGTGTCCCGCACCTTCGATGGCCACCAGCCGATGCGGCCCCGCGATTGATTCCAGCCCGGCGCGCATCTCCTCCACCGATCCGAACGGATCGCGCGTGCCATGTACGAAGAGCGCGGGCGTGGTGAGCTGCGGGAAATGCGCAGTGCGCAGATCCGTGGGGCGGCGCGGCGGATGTAACGGATAGGAGAGCAACAGCAGGCCTGCCGCGACGTCCGGCTCGGCCGACGCCAGGATGGTCGCCTGCCGGCCTCCGTAGGAATGACCCCCGAGGAAAACGCTGCCGGAGACACGCCCTTGCAGCAGGAGGGCCGCGCGCCGGAGACCGTCCCGATCCTGCGGGGCCGCCGCGGGGAACGGAGGCCCGTGCGGACGCGCTTGGCGGAATGGCAGATCGCAGCGCAACACCGCCATCCCCGCCGCGGCGAATGCGTCCGCCATCGCCACCAGCAGCGGCGCGCCTGCGTTCGATCCCGCGCCGTGTGCCAGGACCAAGCCGTGGGCAGCCGGCGCATCCGGCTGGTGCAGGAATCCACGGACGGCAGGCGCGCTACTAGCATCCTCAAACGGCATTACGGTGGGCAAGTAAAGATCATGCCAAGAATCTTGCCCGCCGGGCAGATGGTATTATCGGGTCTCAGTGCCGGACATAACCTATTGGGACGGGATGTGCGGGGCCTACAGCGCTCTGGGTCCGCCACTGGTGCCATCGAGCGCAGACATCGGCAGCATGGAGGGCGCGGTGGCAGGCTGGGCCGCGCGCCATCCGGGGCGGCGGGTCCACGGGCTGTTGCTAGGCGTCACTCGTCGGATCGCTCAGATGCAGTGGCCGCGCGGCTCCTGGCTCGTGGCAGCCGATAATTCGCTGCCCATGGTGCAGGGAGTGTGGCCGGGGAACATCCCGCAAAGAAGAGCCGCAGTCGCGGCCGACTGGCTTGCTTTGCCGCTGAGCGATTCGTCCTGCGATGCCGTCCTCGGTGACGGAAGCTTCTCGTGCGTGGGCTATCCGCATGGCTTTCGAGCGCTGGCGGCGGAAGCCCGCCGCGTTTTGCGCGGAGACGGCCTCCTGTTGCTGCGCGGCTATGTTCAGCCCTCCGAACCGGAGCGCAAGGAAGAGGTGATCGAAGACCTGTTCCGAGGCGCGATCCCCAGCTTTCATTGGTTCAAGCTCCGCCTGCTGATGGCCATGCAAGTGAGCACCGAGCAGGGGATTGCGGTGGATGAAGTCTACCGTTACTGGGCGAGCCGGAACATCGACGAAACCGCGCTCATCGCGCAAACCGGTTGGGACGCGCCGGCGATACGAATGATGGAACTGTACCGCGGCAGGGACACCGTCCACACATTCTCGACAATGCCGGAGCTGCGGTCGGCGCTTGAAGAGTTCTTCGAAGATATCACCATATCGGCTGCGCCGCACGCTTTCGGCGAGCGCTGCCCGATCCTCGTGGCGCGGCCGCGACGCACCCCGCGGCAAAGTCGCAGAGTCTCACGAGTTGTCGAATGCTCCGCCTAGAAGAGCCGGCATGCCGGCCGCTCACACCGACGCAAACCAGCATGGTCCTGGCATCGATGCGGGATCCGCAGTCGGGGGTCTACATCGTGCAGGATGTCTGTGAGACGGCGGAGGAACTCGACGTAGATCTTTTGCAGCGCGCGTGGCGGGTGGTGGCCGGGCGGCATCCGGCGTTGCGTACAACCATCGAAACTCGCGCCGGGGAACCGGTCGGGCAACGAGTCCAGCCGGAAGCGGAAATCAAGTGGCACGTGGAAGACCGGCAACTCGCCGAATTCCTGCCGGCGGACCGCGCGCGCGGTTTTGATTTCGCACAAGGTGTCCCGATGCGTTTCAGCGTGCTGCGGGTGCCGGGTGGATCATCGACACTGATCTGGACCAGTCACCATGCGCTGGTCGACGGCGCGTCCTATGCGATTGTATGGCGAGAGTGGTTCGAGGTTTATGAGGCGCTCGGCCGGGGCGAGGAAGCGCGCTTGCCGGCGGCGAACTCTTTCAGCGCATACCTCGACTGGTTGGACCGGCAGGATTTCACCGCCGCGCAGCGATATTGGCAGGAGCGCCTGGCGGGAGTCTCGCACATGACCGGCTACATCGTGGATCGCATGCGGCTGGCGGGATCCGCAAGCGGCGGCGCCGTGGAGAGGGAGAGCGCCACCTGCTCGCCGGAACTCACCGGAAGGATTCAGGAGTTTGCCGGCCGGCACGAGTTGACGGTCGGCACATTGGCGCAATGCGCATGGGGCTTGCTGTTGAGCCGGTATAGCGGAATGCCGGAAGTGGTGTTCGGAGTGACGCGGGGAGGCCGGCGCTCTCCGACAGCCGCCGCAAATATGGTCGGACTGCTGATCAACACCCTGCCGTTCCGTATGGCGGCGCCTCCGGACGCGGTCGCGTTGCCCTGGTTGAAGGAGGTCCGCGAACAGGTGCTCGCCATGCGGGAGCACGAGCACACGCCTCTTAGCAAGATTCGCGAATGGAACACACTGCCGCCAGGGATGGCGCCGTTTGACAGCCTGTTCGTCTACGACCACGAACGGCCGGGGGACGCTCTGCGGAGGGCCGGTGGAAACTGGCGCCACCGAACGTTGACACGCGTACAGCGTACGGATTCCCCGCTCACGCTGGCCGCCTACGGCGAGCCGATTCTCAGTCTAGACGTCATTTACGACACGCGCCTCTACTGCCGCGACACCATCGCCGGCATAGCTGCCCATATGGAGGCGCTCCTCACCAGCTTCGTCGAGCAGCCGCACGGCCGCTTGGGCGAGCTGAACATGCTGAGCGGGCGCGAACGCAGGTGGCTGGTCGAGGAGCGGAATCAGACGGCGTCGGCGTATGCGGCGGATTTGTGCGCTCACCAGCTTTTCGAGCGCGAGGCCGAGCGGAGGCCCGCGGCGGTGGCCCTCGACGATGCCGGCAGGTCCATTTCCTTCGAACAGCTCAACCGGCAAAGCAACCAGCTTGCGGGATTGTTGCGCGAGCGCGGCGCCGGACGGGAAGATATGGTGGGCGTTTGCATGGACCGCTCGCCGGATGCGGTCGTCGCCGTACTGGCCGTGTTGAAAGCAGGCGCGGCCTTTGCGCTGCTATCACCGGATCTTCCAGCGGAGCGGCTGGCGTCGATGCTTCAGGATGCGCGCCCGAAATTGGTGATCGCCACCGAGGTTCACGCCACGAAGCTGACCGCCTGCGGATGCGAGGTTTTGATCCTCGAGCGCGCACAGGCAGCCATCGCGCGGCAATCCCCGTCGAATCTCCCCTGCATCGCCAAGCCTGAAAACACGGCATACGCCGCCTTCACGTCGGGTTCGACCGGGCGGCCGAAAGGCGCCGTCATCACGCACCGCTCGCTGGCGAATCACACGCTGGCCGTAGCGCGCGCGTATGGTGTCTCGTGCGCCGACCGCCGGCTGCAGTTTGGCGCGTTCGGGTCGGACATGTTCGTCTCCGAGATTTTCACTTATCTCGGCAACGGCGCGTCCCTCGTTTTCTGTCTGGACCCGGCGGGGAATTCGATCACGGAGTTCCTGCGGCTCATTGAGGCGCACTGTATCACGATCACCGGGCTACCGGCCAGTTGGTGGAGCGAATGGGTGGACGCTATCTCCGGCGGCGGTCTGGCGATGCCGCCGTCACTGCGGGCGGTGATCGTAGCGATGGAGCGTATGAACCCGGCGGCGCTGATTGCCTGGAGGCGCGCCACTGGGGACCGTATCCGGCTGTTCAACGCTTACGGGCCCACCGAGACCGGTCCTGTCGTCACGGTTTACGAGGCCGGCACATCAAGGTGGGAGGGAGCTTCGATGGCGCCCATCGGGAAGCCCATCGCAAACATCCGGGTGTACGTTCTCGACGACCACCGGAATCCGGTGCCGCTGGGCATTCCGGGCGAGCTCTACATCGGGGGCGCCGGCGTGGGGCGCGGGTATCTGAACGCGCCGGAACTCACTGCGGCCCGTTTCGTCCCGGATACATACGGCGCGGATCCGGGGAAGCGGCTGTTTCGGACGGGCGATGTCGTGTTTTCCCTTCCGGACGGCAACCTGGTATTCGTTGGGCGCGTGGACCGGCAAGTGAAGATTCGTGGTTTCCGGATCGAGCCCGAGGAGATCGAGGCGGTCCTGGCGCAGTATCCGGGCGTACGCCAGTGCGCGGTGATCGTTCAGGATGAGGGCGGACGTCAGCGTCTCGCCGCCTACCTGACGGCCTGGAAATCACCCGCGCCGGCCCCGGAAGAACTGCGCCTGCACCTGTTACGGCGTTTGCCGGATTACATGCTGCCGGCGGCCTTCACAACGCTGGCGGAAATGCCGATGACCGCGAGCGGCAAAATCGACCGGCGACGGCTTCCACAGCACGCCCCGCAAACCGCGCAGCCGGAGCATTCTGACGCGCCCGCGACCGCCACGGAGAAGCGTCTGGCTGGGCTTTTTCAAGAGGTGCTGGGGCTCGCCCGTGTCAGCGCTACCGCGAACTTCTTCGAGGCCGGCGGCGACAGCCTGAGGGCCACGCACCTGGTAGTGCGTATTCAGGAGGAATTCGGCAAAGAATTTCCGTTCGCGCTGTTCCTGCGGGCGCCCACTATCGCGCAAGTCGCCCTGGCGTTGGATGGCGACGCATCCGGCGCGCCGGGTATGCTCTCTTACGGGCGGCTCGGCTCGCGTGTCCCGTTGTTCTGCATCACTTCCCGCCCGGACGACCTTTACGTGTTCCGTCACCTCACGAAGCATCTGGACAGCGCGCAGCCGGTGTTCATACTGAACGTTCCGGTGCGCGAAGGTGAAGCCTTCGAAAGGGTGGAACAACTGGCTGTCCGCGTGTGTGAATCGGTCCGGAGTGTTCGGACGCAGGGCCCGTACATACTGGGCGGGTACTGTTTCGGGGGCATCCTGGCCTATGAGGCCGCTCAACAGCTTATTTCGGGTGGCGCGGAGGTCCGGCTAGTGGCGCTGTTCGACACTCCCACACCGGGCTATCCACGTATCCTGCGCAGCCGGCGGCGTTACTGGGACGCGGTCCGTGGGAACGGCGCCGGTGTGCGCGAAGTCGTGGCTCACGTGAAGACGGTCGGGCGTTTGGTGGGAAGGAAGTCCTGGGCCCGTGCGCAAAGCAGTTTGGCGAGCGCGGGAATAGCGCCTGCCGCAGCTCCGGCAACAAACGGCGCGAGCCTGATCGAGATCGCGGCTCGTATGTACACTCCGAAGCCGATCGACGCAGATATTGTGCAGTTGATCGCGCAGGATCAACCGGTCAGCAGCCGGGTCTTGGAAGATCCGCGGCTTGGCTGGGGCGATTTATGCAGGGGCCGATTCCAGGTGTACAAGGCGCCTGGCGATCATGTCACGTGGCTTCAGGAGCCGCACGCCCAGACCACGGCGGCCCTGTTGAGCGAAGCGCTCGTGGCGCTACACTGATGTGGTGTCCCCCATACCGCTCGCGCGCGGCTCCGAAAGGTCGATCAGAGCCGCGACCGTGAGGGAGCGGTTGATTCTGTCCCGTCGGCAGTTGCTGTCCTTGCCGGCTCTCCTGGCGCTGGCGAGGCGGCCGGCCCGATCCCAGTCAGATTTTCCCGGCGTGGCCTATCGCGAGTACGCCCGCGCCCTGCCGGATTTTCTGCGCGACATGGCGGCCCGCGCTTACGAAGAGCGCAACCGCGAGATCGCAAAGCTTACCTCCCCGGATGTCATCCATCAGCGGCAGGAATGGGTGCGCGAAACTTTCTGGAAGCTGGCCGGCGGCCTGCCTCAGCGAACTGCGCTGAACACGCGCACATTGGGCTCCTTCGAGCGCCGAGGTTACAAGGTCCAGAAGTTGGTGTACGAGAGCGTTCCAAACTTCCACATCCCAGCGAATCTCTACACCCCTACCAACGCGGGCCCGCCGCCCTTTCCAGGCGTGCTGTTTCAGATGGGCCATACGCCCAACGGCAAAGCAGGCGATACCTATCAGCGCTGTTGCCAGGGGCTGGCGAAGCTGGGCTATCTGGTTCTGGCGTTCGATCCAATGGGCCAAGGGGAACGCATCTACTACCCGGATTCTACCGGCCACAGGACGCGCGGGGGAAATCCGGACAACGAGCACACCATACCCGGCAAGCAGATGCTGCTGCTCGGAGATACCGTCACGCGCATGCAAGTCTGGGACGCCGTTCGCAGCCTGGACGTGCTGGCCGCGCACCCGCTCGTCGATCCAAAGCGGCTGGCTTCCACCGGACAATCCGGCGGCGGCACACTGACCATGCTGCTGGCCGCCGTGGACGACCGCCTGGCCGCGGCCGCCGTGTGTAGCGGCAACACGGAGAACGTGGCCTGCGCGAACTTCAATCCGCCTGGATCCACCGATGATGCCGAGCAGAACCTGATCGGCTCTGGGCCGCTGGGCTTCGACCGCTGGGACCTGCTGTATCCCTTCGCACCCAAACCGCTGCTGATAACGGTCAGCGATATGGATTTCTTCGCCACGTACTCTTCGGAATATGTGCGCAACGGCTGGGAGGAATTTCAGAAGCTCCGCGCCGTATATGCCCGTCTCGGCGCGGCGGACCATCTGGCGTGGGCCGATACGCCGCTGCCGCACGGGCTGGCGTACGATTCGCGGATGCAGGTGTACAACTGGTTCGCGCGCTGGCTAAAGCCCGACGCGGCGCCGGTCACCGAGGAGCCGGAAGTCGAGCCGGAGCCCGACCAAACGTTGTGGGTGTCGGAAAGCGGCAGCGTGGTGCGCTCGTTTCATGGTGAGACGCCGTTCACATTGAACCGTGCGCGGCGAATCGTGGTGAGAACCGCGCCGCTCGACCAGTTATTGGGCGCGGAACGCCCGCCCGCCGATCTGCAGGCCACCGTGCTCCGGCGGGTTGCCTGGCGCAATATCGCGATCGAAACCTTGGAAGTTCCCAGCGCCCCGCACGTGTGGCTGCCCGCCTGGCTGTATCTGCCCGCCGCGCGCGACGCCGCCAAACCGCTGCTGCTGGTGCTGGATCCCGCTGGCCGTAACGCGCGGTGGCGCGAGGGCGAACTGTATCCGACGCTCGCACAGCGCGGTTATGCGGTCTGCGTAGCCGATCTGCGCGGCATCGGAGATCTGATGCCGGAAGTCGGCAGAGGCTCCTCATCTTATGCGCGTCCACATGCCGGCGAGGAGGACTACTCGTGGGCTTCGCTCATCTTCGGCCGGCCGTTGCTCGGCCAGCGAGTCACGGATATCCTAGCGCTGTCGGCTGCTCTGCGGGCACATCCGGCGCTCCGCGGGCTGCGCTTGAAAGTGGCGGCATCGGGCCGGCTGGCAGGGCCGGCTCTGTTCGCCGCGGCGATGGACCCTGCGATCGCGGGACTGTATCTGGCCGCCAGCTTGGTTTCCTATCGCGATATCGTGGAGACGGAAGATTACCACGCGCCGTTCGCGAATTTTGTGCCGGGCGTCCTGCTTCATACGGATTTGCCCGATATCGCGGCCTCGCTAGCGCCGCGCCGCATCTGCCTGGCCGGCACCGTGAATGCGGCCGGTAAGACGCTGGACGCAGCTACGGTCCGCGCCGTCTACGGCGAGCACGAGCACATTGTTGTGCGTCCCGAGGCGAGCTGGGATCTGGTTGCACTGGTCGAGCTATGAAAGGGCAGTCATGAAAGCGTGCGTTCTGGAATCGTCCGCGCCGGTGGAGCAGAATCCGCTGGTGTTCACAGAAACGGCTGCGCCGGAGCCCGGATCGGGGGAAGTGCTGGTTCGCGTGCATGCCTGCGGCGTCTGCCGCACGGATCTGCACGTGGTCGAAGGCGAACTGCCGCCGCGCAAACGTCCGGTGATTCCGGGGCACCAGGTGGTCGGCAGCGTCGAGCGCAACGGTCCTGACGCCGGCCGCTTCCGCGCGGGAGCACGCGTCGGAATTGCCTGGCTGCATCACACCGACGGCGCTTGCGAATACTGCCGCTCCGGGCGCGAGAATCTCTGCGGCAACGCGACCTTCACCGGCTACACGGTGGATGGCGGCTATGCGGAGTACATCGTCGCGCCCGAGAGCTTCGTCTATCCGATTCCGGAAGGTTTCAGCGACATGGCCGCCGCCCCGCTGCTGTGCGCCGGCATCATAGGCTTCCGCTCGTTGCGGTTGTCGGATATTCAGAAAGGCGGCACTTTGGGGTTGTACGGATTCGGCGCGGCGGCGCACGTAGCCATACAGGTGGCGCGGCATTGGGGCGTGCGGGTCTATGCCATGACGCGCGACGAACCACACCGGCAGCTTGCGCGGGAGCTCGGCGCGGAATGGGCCGGCGCCAGCGACGATCACCCTCCGGAGAAGCTCGATAGCGCTATCATCTTCGCGCCCGCCGGCGAGCTGGTCGTTTCCGCATTGCGTGTCTTGAAAAAGGGCGGCACGGTAGTGCTGGGCGGCATCTATATGAGCCCTATCCCGCAGATGGATTACAACCTGCTGTATCACGAGCGTGTGATTCGCAGCGTGGCCAACAACACCCGGCGCGATGGAGAGGACTTCCTTAAGATCGCGGCCGAGATTCCCATACATACTCAGGTGCAGGAGTTCCCGCTGGCGGAGGCCAATGCCGCGCTGAATGCGCTGAAGCACGACGAGGTGCGCGGCGCTGCGGTGTTGCGGGTGGGCGGATAAAGGGCGAGCGGCGCGCCGTTGCCTGCCGGGGCGCTCTTGACCAGTTCTTGTGCGACGCGCTGCTTCCGTCGGACGCTCGGGATACGCGTAAATCAGGAGCGGGCATAGAGGTCCGCGCGTTTCCACGTGCGTTTTCCAACTTTGAACTGGAACCGCCCGAAGCTGCGTTCCAACGCCTCGCGCTCCCGGCGCTTCCGGCCCGATGCGGCGTCCTCCGCGGCGAGCTTTTCCATATATTCGCGAATCATGCCCGTCACAGTAGTGTCCCGCCCGACCGCGATCTTCCGCACCTTCTTCATGAGTTCGTCGTCGAGCGAGAGGGTAATCTTCATGTTCACATAATAAGCGAACCGCGCCTCCCTACTTCGCCGCCTGGTACGCCTCATCCAACAACTCCACCACGTGCACCACGCGCTGCCCCTTCCCGTGCAGCCGCGCGCCCGCCCGCAGTTGCAGGATGCAGCCCGGATTGGCGGTGGCGATCACCTCCGCGCCGCTGCTGTTCACGCTCTCCATCTTCTTTTCCAGAATCTGCATGGCCATCTCGTTCTGGACCACATTGTAAATGCCGGCGCTGCCGCAGCACAGGTCCGCCAGCGGCATCTCGCGGAAGGTGAGGCCGGGAACGGCTTCCAGCAGCTTGCGCGGCGCTGTGCGGATGCGCTGGCCATGCGCCAGGTGGCAGGAGTCCTGGTATGTCACAGTGAACGGCAGCGGGCGAAAGTCGCGATTCAACTCGATAGAAGCCAGGAATTCGGTGACATCCTGCATCCGCCGCGAGAACTCGCGGGCGTGTGCGGCATACCCGCTGTCGTGCTCCAGCAACTCTCCGTACTCCTTCAGGGTCGAGCCGCAACCCGCCGCGTTCGTGAGAATCGCATCGAAGCCGCCGTTCGACAGCGCATCGATATTGCGGCGTGCGAGTTGCCGCGCCTCCCCGCGCAGCCCGGCATGCATGTGCAGAGCGCCGCAGCAACCCTGGCCCGCGGGTACCACCACTTCGCAACCGTTCTTCTGCAACACCCGGACGGTAGCCTCGTTTAGACGGGCGAAACACACGTTGGCGATGCATCCCGCCATCAGCGCCACGCGGTAGCGCCGGGTACCTTCCGCGGAAAAAGTCCGGCCGATCTGGCTGAAGAAAAACGGTGGCTCGGCCCGCGGCGCGAGTTCTTCTACATCGCCCAGCTTCCCCAGTAATTTCAGAAACCGCAGCGCGCGAACCAGTTTTTGCGCGCCGCTGCCCTGGTAAAGATAGAGCAACGTGCCGAGCACCGTCATGGTGGCGGGCGACTGCAGCAGGCGCCCGAAGACGAACCGCCGCATCATCCGCGCTGGAAGCGAACGCGGCACGGCGCTTTCCATTTCCGCGCGCGCCGCTTCCACCAGCCTGCCGTATTGCACGCCCGAAGGGCAAGCGCTCTCGCACCCGCGGCAGGCCAGGCACAACTCGATGTGCTCGATGTACGAGGGCCCGATCGGCGCGCCGCCGGCCACCTGCACCATCTGGTAGATGCGTCCGCGGGGCGAGTCCATCTCCACGCCGAGCACGCGATAGGTGGGGCACGCGTTCAGGCACAGTCCGCAGTGGACACACCGGTCCAGGTCCGCCTGGCGCGGCTTGTCGATGACCGGATTAAATACGGCCGTAGAGTCGTCCTCGGTTCAGTAAAGACTGCGGATCGAACATGCGCTTGATCCGCTGCATGATTTCCAGATCGGGTCCCGGCGCCGGCCACAGGTTCAATTGCTCTTTGCGGTTTTCGGGAGCGAACTCGATGACCATCTCGGAGTACTCCCGCGCGGTGGCTGTGGCGAACGCGCCCGCCTCATCCGCGTCTTCGAAATACGCGTAACAGATGCCGGAGCCCGCACGCGCGATGGCCGGTCCGGGGATCGACTGCATGATCGCCCTCAATTGTTTCAGCGTACATGATACGCGCACCACCGCGCCATCGGGGTTAGCCTCCAGGTAACGCGGCGTCAGATTTTGGATGGCCCGCCAAAGGGCGGCATCCGCGACTGCGCGCATGGTCTGCGCGCCCATAGCGGCGAGTTCGCGCTCATATCGCTCTAGTGCGGCCGCATTGCCGCCCGCCTGCACCACCAGCGTGTAGGCGGGTTTTTCCAATTCGGCCGCCGCCGGATTCAGCAGATCTATGGCCGACGGCTGCAGGGGGCTCTGGAGGATCGCGTCGCGCGCCGAAAGCGCCTCATCCAGGCCGGCGAATGCAAACCCGAACGTGCGCTCGAAGGGCGGTTGCGGAATCAGCTTGAAGTTAACCACCGCGATGGCGGCCAGCGTGCCGAACGAGCCGATCATCATTTTGCCCATGTCCAGTCCGGCCACATTCTTCACCACCATGCCGCCCGACTCGACCAGCTTGCCCTCCAGCGTGGCGAACCGCATCCCAATCACCATGTCGCGGGCCGTGCCGTAGAGCCGGCGGCGAGGTCCGCTGCAGTTGGCCGCCAGGATGCCGCCGATCGTCGCGGTATCGGAAAAAGGCGGATCCAGCGGGATCATCTGGTGATGCTCGGCCAGCAGACGGCTCAGCTCGCAATAGGAAATGCCGGCTTCCACGCTGATGGTCAGGTCGCGCGGTTCGTATTGCCGGACGCGGTTCATGGCGGCCGTCGAGATGGTCCTATCCGCCGGGGCAATCGGCCCGCCCATGAGCCGCTTGGAAAAATGTCCGCCTAACTGGATCGTCTGGCCGCTGCTCCCTGCCTGGCCCATGGCCTCGGCTAGTTCCTCCGGACTGCCCGGCAGGATGACGTCAGTAGAATAATCCTGCATGACGGTAGAAGACCATGTTCCGCAAAATGTAGCCGAGGATGGTCAGCACGATCGATCCGAAGAACGCGGGCAGAAAGCCTTTCACCATGAAGCCCGGCACGAAAATGGACGCCAGTTTCAGCAGAAAGGCATTCAAGATCAGCAGAAACAGGCCCAGTGTCAGCAGCGTCAGCGGAAAGGTGAGGATCTTCAGCGGCCATCCGACCAGGACGTTCACGATAGCGATCACCACCGTCGCCAGCAGCGCGGTGCCATAACTTCGCACCTGGATGCCGGGAATAATCTGGGCTACGATCCACAAAGCGAGCGCGCTGAGCAGCCAGTTTACCAGCAGGTGTACCATCGGGTCTCCGGAGATCCATAATAAGCCAATGGCCCATCTCTTTGCCGGAACGTCCGGTTTTGCCTATGCGCAGTGGAAGCCGCAGTTCTATCCTGCCAAGCTCCCGGCGAACAAATTCCTGGAGCACTACGCGCAGCGCCTGAACTCGGTGGAGATCAATTACACGTTCCGGCGCATGCCCTCCGCTGCGACGCTCGAAAGCTGGGTGGCGGCCACGCCGCCCGGCTTCGTGTTCGCGTTGAAAGGGCACATGCGCATTACGCACATCCTGCGGTTGAAGAATGCGGCGGAGGCCACCGCCGTTTTTCTGCGCGCCATCGATCCGTTGCGCTCGGCGCGGCGGCTGGGCCCGATTCTGTTTCAGCTTCCGCCGCAGATGAAATGCGATACGGCCTTGCTCGCGGCGTTCCTGGAGAGCCTGCCGGAAGACCTGCGCTACGCTTTCGAATTCCGTCACGCTTCGTGGCTGGTGGATGAAGTGTACCGCATGCTGGAGCGGCGCAACATCTCACTGTGCGTGGCCGAGTCGGAGAAACTCGAAGTGCCCGAAGTGATTACAGCGGATTTCGTATATTATCGTCTGCGCAAGCCCGAGTACACGGCGGAGGATATCGATGCGATCGCGGCGCGTGCGCAAGGGCTGCTCGGGCAGGGCAAGGACCTTTTTCTGATGTTCAAGCATGAAGAGACGCCCGAAGGAGCGCTCCATGCGGAACAGGTGCTAAAGAAGGTGGGGCAGGCGCTTCCGCCTGCCAACCCTGTCGCTTGATTTCACACCAGACGCGTGCAGCGAACCGCCCGAAACTCGTGATCGATCAACTGAGCCACGCGCGAAAGAAACGCCTTCGTGTGCGGTAACTCTGCATGCTTTTCGAATTCCCCCTCGTCGGTCCAAGCCGACTGTATGAAGAACGTGGCCGGGTCACGCAACGCGCGGCAGAGATGGATTTCAATGCAGCCCGGCTCGGCGCGGGTCGGTTCCACAACCGCAAGTAAGGCCTCGCTCAATGGCTGCTCGCACTCTGGTTTGGCATGAAACTGCGCGACGATGTATAGGGCCATACACGTAGCGTACCGGATCGCCGTCCGTTCTAACAACCCTCCGGAGAGACCCGAGATGTGCTCGAACTGCCCCTGCCCAAGGGCGATTGGCGCGCCCACCCTCGCTTCCGCTACCATAAAAGAGTCCCCCTCGCCCAAGTAGGCCAGACGCACCCAATGAACAGCATTCCTTCGATCCGCAACATCGCCATCATCGCCCACGTGGACCACGGCAAGACCACGCTCGTGGACGCCATGCTCAACCAGAGCGGCATCTTCCGCGAAAATGAAGTGCACGTCGAGCGCGTCATGGATTCCAACGATCTCGAGCGCGAGCGCGGCATCACGATCCTGGCGAAGATCACCGGCATCCGCTACCAAGGCGTCAAGATCAACATCGTCGACACGCCCGGCCACAGCGACTTCGGCGGCGAGGTCGAGCGCGCCCTCAAGATCGTGGACGGCGTCATGCTGCTCGTCGACGCCAGCGAAGGCCCGCTGCCGCAGACCCGCTACGTACTCATGAAGGCGCTCGAAGCCAAGCTGCCGCCCATCGTGGTCATCAACAAGATCGACCGCCCCGATGCGCGCGTGCAGGAAGTCCTCAACGAGATCTACGATCTGTTCATCGATCTGGACGCCGTCGAGGACCAGCTCGACTTCCCGGTCCTCTACACGGTCGCCAAGACCGGCGTGGCCAAAACGTCCATGGAGGATTGCTCTACCAACCTGAAGCCGCTGTTCGACGCCATCCTGAAACATATTCCAGAGCCGGCCGGCGATCCCGGCGAAGTCCTGCAGATGCTGGTCGCCAACCTGGATTACAGCGATTACCTGGGACGCCTGGCCATTGGACGCGTGTTCGCCGGCACTCTCAATTTCGGCGATACCGTCGCGATCTGCAAGCTGGATGGCACCCAGCACAACACCCGCATTACCAAGCTGTACTCGTTTGAGGGCTTGAAGCGCGTGGACGAAACCATCGGCCGGCCCGGCGACATTCTGGCGATCGCCGGCGTCGAAGGCATCACCATCGGCGAAACTGTAACCAGCGCCGAGACTCCCCGGCCGCTGCCCGTGGTGCAGATCGACGAGCCGACCATCGCCATGACGTTCACCATCAACACCTCGCCATTCGTCGGCCGCGAAGGCAATTACGTGACGTCGCGCAACCTGCGGGAACGCCTCGACAAGGAACTGCTCACAAACGTTTCCATACGGGTCGAGGAGCTAGGCCCCGATACGTTTAAGGTGATGGGGCGCGGCGAACTGCAACTGGCCATTCTGATCGAGATGATGCGGCGCGAAAGCTACGAGCTGATGGTGGGCAAGCCCGAGATCCTGACCCGCACCATCGATCACAAGCTCCACGAGCCCGTGGAATTGCTGGTGATCGACTGCCCCGAATCCTTCCTGGGCGTGGTCATCGAGAAGCTCGGCGCGCGCAAGGGCAAGATGAACAAGATGGTGAACCACGGCTCCGGACGCGTGCGCCTCGAGTTCCACGTGCCCTCGCGCGGCCTGATTGGGCTGCGCAGCGAGATCCTCACCGACACGCGCGGCACGGCCATCATGAACTCGCTGTTCCACGGGTACATCGAGTGGCAGGGCGAGATCCCCACGCGCCCCACCGGATCGCTGGTGGCGGACCGTCCGGGCCGGGCCACCGGCTACGCTATTTTCAATCTCCAGGAACGCGGCGAGATTTTCGTCAGTCCGGGAACCGAAGTGTACGGAGGCATGATCGTGGGGGAAAACGCGCGCACCGCCGACCTGGACGTGAACATCGTCAAAGAAAAGAAGCTGACCAACATGCGCGCATCCACGGCGGATGAAGCCATACGGCTGGTGCCGCCGCGCATTCTCAATCTGGAGCAGGCCATCGAGTTCATCCGCGACGATGAATTCGTGGAAGTGACGCCGGCGTCCATCCGGTTGCGCAAGAAGATCTTGAAGGCCAACCAGAGATAGCACCACGTTGAAGGCGCGGCCGAGCGCGAGGGCGTGGCGTGCGCCCCGAACTGGAGGGCAGGATCTGCGCGGAGCCTCCGGATGACGCGCGGGTGGTGGCGGTGATGAGCCCTTACAGCCCGCAGAGGGAGCGCGATCAGTTGTCAGGCTTGTGGGCCGGACTTATGTAAAGGCCGAGGTGATGCAGTCCGGCGCGGGGGAGATTGTGAATTACCGCCGCAGGTAGCTCGACCCAGACACACACAGCCGACGACCCGAGGCAGAGGATCGCATAGGCAGACGATTAAGCCCGGCAAATCAAGCTCGACCACGCGCACCATCGAAGGGATCACGGTCGGTGAGGTTGAGCCGGCAGCTATTCGACGAAGCGTTACGGTACCTTTGTCGTCGGTTATGCTGGCGGGTGGGTCCCTCCGTTGGCGTTTCTCATTCCGAACAGGTATCCGGCGATTGCCATGGCTGCGGTCAAACCATTTGTATCTTTGAGCGCCAGCAGGCTGACAAACGTCGATATCAGCACGATACCAACCACGCGAAGGTTGAAAGGACCGAAGCCGGCCTTCATTTTGAGCATGACGCCAACCAGCGCGACAGCTCCCAATCCTGCGATGATCCATATTAGTTGACACATAGAGATCTCCCTTTGCCTCTGGATGCTCACAGAGCGTCCGCCCCGCGCTGGAGGGACATTAGAGCCAACCCGGCGCGTCTGCTGGCAATTTCAGGTCGCATCGGATTTGCTCCGGCTTACTCCGGCTTATAGGCCCGACCCTCTCAGTAATCCGGCTGCCACTTGTGGTATTCCGGCCCCGGCGGACTGCCATCCGAGGGGCCAGGCGCCGTCTTGCCATCGGTCGCCCAATAATTCTGGTAATCGTTTGACACCGTCGCGCAGTTACCCAAGTCGTCGCATCCGTGGATCTGGCCCAACGTGATGTCGGACCAGCGCTGCCTTATTTGATCCGGGCTGGCCTGCTGGCGCTGATGGCTCGACATGCTTCCTCTGGTTCATCTGATCGAACTGGCACCGCCCCGCGACGCTTCAATTCACGGTCTGCACGATCGACCCCGAGCTTCCGCTGAAATTGGCGGTCCCTCCGTACGTGGCAGTGACCGTGTCCGATCCGGCCGTCAGGCTTGTGACCGCTAGCTTCGCCTTGCCGCCCGCCAGAGTTGCCGTTCCAAGCGTGGTGGCGCCCTGGCTGAAAGTGACAGTGCCAGTCGGTGTCGCGTAAGCCGACGTAACGGTCGCTGTAAACGTGACCGATTGGCCTGGGTTTGACGGGTTCTTTGAAGAGGCGACCGTTGTCGCGGTGGCAGCCTGGGCCACGGATTGATTCAATGATGCGGATGTGCTGCTCTGAGATGACGAGTCCCCGCCGTACGTGGCCGTGATTGGGTCAGTGCCGGCGGCCAACTTAGCCGAAGTGAACCCCGCTACCCCGCTGGACAGCGTGCCAGTTCCGAGCGCCACCGAGCCGCTCTTGAATGTCACTGTGCCGGTGGGTGTCGGGCCGCTGGAACTCACGGTCGCCGTGAAAGTGACTGATTGGCCGTATGTTGAAGGATTCAGACTCGAGATCAGCGCCGTAGTAGTAGCCGCTTTTCCCACCACCTGCTTGATCTGGGGAGATGTGCTCGCGGTGTACTTGGAATACCCCGCGTAGGCCGCCGTCATCAAATGCGTACCCACAGCCAGGGACGTGGTTGTAAAGGTCGCAACGCCCGATGCAGTGGTTCCCTCCCCGATGGCGGCCATTCCATCATAGAAGGTCACGGTACCGCCGTTCGGCCTGCTGCCTCCGGTCGCCTTGACGGTCGCTTTAAATGTCACCGGCTGTCCATCCGTCGAGGGGTCCAGCGACGAACTGAGCGTCGTCGTGGTTGTTACGCCCAGGTTCAGCAGGATGCTCACACCGCCGTCGTAATCGGCCACCGCGAGGTCCGGCGTGCCATCCCCGTTCAAGTCCCCTACCGCGACGAAATTTGGAGCTCCACCTGCGGCGAAGTTGACCCCGCCCTGAAAAGTGCCGTCCCCGTTGCCCAGCAGTACACTCACGGTTCCGTCCAGGTCGGCCACCGCGAGGTCCAGCTTCCCGTCGCCATTGAAGTCTCCCGCTGCCACGGAATACGGGTTCGGAGCTGCGGAGTAGTTGACTGCTGCTTGGAAGGTGCCATCGCCATTGCCCAAAAGAACACTTACACTGCCGGTGGTCTCCGCCAGGGCGCCGAAGTTCGCAACCGCGAGGTCCGGCTTGCCGTCGCCGTTGAAGTCCCCTACTGTCACGGAATACGGATAGGTACCTACGGTGTAGTCGACCGCTGTTTGGAACGTGCCGTCGCCATTACCTAACAGCACGCTGACGCTGCCGTTGCCGCTGTTCGCAACGGCGAGATCCAGCTTGCCATCGCCGCTGAGGTCCGCCGCCGCCACTGAGTAGGGATTCGCACCCACAGAGTAGCTGACCGGCGTTTGAAAGGTGCCGTCGCCGTTGCCTAGCAGTACACTTACTGTGCCGGTGGTGTCACCGGAGGCGCCGTAGTTTGCCACGGCGAGGTCCGGTTTGCCATCGCCGTTGAAGTCTCCTGCCGCTACGGAATACGGAGACGCACCTACTGTGTAATTGACGGCTGTTTGGAAAGTGCCGTCGCCATTGCCCAACAGCACACTGGTAGTGCCGTCGCCACTGTTTGCGACGGCCAGGTCCGCCTTGCCGTCGCCGTTGAAATCTCCAACGGCTACGGAATACGGAGACTTACCGACGTTGTAGCTGACTTCCGTCTGGAAGGTGCCGTCCCCATTGCCCAGCAGCACACTGACGGTGCCGTTGCCGTAATTGGCGACCGCCAGGTCCAGCATGCCATCCCCGTTTAAATCAGCTAGAGCCACCGAGCTTGGAGTGGCTTCAGTTCCTGGATCTTCGTTACCTGTGGGGTAGCTCACCGCGGCGTGGAAGGTACCGTTCCCGTTACCCAACAGCACACTCACCGTGCCGGCAGTATCGTCAGTCGGGTACGGAAGTGGAGGAGGGCCGCTACCGTAGTTCGCCGTTACGACACCCGGCCTGCCGTCGCCGTTAAAGTCCCCCACGGCCAGGGAAACGGGAGCGTCTCCGGTAGCGTAATAGTCGGGCGCGGGCTGGAAAGTGCCGTCCCCGTTACCCAGTAGCAAGCTTACGCAGCCGCAGTCTTCACTGCTGACGGCGAGATCCATCTTGCCATCGCCGTTGAAGTCGGCTACCGCAACGGAAAATGGGCTCGTGCCTGCCGCCACGTTGACCGCCGCCTGGAAAGTGCCGTCTCCGTTGCCCAGGAGCACACTGACGGTATCGCTGCTCCAATTCGCGGTCACGATATCCAGGTTGCCATCGGCATTAAAGTCTCCTACCGCTACGGAGGTCGGGTTGTCGCCTACGGCGTAGTTTGCCGGGCCTTGGAAAGTACCGTCCCCGTTGCCCAGCAGCACACTGACGTTATTGCCGGCGGCGCCGGTGCAGGGCGCTACCAAGGCGGAGGGAGCAACCGAGGTCACGATATCGAGGTTGCCGTCGCCGTTGAAGTCCCCCACAGCAATGGACATGGGAGCGTATCCTACGGTGTATTGGGCGCCCTCCGTGAACGAGCCGCCGCCTTTACCTAGAAACACCGTGACAGTGCCGCCGCCGCAGTCGCCATAATAGGTTGTAAGCACGAAGTCGGGCTTGCCGTCGCCGTTGAAGTCGCCGGTGGCAACGGCAAAACCGAAGCTGAGGCTCGTGGTAAAGCTGCTTTGCCTGAAGGTGCCGTCCCCATTGCCCAATAGCACCGTCACACCGCTCGGCATTCTGGGATGTACACCGGCAGCGCTGTTGTTGGCGACGGCGATGTCCAGGTTTCCGTCGCCGTTGAAGTCTGCCACCGCCACAGAATACGGATTCGGGCCCGCTGAGTACTTGACCGGGGCCCGGTACGTGCCATCCCCGTTGCCCAGCAGGATGCTGACTGTGCCGATCTCCCCGTTTTCGTTCGTGGCGTTTGCCACTACCAAGTCCAGCTTGCCGTCGCCGTTGAAGTCTCCAACGGCCACGGAGATCGGAACCAAACCCGAGGGGTAGCTGCTCCCGGCCAGAAAGCCAGGCCATCCTGCGACGGCTGGCACGGCCTCTGGTTCCGGCTGTGGATCCGCGGTCAGCCGCGCCGCACTCTGCGAACCGATGCCCGCCACTGCGGAGGAGTTGCTAGCGGCTGGGATCCCGGGACGCGCCACGACACGCGATCCGGGCATGGCTGGCGGTGGCGGCATCTGCGCCAACAAGGCGGTTGCAGCGAGCAACGCTACCCATAGAGTCTTCCTCATGGTTTTCCCCCGTTCCCGCGCCTCGGCTGTACCAGTACTGGCGCACCGCCGCCGCGCATTGTAGAATCGCGATTAGGCCTCGGCCATTCCGCCGCCCCTCGCGCTACCCGGTCAAGTGTGGGCGGTTTCGAGCGGTAAAACGATGCAGGAAGTCGGAAAAAGTTCGGAAAAATTCGCGAAAGGGCTCCCAAAGCCCATCTACGAATTCGG
>Ga0181518_10000255_pt1 | contig 62035 bp, 56 predicted proteins | sample PEATcosm2014_Bin_28_FD_119751 | JGI IMG/M metagenome (GOLD analysis project Ga0181518, IMG submission 119751) | Peatland microbial communities from MTU Mesocosm Facility, Houghton, MI, USA - PEATcosm2014_Bin01_60_metaG | ecosystem: Environmental > Terrestrial > Soil > Wetlands > Peat | place...
AAAGGGCCACCGGACGCCACTGCATGACCGCCGCTTCGCTGCGCCCTACGGGCTCCGCTACGCGCCGGTCAGCCCGCTTTCCACAGGGCCCCAACAGGCGCTGAGGAAATTACATGGCCGGTCGGGGCCGGAAGGGGTCTGTACCCCATGTGTTGACCACTTCCAGCATCGCTGCCGCCAAGGGCGGCGGCTACGCCCGCTACCTGGAGCGCAAGACTGTCCAGCCCGAGCGCGGGGACTACTACCTGACGCCCGGCGGGGAGCCCGCGCAGGCTCCAGGCCGCTGGCTCGCCTCGCCCGAGACGCTCGCGCAGCTCGGGATCGAGGGCAGCGCGATCGCCGGCCCAGATTTCATCGCGCTGATGGATGGCCGGCACCCGCAGACCGGACGATGGCTTCGCCCCGAGGGCGCCGGCGGCGGCAGAGGCGGCGGGATCGACCTGACGTTCAGCGCCCCAAAGTCCGTCTCCGCCGTGTGGGCGCTCGGCGACGATTCGCAGCGCCGCGACATGGAGGCCGCACACGCCGCCGCAGTGCAGGAGGCCGTCGACTATCTCACCGAGATGGTGCCCACGGTGCGCCGCCGCTACGCCGGCCAGGTCGTCGAGGAGCCTGCACGGGAGCTCGTCGCAGCCGAGTATCTCCACACGACCGCACGCGGCGTCATGGACGGCGACGCGCCCGACCCTCAGCTACACAGCCATGTGGTCGTCACTAGCGCCGTCAGGGACGACGGGAGGATCGTGGCGGTCGCTTCCCGGCCGATCTTCCGCTCCAGGCAGGAGGTCGGCGCGTACTACCGCTCCGCGCTCGCCCACCAACTCTCCGAACGGGGCTACGCGATTGACGCCGGCACCGGCAGCGACGGCCGATACTTCGAGATCGCGGGCGTACCCCGCGGGCTGCTCGAGGCGTTCTCGGCGCGCAGCCGCGAGGTGGCACGCGCGGCCGAGCGCTTCCGCGCGAGATACGGCAGGGCTCCCGAGCGCGGCGAGCTACGGCGACTCAAGCTCGAGAACCGCAAGGCGAAGATCCCCGTTACGCGCTCCGCCTTGCAGCAGGTGTGGGACGAAAAGGGAGCACGCTTCGGCTTCACCGGCGAGCGCACAGGGCTGCTGCTGGACGCCGCGCGTGGCTCACGGCCCGAGCGTGCGCTTGAGGATCGCGTCGAGGAGCGGCTGACCGAGCGCGCCGCGACGTTCGAGCCAAGGGAGCTCCGCGCCGCGCTGCTCGAGCAGTCCGTCGGCGAGCTCTCACCACAGCAGGCGCTTGCCCACGCGACGGCGATGATCGCCGAACGCCGCATCCTGCCGTTGGAAGGCGGGCGGATGACCACGCTCGCCGTACGCGCCAAAGAGCAGGCTATCGAGCAGAGAGTCGCACGGCTCGCCGAGCCAGCCGACAGAGAGGTGGGGGAGACCGCCCGCGAGAGCGCGACCGAACAGGTCAACGACCGGATCGCCGCGCAGCTCAGCAACGAGCAAACACGCGCGCTACAGACCATCACCGGCCCCGAGCGCGCAGCCATCCTCATCGGCCCCGCCGGAACCGGCAAGGGCGTCGTGATCGACGCCGCCGCCCGAGCCGAGCAGCTCGCTGGCCGCGAGACCGTGGGCGTCGCCGTGTCGTGGTCGACCGCCGAGCGGCTCGGCAGAGACAGCCCGGCGCTGGCCGGGCAGACATTCAGCGTCGACGCGCTCACCGCGCGCGTCGAGCACGGGCGCATCGAGATCGGCAGCGACACGACGATCTACTTCGACGAGGCCGGAATGGCCGACACCACCCGGCTCGACCAGCTCACCGCGATGGCGGAGCGCAAAGGGGCCAAGCTCGTCGCGATCGGCGACGGCGCGCAGCTCCCCTCGATCGGCGCCGGAGGCATATTCGATCGTCTCTCACAGCTCGCGCCCAGCGCGCAGCTTTCAGACGTGCGCCGTACGATGGACCCCGCCGAGCAGCGGGCATGGGCAGACCTACGCGCCGGACGCAGTGACCGCGCGATGGCACACTACCTCGCCAAACACAGCCTGCACATGGCCGACACCCGCGACCAGGCCGTCGAGCAAGCGGTAAACGACTGGGCGCAACTCACCGAAGCGCATCCGATTAGCGAGATCGCGCTGATCTCCGACGCCTCCAACAAGGAGATCGACCGCCTCAACGCCCGCGCCCAGCACTACCGCGTCCAGCGCGGAGAACTCGGAGACCTCGAGGCCGAGATCCCCGGTGTTCACTACGGCATCCGCAAGGGCGACCGGATCGCCCTCATCGAGCGCCACCACGAGCGCGGGAAACAGCGGATCGAGAACGGCAGCCGCGGCCAGATCCTCGACATCACGCCCGCCGGCGAGGCACTCATCGAGTTCGACCTCACCGGCCAGCGAAGGACACTCGCCGGCGAAGACCTCGCCCGGCTGCGTCTCGCCTACGCGCAGCACATCCACCGCGCGCAGGGCGCGACCGTCACCCGCACCCTCGTCGTAACCGGTGGATGGCAGACGAGCAAGGAGCCCGCCTACGTCGAGGCATCCCGCGCCCGCCAAGGCACCGACTGGTACGTCAACCGCGACGAGCTCGGCACCGAAGGCCACGACACCGACCGCATCAAACGCCTCGCTCACAACATGAGCCGCAGCCACGCCCAAACCCCGTCGCTCGCGCACCCCGAGCTACCCGACCCCGAATGGGGCACAGGCTTCCACGTCCCCCGCGCACCCAGCCGCAGCTTCCTGCCCGGCTCCGCCCGAACGATCCACAGCATCGCCAAACCACCACCGGCACCGGAGCGAACACGATGACCGAGCCCAAATCGGCGGAGACGGACGGTCTGCTGACGGCCGAGGAGGTCGCATCGCTGCTCCAGGTCACGCCCGCATGGGTGTACGCAGAGACCCGCCGTCGCCGGATACCGCACATCAGGCTCGGTCGATACGTCCGCTACCGACGATTCGCATTGACGGCGTGGATGGACGACATGGAACGATCCTCAACCGGCCGCCAATCCCCGCGGGCCCGCTGAGCGCCAGGCATCCGCAGTTCCACGTATAAAGATGTCATGGCGAAGCGCAGCTACGGAACCGGTCAGCTCTACGAGAAGTCCGGCGCCTACTACGGACGCTGGCGCACCGGAACCGGCCGGCGCCTGAACCGCAAGATCGGGCGAGTCCGCACCCCCGGCGAGGACGACGGGCTGACGCGCTCGCAGGCCGAGCGCGAGTTTCGCCGCATGCAGGAAGCCGAGGAGCACGCTCCGCGCCCCGAGCCCGGCGCCCGCGTGCCGACCCTCGACGAGATCACCACCTCGCTACGCGAGCGCCTCGAGCTGCGCGGCACACGTAAGTCCTACCGCGAGGTCTGCGAGTACATGCAGCGCGTCCACATCACACCGCACCTCGGCGACCGCAAGGTCACAGACATCAGCACCGCCGACGTGGAGGCGTTCGGGAGAGCGCTCCTCAAAGACGGCCTCGCACCCAAGAGCGTCCGCAACATCCTCGGCTTCCTCCACAGCGTCTTCGAGCACGGCATCGACCGCGGCTGGCTACGCGAGAACCCGGCGCGTCGCGCCGAGAAGCCAAGGCGCGGACGGGCCGGCGCGAACCCTGACATCCAGTTCCTGACCGTCAGCGAGCTGGAGGCGGTCATCAGAGCCATCCCAGACGAAGTCGTGATCCGCAAGCCGGCCCCGACCAGAAGAGGCAGACCCGGTCCGGCGCCACCGCCATCGCCCGACGTGCTGGGGCCGGTGTCGAGGATCGTGATCCTCACCGCAGCGATGACCGGCCTGCGCCAATCAGAGCTGCTCGGGCTACGCTGGCGCGACGTCGACTGGGCCGCCCAGCGCATCCGCGTGCGCAACACCTTCGTCCGCGGCGAGCACTCGACCGACGGCAAGTCCGACCTCTCCACACGCCGCTCCGTGCCGATGGCCGACCGCCTTGCCGGCGAGCTGGACCGCTGGTCCAAGCGCACCGAGTACCGCAGCGACGGCGATCTCGTGTTCGCCCACCCGCAGACCGGCTCGCCGTTGGATCGATCCAAGCTCAGCAAGCGTTTCAAGGCGGCCTGCCGAGACGCCGGCGTGCGCGAGGTCAAGTTCCACGACCTGCGGCACACCTTCGCCACACGCCTCGCGGCATCCGGTCAGCCGATGCGGACGATCCAGGAGTTCCTCGGGCACGCCGACAGCAAGACGACGCAGATCTACGCGCACTACGCGCCGTCCGAGCACGAGGTGCAGATGGTCAATGTGGCTTTCGCTCCGGACACCGAGATCCGATCCGTGGGCGAGCGCGCCCTCGAAGCCGGATGATGGCCGGCAGCAAACAACTCGCCAGCGCAGCGAGTTTGCTTTGGTGGGCGGGAGGCTTGCAAGTTGGATGCTTCACGCGTCGTTGCGCTTGACACGTCGCGCGCGCGTTTGGTCGGCGTCCCGAAGAATCTCGGCGCGATGGCTGGTTTGGCGCAGCCAGCGGCCTAGGTCTACCCCACAGGAGACGGCGCCTGCGAGCGCGTCATCGGGGTCGAGGCGACGTGGTGTCGCAAGCGGCCACCCTGCCTGCTGGTCACAGAGGACCTCTGTAAAGATCTCTGCGTACGCGTCTCCTGTTCCTCCTGTGCCCCATCCAAAGACGCGCTCGGCTCCGAGCACGGCCGCGAGTTCGCCTCGTGCGCGCAGGGCACGCTCGTAGTTGTTGCGGGCTAGCTCGCCGCGGTGGGCCTGCAGCACCCCGGCGAGCTGGGTGACCGTCCCGTCCGGAACGCCGACGTAGAGGGTCGGCACAGGCAGCGTCGACCAGAGCTCCCAGATCCACCAGCGCGGCCGCGACGGCCGAGCGAGGCCGGCCAGCGCTCGCACGATGCTTCGGCCAACGACCTCGTGGCCGTGGTGGCCGTCGTGCGGGCCTGGCCCCACGAGCAGAGCTGGATCCAGATCCCTCACGGCGTTAGAGATCTCAACCGTCAGGCGGTCCTCGGCCTCGCTGAGATCATCACCGGCTGAGATGCCAATCGGTTCGGTGGTTTCGCGAAGCGCGAATCCTGCGCGACGGCACGCCTCCCTCAGCTCTCCGCGGCGGCGTGCGGCGTCTGCCGGACGACCGAGCGAGCATGCGAGCGTCGCCACCAGCCAGCCACGCTCGCCCAGCCGCAGCAGGGTGCCACCCGCCCCAAGAGCCTCGTCATCGGGATGAGGCGCAACCTGGAGAACTGTCCGCATCGCCAGAGCGTACGCGGACCGTCATGTTCACCCGGTTCTGTGTTGTGCGCCTCCTCCGAGTTCTCGATGTCCAATGTTCTCGAACTCATATAGGGTCCGGGCATGCTATCCACTATCACCCCGGCTGGCACCGTACGCGTCTCTGGGACCCGGGAGCGCGAGGGTGCTGTGGGCTCTCTCGGCGGTCGCTATCAGCCATGACGGTCCTGCTGGTGACCCTGAGCATCGCTGGCAGCGTCACAAGCATCTATTTCTTCGGAGAGGAGATGCGCAGCCGCCGCCGCTTCGGGTGGAAGCACATGGAGAAGCTCGTCCGCAAGCTGATCGCCGACATTCATCACCGTGACTACGCACCAGACCTGGTGTTGGGTGTCGGTCGGGGCGGCGCGATCCTCGCCGGGATGCTCGCTGGCAACCTCGGCGATGTGCCTCTCGCCGTAGTTGACACGATCATCGACCACTCCACCGGCACGAGCAGCGCGAAGATCCGCTTCCCGGCATCATGCCCGCCGCTGCGGGACAAGTCGGTGCTGATAGTCGTCGGTGAGCTGTACTCGGGCGAGGATCTCCGTCAGGGCATCGAGTTCGCCAAGCGCCGGCACCCTTGCGAGATCCGGACCGCCACACTGCTCACCCATCACGCAGCATCCGTTCGTCCTGACTTCGTTGGCCAGGAGACCGATAAGCCGCTCACCGCCCCCTGGCGGCTCACCGACCACTACAAGGAGCACCGGCTCTAGCGTCGGGGTTGCCGTGTCGTTTCCCACCAGCCCTATACGTGTTGAGCTTGGTCCGGGGTCGTGCATTCGTCCAGCCGAACTAGAAGACCTACCTGGTTTGCTCGTCGTGCTATCGCAAATGCACGACGACGCGCCGGCGCTCTCGGTGACGGCCGCCAGCCGCGCCACTTTCCGTCGGATCCTCGGCGATGGCTCGCGCGTCCTGCTGGTCGCCGAGTACCGCGGCCGGGTGATCGGTACGCTCGACCTGTTCCTACTTGAGAACCTCACTCGTGACGGTCGACCTTGGGCGGGAATCGAGAACTTCGTTGTCGATGAGCACTTCCGGCGCAAGGGATTCGGCCGTCATCTGTTGGATGCTGCGATCTCGATGGCCCGCGACGCCGGCTGTTATAAGGTGCAGCTGGTGTCGCACGTGGATCGCCTTGCGGCGCACGTGCTGTATGAGCAGGCAGGCTTCACAGCACCGGTACGCGGCTACCGCCGCTATCTTGACAGCGAGAACAAGTAGTTTGGCTAGACGCTGCGCCCGCCGGGCGCGCTGCACCGGATCGGCCAATCCTCCACAGCGCCGGGCAACTCCACTGCGGCGGCGGCCTCATCTGCCGGGACAGGCGTGAACATCTCGGTCCCCAGCGGAATGACGCCGGACCAAACTCCCAGATCATCATTGGCGTCCTGGGTTGGGCGACCCTCCCTGATCTTCGCCGAATAATCTCGCAACGGCAAGGCAAGAAAGCGTGTCCGCTCCAGCTCCGACGTCGTAGGGGTCCGCAAGCCCGCGAGCCTGCCAGGCACCACGTGCTCGAGGATCGCCTCGATCGCACGGAGCTTTTCTCGCTCATGCACGGCTTCCCGGAATGATCCGTAAATGACGACCGACCGGTAGTTCATGGAATGTCGCATCGGGGAGCGGCCCAGAACGACACCGTCCAAGACCGTTATCTCGACGCACGCCTCGACCCCCTGCGCCAGGGCTGTCAGGACGCGATTAGCCTGGGAGCCGTGTACGTACAGGTGATCGACTAGGCGTCCGTACGTGGCGGGGATGATGGTGGGGTGGCCGTCCAGCGTGACGCCAAGATGGCATACGAGGCCGTCGTCGATGATCGAATAAACCGTCCGGCGATCGTAGTGACCGCGATCGGCCTTCCGTCGAAGTCGAGTTCGCTCGCTCGGCTCGTCGCTCATCGGCCGATGATAACCCGATGGAGAGGGGTGACGACGACGGGCTTCCGCGGAGTCGGGAACCTGTTCGCTAGCATCGCGGCGTGCAATCCCCGCTTCGGATCGCCGTCGTCGGAGTGGGATACCGGGGGCTCTCAGCACTCGAGCGAATTCTCAGCTATGCCGTTGCGAGCCGCACACCCTTGGTGGTCCTGCTGGTCGAGCCGGGCGAACTCGGAGTCGGGATCCACCGGCGCGACCAGCCCGACTATCTCCTGTTGAACACCGTTGCCTCCCAGATAACGGCGTTCTCCGACAGCGAGATGGTTCCCGGAGCCCCGACAACACCCGGACCCAGCTTTCTCGAATGGTGCCGACAGCGCAACTTCGTAGCGCCCGGCATCAACGGCGCTCAGCACCCGGCGGATCAAAGTGCGGAGTTCTTTCCGCGGCGTGTCCTAGGAGAGTATCTGGCATGGTCGGCGAGGTCCCTGCTCGCACGCGCTCCGGATTGGGTCAGTATCACCACGCTTCACAGGATCGCGACTGACGTCAAGCCCGCTGGGGCGTCGGCCGAGGTGCAGCTCGACGACGGCACACTCTGGACGGTCGATCTTGCTCTCCTTACTACCGGCCACGGACTTCCCGGCATGCACCCCTCACACGACGCGACCGTCATCTCTGATGTCTATCCCCTGCCGGGTTCGGTGTCGCATCTCAGATCGGAGAGCATCGTCGCGATCGCTGGCGCGGGACTGACCGCCGTCGACGTTATCGCAGCGTTGACCGTCGGGCGAGGTGGCGAGTTTCGCATGGTCGCGGGCCATCTGGACTACCGTGCCAGCGGCGATGAGCCCAGCCTCGTCCTCTTCAACCGGTCTGGATGGCTACCGTGCGCACGTCCGGCTCGCCCCCGAGCGCGGCCAGCACAGGACGCAAAGTTCCTCACGGTCGATGCGCTCCGGCGACTCCGCGAGAACGCGCACGACGGGCGGCTGGATTTCGCCGCTGGCGTCGAGAGCCCTATACGCGCGGAGATGTTGGCCGACGGGCTTGACCCGGCCGACCGCGTCAGGGTCAGCCGCGTGTTGGCCTCCGAGCCGCCCACGTTCGCGAGCTCCAGCGGCTACCGTGACGCGGTCGTCGATCAGGCACGCTGGGATCTCGCGCAGGCCGAGATGGGACTTGAGGAGAGCCTGGCGAAGAACCGTCTGGAGTCCCTTCGGGACTATCGCGAGGTGCTTCGAGCGGCGGTCGACACGCCGGGCCTCACCGGCACCGGTCACCGACAGTTCTTTGCAGTGATCCCGCGCCTCGCGAACAGGGCCGCCGTCGGTCCTCAGCGTGAGCGACTCGCCGAGGTGCTTGCGCTGATCGAGACGGGCGTGCTACGGCTCGGACCGGGACCGAACCCGACGGTGGTGCGCAACGAGACCGGCTGGCTGCTGCAGTCGCGCTGTCTTACGGAGCCGGAGAGCGTCCAGGTCGACGCGGTGATCACGGCACATCTCCAGTTCCCGCCATACGACGACCGCCACGACCCGTTGCGTGGCGCGATCCGGGCCTGGGTCGCACCACATCCGCATGACTGCCGCTACCTCAACCTCACCCGCGACGGACATGTGCGCCCCTTGGAGGGAGGCGTTTGCTCGGCGGTCGCGGTATTCGGGCCGCCGGCGGAGGGCGCCAGCTACTACAACAACTATGTGCTCTGGCCAGGCGTCTGGTCGCGTGTCCTCACCGACCTCGACAGGGCAATTCGCCCGCTCTTCGATCAGCAGCCTCGGACTGCATGGAACCGGCGATGAGGATCTTGCTGGCGCCGATGGCGGGCGCGTTCGGACTGGGCGCGATCACGCGCTGCCTCGCAATCGGCGAACACGCTGCGCTACGCGGACATCAGGTTGCGGTCTGCGCACCGTCGCAGTATCCGCTTCTCGATCGATATTTCCACGGCCCCCGTTTTACCGCGCCGCGTCCCATGCCGCACCCCGAGGCGGGCACAGGCGACGTCAGGGCGTTCGCCGACGGGTTCGTGCTCCGCGGCATGGAGTCCCCGGAGTATGTGGCGCGTGCGGTCGCGGCGGAGCGACACGCGATCCGAGAGTTCTGTGCCGACATCGTCTTCACGGAGAACCAGCCGAGCGTCGCGATCTCCGCTGAGCTTGAGGGAATACCATTCGCCGCGACCGCTGCAACCGTCGACTTGGACGCCGAGAACGCTCTGTCGAGTCGCGCGAGCGAGACGGTACCGGCGGCATACCGGCAGGTCGCGACCGCACTAGGGGCCACACCACGCGGAACCCTCGAGGGCATCCTCCATCACGCCGCGGCGTTGAACATCGCCCCCACGATCGATCTGCTTGAGCCGGCACTCGCCAGCCTGCCCAACATCCACTATGTCGGACCGCTGCTGTTCGGCCCGATCGAGCTCGGCTACACACGCTCCCCTGATCCCGGACGAGATCATGTCCTTGCTTATCTAAGCCGCGGCCTCGTCACCGTCGAGCAGGCGCTGCCGCTCCTCCCCGTCGTGTTCCCGCCGAATCGCTTCGATATCACCATCGCATGCACCCAAAGCCTGGCTGCCGGTCGGGCCTTGCCGTTCACAGACGGAAACGTGCATTGCGAGCATCTGCCGCCGCTGACGAGCACTCTCGCTGGCAGCGTGCTGCTCGTGACACGCGGCGGGCAGAACACGCTGATGTCCGCGCTGCTCGCGGGCTGCCCGGTCCTCGGGCTACCCGGCGAGGGCCGCGAGCCCGAATTCAACCTGCAGACGCTCGAACGACATGGCGCGGCGCTCACCGTGGGAAAAATGCCGACCGTCGAGGCTCTCAAGCAGACCAGCGCAAGGCTGCTCACAGAGGACGCTCGAGACAATGCACGCGTACTCGGCGATCACTTGAGGAACTATCTTGGACCCCTGGGAGCAGTCCTGATGATGGAGATGGTCGTGCGCCAAGCGGCGGGGCGAACTTGAGAGGGAAGGCTTGGAGGTTGATCCGCGAACCCTCGCCTACGCGCTGTGGTCGATCTGGTCCCGCACTGCCGCTATCGCCGACGTGCTCGAGTCAGTCCTGCAGGACGTGATCCTCGCCGGGGGCGGTCACGCGGCCCGTCAGTCCGAGTTGCTCGGCGTGCGCTGTCGCAATGTTGATTGAGCGCGCCACGGAACTAGGCACGATCCGAGCACGAGATCTGGATGCTCGCTCCCGAATTTGGGGTCCAATTTGGGGTCCAATCTGAGGAAAACTCAGAGGCACCCAGCGGCAACAGACCCAATGAATACGGGGCCTGAGCACCCACCGCTACCCCGTCCGTCTGGTTGTGGTCCAGGCGGTCGTGGGTTCGAGCCCCATCGCTCACCCCTTACGGAGGCCTGCAAAGCCGCTCGCCCTGGGGTTTGCCGGGGCCGCAAGCAGGCTCGAACAGGGCACGGTGGCCTCAGTTCGTGGCTTCCCTCGCAGCGGCGGCATCCTGCATGCCCTCGATTGATCAGTCGAGGAGGCGTAGCACGGTGCAAACCTGGCTCAGCACGCGGTCGAGTTGCAAGGTTGGGTGTACGCCCTTAGGCTCATAGGCAGTCCCACCCCGGTTCTTACCGTAACAGCAGAGGCCCACGCCGTCGAACCATACCGTCGCCGTCTGGGCGAGACTTTGGGTTCGTTTCAGGTCGTTATCGTCAACGACGCGACAGGCGAAGAAGAGGTAACACTTGGGGGGAGTTCGCCGCAGCCAAGTCGCCAGATCGCTCGTCGCCCCACCTCCCGCGGCAGCATGGCGAGCGATCTCTCCCTTGATGTCGATGTTCTTGAAAGCCGCCTCCTTGATCCGCTTCTCAAGATCGGCGGATCCCGGACGGCCCTCCGGGTGTTTCTGCTCCTTGTTGCGTGGGTGCTTCGGTACGCCGGTCACCTTCGTCTCAACCGTCAGCTCCACCGTCCCGCTCGGTGGATACGCGATGTCGAGCTTGTGGTTGGCGAAACTGAGGCCCGCGATGTCCGGTCGAGTGTGCGTGTCCTTGCCCGAACACACGCGAAGCAGGCCAGACAGAAAGTCGTTGAAGAAGTCACCCTTGCCGTTCTGGATGTCTCCCTGATTTGCGATGCCGCTTGCGACGTAGCCATCGAACGACCACATCGCGTCGAGGAATATGCGCTCGGTCTGGGCGAACGAGCCCGTCCGGAGCGCTGCGAGAAGTCCAAGCGCTTCGGTGAGCGGCTGGCGCGCGCCCGTCGGAGTGGTTGGGCTCATGGCGTGCTCTTCTTGGACCTTGCTCGACGTCGCGCAAAGAGCTTGTGCCTTGCCGCACGAAGACCCAGGATGTCGGCTTGGCGCAAGCCGAGGGGCGCGAGCACGAGCGGGTCGACCAGGTCAAGGACGGCCTCGAGCTCGCCTTGGCGAAGGAGCGTGTCGACACGAGGCAGTAGGCGCCCCAGGCTTCGCTCGAATGACGGGATCAGCAGTCGCTCGGCCTCGGACGGCTCGAGCTTGAGGATGCCACCGCCGTATGATCTGCCGACGAGCTCGGCAGATAGCAGGGTGAGGGAGTTGTAGAACGCCACGCAAAGCGCGGGTGACGAGATCTCCTCCGATACAGACACGTTGTGGATCGTGTTCGTTGACAGGGCCCCTGCCTCGTTGTTGACAAGGCGCGGATTCGTGTGGCTCATGTAGGTGAGAAACGCGTCTGGCGCGCCGTGTTTCGGCAACGGAATCGACCACCAGCGGGATCGAATCCGGCACTTGTAGCGTTGGGGCAGGCCGAGCTGTTCACCTTCGGCGAGGAGGACGGCAATCGATGCCAGCTCCTGCGCACTGTGGCCGTTTGTCGCGAGTAGCTCGGTCTTGCGCGCTTGCGACTCGAGGCGGGCAATATCGCCCCCGGACAATCGCGCCCCCGGCACGTCGCTCGCCTTGCTGACCACCGTCTTGAAGAGCTCCGGCGCGAATCCTCGGCTCACAACCTCCTCCCGGGTGCGAATGAAGAAGTCGTTGGCCCCTGTGACCGCGCCAATGTCGACATTCGCTACGTCGCCCAGTGCGCGAACGCATTCGTGGCGCGCCAGACGCTCATACAGTCGCTGGGTGCTTCGAGGCAGGACCCTGAGAAGAGCTAGTTGTGGGGAGAAGTAGCCGCGCCCCTTACCGTCGATCCCTGTGAGGTCGAGAGCGCCAACGTCGCGTGCCGAAACCATGCCGATGCCCGGTGCCGGTCCGTGTTCGTAGCCATCGGCGAACAGCAGGACGACCTCCTCGAGCGCGCCTGGGAAGGTGCGCTCGTCGAAGACCGCGATCGTAACCTCGCGGAAGGCGCGCGTCAGGTACTCAGTGACCGGACGGGCGTACTGCGCGTGAAGGATCTCTGCCGGCAGCACCTGCGCCAAGCGTCCGCCGAATGCGAGAAATCGGCAGCCGTGCAAGACGAACGGGGCCCAGATCGATGACAGCCTCGTTAGCTTGACGCCCATCGTCTCCGCAATCGAATGGGCCGACGAGTTGACTGAGCCCCAGCTCTGGTATCGGATGTATGGGGGATTGCCGACGTTCGCGGTGAACTTCGGCAGGGCATCGGGATTGAGCCGGAAGAAGTCGGAGTGCAGGAGCGTGACGTCATCGAGGCCCTCGTCCTCACGGGCGACTCGGAGCGCCTCCTCGTCCATGTCGACCCCATACACAGCACCTGGGGAGGCCTTGTGGTCATGACCGAGCGCGGACAGGCGCTGCTTCGCCAGCTCGAGGAAGACGTACCCGCCCAAGCTTGGGTCGATCACCGTGTCACCCGGGTCGCGGATTGCCCAGTCGACGAGCTTGGTCGCCATCGCTTCGGGTGTGTAGAAAGCGCCGAGCTCCTTCTGGCGCTCAGGCGAGTGGGTCAAGGAGGCCACGGCGACACCCTAGAGTCGGGAGACGACGGAGCCGTCTGTACCAGGGACTGCCGTGCTGAGGCGGCGCCACGGCTCAGCCGCCTCGCACCTCCCTCACTCCCCCTCAACCCCAATCCCCAACGCCGCGGCAAGCGCCCCAACCGACCCCACGAGATCGCTCCAGGGCATCGTGAGCCCGCGCAGCGACTCGACGCCGACGATGCCATCGAGCGAGCTCCCGCGAATCGCGCACTCCTTCAACCGCGTCCCGCGGAAGTCCGCGCCGGTGAGATCGCACCCGCTGAAGCTCACCGACTCGAGCCGCGTCTCGAGGAAGCTCGCTTCGCACAGATTGACGTTCTCGAACTCCACGTGACGCAGGGTCGAGTGCGCGAACGAGCAGAGCATCATCGTGCCGCCGACAACCCGCAGATCCCCGACCTTCCCCTCGCTGAGGCTGAAGCCGACGAGCCTCGAGTCGGCGAGCTCGACGCGCCGCATCGCTCCGCGCCGAGCGCGGATGTTTGAGAGGTCGCAGCCGTTGAGCCGGGCGTCGCTGAGCAGGAGCTCGGTGGCCACGCCTTCGCCGAGCGTCAGGCCACGCAGCTCGGACTCCTGAACGTGGATGCGACGCGCGGTGAGCGCATCGCGCCCGTGGCGCTCGACGAGCGCCTCCGAGAGCACCAGCTCGTCCAGCTCGCCGGCGTCCGGCAGCTCGCACGAATCGAGCTGCGAAATGAGCGGCGCCGCGACGATCGACTCGGCCATGGCCGCGGAGCGTACCCGCGTCACGCCGCCAGCGGTCCGCCCGACCTCATTCGTAGACCCCGTAAACCGGCAACCCGTCGGTCACATCCTCGAGCGTCCGCTCCGCCGCCCCGCGCCGGCGCCGGTGCCGGTTCTGCGCGGCGAGCATCTGCTGGATGTCGCTGAGCTCGAGCTCGACTTCGAGCTCGGGCGAGCGGGTGGGCCTCCAGTCGAGCAGCTCGGCGTACCCGTCGCGATGGAAGTGCCCGGCGATCAGCGCGAGCGAGAGCAGCAGCAGCGGCACCCCGAGCACCATCGCGAGGAAGTACGTCTGCATCGTGGGCTCACGCGCCCTCTGGCGCCGGGCGCATCGGCGGTCGCGCCCGCGGCGCGCGCCGGCTCCCCTGTTCAGCCTGCCCCTGCTCGACCTGCGGCTGTTTGGCCCTGGGCTGCCGAGGCTGTTTCTCGGCGACGCTCGCCGGCTTCCCCGCGGCGGCCTGATCGCTGCCCAGCCCGTCGATGGCGCCCTGGACGGCGGCGAGTCGGCGCACGAGCGTGGCGCGCACCTGCTCGAGCTCGCCGGCGTCGAGCAGCGCGGGCCCGATGCCGCGGCGGGCGGGCGCGCTGGCGGGCGCGACGCCGGGGTGCTTGGCTTCGATCTCGGCGAGCGTGCGCTCGAGCGCGGCGATCTGCTCGCGCAGCGCGCGCCGCCGGGAGGCGGCGTCGTCGGCGGGCGCCGGCGGGGGAGCGCCGGGGGAGACGTACAGCGCGGCGGCGATCTCGCGCGGGTCGACGCCCGACCGGTGGGCTTCGCGCGCGGCGCCGGCGGCGATGCTGGCGATGGTCGAAGGCTGCCGGGGGGTGGAGGCGACGAACGTGCCGCTGCCCTGCTGGCTGTCGATCAGGCCCTCGTGCTCGAGGCGCTGGTAGACGCTGCGGACGGTGTTGACGTTGACGCCGGTCGCCTCTGCGACCTCGCGCAGCCCGGGCAGGCGCTGTCCGGGCTCGAAGACGCCGTCGCGGATGCGCGAGCGCAGCGCCCACGCGAGCTGCACGCCGATCGGGATCTCGGCGTCGCGATCGACGGCGAGATCGAATCCGCGCGCCCCACCGGCGGACGATCCGTGTGGCTCCCGGCTCACGCTGTCAACTGTAGCCCTCCGCGACCACGTTGCATAGTGTGCTGGTGAACTAGTACACTAGAAGAATGAGGGTCGGAGGCGATGGGATGTCAGCCTTTCCGGAACGGGCGTTTCTCCCGGCGAGGAACCTGCTGGAGGAACTCGGCGACATGATGCTGCTGGGGGGCAGGACGATCTCCTCGGCGCTGCTGCCGCCGTACGTGTACGGCGGCGAGCTGGTGTCGCAGTTCCTGTTCGTGCTGCGCCTGGTGTGGCTGCCGTTGATGCTGTCGACGATCGCGATCGACTACGGGGCGCCGGGCCTGCAGGCGGCGAACTTCCTGAAGCTGTTCGGCGCGCTGGACTTCCTCGGCGGGTTCTTCGTGATCGAGGTGGTGCGCGAAATCGGCCCGCTGATCACCGCGATCGTGGTCGCGGGGGTGGGGGGCACGGCGATCACGGCGGACCTGGGCGCGCGCAAGGTGCGCGAGGAGCTCGACGCGCTGCAGGTGCTCGGTGTGGACCCCGTCAAGAACCTGGTCGTGCCGCGCTTCCTGTCGCTGATGCTGGTGACCGGCCTGTTCAACATCTACGCGATCCTGTTCGGACTGTTCGGCGGTCTGATCGCGGAGGTCGAGGCCGGTGGCACGCTGGGGCCGTTCTGGGCCACGCTGTTCGCGAACGCGGACGTCACCGACCTGTGGGGCTCGGTGCTGAAGACGTCGATCTTCGGCGCGCTCATCGCGATCGTCTGCTGCTACAAGGGCATGACCGCCTCCGGCGGCGCGGAGGGCGTCGGGCGCGCGGTCAACCAGGCGGTCGTCGTCTCGTTCCTCGCGTTCGGCGCGTTCAACTACGTCTTCACGCAGACGCTGCTGGCGACGCATCCGCAGATCATCGTTATCAAATGAGATCGGGCGCGCGGCGATGAACGAACTGCTGGCGCTGCCGCGCGAATGGCTCGCTGCAACCGGTGAGATCGGCGGCTTCATGGGCGAGGTGCTGCGCGATGTGTGGGGCCTGCGCGTGTTCCGCTTCTTCGGCGAGTCGTTGCGCCAGGCGGGCATCCTGATCGTGGGCTCGACGGGCGTGATCTGGGGCCTCGTGTTCATCACCGGCCTCGGCCCGTGCGGCATCCAGGCGGCGTACTTCAACGAGGCGATTGGCGTGCCCGCGGCCTCGGGCCTGTTCTCGGCGTTGTGCAACCTGCGCGAGGCGGTGCCGCTGGTGTTCGGCTACATGCTGTCCGCGAAGGTCGGCACGGGGATCGTGGCGGAGCTCGGCGCGATGCGCATCTCCGAGGAGATCGACGCGCTGGAGGTGATGGGCGTCGACTCGATGACGTTCCTGTGCGCGACACGGCTGCTGGCGGCGTGGATCGTGCTGCCGTTCATGTACATCGGCGCGATCGGCGTCGCCTACCTGGGCTCCTACATCGCGATCGTGGACCAGGTCGGCTACGTCTCCTCGGGCGGCTACCTGCTCGTCTTCTGGCAGTACCAGAACCCCGGCGACTACCTGTACAGCTTGATCAAGGGCATGACGATCGCCACGGCGGTCGTGCTCGTCGGCTGCTACTACGGCTACAAAGCCAGCGGCGGCCCTGTGGGCGTGGGTCAGGCGACGGCCAAGTCGATGGCGCTCAACCTGGTGCTCGTGAACGTGATCGACGCGTTCGGCACCCAGGTCTTCTGGGGCAGCAACGCGCGCTCTCCGATCGGCGGCTAGCTGGAGCGCGCAGCGGCCGGGGTCCCTGCACGGGCGGCCAGCCGGGGCGCGCGACCGGGACGCGCGCCGTCGCATGGCCGGACCGCGCGGCTAGCCTTGAGCGCATCGAACCGAGCGCCGTCATCGAGATCGCCCCCGGCCTGCTGCGCTGGACGGCGCGGCACCCGGAGTGGAACGCGGACGCGAAGCCGGGCACCTCGAGCGACTGGGATCCGCTGGTCGGCTCGGTGCTCTACGAACCGCCGGACACGGTCGTGCTGATCGACCCGCTGCTGCCGTCGGATGGGCGCGAGCAATTCCTGGAGTGGCTGGACGCGCGCGTGGCGGGGCGCCCGGTGAGCATCCTGACGACGATCCGCTGGCACCGCCGCGACCGCGAGGAGCTGGCGGAGCGCTACCGCGCGAACACGACGCGCGTGTGGAACTACATGCCCGCGGGCGTCGAGCAGCGACCGCTGCGCGGGGCCGGCGAGACGCTGTTCTGGCTGCCGGCGGCGGCGGCGCTCGTCGCGGGCGACCGCCTGATCGGCGACGGCGAGGGCGGCGTGCGCGTGTGCCCGCAGAGCTGGCTCCAGGACGTGCGCGCGAATCGCGCCGACGTCGCCGCGCTGCTGCGCCCGCTGCTGGAGCTGCCGATCGAACGCGTGCTCGTCTCCCACGGCGAGCCGGTGCTCCGCCAGGGCCACGCGGCACTCGAGCGCGCGATCGCCGAGGCCGAGGCGCCCTGACGCAAACGCGCAACTTTCCAGGATTCAATAGGTTTGAAGGCCGTCAAGCGAATCCGCCAGGGGGTTTTGAGCATGAGAGCTGTCGCCGGGAAACGAACGACCGTGGTCGTGCTGGGTGTGCTGGTCTCGCTGGTCGCGCTGGCTGGTGTGAGCGCCGCCGCGGTGAACGTCAGCGACTCCGGCTGGTCGTGGGGGAACCCCACGCCTCAGGGCAGGACGCTGAAGGCGATCGCCTTCTCCGGCGGCGTCGGCTACGCCGTGGGCAACGGCGGCACCGTGCTCTCGACCAGCAACGCGGGGTCGTCGTGGAGCGGACTGACGACCGGAACCACCGGCAACCTGGAAAGCGTGCAGGCGCTGTCGTCCTCGACCGTCGTCGTGGGCGGCGGTGGAGGCTGCATCACCCGTATCTCCACCAATGGCGGGCAGACGTTCACGAGGATCTTCAACGTAGCCGAATCCAGCTGCCCGGAACCGGTGGCTTCGTTCAGCTTCGTCTCCCCGCAGGTCGGCTTCCTGCTGCTCGGCAACGGCTCGCTGGAGGCCACCACCGACGGAGGCGAAACGTTCTCGCGCAAGACGGGGGTCCCGGGAACGTCCGCCTCGAGCGGCGGCGGTAGCAGCGTGGGCGTCGCGCTGCACTTCCTCAACGCGAGCGTCGGCATCGCGTTCGTCAACGCATCGGGCTCGGGACTCAGCTCCGCATACATGACGCCCGACGGCGGCGTGTCGTGGAAGCCGGTGACGCTCCCCGCGGGCGCGAAGGTGACCTCTGTGCACTTCGTGGACGAAAAGAACGCATACGCGATCGGGCCGAACACGCTGCTGCGCTCGACCAACGGCGGCGAAACCTGGGAAGCGCAGAAGATCGCCTCCGGCAACGAATTCAACTCGATCGACTGCGCGAGCGACACGGAATGCATGCTCACGGTGGCCGCCGGCAACGAGCTGGTGAAGACCACCGACGGCGGCGCCACCGACACGGTCACCACCCCGTCCAGCTCGCTGATCTACGGCGCGGCGTACGCGAGCGCCACGCAGATCGTCGCCGTGGGGGCGAGCGGCGCGACCGTCCTCTCCAGCGACGGCGGCACCACGTTCACCGCCTCGAGCGCCGACATCGGCGGCGAATACACCCGGCTGCGCGGCGGGCCGGAAGGACTGGTGCTCGCGCCCGGCGCGAAAGGCGACTTCGCCCTCTCCGCCAACGATGGCCAGAGCTGGCAGGTGATCGCGACGCAGACCTCCGCCGAGCTCAGCGACGTGTCGTTCTCCACGCCGCAGATCGGCTATGCGCTCGACGTGAACGGCGGGCTGCAGGAGACCACCAACGGCGGCGGCAGCTGGCAGACGCTCAGCCCCGGGACCACCACCCCTGCCCGTGCGCTGGTGGCGCTCGGGACCCACGCGGTACTGCTGATCGGCCCGGTCGGCATCCACCGAGCGGTGGGCTCGGGGCGCTTCGAACCGGTGACGGGGAAGGTCGCCGCCTCGGCGCACCTCTCCGACTACGACCTCGCCGGCTCGACCGTGTTCGCGTTCGGCGTGGGCACGCACACGCTGATCCGCTCCACCAGCTACGGCGCGAGCTGGCGTGCGATCCGGCTGCCGCTTACCAACAAGAAGGGCAGGACCAGCGATGCGATCCGCAGCGTCGCGTTCACGAGCGCCAGCTTCGGCTACCTGCTGGACACCGCGGGGCGCATCTGGCTGACGCGCAACGGCGGCGCCAGCTGGAAGGAAATCCTCTCCGCGGGGACCAGCAACGGCGTCCAGCTCGCCTTCTCGGAACCCGATGACGGCTTCCTGAGCGTCAGCTCGTTCGGGCGCGAAGAAGGCAACGCGTACGTCCTGCGCACCGTCAACGGCGGCGCCAGCTGGCACCCGCAGGAGATCACCGCCGGCTCGATCCCGAGCGACGGCCTGCTGGCGAGCAGCTCGCTCGACGCGTCGCTGCTGATCGACGGCACGTCGATCACGAACGCTCCGCTCGATCGCCTGCTGTTCACGACCACCACCGGCGGCGACGTCGCCGGCACGCAGGAGACCCTGTCGCTGAGCACCGCCAGGCGGAAGCTGACCAAGCGCAAGCTGAAGGCCGCGCACCACATGGTGACCGTCAACGGCACGCTGACCGGCGCGGTCGGCGGCGAGCAGGTCGTCGTCTCGCGCCGCAGTCTCTCCGGCGGCGCCTGGCAGCACCAGGAGGTCGTCGCCGGGGCCAACGGCGGCAGCTTCACCACCAGCTGGCGGATCACCTCCTCGTCGGTGTTCGTCGCCCAGTGGGCGGGCGCGAGCGGTCGACCCGGAGCGGGCTCCGCGGTGCTGACGGTCACCGTCCACTAGCCGGCAGCGAGCACAGCGCCGCGCGGAAAGCGTCCGCGCGGCGCGCAGCCGCGTGCTCCGCGCCGCGGTGCGCCGGCGCCGGCGTGTCAGTCCAGCGGCGTCGTGTACGCGCCGCTGAGGCCGCCGTCGATCAGGAACGTCGAGGCGGTGACGAAGCTCGACTCGTCGCTGGCGAGGAACAGCGCCCCGTTGGCGATCTCATCGGCGTGGGCGAAGCGGCCCATGGGCACGTGCACGAGCCGGCGCGCGGCCTTCTCTGGGTCCTTGGCGAACAGCTCTTTCAGCAGCGGCGTGTCGACGGGGCCGGGGCACAGCGCGTTGACGCGCACGCCGCGGCGGGCGAACTCGACGCCGAGCTCGCGCGAGAGCGCCAGCACGCCGCCCTTGGAGGCGGTGTAGGAGATCTGCGAGGTGGCGGCGCCCATGACGGCGACGAACGACGCGGTGTTGATGACCGAGCCGCGCAGCGGGCCGTCGTTCTCGAGCAGGTGCGGGATGCCGTGCTTGCAGCACAGGAACACGCTGCGCAGGTTGACGCTCTGCACGCGCTCCCACGCCTCCAGCGTCGTGTCGATCACCGAGCCGTCGTCGCCCGGGGAGATGCCGGCGTTGTTGAACAGCACGTCGATGCGCCCGTAGTGCTCGCGCACCGTGTGCAAGGCGTCGCGCACCTGCTGCTCGTCGGTGACGTCGACCTGCAGCGCGAGGTCGCCGGGGGAGTCTGGCTGCAGGTCGACGCCGACGACGGTCGCGCCCTCGCGCCGGAACACGGCGACGGTCGCCGCGCCGATGCCGCCGAGGGCACCCGTCACCACGCACACGCGCCCCGCGAGCCTGCCGTCCGTCGCCGCCATCATGCCTCCGTCGCGTAGTAGATCGTCTTGACCTCGGTGTACGCCTCCAGCGCGTGCGGGCCGAGCTCGCGCCCGTAGCCGGACTGCTTGAAGCCGCCGAACGGCGTGCTGACGCGCACCGAGGTGTTCGCGTTGATCGACAGCACGCCGGTCTCCACGGCGCGCGCGACCCGCAGCGCGCGGGCGCCGTCGCGCGTCCAGATCGACCCCGACAGGCCGTAGATGGTGTCGTTGGCCAGCCGGATCGCGTCGGCCTCGTCGGCGAACGAGATCACCGCGGCGATCGGGCCGAACACCTCCTCCTGGGCGACGCGGTCGCTCGCGTTGACGGGTGCGAGCACGGTGGGCGCGAACCAGAAGCCGGCGCCCTCGGGGGCGCTGCCGCGGAAGGCGACGGGCGCGCCGTCGTCCAGGAACGAGGAGACGGTCTCGCGCTGGGCGGCGGAGATCAGCGGACCCATCTGCGTCGACTCGTCGAGCGGGTCGCCGACGCGCAGCGCCTTCACGTGCGTCTCCAGCAGCTCGAGGAAGCGCTCGACCGCGCCCTCCTGCACGAGGATCCGCGAGCGCGCGCAGCAGTCCTGGCCGGCGTTGCCGAAGACCGCCGACGGCGCGGCCGCGGCGGCGGCCTCTAGGTCGGCGTCGGCGAACACGATGTTCGCGGACTTGCCGCCCAGCTCGAGCGTCACGCGCTTGATCGTCTGCGCGGCGCCGGCGGCGATCGAGCGCCCGACCTCGGTCGAGCCGGTGAACGCGATCTTGGCGACGCCGGGGTGCTCGACCAGGCGCTGGCCGCACGTGCGGCCGGGGCCGACGACGACGTTGACGACGCCGTCCGGAATACCGGCCTCGGATGCGAGCTCGGCGAAGCGCAGCGCGGTCAGCGGCGTCAGCTCGGCCGGCTTGAGCACGACGGTGTTGCCGGCGGCGAGCGCCGGCGCGAGCTTCCACGAGGCGATCGTCAGCGGGAAGTTCCACGGCGTGATCAGCCCGACGACGCCGACCGGCTCGCGCACGGTGAACGCCTGCCCGCCGGCGACGGGGATCGTGTCGCCGAGCAGCCGCTCGGGCGCGCCCGCGTAGTAGCGGAACGTGTCCACTACCATGCCCATCTCCCCGCGCGCGTCGGCGATCGCCTTGCCGGCGTTGCGCGCCTCCAGCACCGCCAGCTCCTCGCGATGGGCGTCGAGTGTGGCGGTGAGCGCGTGCAGCGCCCGCGCGCGCTCGCCGGGCGCCAGCGCGCGCCACGCGGGCAGCGCCGCGTTGGCGCGCGCGACCGCCGCGTCGACCTCCTCGACGCCCGCGCGCGGGACCTCCGCGAGCACCGCCTCGGTGGCGGGCTCGAGCACTGACAGCAGATCGCTCAGCGCTCAGCCCGCCGGCGCACGTGAGACGTCGCTGCGTTGGAGCCGGCCGCCCGTCACGGCGCCTCGGCGATCGCCGGCAGCGACTGTTCGACGTCGAGGTCGTCGATCGTGCGGATCGGGCCCTTGAACGTCTTTTTCGCGGAGACCGCGTACCAGATCGTCACCGCGAGGATCACCCCGATCGTCACGATCGGCGCGTAGTTGACCGCCGACCAGTGGAACCCGCTTTCCCACGGGACGGCTTCGGGGGTGAACGGGAGGCAGAAGACCACAACGCAGATCGCCACCCACACGATCGCGATCGGGTTGATCCACTTGTATTTGCGCCCGAGCGTCCACGTCCCGGTGACGAAGCTGTCGCCGGCCCGCCAGCGCAGGTACACAGGGATCGTGTAGGCGATGTACAGCCCGATCACGGAGATCGAGGTGACCGCGAGGAACGCGATCGGTTCGCCCAGCTTGTCCGGGAAGTACGCGGGGATCGTGACGATGATCGCGAACAGGCACACGAAGAACACGGCCCAGTTGGGAGTCTTTGAGGCGCTGAGGCGGCGCCACAGGTTGTGTCCGGGGACGGCGCCGTCGCGCGAGAACGCGAACGTCATGCGCGAGGCGCTCGTGACGCACGCCACCCCGCAGAACAGCTGTCCGACGGTGGAGATCAGCACGACGGCCTTGTCTCCGGCGGAGCTGAGCGCACTGGTGAAGATCGCCAGTGCCGGATAGCCGGCTTTGTAGATTTCGGCCTCGTGCCCCTTCTGGATCGCGAACGTGATCGCCAGGAGCACGATCCAGCCGAAGATCGCCGAGTACAGGACCGAGCGCCAGATGCCCTGCGCGGAGGAGTGTTCGGCTCCGTGCGTCTCCTCGGAGATGTGCGCCGAGGCGTCATAGCCGGTGATCGTGTACATCGTCAGCAGGAAGCCGAGCGGCAGGATGTAGATCCAGAATTTGAGCGCGCTCGTCGAGCCCCCGGCGAAGCCCGATCCGTTGTTCTTGTGGCCGAAGACGTAGGAGAGGCTCGCGTGGTGGGAGGGCACGAGGATCAGGATCACGACGATCGCCAGGACGCCGATGATGTTCCACCAGGCCGAGACGTTGTAGAGCATCGAGATCAGCTGGCGCGAGAACACGTTGATCAGCCCGGCGGCGATCGCAATGACCACGAACATCGCGAACTCGACGTGCGCGGAGTAGTGGACGTTCGTCCCGGCCGCCGCCTTGACGAAGTTGAAGATGAAGTGGACTCCGTAGAGGCCGAGCAGGTTGATCAGGAAGACCGCGCTGACGTAGACGACCGACGCGACGACGGCGACCAGGCCAATCAGGTTGAACCAGCCCGTGAACCAGCCCCAGCCCGGTCCGCCGAGCTTGGAGGCCCAGTAGTAGATGCCGCCCGCGGTCGGGTACGCGGAGGCCAGCTCGGACATCGAGACGGCGACGGCCAGGATCAGCACGCAGATCAGCGGCCACGCGATCGAGATCGCGATCGGCCCGCCGTTCTTGAGCGCCTGGCCGTACGTCGTGAAGCAGCCGGCGAGGATGCAGATGATCGAGAACGAGATCGCGAAGTTCGAGAACGAGCTCCAACCCCGGTTCAGCTCCTGTTTGTAGCCGAGCTCGGCAAGTTTTTGCTCGTCCCTACCCAAACTCTCTGTCGTGCTCATCGGCTAGCCCCTCCCAGGGAAAAGGTTTGGTTGTCCGTCCTTCAATCGTGACAATAAGCTCGATCCCGGACGGATGTCAAGCCCACCTGTCTCAAATCACGCGCTTTGCGAGGGACAGATGGCCAAGCGGTAGGCGGGAAGCGGGGGGAGATGCCGGTCGGGTGGGCACATGTGCCCACCCGCGGGGCCGCACATGTGCGGCCCCGAAGACAAGCCGCATGCGGCTTGTCACGGCCGGCGCATGCGCCGGCCGCCAACACCGCTCAGCCTTCCGGCAGCAGCCCCGCGAGGATGTGCTCGGTGCCGTGCAGGTGCTCGGCGATGACCTGCGCGGCGCGCATCGCGTCGCGCTCGCGCACCGCGGCCAGCAGCCGGCGGTGCTGGGCGTTGGAGGAGGCGAGCACCTGCGGCGGGTGGGCGATGTAGGCGATCAGGTCGGTCATCGCGCCCTGCGCCTCGGTCATCGCGCGCACGAGCTGGGTCGAGTGGGTGGCCTCGGCGAGCCCGACGTGCAGGCGGATGTCGGCCTGGCGGTAGGCGGCGAAGTCCTCGAGCGTGGCCTCGAGCGTCGCCGCGACCTCGTCGAGCGCGTCGAGGTCGGCGCTCTCGGCGCGCTCGGCGGCGAGCACCGCCGCGCCCAGCTCGACGGCCAGGCGCAGGTCGCACGTCCCGCGCCACTGCGCGAGCATCTCCGGCGACGGCGGGTCGGCGGGCGGCTGCGGGTCCGACACGAACGTGCCGCCGCCGCGCCCGCGCGTGGCGAACACGTGCCCGCTCTGGCCGAGCGCGGTGAGCGCCTGGCGCAGCGTCGAGCGCGCGATGCCCAGCCGCGCGCACAGCTCGCGCTCGGCGGGCAGTCGCGAGCCGGGCTCCAGCAGCCCGAGCTTGATCGCCGTGCCCAGCCGCTCGACCGTCTCCTCGAACGCGGTCTGCGAGCGCACGGGGGCGAACACGGCGCCGGGGAGCGTCAGCGTCCCGGAAACCGCATGTTGCTCTCCCGCGCCCGCCATTCCTGCCCCCTCGTCTCTACAGGCTCACAGTCGCTCGAACCCGCGCACGCGCTCCCAGTCGGTCACGGCCGTCTGGAAGGTCTCGAGCTCGACGTCCGCCGCGTTCAGGTAGTGCGCGACGACCTCCCCGCCGAACGCCTCGCGGGCGACGTCGCTCGCGGCGAACAGCTCGCGCGCGTGCGCCAGCGTCGCCGGCAGGTGCGGGCGCTCGGCCGCGGTGTACGCGCTGCCCTCCAGCGCCGGCTCGAGCTCCAGGCCCGCGTCGACCCCGTGCAGTCCCGAGGCGATGATCGCGCTCAGCGCGAGATACGGGTTCAGGTCGGCGCCGCCGACGCGGTTCTCGAAGCGCAGCCCCGGGCCGTGGCCGACGACGCGCAGCGAGCACGTGCGGTTGTCGTGGCCCCACGCGACGGTCGTCGGCGCGAAGCTGCCGGCCGCGTAGCGCTTGTAGGAGTTCACGTGCGGCGCCAGCAGCAGCGTCATCTCGCGCAGGCACGCCAGCTGCCCCGCCAGGAACGAATGGAACACGACCTCGTCGCGCGCAAATAGATTCCCACCCTCCCCTTGGGCGTCCGCGAGCGAGAAGTGGATGTGGCACGAGTTGCCCTCGCGCTGGTCGTACTTGGCCATGAACGTGATCGACACGCCCTCGTCCGCGGCGATCTCCTTGGCGCCGTTCTTGTAGATCGAGTGCTCGTCGGCGGTGCGCAGCGCGTCCGCGTAGTGGAAGTTGATCTCGTGCTGGCCGAAGTTGCACTCGCCCTTGGAGTCCTCCACGACCATCCCCGCCGCGACCATGCTGTTGCGGATGCGGCGGATCAGCGGCTCCACGCGCGCGGTGCCCAGCAGCGAGTAGTCGACGTTGTACAGGTTCGCCGGGCGCAGCTCGCGATAGCCCTTGTGCCACGCCTCCTCGTAGGTGTCCTGGAAGACCAGGAACTCGAGCTCGGTGCCCGCGTTCGCGCTCCAGCCGCGCTCGGCCAGGCGCGCCAGCTGGCGGCGCAGGATCTGGCGCGGGGAGGCGACCACGTCCGAGCCGTCCGGCCACGCGACGTCCGCCAGGCACACGACCGTGCCCTCCTGCCACGGCACCGGGCGCAGCGTCGCGAGGTCCGGCTTCAGCACCATGTCGCCGTAGCCGCCCTCCCACGAGGACATCGCGTAGCCGTCCACCGTGCGCATGTCCACGTCCACCGCCAGCAGGTAGTTGCAGCTCTCCGCGCCATGCTCCACGACGTCCGCCAGGAAGTGCGTCGCCGTCAGGCGCTTGCCCTGCAGGCGCCCCTGCATGTCGGTCATCGCCAGCAGCACCGTGTCGACCTCGCCGCGGGCGACCGCGTCGGTCAGCTCCTCGATAGTCACGATCGTGAAGGTACTGGAGTCGGACCTATTACGCACGCAGGAAGCGCTCTGGCCGCGATCGAGCGCTCGCCCGGCGCGATCTTCGGCCGGGCGCCGCGGCGCGAGCTCAGGCGGGCGTGCCGGCGGACAGGCCGACGAGCTCGGCGCTGCGCTCCCACAGGCCCTCCGCAAGCGCGGCGTCCTGGGCCTGGGCGCTGGGCGCGAGCACCTTCTCGTCCTGGACGTACTCGCCGGTGAGCGGCGCGGCCTGCTCGGACAGCGCCAGCCACACCAGCGAGCGGGCGCCGCGCGCCGGCGAGCGGAAGAACGGCCCGCCGACCGTCGTCAGCAGCTTCCAGATCCCGTTCTCGTTCTTGCCGAAGCCCGTGCGCACGACGCCCGGGTGAAAGCAGTTGGCGTGCAGCTCCGGCGCGCGCCTGGCGAGCTCGCGCGTGAAGAGGATGTTGCACAGCTTCGACGTCCCGTACACACGCATCGCCGAGTAGCCGCGCTCGGACTGCAGGTCGTCGAGATCCAGCCGCCCCTGCGCGTGGGCGTCGGACGCGGTCGTCACGACGCGTCCGCCGCCGAGGCGATCGCGCAGCAGGTTCGTCAGCAGGAACGGCGCCAGATGGTTGAGCGCGAACGTCCGCTCGAAGCCCTCCGACGTCTCCTTGCGCGAGCTGAACAGCGCGCCCGCGTTGTTGGCGAGCACGTCGATGTGCTCGTAGCGCTCCTTGGCCTCGTCGGCGAGCGCCCGCACGTCCGCCATCAGCATCAGGTCCGCGACGTGCTCGTGGACGGGCGCGCCGCCGCCGCTCGCGCGCGCTTCGCTCGCCACCTGTTGCACGCGCGACGCGTCGCGGCCGACCAGCGCCACCTCGGCGCCCTGACGGGCCAGCTCGACCGCCGCCGCCTGGCCGATGCCGCGAGTCGCTCCCGTGATCAGGACCAGCGTCACGCGGTCAACTGTACATCCGGGCGGCCGCTGCGGCGCATGCGGGGGCCGGGCGCGGCGCATCCGGGGGGCCGGGCGCGGCGCGCTACGCGGGCTTCAGGTACTCCTCGCGCAGCCATGCGAGGGTCGCGTCGAGGCCGCTGCGGTAGTCCACGCGCGGCTCCCAGCCGAGGAGCTCGCGCAGCTTGCGATTGCTGAAGTCCTGGCTCTTGCCGAGCACCTGCACGGCCTGGCGCGAGAGCAGCGGCGGCGCGCTCAGGCCGGTGCCCCTGCGCAGCAGCCGGTAGCCGTGCTCGAGCGAGAAGCCGAGCGCGTTTGCGACGGGGTAGGGGATGCTCCACCGCACCGGCGGTCGGCCGAGGCCCGCGGCGAGATCGTCGGTGAACCGCCTCCAGGTGACATCGACGCCGTCGCTGACGTTGAACGCGTTGCCGGGCGCGGCGTCGTGGCCGAGCGCGAGGACGGCGGCGTCGATGAGGTTGTCGATGTAACACAGGCCGGCGATCGGGCGCCCGCGGTCGATCAGGAGCATGTGGCGGGCCTGGATCGCGCGCGCGATCTCGCCGACGACGTCCTTGGAGCCGGGCCCGTAGACGGTCGCCGGGCGCAGGATCACGGCGTCGAGCACGCCTGGCGCTTCGGCGCGGCGGACCTCAGCCTCGGCGTGGAGCTTCGTCTCCGCGTACCAGTTGCGAAAGCGCGTCGCCGCGTGGGTCTCGTCGACCCGCGCGCCGTCGGGGTAGCCGTACACGTCGGTGCTGCTGAGGTGGACGAACCTGCGCACCGACGCGGCGATCGAGGCTGCGAGCAGGTCGCGCGTGCCCCGGACGTTGATACGGGCGATCTCCTCGACGGTGGCCCAGTCGGACACCAGCGCGCCGCAGTGCAGCACGTGCTGGCAGCCGTGCGTCGCGCGGGTGAGCGAAGCGGCGTCGGTCAGGTCGCCGACGACGAGCTCGACGTCGAGCCGCTCGAGCGCCGACGTGTCGCTGCTCGCGCGCACGAGGCAGCGCACCGCGCGGCCTTCCCGCGCCAGTCGCTGCGCCAGCCGCCCGCCGATGAACCCGCTGGCGCCGGTGATCAGGCAGAGCTCATCGCGCGGCGGGTGGCCCTGTTCTCGCGGCGGGGAGACCTCCTCGCGCGGCGGCTCGACGGGCTCGCCGTCAGGAGCCGCCGGCTGTGTCACTGGAACTTGATGCCCCGGCGGCGGAGCGTCGAGGTGGCGATGTCGCGCACGACGGCGAGGTTCCTGCTCGAGCCGCCGCTGCACTCGGCGAGCACCGCGTCGAGCGCTTCCAGGAAGCTGCGCGCCTCCTCCTCCGACAGCGTCAGCGGCGGCAGCAGCTTGATCACGTCGTTCTTGCCGGCCGCCATCGTGATCACGCGGTGGTCGCGATGCAGCGGGATCACGATCAGCTGCGGGAACAGACCCTCGCTGGCCATGTGGATCATGCGCCAGCTCATCCGCGCGAGGCCGCCGCGCGGGGGGCCGAGCTCGATCCCGATCATCAGCCCGCTCTGGCGGATCTCCCTGATCATCTCGTAGCGCCGCTGCAGCTCGGCGAGGCCGTCGCGCAGATACGCGCCGACGTTCGCGGCGTGCTCGACGAGGCCGTCGCGCTCGATGATGCGCACGGACGCCAGGCCGGCGGCCATCGACAGGCGGTTGCGCCCGTACGTCGACTGGTGCACGTAGGAGCGCTCGAGCGTCCCCACCGCCTTCTGGAAGATCTCGCGCCTGGTGACCATCGCGGCGACCGGCATGTAGCCGCCGCTGAGCGCCTTGCCGACGAGCACGAAATCCGGCTGCAGGCCCCAGTGCTCGAGCGCGAACCACCGGCCGGTGCGCCCGAGCCCCGTCTGGATCTCATCGACCGCGAACATCGTGCCGTAGCGCCGGCACAGCTCCTGCGCGCCCTGCAGGTAGCCGTCGGGCGGGAGCGTCACCATGCGCCCCTGGATCGGCTCGACGATGAACGCGGCGACGTCCCTCGCGCGCAGCTGCGCCTCCAGGCGCTCGAGGTCGCCGAACGGGACGAGCTCGCAGCCGGGCAGCAGCGGCCCGAAGCCCTCCTTGAAGAACTCGTCGCCGACGAGCGACAGCGGCCCGAGCGTGACGCCGTGAAAGCCGCTCTCGCACGAGATCAACCGTGGCCGGCCCGTCGCCGCGCGCGCGAACTTCATCGCCGCGTCGACCGCCTCGGCGCCCGCGCTCGCGAAGAACACCGCGTCGAGGCCGTCCGGCAGGCGCTGGCAGAGCTCCTCCGCGAGCATCCCCGCGAGCGGCGAGAAGTGGATCTGCACGCCGTCGAGCAGGTCCGCGGCGAGCGTCGCCTGCAGGACCTCGCGCACGTCCGGGTTGTTGTGGCCGAGGCTCGCGAAGCCCTCGCCGGTGTGCAGGTCCAGGTACGCGCGACCGTCGGCGTCGTACAGGTAGGACCCCCGCGCGGACACGTAGCGCTCGTCGAAGCCGAGGATCGCGAGCACGTCGACGAGCGAGGCGTCGAGGTGGCGCGAGGCGAGCGTCAGCGTCTCATCCGCGCGCGCGAGCGCATCCGCGACCACGCCGAGGGAGTCGCCGGGCGCGGCGGCGAGGGAATCGCCAGGTGCGGCGGCGGGGTCTACGACGAGCGCGGGGGAGTCCTGCTCGTTGATCGATTGGGGGTCGGCGTCCATGGCGATCGGTGCGCCCCTCGCCCCGGAGAACCTGACCTGGCCCCCGGCTCCGCGGCGTCAGCGGGCGGATCTCGAAGGGTGGATGTTCGCAAAAACCCGCGACGGGACGCGGCTCTAGCCGCGGGTGATCGCGTCGGTCACGGCGTCGATGCCGGCGAGCCTGGCCGCCAGCTCGTCGCTGAGCTGGTAGCGCGCGGCCAGCGCGGAGGGTGAGGTGTAGCTGACGTTCGTCTGGTCGCCGTCGGCCCAGACGAGGACCTTCAGCGGCAGGTCGAGCGCCGCGAGCGGGGCCGCCTGCATCACCGGCGTCCCCGCCTGCGGGCTGCCGAATATGACGACTTTGGTGTCGCGCAGGTCGAGTCCGGCGGCGCTCGCCTCGCCGCTGTGGTCGATCACGGCGAAGAGCTTCATGCCCTTGCTCGTCACTAGCTCCGACAGGGCCGCGACGGTCTCCTCGACCGAGCGCGGGCTCGGCTTCGTCACGACTCCGTCGACGGCGGGCGGCTGGGTTTGCTGCTCGGTCACTGTTGCTCCCGGGGTTGGATACGTGGACCTGGCAACCGTACCTTTGGCACGGGCGTGTCCGGTGTCCTTCGCGATGGCATGCGCCCTAGGATGAGCGTGTGCGAACGCTGTCGCTTCGGTCAGATGACTCTTTCCTGTCGGTGTGCTCCAGGGGCTCGTTTCTATCCATCGGCTCCGTCGGCTCGGCGCTCTCGATCGGCTCGGTCGGGTCGTTCGCGTCCGTCTTCTCCGTCGGCTCCTCCCTGTCGCTGGGGTCAGTTCTCTCGGCTCAGGCCCGGACGTCGGTGCTCTCGTATCGCATGCGGGGCGCGGTTCTCGGAGCGACTGAGCACCAGCGGGCGGGGATCGCGCTGTCGGGCGGGCTCCTGGCCGTCATCGTGGGCCTGCTCGTGCGTCGCGCGCTGGGCTGAGATCCGGACGCCCGTCACGCTGAGCCGAAAGCGCGGTGGCTCGGGGCGTGGCGGTCACGCTCGCCTCGGCGTGGATGATCGGCGCGCCGATACCCGTGGCCGAGAAGGGGAGAGAACGGTGGCCGACCAGGGGAAGTCCCTGGCGCGAGCGCACGGCCGAATTGCGAGCCTGCCGCTGAGCAGAGCAAGTCGGGCAGGTTCATGAGCAAGGGGGCAACGATGTCGAAGGAGACGAGCGGCACCGGTGTAGGAGGAAAGAAGGAGAGAGGGTCATGAGCATCATCGACGAGGCGCTGAGCGCCAATGCAACCATCGCCAACGACTACGATCCCAACCGCGGGAAGCCGCCGGCGCCCAAGATCGCAATCGTCACCTGCGCGGATCCCCGGCTGAGCAACATCGAGCAGATGCTGGGTCTCGCGGAGGCCGATGTCGACATGATCAGGAACTTCGGCACCGTGATCGACGACGACGCGGTCCGGTCGCTCGTTCTCTCGACCAGGCTGCTGGGCAGCCGAGAGATAATGATCATCAATCACACCGACTGCGGGATGCTCAGGTTCACCGACGGTGAGCTGGAAGCGCGCCTGCGCAAGGAAACGGGGCGGGCGCCGATCGCGCCGGCCAGGCTCTACAGCTTCACCGACGTCGAGGAGAACACCCGGGAACAGATTCAGAAGGCCAGGTCACATCCGTGGATCTCGCAGGATGTTCCAATCAGGGGGTTCGTCTATGACGTCAACACGGGGCGGCTCAGCGAGGTGTTCGCGAATGGGGCGAGCGCCGCTGGCTAGCAAGGGCGTCGCTGCCCCGGCGCGCGCTGGGGCAAGCCGCGGCGCCCGAAGGTGCCGCGTCCGCGCAGCGAGGGCTGAGGGCGCAGCGACGAGCTCATGTCGAGGCGAGCAGGTCGAGCACCGCGCGGTCAACCTGGGCGCGTTGCTCCTCCTCGTTCAGCCGCGCGTCGATCCTGGCCAGCTCGCCGGCGATCGTGAGGCCCGCCCGGTAGCGGTCGAAGACGCGCGGATCGATGTAGGAGGAGCGCGCCACCGCGGGCGTGTTCCCGAGCGCCTGCGCGACCTCGTTGGCCGCCCGCGCGATCACCCGCCGGCGTGCCTGCTCCGTGTCCGCTTCGCCGCCGTGCCTGGCCACCGAGACGGCCGCGAGCAACGTGCCGTTCCAAGTCCGGAAGTTCTTGGCGCTGAAAGATGCGCCGATCAGGTGCTTGAGGTGCTCGTTGATCAGATGCGCGTGGATCGCGTGCCAGACGCGTGCCTCGCGAAACGCGAGCAGGTGGACGCCACCACCGTGACGGCGCTTCAGCGCAGAGACGATCTCCACGCACGGCGGGTCGCGCACGGTGTGGACCTGGCGCACACCCTCCTTTGCGACGTAGTCGAACACGACGCCGTCCGCCGCGATGGTGACGTTGCTCCTGGCGAGCGTGGACAGGCCAAGATGACCGTCCTCCTTCTCATAGACGTCACTGCCGATCCGGAACAGCCCGACGTCCAACAGTCGGATCGCGCAGGCGAGGACTCGCGCCCGGTCGAGCTCGCGGCGCCCGGCCATCGTCGCCAGAAGCGACTCGCGCATCCCCGGCAGCGTGCGCGCGAACCGCTCCATGTGCTCGAACTTCAGACGGTCCTCGTGCTCCCGCCAGAGCTCGTGGTAGAGGTACTGGTGACGACCGGCCGCGTCGACGCCCACAGCCTGCAGGTGGCCGAGTGGGTCCGGGCTGATCCACACGTCCCGCCAGGCCGGGGGGATCGCGAGCGCGCGTATGCGGGCAAGCGCCTCCTGCCCGGTGATCGGCGCCCCGCCGGCGTCGAGGTAGGCAAAGCCGAGCTCGTCCGCCACACGGGTGTAGCCGGGTGCGCCCGGGTCCGAGCGGCGCAGGTCTCCCGCACGAGTGCCCGGGATGCGACTCACCTGAGGAAACGTAGCTCAGCGATCACACATCGAGAAGGAGGACCTACCAATGGCAAGTTCTGAGAACCCGCGGCACCCCGACTACGACACGGCCACGGAGAGGTACGACGCTGCCAGCCGGCGGGAGCTGGCGGCCTCGGGCGAGGCGATGCCCGACGGCTCCTACCCCGTGGCTGACACGGAAGACCTCCACCACGCGATACGCGCGGTCGGACGGGGACGCCACGACAGTCACGACTCGATCCGCCGCCACATCATCGCGCGCGCCAAGGCGCTCGGCGCGAGCGACGCCATCCCGGAGGACTGGAACGCGGACGGCACGCTGAAGGACGCCGAGCACGAAGCGTGATCGCAAGCCGCTCGACCGACTCGCGCGGGTCAGCTGTCGGCGAATGCGATCATGCCCTCGGATGCGTCGCGCTCCCGCACTTGCGTCACTGACCATCGCGGCCCTGCTTGCCGGGTTCGGCGGGACGGCGCCGACCGCCAACGGCGTGAGGACCGTGTCGAAGGCGGCTTCCTTGGCGCCGAGTGGGTTCGTCGTCCAGCCCGAGATCGCGGACCCGTCGTGCAACGGCGGGCGCGGCGCTCGTGTGCCCGGAGGGTCGGGCGGGGAGTCGGTCGTCGCGAGCGCGACGATGGCTGACGGCTCGACGTTGATCGCCCTTACCAATGTCTATCCGGGGAAGAGGTCCGCCGTTCTGCGCTCCGTCACGCGCACGTGCGCGCCCAACCGCGAGTTCGGCGACGACGGTGCCGCGACGATCACGATCCCTTCCGGTCTGCGACCCACCGATCCGGCAGAAGACGGCTTCCCTGCCGAAGGCATGTGGGTCAACGCGATCGCGCCGAGGAACGGCGGCGGTGCGATCGTGGCCGGCGTCTATGGAGGGGATTGGGTGGTCGGTGAGGTGAGCGCGAGCGGGACCGTGGATCAGACGTTCGGGAGCAACGGCTGGGTCCTGCTGCCGCTCCCCGGGCAGGTGACGGCGATCCTTCAGGAGCCCTCGGGGCGGATCGTCATCGCCGGGGACAACGGTGGTGGCGGCTGCTGCACCGTGAACTGGGCGGCGGCCCTGTCGGAACACGGCCAGCTCGAAGATGGGTTCGGGACCGATGGACGAGCCGTGCTGCCCACGGGCGAGGATTCGGGAGTGCACTCGCTGGCGCTCGAGCCGAACGGCGACATCCTGGCCGAGATCGGCTACGGGAACATGGGCTGCTGGGGCGTCGCGCTAGCCATGCTGACGCCATCCGGAGCGCCAGAGCCGATGTTCGCGGAGCGACTCCAGCAGTATTGGCACGCACATCGCTTCGGTGCCTTCGTCGGCGATGTCCACGTCGACGGCGAAGGCTTCACTCTGGTCGGCACCGGGCAGAAACCGTGCTACGACGAACCTCCGGGCTCCACGGCGGGGGCCACGGGTCTCATCGCCCACTTCCGGACCGACGGCACGACCGCCGGTCCCACGGTTCGCTTCCCGTCGCAAATGTATGGGTCCCTGCAGGTGCTTGCGGACGGCCACGACGCCATCCTCGCTGCGTCGACGTACGCCGACCCAACCGACATAACGCTCATGGCGCTTCGTCCCGACGGCTCAACGGACCCTCGGTTCGCCAGCCACGGCCGCGCACGGATCCGCACGCCCTGGCGCGGATCGAATGCGACACTCTCGACCACGGTCTCGATAGACGAAGCGAGCCCGAGCGAGATCGTCATCGTCGCAAGAGAAGCCGAACGAAACCAGATGCAGCTCATCCGCGTGCGCATCTGACCAGTGGCCTCGCACCGAGGCCCGCGTCGCCGTCGTCGTCCGCACGGATCGGGCTGTCGCGGAGATCGCGACGTGGCCCTGCCGCGTCGGCGCTAAAGCGCGTACGCGCCGAATCGCTCGACGGCGACAAACACGGCGAGCGCGAGGATGAAGATGTTCAGGGGCACGTGCGCGCGTTCGCCGCGGCGTATCAGCGTCGCCGCGGCGGCGATCATCGTGAGCGCCTCGCCGCACGCGGCGATCGGCGAGAGCCCCGGCAGGATCTTCAGGGCGCCCGGCAGCACGACTCCGATGGCGCTGAGCAGCTCCAGCGTGCCGATGGTCTTCACCTGACCGTCGGTGAAGTCCTCCACGTAGGGCGTTTTGTCTTTCAGCGCGGCGCGTGTGCTGGTGAGCTTGAGCAGGCCGGCGGCGAGGAATACGGCCGCGAGGACGCCCTGCGCGACCCAGATGATCGTGTTCATTTGCCGGCAGCTCCTCGATCCGCGCTCATTCCGCGCGTACGTGGTTTGTGAGTGTGCCCAGGCGGTCGACCTCGACTTCGACCGTGTCGCCGGCGCGCAGGAAGATGCCCTGAGGGCCTCCCACGCCGGCGGGCGTGCCGGTGGCGACGATGTCGCCGGGGAGCAGCGTCATCGTCCTGGAGAGCCACGCGACGGCGGCGGCGACCGAGAAGATGAGGTTGGACGTGCTGCCCTCCTGGACCTGCTTGCCGTTGATCCGCGTGCGCAGGCCGAGAGCGCCGAGGTCGCCGGCCTCGTCGAGCGTGACCAGCGCGGGCCCGCATGGCGCGAACGTGTCGATCGCCTTGCCGCTCGTCCACAGCGGGTTCTGCAGCTGCAGGTCGCGGGCGCTGACGTCGTTGAACGGCATCGCTCCGGCGAGGTGCGAGAGCGCCCGGTCGGCCTCGACGCGGTGCGTGGGGCGCCCGATCACGACGGCGAGCTCGGCCTCGTAGTCGACGTACTCGGGGTGGGCCGCGGGCAGCACGATCTCCTCGCCGCTGCCGATCAGCGAGTTGGCGAACTTGGCGAACCACAGCGGCGCCGCCGGCGGCTCCTGGCCGGTCTCGGCCGCGTGGTCGCTGTAGTTCAGGCCGAGGCAGACGATCTTCTCGGGGTTCGGAACGGGCGCCAGCAGGCGCACGCTCTTAAGCGCCAGTCGTTCGTCGCAGGCGGTGGCGCGCTCGCCCAGCGCCGCGAGTCCGGCGGCGTCGAGGCGCTCGAGCAGGCCGCGCACCGATCGCGCGGGCGCGCCCAGCGCGGACACGGGGACGACCTGCTCCTCGACGAGCACGCCGGCCTCGGCGCCGCCGCCGCCGTCGTAGGTGACCAGGCGCATTGGCCTCAGCCCTCGGTCGGGATCTCGATGGGCGCCTGCGCGGGCGCGAGCTGATCCGCCATCGCCCGGCGGTGGATCTCGGCGAACGGCTCCCCGGCGGCCGCGGCGGCGGCGACCTTCTCGGCGTCGACGAAGTGGCCGATCGGGTTGGCATGGAACTCATCGCTGGTCTGCATCCATCTCTTGGAGGCTGCCCAGTCGCCGAAGTTGTCGCACTGCAGCTCGACGTGGTTGCCGTCGGGGTCCTTGTAGTAGTAGGAGAACGTCATCCCGTGGTCGATGCAGATCTCCGGCGCGATCCCAGCCTCGCGCAGCCGCAGGTAGCTCGAGTTGAGCTCGTCGAAGCTCTCGAACTCGAAGGCGCTGTGGTGCATCCCGGTGCGGGTGTCCTTGTCCGGGTCGTCGGCGAAGCCGGGGAACGCGAGCAGCGCCACTCGGTGGTTGGCGGCGTCGTTGCTCAGCCATGCTCCCGTCGCGTCCTGGAAGACGACCTCGGTGCCGACGACCGTGCCGTACCAGTCGATCATCTCCTGCAGGCGCGTCGTCTTGAGGTTGAAGTGGTGGAACTTCGGGTGGGTCGGGGCGGTATCGGACATCGCTGGCTCCTTGTGCTCAGACGGGGGTGGGGAGGGGCAGTTGGTCGCGCAGGTCGTCGATCAGCGCGGGCACGTCGCTGGCGTCGGCCGCGCTGCCGAAGACGTAGAAGTCGGGGCGCACGAGCGCCGCGTGCGCCCCGTGCTCGCGCAGCCAGCCGGTGAGGCGCCCGTCGGCGTCGCGCAGGCCGCGGTCGGCGCCTGGGTCGAGCGAGACGACGTGCGCTGCGAGCGCGTCCAGCAGCGCGCGGTCGCGCTCGTCGAGCTCCTGCAGCGGGTCGCCGGCGGCGGCGACCAGGGTGAACCCGCCGCCGGTCACCTCGTCGAGCAGCACCTCACCCGACGGCGTGGCGATCAGGCCCTGCACGGACAGGTGGCCGGCCAGCGGCCCGGGCTCGCCGTCGGCGCCGCGGCGCAGCAGCCCTCCGGTCAGTGGTGCGATCTGGGGCGCGGGCGGAGCTCCCGCGGCGCGCAGCGCGGCGTCGCGCTCGGCGGCGGCGTGCGGGTCGAGCTGGCAGAGGACGCGCCCAAGCTCGACGGCCAGCGTGATGACCCACTCGTTCTGCGGCTGGCGCTCCTCCTCGACGGTGTTCAGCAGAGCCTCCTCGGCGACGCCGCGCAGCACGAGGTCGAGCTTCCAGGCGAGGTTGGCCGCGTCGCGCAGCCCCGAGCACAGGCCCTGGCCGAGGAACGGCGGCGTGAGGTGTGCGGCGTCGCCCACCAGCAGCGCGCGGCCGTCGCGCATCCGCTCGGCGAGCATCGAGCGGAACTCGTAGACGGTGTGGCGGATCAGTGCTCCGTCGGCCGGCGTGAACCACGGCGCCAGCAGCTCCCACGCCCGGGCGGGATCCTCGAAGTCGGCGGGGTCCTCGCCGGGGAGCAGCATGAACTCGAAGCGCCGGTGGCGGGTGCCGCTGCGGACGTGGGTGGTGGGGCGCGCCGGGTCGCACCACTGGCACGCCGGGGGCAGGTCGAGCGCGTCCATGTCGTGCGGCTCGAGGTCGACCACCAGCCAGCGCTCCTGGAAGCCGAGGTCGCGGCGGCCGATGCCGCGCGCCTCGCGGACGAACGAGTTCGCGCCGTCCGCGCCAACGACCCAGCGGGCGCGGATCGACCGGGCCTCCTCGGTCCCGATCTCCTCGGACTGCTCCCCGCTCACTCGGCGCACGCTCAGCAGCGCGTGATCCGGCTCGACGCTCAGCGCCTCGGCGACCCACCCGCGCTCGACTGTGACTGGGGGCTGCTCGCTCGCGCGGCGCGCGAGCGCCCGCTCAAGCGCCGGCTGGAAGAACATGTAGTCGGGATCCCAGCCCGACGCGGACGGCACGGTCGACTCGAGCGTCATCAGCGGCTCCCCGTCGGCGCCGTACCAGTGGTAGTCGCGGACGGGCAGCAGCTCGCCGGCCAGCTCGTCCGCCACCTCGAGGCCCTGCAGCAGGCGCATGATCTCGTGGTCGAGGTGAACGGCGCGCGGCATCCGGTAGATCTCGGCGAACCGCTCTACGGCAAGCACCGAGTGGCCGGCACGGCCCAGCAGCGCCGCGAGCGCCTGCCCGACCGGGCCGAACCCGACGATTGCGACGTCGACCTCGATCTCGTGGGGGGCAGGGCGCACGGGCATCAGGCGTGAGCGAACGCGGCGATCGGCGCAGCGAGGATCTTCCCGAGCGCCTGCGCGAGCACCTCGGCGGGCGCGTCGGCGGCGCCCATGCTGCGCCACGCGACGAAACGGTCGGGGCGCACGAGGATCGCGCCGTCGGGGCCGATCTGACGGTGGCGCAGCCAGGTGCAGCGTGGGTCGTAGAGCTCGCCGTCGAGGTGGCCGATGCGCACGGCGTCGAGCGGCAGCCCCTCGGCCTCGGCGATCACGCGCGCGGCCTCGCACCAGCTCTCGCCCTGCTCGCCTGCGATCAGCAGGAAACGCCCGGGCCCGACCAGGTCCTTGATCGGCCGGCGTCCGCCGTCCTCGTCGTCGATCCAGGCGTGGGGGAGGGGTGCGCCCGGTCGTGTGGACGGCTCGTAGATGCGCACCGGATCGACCGGGTCGGGCAGCGGGCTGCCGTCGTCGACGATCGCCGCGGACTCATAGCGGTACCCCAGCTCGACGTTCAGCTCGCTGAACTCCATCGATTGCGCCCGCATGTGGCGCAGCAGCGTCGAGCGGTGCTCGGCGTCCTGCGGCAGGCCGCTCCAGATCCTGCGCAGAGCGGCGAGGTTCTGCTCCTGCGCCTGCTCGGGAGAGATGCCGCTCGCGGCGGCGATCGTCACATGGTTGATCGCGTTCTCCAGCGAACGCTGGGCGTTCTGCTCATCGGATGAGCGGCGCTCGGGCTCATAGGTATCGAGCAGCGCCGGGGCCGCGTGCCCCTCCAGCACCGCCGCGAGCTTCCAGCACAGGTTGTTGACGTCGTGGATCGCGCTCGTCAGCCCGAGGCCGCCGGTCGGCGGATGCCTGTGGGCGGCGTCCCCGACCAGGTGCACGCGGCCGGCGCTGAAGGACGAGGCCATCACCGCATCCACCGACCAGCGGGTCACCTTGTGGATCTGCATCGGGTGATCGCCGATCCCCATCGCGCGACGAACATCCGCCTCGACCTGCTCGTCCGACTGCGCCCGCGGGTCGTCGACCGGGTAGTTCAGGTGGATCACCCACTCCTCCGAGTCCGGGCCCCAGCGCTCGGGGCCCATCGGCACCATCACCACGCCGACGCCGCTCTGCGGCGAGAGAATCCAGCGGATCAGCACGTCGGGGTCGCGAGCCCACTGCGAGAAGTCCGCGCTCACGTGCAGCGTCGCGGCCTGCACCACCACGCCGAGCCCCACGTACTGCACGCCGATCTCCTTCGCGACGAGGCGGCCGCCATCGGCGCCGATCAGGTACTGCGAGCGGATCGAGAACTCGCGTCCGGCGTCGTGGTCGCGGATGTGCGCGGTGACGCCCTCGCCGTCCTGCTCGAGCCGCAGCAGCTCGTGGTGGAAGCGGATGCGCCCGGGCGAGAGCTCCTCGGCGCGGGCGCGCAGGATCGGCTCGAGGCGGATCTGCGGGAGGTTCTGCTGGATCCAGGGGCTCGCGGAGCGCCAGCTCTCATCCGCGCCGCCCGCGCCCCAGCACTCCAGCCGCGCGAGACGGCGCCCGTACTCCTCGCCCGGCCCGGCGAAGCCGGCGTAGAAGGCCGTCGCCGCCATGTTCTGGGCGGGCGTGCCGCGGCGAGCGATCTCCGCGGCCGCCCCGACGTCCTCGAGGATCTCCATCGCCCGCTGGTTGAGGACGTGGGCCTTCGGCAGATCCGAGGTCTCCGCGCGGGCGTTGATCAGCAGGTGCTCGACGCCCGTCCGGGCGAGGAGCATCGAAGCGGTGAGCCCCGCGCCGCCACCGCCGACGACCAGCACCGGCACTTCCTCGGTCATCTCATCTCCTCCCAGCTCCCTCGGACATTCAGAGCGCGACCGTAGCAGAGAATGAATGCAGATTCAATCGTGATGTTATATTCATGCGGTGCCTGTGCTGCAGAATGTGCGGATGCCCGCGAGTCCGCGCCACGACGCACCCCGCGCAGGGACCCGGGTGCAGCGGCGCAAGGCGCGCACGCGGGCGGCCTTGCTCGCAGCGGCGAGGCAGCTGTTCGCCGCCCACGGGCTGGAGCACACGACGATCGCGCAGATCGCCGAGCACGCGGACATCGCGATCGGGTCGTTCTACAACTACTTCCGCGCCAAGGACGAGCTGCTCGACGCGCTGCTCGAAGAGGAGCTCTCGCAGCAGCTCGCGCTACTGGAGCTGCGCCAGGGCCAGGTGGAGGATCCGGCCGAGAAGATCAGCATCGCCCACCGCCACCTCGTGCGCGTCGCCCAGAGCGACTCCGATTGGGCGTGGCTGCTCGTTCGCCTGGAGGTTCCGTTCCGCGCCGCGTGGCCGGTGCTCGGGCAGTCGGCGCGCAGCGATCTCGATGCCGCGATCGAGGCCGGCCGCTTCCACGTGGCCAACCCGGCGCTCGCTCTCAACGCCAGCGGCGGCGCGCTGTTCGCGGTCATCCACGCCCAGCTCGTGGGCGAAGGCAGCGAGCACGCGGACGTCGAGCATGCCGAAGGCGTGCTTCGCAGCTTCGGCCTCGACCGCAGCGAGGCCGCCGAGATCGCGCACCGACCGCTGCCAGAGATCGGGGACTCGACCGAACAGCAGCCAAGCCGATGAGCAGCGCCCCGGAGCCCCACCGCATCGACGTTCACGCGCACTACATCGCGCCGGCCTACCGCGAAGCTCTCAGCGATGTCGAGAGGCTTCGTCCACGTTCGTCCGGCGCGGCGAGGAAGAGGATCGCCCAGTCTCGACTCAGCAGGCAGCGGCCAGCTCCTCCGCGCCGGCTGGCTGATCGGCGCCGGTCGGCTGATCGCCGGCGAGCGTGTGTCTTCTCAGGTGATCGTGGACCGCCAGCGCCGTCGCCACGGTTCCGAGTGCTGCTCCGAGCACGCAGATCCCGGCCCAGTGGCTGGAGTCGTAGATTGCGCTGGCGAGCGCCGAACCGAGGGCGCCGCCGACGAAGTAGCAGACCATGTAGGCGGAGTTGATCCGGCTGTGGGCCCCGGGCGCGAGGCTGTAGATGATCGACTGGTTGGTGACCTGCAGTCCCTGCACGCCGGCGTCGAGCACGAGGATCCCCGCGATGAGCATCGCCAGGTCGGTGCGGCCGAACCACAGCAGGAGGAACGAGCCCGCGACGAGCGCCGCGAACAGGAGGGTCGTGTGTTGGTGCAGGCCACGATCGACCCAGCGACCCGCGAAGTTGGCGCACAGGGCGCCGGCCGCGCCGCCGAGTCCGAACAGCCCGATCGCCAGGTCGTTGTAGTGGTAGGGGGCGCCACTGAGAAGGAACGCGACCGTCGTCCAGAAGACGCTGAACGTCGCAAAGCCGAGCGCCCCGTAGAGCGCCCGGCGGCGCAGTCGCGGTTGCGTCACGAACAGCTCGACGGTGCTGTGCAGCAGCGTCCGGTAAGCGATATGCGGGCGATCGGCCTCGCGCGGGAGCCGGCGCGCAAGCAGCGCCGCCAACGTGATCGTCATCGCGGCCGCGGTGAAGTACACGACCCGCCAGCCGGCCAACTCGGCGATCACGCCGGAGACGGTTCTCGCGAGCAGGATCCCGAGCAGCAGGCCGGTCATCACGGACCCGACGGTCCGCCCTCGGTGGACGTCGTCGGCGAGTCCTGCGGCCATCGGCACCAGCACCTGGGCGACGACCGAGCCGGCGCCGACGATCAGCGCGAGGGCGACGAGCAGGGAGATCGACGGCGCCAGCGCCGAGGCCAGCAGGGCGAGGCTGGTGACGGTCAGGACCGCCGGCACGAGCCGCCGTCGCGGGACGAGATCGCCGAGCGGGACGAGCAGCGCGAGCCCCACGGCGTATCCGATCTGCGAGAAGGTGACGATCAGCCCTGCGGCGCCGTAACTGGCGCCGAAAGTGTGGGCGACCGTGCTGAGGACCGGTTGCGCGTAGTAGAGATTGGCGACCGCGACGCCGCAGGCGAGCGCAAAGAGGAGCACCAGGCCGCGGCTGATGCCGGGACTGGCCGGCGGTGTGGGAGTGGTTGCCTGCGTCACGTGATCTCCGGCTTCGCGTTTCATGTACGGTCCGTTCAATAATAATACTGTACGTGTCGTTCATCAAGTCGGGTACTCTGCGCCGGTGGGATCCGAGACCCCTCCTCGCGTTGGCCGCCCGCGCAGCGAGCGCGCCCGCCTCGCGATCCTCGAGGCGGCGGCGTCGCTGTTGCTCGAGGGTGGGTTGACGGCGACGACGGTCGAGGCCGTCGCCGCCCGCGCCCACGTGAGCAAGGTCACGATCTACAGGTGGTGGCCGAGTCGCGGCGCGCTGGCGATAGACGCTTACTTCGACCACTTCCGCGAGACGATCGTGTTCGAGGATTCCGGCGAGATCGCGCGCGATCTCGAGACACAGATCGGCCGGCTGATCGACGCCTTCCGAGGTCGCGCGGGCGAGCTGATGGCCGAGCTGATCGGCCAGGCTCAATCGGACCCGGCATTGGCGCAGCAGATCCGCGAGCGCTGGCTGGCGCCACGCCGTGAGGCCACCAAGGTGATCCTGCGCCGGGGGATCGAGCGCGGGCAGATCCGCGACGAGCTCGATCTCGAGACGGTGCTGGACCTGCTCTACGCGCCGGTCTACTACCGCCTCGCGCTTGGTCATGAGCCGCTCGACGAAGGGCTCGCCGCGCGGATCGTTTCAGGGGTGATCGACGGCATCCGGCGTCGATAGCCCGCCCAATGCGCCCGAGCGGCGCAAGCTTGAACCCGCTGGTAGCCCAACGGCTCCAGTCGCCATTGACGGCTCGCGGACGCCTTGGAGACGTTCGGCCGTCGGTAGATCGCCCCGCGCTCAAGCCGCGTGTAGGTCGCTCAGCCCGGCGCGATCCAGCAGCGGCTCCGCTCCATCGACCAGAGCCCTGAGTAGCGGTGCCAGCTCGGCCACGGACTCCGAAGGGTCGGCCGCGGAAATACCGACCCGGAACGACAGGCGGCACGCCATTCTCACGCCCTCGCCGAGCGGGCGACTCTTGCCTATACCGGCCGGTCCCTCGACGAGCACGACAGCACCCGAGCCCGCCCGCACGCGATCGAGCAGATCGCCCATCCGCGCGAGTTCCGCGTCCCGGCCGCGGATCGTCCGACTCAATACCGAACGGTCACCGTGGTCCGATCCTGTTTAGACATCGCATGTGCATGCGAGTGCCGCGAGGATCCCGTCCAGCGCTCCGTCGAGGGCTGAGCGCAGCTGGTCGGGGTCGCGTCGGATCTGGGTGAGCAGAAGGCCGCCTTGCACGGTCGCGAGCATGCGTTGAGCGAGGAGCCCGGGGTCGGCGTCGGGTCGCAGCTCGCCGCGCGCCGCCATTCGCTGCAGTCCGTCTCGGATAGCGGATTCCCAGCGATCCAGGCCGTCGGCGAGCGCGAGGCGGGCACCCTCGTCCCGCTCCGCCAGTTGGCCGGCCAGCGAGCCGATCGGGCAGCCGCCCTTGGCCTGGCGTGCCTCTTGGAGCGTTACGAGCGCGTCGGTCCAGGCGCGCAGGCCGTCGATCGTGTCGAGCCGAGCGAACAGCTCCGCTTGACCGTCGACGACCGCGTCGCTGACGGCGCCCGCCACCGCTCGCATGAGGTCGTCGCGGTCGGCGAAGTAGTGGTAGAGCTGGCTCTTGGAGGCGTGTGCCCGGGTGCCGACATCGTCGAGCGACGTGCCCGCGACCCCGTGCTCGGCTATCAGTTCCGCGGCGGCGCGAACGATCCGCTCGCGCGTCTCGCGGCCTCTCACGGTCGCAGGCTGAGCGCTCATCACACGCCGATTCTATCCAGCCTGGACCGATCGGTCCAGTGCTGGTAAGCTCGATAGCAAAGTGGACCAAACGGTCCATAACCGCGAATCACACGAAGAAGGGATGGTCGAGCGATGACAACGATCGCCGAGCAGGCCAACGAGATCAAGGCAGCCGCCGCAAGCCAGCTGCCTACGGAGGTGGTCGCCGTGTTCGAGTCCGATCAAGCCGCGCTGAGCGCCCGGGGCGTCCCTGCCGACGCGGTCTCGATCGACGACACGTTCCCGCCGTTCGCGCTGCAGGACGCGACGGGCCAGACCCGGACACTGGAGGAGCTCACGGCGGAAGGCCCGGCGGTCCTGGTCTTCTATCGGGGTGGCTGGTGCCCGTACTGCAACGTGGCGCTTCGCACCTACCAGCGCGAGTTGCTACCGCACCTCGCCGAGTACTCAGCTCGCCTGGTCGCGATCTCACCGGAGACGCCCGACGCCTCGCTCAGCACGCAGGAGAAGGCAGAGCTGGCCTATACGGTCCTCAGCGACCCGGGCGCCGAGCTCGTCACCTCGCTCGGAATCACTTTCGAGCCATCCGAAGAGGGACTCGCGGCACAGCGCGAGCTCGGCGTCGACATCCGCGCCAACCGTGCAGACGGCGCAACCGTACTGCCGATGCCGACCGTCGTGATCGTCGACCGCGACCGCGTCGTGCGGTTTGTCGACATCCACCCCGACTACACCGGCCGTACGGAGGTCGCGGACATCCTCGCCGCGCTGCAGACGCTCTGAAGCTGACACACGACATTCGCTTGATCGGGCCCGGCCTCGCGAGCCGCCGACCAGTACCGGCGATACCTGAGACGATGGTCTGGGATGGTGTGGGGACCGGACGAGCGTGCGCCTCTCTTCGGCCGCGCGTATGAGATCGGTGTCTTGCGGGGCCTTCTCGACGGCCTCGACGGAGAGGGCGCGGCGCTTGTGCTGCGAGGCGAGCCGGGGATAGGAAAGTCGCGGTTGCTCGCCGAGGCCGTAAGGGAGGCCCGCGAGCGGGGGATGATCGTCCTGACGGCTGCGGGCGTCCAATCCGAGGCCAGTCTGCCTTTCGCGGGACTGCATCAGCTGCTGCGTCCGGTGCGTGACCGTGCGGATCGGCTGCCGTCCGTTCAGCGTCGCGCGCTCGACACCGCGTTCGGTCTGAGCGATGAGCTCGTGCCGGAGCCGTTCCGGATCGCGATGGCCGCGCTCGATCTGCTCTCTGAGGTCGCATCTGAACGACCCGTCCTCGTGGCCGTCGAGGACGCGCACTGGCTGGACCGCGCGTCCGCGGACACGCTCGCTTTCGTTGCCCGGCGGATCGAGTCCGATCCGGTCCTGCTGCTGGTGGCAGCGCGTGATGGCTACCCTGCGGGCCTCGCTGACGCGGGTCTGCCGGAGCTCAGGCTCACCGCGCTGGATGACCCGACCGCTGCAGCGCTGCTCGACGCCGTCGCGCCCGACCTGTCGCTCAGCGCACGCAGACGTGTGCTCGGCGACGCCGCCGGAAACCCTCTGGCGCTGATGGAGCTACCGGCCGCGCTTGCGCGTAGCGCCGACGACGCTTTGCTCGCCGGCGGGGTGCCCCTGACCGAACGGCTCGAGCGCGCGTTCGCCGGCCGCGTATCCGATCTTCCCGAGGCGACGCGGCTGCTGTTGCTGGTCGCCGCGCTGAGCGACGAGGACCGTCTCGATGAGATCCTGGCCGCCAGCACGGCCGTGGCGGGGACCACCGTCGACCTGGACAGCGCGGCGCCGGCCTCAGAGTCGGGCATCGTCGATGTCGATCTGCGGACGATCCGCTTCCGCCACCCGCTGATCAGGTCGGCGATCGTCCAAAGTGCAGATCTGGCCGAACGTCGGCATGTCCACGAGGCGCTGGCCAACCTCCTTCACGACGAGCCCGACCGGCGCGCGTGGCATCGCGCGGCGCTGCTCTCAGGCGAGCACGAGGACGTCGCGGGCGAACTCGAGCAGGCGGCGGACCGCGCGCGGGGGAGGGGCGCGGCCGCGATCGCCGTCGTCGCGCTGAGACGCGCAGCCGAGCTCGGCGAACCTGCCAGCCGTGTGCGCCGCCTGCTCGCCGCTGCCGGGCTCGCGGTCGAGCTCGGAAGACGGGACCTTGTGGAACCAGTGTTGGTCGAGGTCCGCGAATCCGATCTCGGCGAGCTCGACCTCGCCCGCGTGTCCTGGGTCGAAGAGACAGCGATCACCCGCCCGCTCGGGCCCGACCGGTACATGTCGATCATCGCCGCAGCCGAGCGCGCGGCGAGCGCAGGCGAGGACGACCTACGCGTGGATCTACTGTGGCTCGCCACGTCACGCGCATGGTGGGTCGATCCGGGCCCGGAGGTCAGACAGGCCCTGATTGCCGCCTCGGAACGCCTCGGTGACGCAACCGCTGCGGATCCGCGCGTGTTTGCGGTGCACGCGTACGCCGATCCGCTCGCCCATGCGGACGGCGTCCTGACACGGCTGAAGCGCGCGTCACGCGAACCGGGCGTCGACACCGACGCAGCCCGGTTCTTCGGGCCGGCCGCGCTCGTGGTCGGCGCGTTCGACCTCGGCGCCGACTTCCTGAAGGCAGCGATCGAGGGGCTGCGCACCGATGGCAGGCTCGGTCATCTTCCGCGACTGCTCGTCCTGTATGCCTCAATGACAGCGCGGACCGGAGAATGGCAGGCGGCGGTGACCTCGGCCGATGAGGCAAGGCGCCTCGCCGAAGAGTTCGCGGAGCCGCAGTGGGCTGCCGCCGCCGACACCGCGATCTCGATCGCCGCCGCGATGCGCGGAGACGAGCAGACCGCTGTTCAGATGGCCGCCCGGGCGGAGCTGATCGCGGAGCCCGCGGGCGCGAACATCACCATGGCCTTCGCGCAGTTCGGCAAGGTGCTCGCCGCCCTCGCCGCCGGCCGCAACGATGACGCCTATGCGACCGCAGACCGGCTGTTCGACCCGGGCGACGCCGCCTATCATCCGGTGATCTCCTCGTGGCTGATCGCGGACCTTGCCGAGGCCGGGTTTCACACGAACCGACTCGATGCCGCCCGCGCCCGAGTCGCGCAGGTCCAGTCCGCGGTTGGAGACCGGCCGGGTACCTGGATCGCGATCGGGTTGAGCCATGCCCGAGCGCTGCTCGCAGACCCCACCGAAGCTGGCGACCGCTTCGAAGAGGCACTCTCCGGGGACCTCGCGAGGTGGCCGTTTCAGCGGGCCAGGATCCAACTTGCCTACGGGCAATGGCTGCGCCGCGGCCGGCATGTCGCGGACTCGCGCGCGCAGCTGCGCGGGGCGCGTGACGCCTTCGATTCGCTCGGATGTGCCCCATGGGCAGAGCAAGCGCGTCGTGAGCTCCGTGCCTCCGGGGAACGCAGCCGCCGACAGATACCCGAGGCTCGCGACGAGTTGACCGCGCAGGAGCTGCAGATCGCCCAGCTTGCCGCCGACGGCCTCACCAACCGGGAGATCGGCCAGCGCCTGTTCCTCTCGCACAGGACGATCAGCACCCACCTATACCGGGTGTTCCCCAAGCTCGGCGTCACCTCCAGAGCGGAACTGAGCACCGTGCTGGCGTCGGGCGCAAACACCCATTAGCAGCACCTGCGCAACGCCAGCCTACGTATACGACGCACGAAAAAAGGCGTCAGCTGACGCATGACTCAGCACCGGCCGCCAGCCAGAGTCCAGGGCGACCAGATCTCGGCCTCATGTGATGCCGAGCGACACAACGGAGGTCAACAATGACTGATGTAAAGAACGTCGTCCTCGTCCACGGCGGGTTCGTGGACGGTTCCGGCTGGGAAGGCGTCTACCGCCTGCTCACGCAGGAGGGAATGAACGTCAGCGTCGTGCAGAACCCGACCCTCTCGCTGCAGGATGACGCGGCCATCACACGGCGCGTGCTCGACCGTCTCGACGGGCCCGCGATCCTCGTCGGGCACTCCTACGGCGGTGCGGTGATCAGCGAGGCCGGCACGCATGAGAACGTCGCAGGGCTCGCCTACATCACCGCGTTCGCCCCCGACCAGGGTGAGTCGGTCAACACGCTGATCGCAGGCTTCCCGCAGGACGGGCCGCAGCCGCCGATCCTGCCGCCGCAGGACGGCTTCCTGTTCCTCGACCGGGACAGGTTCGCGGGCTCCTTCGCCGCAGACGTCGATCCCGCCCAGGCCGCGTTCATGGCCGACTCGCAGGTCCCGTGGGGACTCGACGCACTCGGCGGCCCGGTCACCGACCCCGCATGGCGGCACAAGCCGACCTGGTACCTGATCGCCACCGAGGATCGGATGATCCCGCCGCCCGCGCAGCGGACGATGGCAGAGCGCACCGGCGCCGCCATCAGCGAGGCCCCAGGCAGCCACGCGATCTACGTCTCCCGGCCCGCCGTCGTCGGTGAGGTGATCATCCAGGCCGCCCAACGCGCCCTCCAGGCAGCGGCCGCCTAGTAGCACGCTCAGCGAGTGAACCCTGGTCGACAGGGCCCCGCCCTGTCGACCAGCGCCTCCTCAGCGAGGAGCTACGGCGAGCGGCCATCGCGCAAGCGGAGCACGAGTTTGGGGAGGCCGTCAACGAGACGCTACGGCAGCGAGGCACCCAGAACGACCAGCGCCCGCAAGAGCCAGAGGCGGCTCCCATGGGCCCTGAACCTACAGCCCTTGCGAGTCTTGGAGGTTTTAGTCCGAAGACTTTGGTGCAGGCGAGCGGAAGGAAATCGAACCATCTTGGTTCGAACAACGAAACTTTGGTGCAGGCAACCGGAGTACTATCGAACCACGATCTCCAGGGATCGCTAGGCCATCTCGTCAAGAAGCTGGCTCGATTGCGCGCCAGCGATACGCCACCACGAGCGATCATGAGCCAACGATGTCGGGCTCGGCGACCAGGCTGAGTCTAGGACGCGGTCGTGCGTGTGCTCGCCGATCACGAGGGGCCAATGCGGCGCATGCAGGTCCACGCGGCCATTGAGGCATTGCTTGGCGAGTCGGTCTCGCCGGACTCGGTGAGCTGGGCACTCGCCTCGGACGCTCGTCGTCCCGTGCCGCGCTTCGTTCGGGTCGGACGAGGGCGATACGTCTTGGCGAAGGCTGCGTAGCATCATCCCGACGTCGCGTCGACGGACGGAGCGTACACCTGGCGCCGCGGACGAGAGAGTGCTCGACTGTCTTACGCAGCGTCGTCCCGCCGCGGCTGGTAGCTCGGTGCTAGCCGATCGAAATCGCCTTGGGCGCGAATGTCAGCTCGTTCCATCGGAGCACGCGCGCAGTCGAACCTGCCAACCGGCACGCTACATAGCCATAGTGGCTCGACCCCGTGAGTTCGGTTCAGGTGGAGCCATGAACGGGGTTCGCTGCGAAAATCGGCGAGATGAGCCTCGATGTCCGTGTAACGCGGCGAGCGGTTGGCGCCAAGTAGTGGTTGTGGACTCTTTGACTGCTGCCCCGCTGTCGCCGCGACGAGACGTCTCGGGTGCTGGTCCTCCGGCCGATTTCGAGCGGCTGTATCGCTCGGAGGTGTCGTCGGTGGCGGCGTTCTTCGCGCGGCGTAGCCGCGATCCGGAGACCGTCGCCGATCTCACGGCCGAAACCTTCCTCGAAGCGCTCGGATCGTATGCTTCGTTTGACCCAAAGAAGGGCGCGGGGCGGCCTTGGGTGTTCGCAATCGCCCGCCGCGTCTACGCGAAATACTGCGAGCAGTCGGCCAGGCAGCAGTCCGCTGCGCAACGCGAGGGTGGTCGCCGGGTCCTCGACGACGAGGCGATCGAGGACTTGGCAGAGCGTATCGATGCGGAGAGGTCGGGGCGCGAGCTGCTCGAACGCCTGGCCGAACTCTCCGCGGCAGATCGAGAGGCTCTAGAGCTGGTGGACCTCAGCGGCCTTACTCCGAAGGAGGCGGCGATGGTGCTGGGCGTGTCAGCAGGGGCGTTGCGTGTACGGCTATTCAGAGCGCGAGCGCGCCTGAGAAAGGAACGTGAAAGGGATGTCTAGGTTCGAGGATCAACTGTGGTCAGAGCTGGTGCTCGCGCACAGCACCATGCCATCAGACGACTACCGTCCGGCAGCACCGAGCCGGCGGTGGGCTTCGCGGGGGCGGTTCGCAGCCGCCGGGGCGCTGGCGTTGACTGGTGCGGCTGTGGCGGTGCTGCTGTCAGTCTCTGTGGGACCGAGCGTTCCTGCGGCGTTTGCCATCACCCAGCAGCCGGACGGTGCGATCACGCTCACGCTCAACGAAATCGTCGGCGTCAGCGCCGCGAACCAAGAACTCGCCACCCTCGGGGTTCGCGCACGACTCGCGAAGGTCGAACCGGGCTGTACCCCCACCGGCGAAATCATCCCGCCGCAAAGCCACTCGCGCCAGCGGCAGGAAGAAATGGTCGAAACTCAGCGCAGCAACGGCCCCGGACTGAACGGCTTGGTCTGGACCATCCACCCCAGCGCGATCCCTCCAGGGGACACGCTGCTCATCACAGCCGAAGTGATCGCGGGTACGCCAGTCCCTGCGGTCGCGAGCACCACCAGCCTCTATCGCGGTGCCGCCCCGACCTGTCAGCCGCCAGGCGAGAACTACGTAGGATAGCGCTTGAAGAGAGAAACAAAACGGGATAGCTACCAAGCGGCGGTCGCACGCGGAGCCCGCATTTTAGAATGATTCATGTAATTAAGCTGTAACTCCCCTTCGGTTCATTGGCATGGATGAACCATGCTGAGTGCGCATTCGCACCACGTAACTCCAGAAAGGATGCGCATGATGACTGGTAGAAGAAGGGCCATGCGATGGCTCCGCCGGCCGCAGCGCCTCGTGGCGCTCGGCCTGTGCGCTGCAGCCACGTGTGGCGTCACAGCAAGTGCTCTGCTCACCGAGGGCGGTGCGGCGGCGGCCACTGCTTCTCTGAACGCGACGTACTCGGCGCTCAACAGTGCCGGGACGACAGGACTGCAGCTGGTCACCGCGAAACAGCTAGAGACGCCTGGGTTCAAAGGCAGCGGCCCGACCTGGCAGGCAGAAGCGAGCAACCCAAGCTCACCGCTACCGGGGACGATCCGCCGTCTACCCTCGACCGCTCCGAATATCACCAGCTGGATCGCCGAGTCAGGCGAAGGCGACCCGTGCCTGTTGACATCACCGAATCACAAGATTCATGGTGTCTGGGTCGTCACGGGCGGCTGCGCGACCGGACCCGAAGCGGACCAACAGGGCGCGATGACAGTGGACTACGACCAAGAAGCACCGGGAACGGTGGAACTCGCCGGAGTCGTCCCTGACGGTGTCACCGCCGTCGAGGTGACATTCGCCGACGGAAGCACGAAGACCGCAACCGTCAGTCAGAACGGATGGGCGCTGGAAGCCACAGGCCAGCCCGTGCGTGCAGTCGATCTGCCGAGCGGCGCCGCCGTCTCGCTGGAAGGGAGGTAGTTCGCGATGCGTAAACGTCTCGCAAAACTCGCAAAACTCGCAGCACTGGCAATGTGCCTCACAACCATCGCGGTCGCCCAGGCCGCAGTCGGCGCGACCGGAGCACAAGCGTTCGAGTGGGCCAATCACGTCGCCATCGCAAGCGGCGCCAACGTCTTCGGCAGCGTCGAACTCCTGTCATGGAACGAAACCGAACCCGCAGGCGAAGCGATCATCTGCGCGGGAATCCGCGGCATCGTACTCGCCTGCCCTCCCAAATCGAAAGAGAACGAGAGAGTCACGATCTCAGAATTCGCGTTCTACGAACCGTACGCCCACAATCACGCGACATACGGGAGCTACTTCTACGCCTACGAGAACTAGCTGCTGATCGCCGATTTGCAAGACCGCAGAAGGCCCCGGTCCCGAGTAAGACCGGGGCCTTCTCGGCGTTCACAGTCGCGTCGCACAAGCGGGCATTGCACGACCCGAGAAGGGGATCACCTTGGGTGACGGCGATACGCCGTTGCCATCCGCACTGCCAGCAAGATCTCAGCCTCCACCCACTCCATGCCCTCCAACGCGAGCGTACCGTCGACGGGTATCACGTATCCAGGTGCGCCGTTCGACGATCAGGCGGGCGAAGCCGTGACTCTCCTGGATGTGGCCCACCGTGTAGCCGGCAGCTTGAAGCGCTCGATCGACGGCAGGAACGAGCTCATCGACTGCCTCGGCGGTCAGTCCGAAGAAGTCGAGATCACGGGTCTGACGCTGGACATCGCCTCGGACGATCAGCGCGCCACCGCCGGCGAGAGCGAAGTCGCCTGCCTCATCCAAGCTGGCGATGACCTCCGCAACCCGCTCCTGCAGCGGACTCAACACGTCAGGGGCGGCGGTGACGGTCCAGCCAGCCGGCCCATGCTTCTCGCACGGGCGCCGGTAGCACTAGCTCATCGAAGATGTCGTTGAGCTGGTCTGGGTCGATGTAGAAGCGCACGTCGTCCTCGGTACCCTCCCTGAGCACCTGCTCATAGACGCGGGCGCGGTCGATTGGATCGTCTAGGTCGTATGTCATCGGCGGGCCGCTCCAGCGAATGTGCAGCGGGAGCTCCACCTGACCCGTGGCCTTCAGCAACGCCCGATTGCCCAGATCCTCGGGCACCGCGACTGGCCTCGCGGTGGGACCTATCTCGTTGGTGCGCGTCCGAGCCACATGGAGCAGTTTAGGCCCGCGAGCGGCCGCCTCCAGCGGCGCGAGATCACGGCGAACCCGCCCGCTCGCAGAGCCGCGCACCTGCATGATCGTTTCTGGTTTTTCTATGCGCCCGAGTGGACTCGAACCACCACCCCGTTTACACAGGACAAGACCCTCAACCTCATACGCCCGCGCCATATGCGTCCGCCGGCATCCACATCGTCCGTTCTGTCCGGGTTTCCAGACGTCGCGGACACATCGGACGAAATGACTTGGGCCAAAGATGTGCCACGCGGGACATGAGCCGGGTATGACCTCCCGGAAGTGGTCCTGTCCATTCCCGCGCAAGGGTCCAGGCCAGCCAAATGTTCGGCACGATGTCGCCTGGGTCGAGCTGGCTGAGACGCAAGGCGGAGCATCGCCACCCAGCTTGTCAGAGCGATCGGCGCGACTGCCGCTACTTTGCTGTTGGGCCATACACCTATTCTGGTGATCCTGCGGCCCGTTGCGAGACAAGCCCTGGAAGACCCGGGGCTTGCGCCGGTTAGGTGCCCTTCAGGGCGTTTGCGGGGCAGTTGAGCTCTCAGCAAAGCCGAGCTCGCTCACGGCTCGCCACGGCCCACGCCCCAATGGCGTCTCATGCTTGGGTCATCCTCTCCGCGTGACCGAGGATCTGTTCTCCGAGCAGTTCAGCTTCAAGGTTCCCATCGGCCCTGAGGACGGCAATCGCGCGTTCTTCGGGACGAACGTCCTGCAGGGGCTGATCGACGGGATCGATGACTTCGTGCACGAGCGCCAGCCACGCTGGGAAAGGCGCAGCCACCGTGTAGGTGCGCCAGTCCTGCTCGGGTGCTCGCCGTGGGTCACCGACGACGCGCTGCTTCAGGCGATCGAGAAGCTGCCTGGCGCGTGCATCGTGGTCAGCAAGTGGCCCAAGAAGAAGCGCGAGACGGACGCGTTCGCCCGGCTGCGCGCGCTGAACGAGACGACCAACGGCATTGAACTGCGCGCCCTGTCGGGGCTCGGGCACAAGGCACCGAAGATCGCCGGGAAGCCGATGGTCATGGGTCCCTATGATACGATCGACCCTGACCTTCGGATCCCAACGTTCCGTAGCATCGGATACCGCAAGATCAAAGCGAACGTCCCGATCGCCCACGCCAAGCTCGCGCTGCTCGGCAACATCTGCTGGACCGACGAAGACCCAATCGGGCGCGTCACGGACTACATCTGGTTCAGCCCGAAGCGGCTGTGGGTGTCGTCAGCGAACTTCACCTACTCCTCACGCCGAAGCCTCGAGCACGGCTACTGGACCGAGGACGCGGACCTGATGAACGGCGTCCAGCATTTCATCGTCAGTCTGATCGGCGTCTCGGAGGACCTCGACGCTCCCGCCGACACACCGGACCCCGACCTCGCCACCGTCGAGTTCGATGACCAGGCGATGGCCGAAGCCGCGGCCGAGTCAGCCCACGCCCGCCGTGAGACAGCCGAAATCGAAGCCGAACGCAACGGCGAAGAGTTCGAAGAAGAGGACTGGTAGAGGCCGAAGGGCGGTGCTGACTAAGCCAGCCGCTAGGGGGCGAGCGTGAACGACTCGACGTGTCGAGATCGCATCACGCCGAAACGGCGCTTGTCGAGCGTGGCGATCGTCGCGGCCCCAAGGCGCTCGGCGAGCGCAAGATCACCGAAGCGTCCAGATGGCGGCACCTTCCTCACAGTAGTACTGCGCCAGAGGCCGAGATTCGTGTCAATCGCTCCTCCCGCGGCCAAGCGCGCATGAGTGGCATGTAGCGCGAGAGATCGGCGTCGGGCGCTCCACGGAAGCGGTGAACACGCAGGCAATAACCATCGTGATCGGTGAGTACCATCCGCAGCGCCTCGTACGCCTCCCAGCGTGCTGAACGGCTACCCAGCTCGATCGCTGACCGAACCGTGCCGGCTACGACGTCTGCGAGCTGGACGCAGTCGTCATCCTCCGATCGAGCCCAGTTGCGCGCACCGAGCACGTCTTTGAGCATCGTGTGCTCGCCCTCCGGATCATCGAAACGACGGAACGGGTGCTTCGGGCGCTGCTCCCACTCACCCGGAAGCTCGAGGATCATCCGTTTCGTCGAGCCGATCATGCGTTCGATGTTCTCGTGAATCCACCGCTCGCCAGCCTTGAGCCCGTCCGGCTGCTTCGCGTCAAAGACGAACCGGAAACCCTCGAAGTCGCTCTCCCACTCCGGTTCCCGGTAACGGGAACATGCTCGCGCGACGCACTCCAACGCGAGCTCGGGGATCTGCTCGGACTGAATGAAGTCGTCGTCAGACATCGGTTCGCGGCTGAATGCACCCGCGACACGGTCGAGCATCTCGTCGATCTCGGGCAGGCGCGCATCACGCGGGTTCGCATCGATAAGGCGTTGCCGCCCTCGTGCGATTGCCGCTGCCTGACGAATTCGAAAGTCCCTGACGCCGTTTCGGGTCATCACCTCATTGTCGGTGACAAACGCAACGGCGGAAATCTGATTAGCAGCAAGGAAGTCGGCGACCTCGAGCACCCAGGCCGGCTTCATATGCGATGACTTCAACTCGCTGCGCCGCCACCGCCGGCGAGCCTCGGCGGCGAACTCCGCTACGGTGTCGAGGCGTGAGTCCGGCACGATGAGCGCACAGAGAACGTAGGCCTCGAAGTGCTGGCTCGCTAGGCCGTAGGTCCCACTCTCGTCTACCGCGATCTTCATGTCCGCATGGTCTCATTGCCTCCGGACTCCGAGGCGGACGCCTCGGCGGGCCGTCGGTCCGTGGACGGGGAACCCCGTGCACCGATGATGAGACGGTGGGACGTCAGTCCCTCGCCGGCAGTTCGCGCAGCGCGATTCGCCGAACGTACGCGTCGGCATCCGAGCGCAGGATCTCCGCAGCAGGCTCGTCGGCCTGGACGCTCAGGACGGCGACTAGGGCGAGGCGGACGCCGAGATTCTCATCGCGCGCGAGGCGGCGTAGATACGCCGGCGGCACCGGCTGCGGTGCGCTCTTACTCCAGGCGCGCAGCACTGCCTCACGGACCTCCGCCGATGGGTGGCGCAGGGCGTGTCTAGCACTCGCGATCTCGAACCATTCGCCGCGAAGACTTGCGGCGTACCAGGCCGCTTGCACCATAGGGGGACGCTCGTCGAGCATTGCCTCCCGTACGGCAAGGCCTAGCCAGGTTGGTGACGGCGCGCCCCCGGCGAGATGCGCCGCCAGCCGAAGCGCCATCGCCTGCAGGTCGCCGCGTTGCACCCACATCATCGGTCTGCCCCCCGGCTCGTCATCGAGGTCCCGCTCGGGTGCGGCAAACGGCTCGAGGCGCTGGAGCCAGCTCGCATGGTCGAGGTATTCGCGAAGCTCCCAGAGCCCTTCGATCGCTTTCACGCGGTTTACCGTCGGCCAACGGCTCTCGCTGGCGTACAGCAGCAGCTTCTCCGCTGTGTCAGCGACCAGCGCCGCGTCGGCGGTGGCGGCCGCGACGGCGCCCGCGTCCCCGAGCGCGAGCAGCCCCGCGATGCCCTGACCATCGGGCGTCATACCCAGGTCGCTCTCAAGCATCCTAGACGTGAGCTGTCGGCAGAGCTCGCGCAACTCCTCGTCCTCAGCAACGAGGCCGGCGCGGATCAGCGCGGCAAGCGCCGGCCGGCTGCCCGCGATAGCGCATTGACGGAGCTCGCCCAGCCGTCCCGACTGATCCGCGTGTTCTGCGATCCAATACTCGTCTGGCTCCCCGAGTTGCGGGACAGCGATGAACGCCTCCATCACCCAATCGACATATGCCTGCTCGCCGGTGTCGGCGAGCAGCCGAAGGCCGTATCTGCCGGCTTTCGCGATCACGTAGTGCTCTGCTCCTGCGAGCTCGCGCAGCTTCTTGGCCGCGGCGGCCGTCACCTCCGGGTTCCGGGAGGCGATCGCGAGTGATGCGAGCGCGTTCGCCGCCGCCGCGGGAGTGTTGTCGAACGGGCGGCGCTCACTTGACAATCCGCCGGTGGCGACGGCGATGAGCTCATCGGCTGCGTCGGCCGGCGCAGAGCGTCCCACCTGCGCGAGCGCGGCGCAGCGCGCCTCGAGTGTCCATTCAGGCCATATGCCGACTAGCCGCGCCGCGACCGCTGCCGCATCGCCAGCTTCCGCCGCTGCGCTCTCCGCGCCGGAGCGATCCATGCACCGGCAGTAGAGCTCGACTGCAGCTGTTGGGTCGCCGCCTGCTCGGTGGGCGGCGGCAAGCTGTGAGCGAGCATCGAGGATCCCCGCCAGCAACCCCGCTCGCTCATGGCACCAAAGGGCCAGGGTGAGCGGCACCGTCGCCTCTGCGTGGGAGCCGTTCGCGCGTAGACGGGCCGCATCATCTTCAAGATCCCGTGCTCGTCGGGCGAAGCTGACCGCCGGGCTCCGCTGTACGCCCGCCAGCTCACGAAGTCCCCAGAAGGCGTATTCCCAGTCGCCCTGCAGGTGCATTGCCGCTCCCGCGGAGAAGAAGCACATCGCGGCTTGCTCGCGTCCGCCGGAAAGCGTTGACCAGCGGGTCGCCGCATCGCCGAACGCACCCTTCGCCTTACCGAGCCGCTCGGCCGCGGCGTGGTCCAGGGCGGCGCGTGTCTCGATCCACGCCGTCCGCTCAGGGTTCTTCTCCAGCAGCTCGAGCGCGAGCAGTCGGAGTTTCGTCCAAGCCGCATCGGCCTGCTCGGTCTCGCCGGCGGCGCGTAATGCGTCGGCGTGTAGCATCGCCAGCTCGGTCTCGACGTCGCTGGCTTCGGCGCTCGGCTCGCCCGGGACTTGGTTCACGATCTGCTGTGGGCGCTCGAGTTGAAGCAGGCACCGCCACAGCACAGCCTTCCAGTGGGCGCGCGTGACCACATCGGGCGCGAACCCTTGAGTGCCGAGCGGCTCCCGCGTGAGTGTGGCGACAGCTCGCTCCGGGTTCTCGACTGCGTGGGCGCACGCGCGCCACGCGCTGAGCTCCTCGGCGAGCTCGGGCGGCAATTGGTCCCGCAAGCCCTGCAGCAATCCCTCTATCTCGCTGAGGCGCATCCACCAAGCGCGCTCTGCGAGCATATTCCGAAGTAGCGCGACTGCCTCCGTCGTGGCGTCAGCCGACAGCAACGCTCGGCAAGCTCGGAGTTGCAACTCACCCGCCGCGCGCGGTAGCCCGAGATCTCCTAGCTCCGCGCCCAGCTCCGAAAGCAGAGCCGCTGCCTGCAGCGCGTCGCTGCCTATTAGGTCCTCGGCGAGCTCCAGCCGTTGTGGTCCTTGGGCAAGCAGGAATACCGGGTTCTCGTCATACGCGGCGGCCCAGTCGACGGCGATGCCGAGCTCGGCCTGGGTCAGATTGCTGCGTTCGAGCGCCATCCGCAAGAGTCGCTTGCGGATCAAGACTGTGAACTCCGCGGCAGTGCGGAAGCTCTTGTAGAACGCGATCTGCTGGTCCTCGATCTCCTTCCGGAAGGCGCGGACGCGCTCGCGTTCAGGATCGGCGGCCTGTTCGCCCTCGGCGGAGGCGGACTCCCTGAAGTACAGCCATAGGTCGGGAGCGCCGGTCCGTTTGTAGCGATCGCGCGCGAGTTCCCACTCCTCCGCAAACCCGGAGGAGCTCTCCCCGGTCGGGGTGCCCCACCGCTCGGCTAGGATCCCGAGGAGCACGTCGCAGCGTTCGACGTCCTTGTCGATGTCCGCCTGGGCGCGGCCTGCCGCCGGGCCGCGCTGCTCCCAGCCGAGGATCTCGATCTCGAAACCGTGCGGCCGCAGGGACTCGTTGAGCTCGGCTGTGGCCTGGCGAACCGCCTCGCGCTCATCCGGGACATCCCCAGGGGACGCGAGGAACACTCGGATCGGCGCAATCGAAACGTGCACCGGGACATCTTGGCGCGAACCCCGATCGCCGTGCCCTCCCGAGAACCTCGGGTCAGTCAGGCCGAATCGCGGTGTCGGCCACAGGTTGCCCTTCGCTCTCGACGACTCCCCGCTAGCACACAAGTCACGAAACCCACGTCGGCGTGGGGGTCTCTCAGGGCGCGAACAACTGCTCGAACTCAGTCTCGTTGAAGTCCGCTGCTCTCATCACCCGCCAGACCGTGCGCAAAGCCTCTCCGACCGCGAAGAGCGCGGGGCTGAGGTCCCGATTGAGGGCGGCGAGCGACAGGTCAGTGTCCTCAGCGACCTTTCCGCCGAGGAGCGGCCGATCACCCGCCGTCCATCCCAGGTCGAGCAGCGCGGCGTCGGCACCATGAGTGCCGATGTTGCGGGCGTTGATCAGCCGACTCTGCAGCTCGCCGATGCCGTGAGGCGTGTAGGCGCGAACTTCGGCGACGCGCTTCCACACTTCGCATCGCCGCGATAGTCGCTTCCAACGCTTTCTGGCCGATCCTGTACTGCTTCCCGGCCCTGGCTCGCAAAGGCACTCGATCGATCGCTGCATCTCCCGCACCTGGGCAGACAGCTGCGAGCGAGAGCCGCGCGCGGCGGCGTAATACGCCGCAGTGGACGTCAGCAGCGCCTGCGCCGGGCGCGTGTGTAGTCTCGCGAACGCCTCAAACGGGGCCGCCAGCACCCCATCGTCAGGTAGGTCGTAGGGCGCATACTGGCGGAGCGCCCTGCCGTGAGTTCGCTCCTTGGTTATCCACTCGCCGGACTCCAACCGCTTGTGTTCGAGCTCATGATGGATGTCGGGCTGGGGAAACCACGTCGCGAGATCAGGCAACAGGTGCCACCGCTCCGGTGGCGATAGCACCGACCACACAGCGATCGCGTAGTGCGCTTTCGCTCGAGCCTGCTGCACCGCCATCGGCCGCGCTCCGGTTTCAATCACGAGCAGAGTCACAAGCCGTTTGGTGTCAATAACAGTGTCGGCCGGGATGCGGATCATCCGAACGTCTGGCGAGAGCCGATCCCCCAAGTGTTTGTAGACGCCGAACTCACCATCCGCGTCCTCCGCCCCGTCGGCCTCTTCCTGCTCAGTTGTGGTCGGCTGTCGCCAGTCATGTGCCCTGCGCAAAGCTGCACTCGGGCCCGCCGCGGCCCACGGCCGGTCGAGGGACGCGTTCGCGATCGGAATCGACACCAGCCAATCCCCGGTCTCGCTTTCCGCCTCAGCCTGGACGTGCGCGGCGATCTTGCTCAGCGATGGGGGTGAAGGTGACGCCAGCAGGCACTCGAGGGCCGTTTGGTGTAGTCGCTGCTCCTCATAGAAGCCGAAGAGCTCCGGGTGTTTCGCCCTGATAGCTGCGACCAAGATCCAGCCGAGGAGCCAGCCCTCTTCTGGAAGATGATCAGTGAAGAACTCGATTGGTCGGGACGTCTCGCCCTCCTCGAACGGACGTTCAACCATCAGCTGCGCCTCATGGACCAGCTTGTGTAGCTGCCGTCGCTGTGCAGCCGTCATGGTGTGCCGGGCTTGACCGCGAGGGCAGTCCGGCACACCGCCTCGAAGCCGTCCGCCACCTCGATCATCCCGCCGGCCATCCGCGACCAGCGGTGGGTCCCGCCGGCCTCGACCGACCGGACGCCCAACACAAGCCTCGGGATCTCAAACGGCTCCTTGATGTGCATGACGGGTGGGCCGCCGTCTATCGGGTAGCCGAGTTTCCCGTCGAGTAGCGCAGCCCATGAGCCCTCGAAGTCGGTGTCCGAGACGACCACTGCCAAACAGGCGTCGGTGCCGGAATAGCCCACGAACTTCCGTCGGAGGCTGAGACGGATGTCATCGGCGACCCCGCGTCGTCCCTCGTTCGCGGCGTAGAACGCGACCGCGAGCGGATCGAGCGGCCCGGTCACCAGGCCGGGGAAAGGCCTCGTGACGGCCTTTGCGGGCCAGCGCAGGTCGGGGTTTAGCGTCGCGGTCGAGCCGTGCAGCAGCATGATCGCGACCTGCGTGGCGTCGGCGGCGAGGCTGTACATGTGCCCGCCGCGCTCAGCAATACCGCGTAGCCGATCAAGAGATGTGAGGTCTATCAGCGCGTCGAGTGATGTCAGATCCTCCGGCAGCATCCCGAGTCGGCGGATCCGTTGTTCGCCGGCGGCGCTCCACTCATCGCGTGCCGACCATTCCTTTGGCACGTCCGGGTGTCGGAGCTCGTAGTCGATCAGCCAAGGCCGCGAGTGTCCCGCATGGTCGTGCAAACTCTTGACCTCTACGAGGATGTGTCGCTGTCCGGCACCCAACGCCTCGACGGAGAACCTGAAGTCCGCCACGCCGCCTAGCAGTCTTGCCTCGTTCGGCTCGTGCTCAGGGTCAGTTCCGACGAGCTCCGCAATTTCAGCGGCGATCAGTTGCTCGGCTGCGATGCTCGGGTCCATCCAGCCAGGCTAGCGGCGGTCGCACCTCGACCATCGCCCCTGACGCAACCCGCCGCGCTGGCGCCCGCTCCTCACCCGCCGCGCCGGCCAGATCCTTCCTTGCCCGGCCCGTCAGGTGCGGCGGCGCTGGCCCTCGCCAGAGCGCCGCGGCGCGTACGGTCCAAAAAAGCTGCCCGATAGACCGCCCCGGCTACCACCAGCGCCGCCAGCACTACCGCGACCCGCAGCCCGATGTGCCCGAGCCTGTCCGAGCGAGTCCCCACGAAGTTCCCGATCAGCGCCACCGCCACTGTCACGACTGTCAGCGCCGTCAGGCCGCTCAAGATACTGCTCGTCCTGCGCTCTCTACGAGCCGCCGCCTGCTGCACGCGCCGCTCGCTCTGATCCTGCAACACCTTCACCTTCAGATCCACCCCGTCAACAAGTGGCTGGAACTTCGTCACGCCCGTGATCAACTCCCACATCGCAAACTCGTCGCCGCCAAGACTCGCCAATGCGCTGTCGAGCCTCGCACGCGCCTGCATCACCCGCATGTAGTCGCCGAACACCCTGTCAGCGTCCGCTTCAAGTTCAGCCAGAGAGTCCGGAGGCGCGAGTCGCCCGCCTTCAAGAAGAGCCAACAGGCCACGATCGATCTCCATGTAGAGGGCGATGTAGGCCCAATGCAGCTCAATCAAGCGCAACGGGATGTCTATCCCGCCAGCGCCTGCTCTCGCCACCACGGCACTCCAGCCGATCCCCGCCACGAATACCCCGTCCGGGATCCCCACCGTCCCGTGGAACGTCGGAGCGATGTCCCGCGCAATCATCCCCAACGCGCCTAGCTCCGTAACCGTGATTGTGTGCACGGGGTGAAGCCAGAGCAGCCGACCCCAATCCGGAGAGTCACCTGGGCTCTCCCCGGCGCCGCGCAGTGCGTGGAGAAACGGGGTCAGCCAGGCCTCCTCACCAGCCCCCGGAATCGCCACGTTTACCGCGGCGCCGTACTGCGCCGTCGTCTCCCGAGCCACAACGCGCAGCGCGCTCGTGACGGCCGATTCCACTCCGCCCGCGCCATCGGACTTCAACCACACAGCCCGCTTGAGCCTCCGGGCAAGCTCAGAGAGCTCGTCAGTCGCGGCGGCGGCGACCCGCAGGGTCAGGTTCACGACCGCCATCCCTAGGTCGTACACGTCGACCCGCAGAGACACCGTCTCCATCTCCCAACCGTCCGTCAGCAAACGCCACCAGCCCTGCTCCTCGGCCGATGTGCTCGAGAGCGCTTGCTCCCAGACCTCGAGCATCGCGGGCCCCTCGCGTCTCGCGAGCACCAACGGCAGCATGCTCGTGAAACCCCCGCCCGAGTGGTAGGTGCCGCCCTGACGCCAAGACTCGATGTTCGCCGACCACGACTCACCGCCACCCTGCCGAAGTGCGTCTACAAGGCGACTCTGCAGTTCGTCGTAGTCACCCACCGGCACCCTTAGCGGGCGCCCAGTTAGAAACGCGCCTGTTACCGCGACCTCGACCGGAAGCGAACCCGGCGCCGGCGCGCCCAACTCGAACTGACCTGACGGTTGGGGGGGGGGGGGGGGGGGACGTCCCCTCGGCCGGAGGGCCGGAAAGGAACGGGGGCCCCCCCGGGGGGCGCGGGGTGGGGGGCCCCCTCGGGGCCCCGGGGCCTCCGGGCTCCCACAACTGC